>RCMZ01000082.1_pt1 | contig 99000 bp, 101 predicted proteins | sample 2041141 | NCBI WGS metagenome assembly RCMZ01 (sample SAMN09708263, study PRJNA481090) | Wastewater metagenome, whole genome shotgun sequencing project. | biome: sewage; isolation source: Davis station wastewater (DW) | place: Antarctica: Davis Station | collected 2010-03-01 | reverse complement strand
ATCCACACCCACGCCTACCAGTACTGCATCGAATCGCTGGCCATGGATGAAGGCGAGATCTTCAACATGTACCACGAGATCCCATCGGTGGCGAAGAAGGCTGCCTGGGGCCTCAAATACACCCGTTCGATCTCCGATCCGAAGTTCGAAACCGGCACTGTCGATACCGACAAGGAGCTGCTGCGCAACCTGGTCGCCTACTACTGCGTCCTGGAAGGCATCTTCTTCTACTGCGGCTTTACCCAGATCCTGTCCATGGGCCGTCGCAACAAAATGACCGGCGTCGCCGAGCAGTTCCAGTACATCCTGCGCGACGAGTCCATGCACCTGAACTTCGGCATCGACGTCATCAACCAGATCAAGCTGGAAAACCCACAGCTGTGGGATGCCGAGATGAAAGAAGAGGCCACGCAGATGATCCTGCAAGGCACCCAACTGGAAATCGAATACGCTCGCGACACCATGCCACGCGGCGTGCTGGGCATGAACGCGGCCATGATGGAGGACTACCTCAAGTTCATCGCCAACCGTCGCCTGTCGCAGATCGGTTTGAAAGAAGAATATCCAAACACCACCAACCCGTTCCCATGGATGAGCGAAATCATGGACTTGAAGAAAGAGAAGAACTTCTTCGAGACGCGGGTAACCGAGTATCAAACAGGCGGCGCACTGAGTTGGGATTGATTTCACAACTCACCAGGCACTACCGGGCCAACTAAGCCGGTAACGCAAGTTGTATAAAAGCCTCGCACTCGTGCGGGGCTTTTTTATACCTGGGTAAAACCTGTAGCTGTTATCCAGGCAACTTGTGGAGTTGCACCGCCGCCAATGGCCGGCGACTATAGCGCCCACCTCATTCCCCCCCACAGGACCCCGCGCCCATGAAATTCGATAAAGCGTATTGCCTGAGCCTGGCGGACAAATTGTCGATCTACGACGTGCGGGAGCTGAATTTCGACGAAACCCTGGCTTTCGACTCCACCCACGAACACTTCCTGTGCCCGGACGATGCCTGCCGCGCCGCGTTCCCCCAAAGCAACGTGCTCGGCACCTTCAACGCGCGCAACGTCAACTATGTGCGCACACCCCACTTCAAGAACCTGCCCGCCACCCTGCACCGCGAAGGCTGCCCCTACGGCCAGCGCAAAAACAGCGCAGCAGAGGAAGAAAACCGCGAGGAGCATTTCCCCTCAGAGCTGCTGCTGACCCGGCGCCAGTATTCGCTCCCACCCACGCCGGCCAATCCGCCCGCCGCACTCCCACCACCACCGCGACCTACCGAGCCGCAGGAACGCAGTCCCGCGCCTGATAAGACCAGCGTGTTTGCCCACCCGGTGGAATGCTTTGTGTCGAACATCGGCGACAAGGATTTACTCAAGCGCATGCCCTTGAAGATCGGTGAGCAAACGGCCACTTATTGGACATTCTTCAAGAAGGTCGAATACCTGCAAGACAATAAGGGCTTGATCTACTGGGGCCGGATCAAAGAGATCAAGGACTACACCAGCAGTTTTCGCATCGACTTTGAAAAAAAGGTCTGGGCCGACAAGAAGCCCCACTCGGTGAACATCTACCTGAGCAAACGGCTGATCGAGGGTTACCGCAAACGCAAAGCGTTCCTCGAAGAGATCAAGTACGCCATCGACAGCCAGCGCGAACTGTATTGCTTCTTCTACGGGGTCACTCCGCAACTCAAGCAAGTGCCCAGCAAAAAGAACCCGCAACAAACCTTCGCCGTGTTCAGCGCCGACATCGACAACCTGGACCATTTGATTATCCGCGAGGTGCCCGGCCTGGAGCGGTCCTGAGGGCAGGGCCGATACGCATCAAAAAATCCGTTTGATCCGGTGGCGAAACAACTGTACAAAAACACAGTTGTTTTTTGGTATCGTCTCGCTCGCCATCCGGAGAAAACCATGGCCTCTCTCGCAATGAAAACCACCCTTGAACGCATGGCCCTTTACCAGTTCACCCCACTCCACTGTGTGCAAGCGCGGGAACTGCTGGGCTGGAGCCCGGAGCAGTTATCGCAACGCTCGGGGGTTTCAGTCGCCGCCATCAACCGCTATGAGGCCCAGGGCCGGGTGCTGGATGTCACCCGCCTGGCCCTGGCCTTTTGCCTTGAAACCGAAGGCCTGGTGTTCTTTCCCGGGTTCGCTCCGGGCCGGGGCATGAACATCCAGGGCTCCACGCCCAACCCCATCGGGCGCCCCGACTACGCCTTGATCGAGTGACCCCGCGCCGCCGGTGCTTGCTCTGCCAGCGTGTGCCCCTCTACCTAGCGGCATATCGCCACTAAATGGCTTGGAAGGACACTGATTATTCAGGTTGGAATAAATGACAATGCTCGCCCGTTTAATCCAATGAACGGCGAGCCGCCCCACAACACTCCAACCTGTGCAGAAAACGCTTTGGTGCAAAGACCTATGGAAAAACAACGAGGCAAGGGGCTGTCATTTGCCCGGCGCATCTACATGCCCAGGACGGTAGGCCTAGGCATCGGCAGCCTCAGTGTCGGCGCCGCGCTCTACCCGTTGCAGGTGCCTGCGTGGGTCTGGGCGCTGTTGTTGTTCCAGGGGTTTGCTTGGGCGCACCTGGCGTACCAGTTGTCGGCACGCTCGCACTTTCCCTACCAGGCCGAGCGCCGCAACCTGCTCTACGACTCCCTGAGCGGCGGTTTCTGGGTGGCGGCCATGCAGTTCAACCCGCTGCCCAGCATCACCATCCTGTCGATGATGACCATGAACAACGTTGCCGCAGGAGGCCTGCGCCTGCTCGTGCGGGGCACTGCGGCCCAGGTGGTGGGGATACTGGTGGCCTGGGGGCTACTGGGCTTGGGGTTCACCACGCAAGCCAGTTCCGCACAGGTCTACGCCTGCATCCCGATGCTGACCCTCTACCCCATCGCCCTGGGCATGGTCTGCTATCGCCTGGCGATCAAGCTGTCGGAGCACAAGCGCGCCCTCAGCGCCCTGAGCCGTACCGACAGCCTGACCGGCCTGCTCAACCACGGTTCCTGGAAAGACCTGTTGCACCTCAAGTTCCACCAGTGCCAGCAGCAAGGCTGCCACGCCACCGTCGCTCTGATCGACATCGATCACTTCAAGGCGATCAATGACCACCACGGCCATATCGTCGGCGATAGCGTATTGCGCCAATTGAGCGCCGAACTCAAGCTCAACCTGCGCGAGCATGACCTGAGCGGGCGTTACGGGGGTGACGAGTTCTGCGTGATCCTGCCCGACACCACTGACGCAGCGGCTGCCGAGGTCATGGAGCGCCTGCGCGAGGTACTCAGCCACTACCGCAATGCCGCGATGCCCGACTTACGCGTCAGCCTGAGCATCGGCCTGGCCGCTTACACCCCTGGCTTTCGCGATGCGGCGACCTGGCTCGATGCCGCGGACAAGGCGCTGTACGCCGCCAAGAGAGGGGGCCGCAACCGCATCGACATTGCCGCCCACCCCGCCCCGCCCGTCAGCCCAGGCTCGGTTGCACCAGGCTGCGCAACGCCGTGATTTGCGGGACGTCCTGGCGGCGCATGTACACGCGCAAAGGCTCGGTGATGTTGATGCGATCGTCGATGTTCTGGTCCAGCAACAGTTGAATCTGCTCGCGCTTGAGGGTCATGGTCTGGCCCTCCAGTACCTCCCAGACGAACTCGCTGGCGGGGATGATGGCGTCGTCGGCGACGTCCATGCCGAAGGAATCTTCGCTAAAGCGCACGATGTAGCGCCCGGTCTTGCGATTCAGGCCGACAAAACCGTTGAGCTGGTCGGCGGCCTGGCAGATAAGTTCGGAAGTGATACGCATGGTAAACCTCACTACGGGTCCCGCAGGACAGGTGATCGATGGTTTACACGCAGGGCAGGGCTTGGGTTTCCCTCTGACGGGGAAACTGGTGGGCGAAGATTACTGCAAAGCGCGCCACAAAGGCGCTGAAAAAACCACAAGGGCCGCTTTATGTCGGTATCGCGATAGCAGCCTGGCGCCTCAGTTGTTAAAAGAGAGACCTTGGCCAGGTGCCGGGCAGTAAAGGTGTCCTCCTGTGGAAGCGGCTTGCCAGCTCCCACGCAAAACCTGCCCCAGGCGCCCCACCAAGCCCTTTGCCATCGTTCTTCACGAGAGGACCTCGACCATGCCCGTGACCTTGCGCAAAAACACCCTGCTGCTGCCCCTGCTTCTGGGCCTATCCCATCCGGCCCACGCCACATCCGCCCCCGCCGCTCTGGCCAGCGCTGCCGGGATACCGCACCCGGCAGTCATCGCCCACCGCGGGGCGTCCTTCGATGCACCCGAATCCACCGCAGCCGCCTACCTGCTGGCCCGGGACCTGGGCGCCGATTACCTGGAACTGGACCTGCAACGCAGCAACGACGGCGTGCTGTTTGCCCTGCACGACGACAACCTGCAACGCACCACCGACGTCGCGACAAAATTCCCCGAGCGCAAGGACAGCCCCGCCAACGCCTTCACCCTGGCCGAACTGAAAACCCTGGACGCCGGCAGTTGGTTCAACACCGCCTACCCGCAGCGCGCCCGGCCGGCCTTCGTCGGCCTGCCAATCCTGACCCTGGATGAAATCATCGACATCGCTCAGGGCAACCCGGCACACACACCCGGCCTGTACATCGAAACCAAGGAACCCGCTCAATTTCCTGGGTTGGAACGCGACCTCAAGAACACGCTGCAAGCACGCGGCTGGCTCAGCCCCAGCGGCTCGACACAGGCCAAAGGCGAAGGGGCTGTCGGCCAGGGCAAGGGCCGCGTCGTATTGCAAACCTTCGACAAAAACAGCCTGGCCCTGCTGCACAAGGAAATGCCCCAGGTGCCGAAAATCCTGCTGCTGTGGGTCGGCGATGGGTACATCAAGGCCAAGTCCGAGCAGACCTTCGCCGCCAGCGGCCTCACCGACAAAGCCGCGTTCTACGCCCAACAGCAACCCCACAGCACAGCCGAGTTCCAACGCTGGGTGGACGATGCCAAGGCTTTGGGCGCCATCGGCACCGGACCTTCGGCGGCCCTCACCGGCGGCGGCGCGCAGAGCTACGCCGACCTGGTGCAGCCGTGGATGAACCAGTACAGCCACGACCAGGGCCTGCTGGTGCATGCCTACACCGTTGACGCCGCCGTGGACTTCAAGCACGTACTGGGCGCCGGCGTCGATGGCCTCTTCACCAACCGCCCCGACGCACTGCTGGAGTACCTGCAACGCCCCGCGCCCGCCAGCGCTACCAAGTTACTTGAGCGCCATGGCTACTGAAGCCGGCGAACCAACGCCGCGCACCCAATGGCGCGGCCAGTTGTGGCTGGGCCACGATTACGGCTTGATCCGCGGCGGCGTGGGGCACACCGCGCCCCATGCCCACTACGCGCACCAACTGCTCCTCGCGCCGCAAGGGCCGGTCACTGTCAGCCTCGACGGCGTCGAGCATAGCGGCCATCGCGTGTTTATCGAGGCCCTGCGCGAACACGCCATCCTCGACGCGCCCGGCATGGTGTTCGCGGTCTATGCCGAGCCCTTGTTGATCGACGCTCAGGTGCTGCAACAAGCACTACAAGGCGTGGCCCTTGAGCAAGACAGCCTGATCGCCGCCCTCGACAGCTGCCCGCGCACGCCCCTGCAAGACCCGCGCATCGAAAGGGCCTTGGAGGCGCTGGACCAACTGCTCAGCGCCAAGGTCTCGGCCACGGCGCTGGCGCGGGAGGCCCACGTCTCCCTGAGCCAATTGGAACGGCTGTTCGCCAGCCATGTCGGCCTACCGGTGCGGCGCCTGGTGTTGTGGCGGCGCCTGCGCCTGGCGCTGGCCCTGATCCTGGGCGGGCACAACATCACCCAGGCCGCCCACGGCGCCGGGTTTGCCGATTCGGCGCACTTCTCGCGCACCATGAAACGCCTGTTTGGCGTCACCGCCGGCCAGGCACTGCACGGCATAGAATTGCGCCTATTGGCTTGAATCAGTGGCGTAACGCGGCAGGCACGGGCGGCTCCTTGCCGCTGGGGCCGGGGTTGAGCGGGTCAAGTAACTGGCCCAGGTAATCGTCGGGGAAGTCCGGGCGGCTGCCGATGCCCAGGTCGCCCTGTTTGATCGCGTAATCGCGGGTGTAGAACACCGTCCCCAGCAGCCAGTCCCAGAGGTTGAAGAACAGGCCGAAATTCACATCCCCGGCGCGACCGTACTTCATGTGGTGGAAGCGATGCACCGGCGCCCAGGCAAACACCCAGCGCAGCGGCCCCAGGCGCATATCGACGTTGGAATGCTGCAACAGCAACTGGATGGCAATGGCGAACGCCAGCAAGGTCGCCACCGGCAACGGAATCCCCAGCACCAGCAACGGCAACAACCCGGCGCTGGCCTCCACGGCTTGGTGCAGCGGGTGCTTCATCAACCCGTTGAAGCCGTAGAGGCGCTGCACGCTGTGATGCACCGCGTGCAAACGCCACAGCCACGCACTCCGATGGCTGGCGTAATGGGCCAGGGTGATGCCGCAATCGGCCACCACAATCGCCAACAACAACTGCCAACCCAAGGCCCAGCCGTGGGGCCATACGCCGTCAATAGCTAGCAGCGCCACCAGTGCTGGCAATGCCAGCAGGCCGAGGGCATTGAGGGCCTCGTTGACCAGCGCATGCAGCGCATCGCGGCGCCGATCACCCTGGGCCTGATTCCAGCAGGGCTCGTAGGGCGCCCACGCCTCGGCGGCAAACGACACCGCCACGGCCAGCGCGAAAAGCGGCACCAGCCACACCAACGCCCACCCTGGCTGCACCGCCAGCCACAACGCCATACCGATAAAACCCACCGCGAACACAGGGGCATACAGCCCGCAAAACAGACGTTTCATAAGAGTCTCCATTGATCGAGACCCTACGATGCCAGGGGGTAAAACGGCGCGATTGAACAAACGGCGCAATACGCGGAAACGAAATTAAGGCTGAGTTAAGTTCGAGCCGTTAACCTGAGGCCACTTAAACGAATCAACCCAAGGAAAGCCCCCATGAAAATGTTGACCGCTCTGTTCGCCGCCACCGCCCTGACCCTGACCGCTGGCCTGGCCCAAGCCGATGTCCGTCCTGACCAAATTCCTGGCCTGCTCAAAAACAACACCATCCAAGACATGGAGCAACTCAACCAGAAAGCCCTGGCCAAACAGGCTGGGCAGATCGTTGACACCGAACTGGACCAGCGCAAAGACGGCACCTACGTCTACGAAGTGGAAGTTCTGGCCGCCGACGGTAAGAAATGGGATGTGGAATTGAACGCCAAAACCGGCGAAGTCATCCGCCACCAACAAGACCACTGATCCCCAGCCACAAAAACGCCCCATGGCCTTCAAGCCGTGGGGCGTTTTTGTGTGGCCGCTTGCACGCGGCACCTGGCACGCAGCCATCGCGGGCAGGCGCAGCGCCGCCCGGCCCTCTCCCACACGGGGCCTGCCTACACAGTTGCTGCCCCTACCAACCCATCACGCACTCAAGCGCGAGGTCAGTTCGTTGAGCTGCCCGGACAACCCATGCAGGTTGCGGCTGGCCGCTTCGGTGCGTTGCACGTTGTCCTGGTTGGTGCTGGCGATGGCAGTGATTTGGCTGAGGTTGCGCGAGATGTCCTCGGCCACCGAGGTCTGTTCTTCGGCGGCGGTGGCGATTTGGCGGTTCATGTCGCGGATCGCCTCTACCGCCGTGGTGATGCGCTCGAGCATGACCCCGGCCTGGGTCACTTGGGCGACGCTTTCTTCGCTGCGCGACTGGCCGCTTTCAATGGCGTGGGCCGCATCCACCGCGCCGCTCTGCACGGTTTGGATGATTTGGTTGATTTCCACGATCGACGCCGCCGTGCGCTGCGCCAGGCTGCGCACTTCGTCGGCGACCACCGCAAAACCGCGCCCGGCCTCGCCCGCGCGGGCGGCTTCGATGGCGGCATTGAGGGCCAGCAGGTTGGTTTGCTCGGCAATCGCGCGGATCACTTCCAGCACCTTGCCGATGCGCCCGCTGTCGCTTTCCAGTTGGCGGATCACCGTAGCGGTGTTGACGATTTCACCGCGCATCTGAGTGATGGTGGCGATGGTCTGCTGCATCACCTGCTCGCCCTGCTGGGCCGAGTGGTCGGCGTCATCCGCGGCGTGGGCGGCATCCACCGCGTGGCGCGCCACTTCCTGGGCGGTGGCGGACATTTCGGTCATGGCCGTGGCCACCTGGTCGGTGCGGTCGAATTGCTCCTGGGTGCCTTGGGCCATTTGCCCGGCGATGGCGTTGAGCTCGCCGCTGGCGCCGTCCAGGTCCACGGCATTGCGCTGCAAGCTGGCAAAGGTTTGCGCGAGGAAGTCACGCAGGGTATTGGCGGCCACCGCGAGGCGGCCCAGTTCGTCCTGGCGGTCGCTCGCCACGCGCTCGGCAAAGCGCCCCTGGCTGAGTTGGGCAACGTATTCGATCAATTGGCGGATCGGCTGCACCAGGTTGCGGTTGACCAACCACAGGCTGAACACACCGATCAGCAGGCCCGACACCAGCATCACCGCCAGCCCCAGCCACACGGTGCGGTCGGCCGCGGTGCTGATAAGCAACGACTGTGCCCCGCCCTGCTGGCGCAATTGGCTGACCAACGCGCTCATCTGCTCGCTGGTGGCGCGGTCCACACCCTTGACCGCGTGGTCCCCGGCCACCGGGTCGCCACCGGCCGCCACATAGGCATCGCGGCCCTTGCGGTAGGCCTCGCCCAGCAGGCGATGCTCTTCGCGCAGGTGTTCGAGGCGGGTCTTGAGCAGGGCGTCGGTGGCGGGCTCGCGGATCAATTGCGCGAGGATGTTCTGCACATCGCCCTGGCGATCCTCGAACTGCTTCCAGTACTTGTCCAGGTCCGCTGGCTGCTTGCCGCGCAGCAGTACGTTTTTCCATTCCTGGACCTGAATCTTGAATTGCAGGTTGGCTTCGTCGATCAGTTGCGAGGTGTGCAGCGGCCCCTCGATCAACTGGCGGTAGCTCTGCACACCATTGGACAGAAAGTGGAAACAGGCCAGGGCGATCAGCAGCATGGCCAACAGGCTGGAGCTCAGCAGCACGAGGATTTGCGCCCTCAGGGATTTGTGCACAGACATCGCATGACTCTCATGACAGGGATGAAGCAGGCCGCGCGAGCGGCAGGAATGACGCTTCGACGTCCCTGTCAAGGCCCAGCGTGAAACCAAAACAAACCGCTGGCAGAACAATGATCGGCACGCGACGCGCTTTCTTGAGGGCGACAAACGTGCGGTGTAGAGCGCTGCCAATCCGATCGATGGCGCTACCAATCGGCAAAACACTGACCTGACGCAGAGCAGCCGTAACAATTGGCAACGATCATGGCGGGCATTCCTTTTCGCCACAGGCTTGACCACCATGGCCACCCCCTCCCTCACCGCCGCCTCAGCCGCCCGCACCGAGGACGCCCGACCGCAACTGGAGAAAAAAACCAGCGCACTGACCGTCGTCGTCTTTTGCGCCGTGCTGGCCCTGGGGTTGCTGTTCACCGCCTACAGCCTGATGCACGACGTCAATCAACTGGACACCCCCGTCACCACCTGGACGCCCTTCCTGCTGCTGGGGGTGGCGCTGCTGATCGCCCTGGGCTTTGAGTTCGTCAATGGCTTCCACGACACCGCCAACGCGGTGGCCACGGTGATCTACACCCATTCCCTGCCGCCGCAAGTGGCGGTGGTGTGGTCCGGTTTTTTCAATTTCCTCGGGGTGCTGTTGTCCAGCGGCGCGGTGGCGTTCGGCATCATCGCCCTGCTGCCGGTGGAGTTGATCCTGCAAGTAGGCTCCTCATCAGGCTTTGCCATGATCTTCGCCCTGCTGATTGCCGCCATCCTGTGGAACCTGGGCACCTGGTGGCTGGGCTTGCCGGCGTCGTCGTCCCACACCCTGATCGGCTCGATCATCGGCGTCGGCATCGCCAACGCCCTGATGCACGGGCGCGACGGCACCAGCGGCGTGGATTGGGCGCAAGCGACCAAGGTTGGCTATGCCTTGTTGCTCTCGCCGTTGATCGGCTTTGCCTTTGCCGCGCTGCTGCTGTTGGCCCTGCGCGCGTTCGTGAAGAACCGCGCGTTGTACAAGGCGCCCAAGGGCAACACACCACCGCCCTGGTGGATTCGCACCATGCTGATCCTGACCTGCACCGGCGTGTCCTTCGCCCACGGCTCCAACGACGGGCAAAAAGGCATGGGCCTCATCATGTTGATCCTGGTGGGCACCTTGCCCATGGCCTATGCGCTGAACCGCACCATGCCCGCCGACCAGGCGTTGCAGTTCGCCGCCGTGGCCGAAGTGACCCAACAGGCCTTGAGCCGCCATACCCCGCAAGCCGCACCCGCCGACCCCCGGCAGGTGCTGTCCGATTACGTGCGCAGCAAGGAGGCCAGCGCGCAACTGATCCCGGCCCTGGCCGCCCTGACCGGCAATATCGGCGCCGAGGTCAAGGGTTATGGTTCGCTGTCCAAAGTCCCGGCCGAGGCCATGGGCAACGTGCGCAACGACATGTACCTGGCCAGTGAAACCATTCGCCTGATGGACAAAAAACAGGTTGGGCACTTCGATGCCGACACCCAGGACAAGCTGCAACTGTTCAAGCAGCAAATCGACAACGCCACGCGCTTCATTCCGCTGTGGGTGAAAATCGCCGTGGCCATCGCCCTGGGCCTGGGCACCATGGTCGGCTGGAAGCGCATCGTGGTGACCGTGGGCGAAAAAATCGGCAAGACCCACCTCACCTACGCCCAGGGCGCCTCGGCGGAAACCGTGGCCATGCTGACCATCGGCGCCGCCGATATGTTCGGCTTGCCGGTGTCCACCACCCACGTGTTGTCCTCGGGCGTGGCCGGGACCATGGTCGCCAACGGTGCCGGCCTGCAGATGCGCACCATCCGCAACCTACTGATGGCGTGGGTACTGACCCTGCCGGCCGCGATCCTGTTGTCGGGGAGTTTGTATTGGCTGTTTACCCAGTTTTTTTGAGGCAGGCACCGTAACCCCTGTAGCAAGCGGGCCCGCTTGCTACTTACTGCGCGGTGTGGGCGGGTACGAACCGCTCACGCACCAGGTCATACACCCAGTGGTAGACATAGGTGTAGGGCAGAAAGAACAACAACACGCCCATATCCAGGATCAACGCTTGCAGCAGGCTGATGTCCAGCCACCAGGCAATCAGCGGCACGCCCACCGCCACCAGCCCCCCCTCGAACAGCAGCGCATGCACCACCCGGGTGCCAGCACTTTTGCGCAGGTTCCAGCGCTTGAGCACGCGCTCGAATAGACCGTTGAAGATCACGTTCCAGATCAGTGCCAGCACGCTGATGGCCAGGGTCGCCACGCCCATGTCGAGCATCGGTTTGTCCATCAGCCAGGCCAGCAGCGGCGTACACAGGGCCAAGGCCAGCAGCTCGAAACCCAAGGCTTGCAGGCAACGTTCGGTAAGGGATTTTTGCGGGCTCATGGTCGGCCTCCAGAGGTGAATGTGGTTGCGATCATCCACGCCCATACCGATACTTCATAATCAATAACCATCGATCAAGGCGATAGTTCATGGCCTCACAAGAAGTGCTGCAAGCCTTTGTCCTGGCCGCCAGCGAAGGCTCGTTTTCCGCGGCGGCGCGAAAACTCGGCAAGAGCCAATCGACCATCAGCGCCGCCGTCGCCAGCCTGGAAATCGACCTGAACCTGGTGCTCTTCGACCGCAGCAGCCGCAAGCCGCGCCTGACTCCCGCCGGCCATGTGCTGTTGCAACGAGCCGAGGACATCCTGGCCGCCACCAGCCGCCTGCACATCAGCGCCGGGCAATTGGCCCAGGGGCTGGAGGCCAAGCTCACGGTGGCGATTTCCGACACCTACCAGTCCGACCGCTTCGAGCGTTCGTTGATTGATTTCGAGCAGCGCTACCCGGACCTGGAACTCGAATGCCTGATCGCCGAATGCGACGACTTGATCGCCCTGGTACAACGTGGCCGCGCTCACATTGCCTTCGCCGAGTTGCAACCGGCGTACCCGCCCGACCTGGTCAGCGCCACCGTGGACGAGTGCACCGAAATCGCCCTGTTCGTCAGCCCCCGCCATGCCCTGGCCAGCGCCTCACACATCGACCAGGACAGCCTGCGCCAGCACCGCGAGCTGCGCCTGGCCACCATCGTCAACCCCTATGAAACCCGCGCCGGGGGCCGCGTGTGGTCGGCGCCCAGTTACCTGATGCTGCTGGAGATGGCCCAACGCGGGTTCGGCTGGGCGCCGCTGCCACGCTGGTTGGTGACGCGCTGGGGCAATGGCGAATTGGTGGAGCTCACCGTGCGCGGCTGGCCACGCCCGGTGGCGGTCGATGCGCTGTGGTCGCGCCTGCACCCACCAGGCCCGGCGGGCAGTTGGTTGCTGGAAAAAATGCTGGCCTGAGCCGCACTACAACTGAGCGAGTGGGCGCGCGATGAACTGGCGCTGCGCGAGGATCGCCTCGACCAACACCAGCCCCGCCGCCGGCCCCTCGCAGCGCGCCACGGCCACCGCGCGGTTGAGTTCGATCACCGGTGACGGCTGTCTGCGCAGCAGCACCTCATACAGCGCGGCAATCTGCGGCCAGTCCGTGTCCTCGGCCCGGGGTACATCGTCATGCACGCCTGCCAGTGCGCGCGGTAGACAGGCGCTGAAAAAAAATAATCGCCTGCGCGAAACTCGCTAGACTTCGCGGCTCACTCGCCCCAAGGACTCGCGATGACTGCCCGACTCGTCCCCTACGAACACCTCGACGCCCTGCAACGCCAGCAAGTGCAAGCCATTGAGGTCCATCCCGAGCAAATCCCCTTCAGCGGCGACATCCACGGCGCCCTGCACAGCCTGCTGTCCAAACCCGGCCCCGGGGTCAAGGGCTTCGCCCTGCTGGCCGATGACGTGCCGGTGGCGTTCCTGCTGCTCAAGCGCCCGCCCGCCTTACCGGCCTGGGCCGACGAACACAGCGCCACCCTGCACGCCCTGCAAGTCGACCGCCGCGCCCAGGGCCGCGGCCATGGCAGCGCCTGCCTGCGCGCCCTGCCTGCCGCCGCACGCCAGGCCTGGCCCCAGATCCGCGCGCTGGAATTGTCGGTGGACGCCACCAACAACGCCGCCATCGCCCTCTACAGCAAGCACGGCTGGGTCGATAGCGGCGAGGCGTACAAAGGCCGCATCGGTTATGAGCGGCGGATGGGGTGGGTGTATGCCGACGCGCCCCACGAAAAAGGGTTGCCCTCTGGCAACCCTTTAGTGAGCCTTGCAGATCAGAGCAGCAGACAGTAATCGATCAACTGTTGCTCAACGCTCTGGCGTTGCCCCAACACCAACGCCACGACCACCAAGCCTTCACTGGGATAAATTTCATACAGCACACGCTGGCCCATGGGCAGGTATTCGTGGAAGTGGGTGACCCCCAGGGAAACGGCCTGCTGGCACAGGCTGTAGGTATGGGCTTGGGTGGCGAGAGTGGAGACAATCTGGCGCACCAGTTCATCCACCCATTGCGCGGCCTTTTGCGCGCCACATTGGCCCGTGAGGTAGTGCTCCAACAACATCACGCCATGCTCGGCCGCCGTCGCGAACTGGACGTTATAGGTCTTGGGCATCGTCATTTTCTTGCAGCAACTGACGCCGTTGGGCGAGGCGTTCGAGCAAAGTGTCGCCGCTTATCAACTTGCCTTGCTCTTTGTCGCGCGAGGCGAAGGAAAGCAGCTTAAGCAGGGCGATGGCTTCATCCCTGCGCTTGCGCGCCTCGTAAGACTCGATCACATAGGCCGGTACGCCGTTCTGGGTCACCAGCATGGGTTCGGACAAATCCAGAGAGGCAGCGTTTTTCTTCACAAAACTGATGGTTTCAACTCGCATGGGAATGCGTCCTCGGCACACGGCCTACCAGTGCTCAACAAGGCCTCAATTTAGACCACAAAAAGACCAGGCACAACAACACGTCCGTTTTCAACCGTGCCCCACCCCCTGGGCGGCCTCGAAAGAGGCGGCTTCGCCAACAAACTCATTGTACCCGGAAACGATCACGTACACCGCGAAATAGCAGAAGATCGCCGCAGAAGCCAGGTAGGAGTAGCGCAATAGCTTGTCCCCCAGCAGCTTGCCGCCCTGGGTGGCGGCCAGGCACAAACCGGCGCTCCACAGCAGCCCGGCGCTGAAGAAACCGCCGAGGAACAGGCCCGCGCTGGCCAGGCTGCCGCCACCCGAGCGGGCGATCAGGGTGCCACCCACGGCGGCGAACCAGAGGATCGCGCTGGGCGAGGACATGGCCAGGAACATGCCGCGAAAGAACTCGCGGCGATGGGAGCCGGCGGGCACTTGAGCGGTTTGGGCCAGTGCCGCTTCGTGGTGGATGGCGGCATGGATCATCTTCGCCGCGAAGTACAGCAACAGCAGCGAACCACCGACCCACAGCACCCAGCGCACCGTTTCGTACTGCAGCAACACGCTCATGCCGGCCAGGGCCAGCACGGCATAAATCAAATCGCCAAAACAGGTGCCCAGGCCCAGGGCAAAGCCCTGGAAATAGCCGCGCTGCATGGCCAGGGTAATCATCGCGATATTGGCCACGCCAATGTCCAGGCACAGGGAAAGGCTGAGCAAAAAGCCGCTGGTAAATTCCATGGTCGATTCCAGAAAAACGGTGGCATTGGCGCCGGAACTGGCCGGCAATGTGCCCAATCAGGGCGAAAACAGCCACCAAAATATTTGCCGGCCCACTCTGGACAATTGGCCATCATCGCCCTTATCGTGCCGCCCAGGCCACCGCAGTGGCCAACGTCGCTCGGACGGTTCCGGGCGCTTACGTACTTCGAGGCAACAATGGCCGAACCAGGTTCGCCGCGCCGCTTTGCGCGCATAGATCGACTCCCCCCTTACGTGTTCAACATCACTGCCGAGCTGAAGATGGCCGCCCGTCGTCGTGGCGAAGACATCATCGACTTCAGCATGGGCAACCCCGACGGCCCGACGCCGCCCCACATCGTGGAAAAACTGGTGACCGTCGCCCAGCGCGAAGACACCCACGGCTACTCCACGTCCAAGGGCATCCCGCGCCTGCGCCGGGCGATTGCCAACTGGTACAAGGAGCGCTACGAGGTCGATATCGACCCGGAAGCCATCGTCACCATCGGTTCCAAGGAAGGCCTGGCGCACTTGATGCTGGCCACCCTGGACCAGGGCGACACCGTGCTGGTGCCCAACCCCAGCTACCCGATCCACATCTACGGCGCGGTGATCGCCGGGGCCCAGGTGCGCTCCGTGCCGCTGGTGCCAGGGGTGGACTTTTTCGCCGAGCTGGAACGGGCCATTCGCGGCTCGATCCCCAAGCCGAAAATGATGATCCTGGGCTTTCCGTCCAACCCTACCGCGCAGTGCGTGGAACTGGATTTCTTCGAGCGCGTGGTGGCCCTTGCCAAGCAGTACGACGTACTGGTGGTGCATGACCTGGCCTACGCCGACATCGTCTACGACGGCTGGAAAGCCCCGTCGATCATGCAAGTGCCGGGGGCCAAGGACATCGCCGTGGAATTTTTCACCCTGTCCAAGAGCTACAACATGGCGGGTTGGCGCGTGGGCTTCATGGTCGGCAACCCGGAACTGGTCAACGCCCTGGCGCGGATCAAGAGCTACCACGACTACGGCACCTTCACCCCGCTGCAAGTGGCGGCCATCGCCGCGCTCGAAGGCGACCAGCAGTGCGTCAAGGACATCGCCGAGCAGTACCGCCAGCGCCGCAACGTGCTAGTAAAAGGCCTACATGAACTGGGCTGGATGGTAGAAAACCCGAAAGCCTCGATGTACGTCTGGGCCAAGATCCCCGAAGCCTACGCCCACCTGGGTTCGCTGGAGTTCGCCAAGAAACTGCTGGCCGAGGCCAAGGTGTGCGTCTCGCCGGGGGTGGGTTTTGGCGAGTACGGCGACGATCATGTGCGCTTTGCCCTGATCGAAAACCAGGACCGCATCCGCCAGGCAGTACGCGGCATCCGGGCGATGCTGCGCGCCGATGGGCTGGTGCACAAAGCCAACGGCTGACCCAGGGCGACAATGGGGAGCCGGGCCGGGCCCGGTTCCCCCAACAGCCACTTGGCTTAGACCACCAACGACAGCAGCAGGATAAAGATCAAGGCCACCACCGAGAGGATGGTTTCCATCGCGGTCCAGGTCTTGAAGGTTTCGGCCACGGTCATATTGAAATACTGCTTGACCAGCCAAAACCCCGCGTCGTTGACGTGGGACAGAATCAACGAACCGGCGCCGGTGGCCAGCACCAGCAACTCGCGGTTCACCCCCGGAATCATCCCCACCACCGGCACCACAATGCCCGCCCCGGTAATGGTCGCCACCGTCGCCGAACCCGTGGCGATGCGGATCACCGCCGCCACCAGCCAGGCCAGCAGGATCGGCGAGATTTGCGCGTTCACCGCCATATGGCCGATCACGTCACCCACCCCACTGGTCACCAGCATCTGCTTGAAACCGCCACCGGCGCCGATGATAAGAATGATCGCCGCGGTCGGCGCGAGGCTGGCGTCGAGCAACTTGAGGATCTGCTTGGAACCAATGCCCTGGCGGTGGCCGAAGGTGTATAGCGACAGCAGCAACGCCAGCAGCAGTGCCGAGATGGGGTGGCCGACCATGTCCATCCAGGTGCGCAACCAATGGCCATCGGTGAAGGCCACGTCGGCAAACGTCTTGAGCAGCATCAAGAACACCGGCAGCAGCACGGTGACCAAGGTAATGGCGAAGCTTGGCAACGTCTCGGACGCCGGCTCGCGGGCCAGTTGGTCCACCAGTTCCTGGGACGGGTTACCGGGAATGTACTTGGAGATAAAGGTGCCGTAGATCGGCCCGGCGATGATGGCCGTGGGCAGCGCGACGATCAGGCCATAGAGGATGGTCTTGCCGATGTCCGCGCCAAACACGCCGATGGCCAGCAGCGGCCCCGGGTGCGGTGGCACCAGGCCATGCACCGCCGAAAGGCCGGCCAGCAGCGGGATGCCGATCTTGATGAGCGACACGCCGGTACGCCGCGCCACGATAAACACCAAGGGAATCAGCAGCACAAAGCCGATCTCGAAGAACAACGGGATGCCCACCAGAAACGCCGCGAACATCATCGCCCACTGCACTCGCTCCTTGCCGAAGGCGCGGATCAGGGTTTGCGCGATCTGATCGGCGCCCCCCGACTCGGCCATCATTTTGCCGAGCATGGTGCCCAGCGCCAGGATGATGCCGACAAACCCCAGCACGCCGCCAAACCCGTCCTGGAAGGCCTTGATGATGGTGCCGATGGGCATGCCCGACGTCAGCCCCAAAAACGCGGCGGCGATAATCAGGGCGATGAAGGGATGGAGCTTGAACTGGGTAATCAGCACGATCAGGCCGATCACCGTAACCACTGCGTCTAACAGCAGGAACGTCTCGTGGGACAGACCAAACATGGGGTTTCTCCTGTTTGTTGTTGTTATTAAAGCGGGTGTGGAAGGTTGGGTTGCCAGACAGCGCTATCTTTTTGCCCCGCGCCTCAGGCGCGCGGCGTGAGGCCGTGTTCGATCCACCACCGGGTGGCCTGGCTCGCCAGTTGCTCGACGCTGTGGGTCGAGGCATCAAGGGCCAGGGTGCGCGGCTCGCCCACCGGTGATTCGAGGGTGGCGAACTGGCTGTCGATCAAGGTGGCAGGCATGAAATGCCCCGGGCGATGAGCCACGCGGTCGGCGGCCACTTCGCGACTCAATTCTAAAAATACGAAACCCAGCCCCGGCGAGGCGCTGCGCAGGCGTTCGCGGTAGCTGCGCTTGAGGGCCGAACAGGTCAGCACCGGGTGCTCGCCCGCCGCGAGGGCACGGCGCAGCTCTGCGCACAGGCTATCGAGCCAACCGGCGCGGTCGTTGTCGTCCAAGGGGATGCCGGCGCTCATCTTTTCGATGTTCGCGGCCGGGTGAAAGGTGTCGCCTTCGATGCCGGTGGCGCCGCTGAGGGTGCAAATGGCCTGGCTCACGCTGGACTTGCCGCAACCGGCGACCCCCATGATGACCAAAGCAGTAACGGGTTGACTCATGGAACACCTCAGAACGCAGACAGCGCTATCTTTGCGAATTTGATGCGGGTGCAAAAACAGGCCCTATCGGCGCCTTCTCTCGTTTTTATGGGGGGTCTCGACCGACAGGAACGGGATCAGGCAACCCACGGTTCATGCCAATTGCAGGCACATCGAGACAGCGCTACCTTAGTGCCTCGAATTTTGTTTGGCAAGCAGCCTGATGACCTCCCCTAAAAACGATAAAAACCCCCGCACCACGGGCCGCCCTACCCTCAATGAAGTCGCACGCCTGGCCGGCGTCAGCCCCATCACCGCGTCCCGCGCCCTGCGCGGCATCAGCACCGTGGCCCCGGCGCTGGTGGAAAAGGTGCGCCAAGCCGCCCTGGACCTCAACTACGTGGTCAACCCTGCCGCCCGCGCCCTGGCCTCGGCCCAGAGCCATTCGGTGGTGGTGCTGGTGCCGTCGCTGTCCAACCTGCTGTTCATCGACACCCTGGAAGCCATCCACCAGGTGCTGCGGCCCAAGGGCTTCGAGGTGCTGATCGGCAACTACCACTATTGCCGCGACGAAGAGGAAAACCTGCTGCGCAACTACATGGCCTATCAGCCCCGAGGCCTGTTACTCACCGGTTTCGACCGCACCGAAAGCGCCCGGCGCATGATCGACGCCAGCCAGGTGCCGTGCGTGTACATGATGGAGTTGGACGCCGGCGCCGGGGTCAATTGCGTGGGTTTCTCCCAAGTCAGCGCGGGCGAAACCGCCGCCGCCCACCTGATTGCCCGCGGGCGCAAACACCTGGCCTACATCGGCGCGCAACTGGACCAACGCACCCTGCTGCGCGGCGAGGGCTTTCGCCGCGGCTTGCAGCAGGCCGGCCTATACAACCCGGACTTGGAAGTGCTGACCCCGCGGCCCTCCTCGGTGGGCCTGGGCGGCGAACTGTTCCTGCACCTGATGGCCAGCCAACCGCAAGTGGACGCGATCTTCTTCGGCAACGACGACCTGGCCCACGGCGCCCTGCTCGAAGCCCTGCGCAGCGGCATCGAAGTGCCCGGGCGCGTGGCGATCCTGGGCTTCAACGACCTGCCCGCCTCGGCCCACATGGTGCCGCGCCTGAGCAGCATCAGCACCCCGCGCGAAGCCATCGGCCGGCGCGCCGCCGAGCAGATGCTGGTGCTGATGGCCGGCAACCGCGTGGCGCAACCGGTGCAGGACATGGGTTTTGAACTCAAAGTGCGCGAAAGCACCTAGCCGCGCACGCTCATCAGCCCCAGCAAGGCGCCGAACACCACCAGCACGCCACCGAACACCTGGTCGATGCGCCGCTTGTAGCCCATCAAGCGGTTGCGAATGGCCGGCGCGGAAAAAAACAGCGCCAGCGCCACGAACCACAGCCAGTGCGCGGCGACGATGATCGCGCCGTAACCCAGTTGCAGCGCCAGCGGCGTGTTCGGTTGCAGCACTTGCAGGTACAGGCTGACCACGAAAATCATCGTCTTGGGGTTCAGCGCATTGGTCAAAAACCCGGTGCGCAAGGCCTTGCACAGCGACTGCTGCACCGCGCCAAGTTGCCCCGCCGCCTCGGCCTGGGGCTTGGCGCGCAGCATCTGCACGCCCAGGTAGATCAGGTACAACGCCCCCGCCACTTTCAACGCGGTGAACAGCAGCAGCGACTCGCGCACCACCAAGCCCACGCCAAGCACGGTGTAGGCGACATGGACCATCACCCCCAAGCCAATCCCCAGCGCCGTCATCACCCCGTGGCGCCGCGACAGCAGCAGGCTGTTGCGGGTGACCATGGCAAAGTCCGGCCCGGGGCTGAGCACCGCCAGCACGGTTATGGTGATTACAACTAACAGTTCAGTCATGGGCCGCGCTCCGGGGTATAGAATCAGCGCCACACTTTAATGGCTACAGGGCGGCCAGGCGAACGATGAAAACTGACACTCTCGGTGATAAAAACTCACAGACTGCCAAGCGCCGCCTGCCGCCCCTCAGCGCCCTGCGTTGCTTCGAGATGGCCGCGCGCCTGGAGAGCTTCACCCGCGCCGCCGCCGCGCTGCACCTCACCCACGGGGCCATCAGCCGCGCCGTACGGGCCTTGGAGGACGACCTACAAACGGCCCTGTTCGAGCGCCGCAGCCACCGAGTGTTTCTCACTGACGCCGGGCGTGAACTGCTGCAAACGGTGGAGAACGCCTTCGATCAACTGGAAACCACCGCCCGCCGCTTGCGTACCCCCAGTCCGAGCGCACCGCTGGTGCTGTCCTGCGAGCCAACCTTGCTGATGCGTTGGCTGATCCCACGGATTCCGGCGTTCTACGCCGCCCACCCGGGCATCAGCCTGCAACTGGTGGCCGGGGGCGGGCCGTTTTCGTTCAAGGACGGTATCGACCTGGCCATTCGCCGCCAGGATTTCCCTTGGCCCGCCGATGCCCACGCCGATTGGCTGTTCGACGAAAGCGTCGGCCCGGTGTGCCGCCCCGACCGATCCGCGCACTGGGCGCCCCTGCACAACGGCCAGCCCCGGCTGGCCCGCGACGCCCCGCGCCTGCACAGCGCCACCCGGCCCCAGGCCTGGAGCCATTGGCTCGAAGCCACCGCCAGCCCGACGCCAGAGCCCGCGGAGCAAGTCTTCGAGCATTTCTACTTCAGCCTGCAAGCGGCCGTGGCCGGGCTAGGCCTGGCAATTGCCCCGTGGCAACTGGTGCGCGACGACCTGCAATCGGGCCTGCTGGTGGCGCCTTGGGGCTTTGTTCCCGATGGCAGCGCCTACTACCTCCTGCGCCGGCAAACCCCGGAGCCCGACGGCGCCATGACGGCATTGTTGGCGTGGCTCAGAAGCGCCTTATAGGCGTGGAAAACACCGACGACGTTGCCTTTTTTATAGGAGGCGGGCTCGCCCGCTGGCTACAACAACGGTGGGGTCAGCAGTTGCACGAAGGCAGCGGCGCCTTTGCCCAGGGGTTGGTTTTTCAGCCACACCACGTGCAACGGCAGCAGCAGGCCGTTTTCGGTGTTGTGAAAATCCAGGCGTTTGAGCCGCCCGGCGGCCAGCAGCGGCGCCACCACCGAGAGGGGGAAGTTGCCCCAACCGATGCCGCTTTCCACCATGTCCAGGGCCATTGCCAGGCTATCGGTGCGCCAGTACGACTCGGCCACCAGCGGCCGGGCGTCGGCCAGGGGCAGGTCGCGGCTGGCGACGAGGATCTGGCGCACGTTCACCAGGTCTTCCAGGTACAGCGGCCCATGCGCCCCGGCAAACGCCGGGTGGGCGGCGCCGATGGTGGCCACCAGTTGCTCGCTGCCAATGAACTGGAAACGCTCCAACACGTTCACCGCCAACCCGGCGAAGGCCAGGCACACACTGACGCGGCCGCTGTGCAGCAAATGCAGGACATCGTCCTGGGGCGCGGTCAGCACTTCGATGTCCAACAAGGGATGGCGCTGGGCAATCACCTTAATGGCCGCCAGCAACCGCGAAGGGCCAATATCCGCCACCACGCCGATGGATAACTTGCTCTCCAACCCCAACGACAACTGCAACGCGTGCACTTGCAGTTGCTTGAGCTGCTCGGCGATCAACCGCGCATGGGGCACCAGGGCATTGGCCAGCGCCGTGGGCTGGGGTTCGCGGTGGCTGCGGTCAAACAGGGCGTACCCCAACTCGGCCTCCAGGTTGGCGATACCCATGCTCACCGCCGACGGCACCTTGCCCAAGGCCCGGGCGGCGGCAGAAAACGAGCCGCGTTCGATCACGGCAAGGAACAATTCAATACTCGAAGGGCTGAAACTCACGGCACCACCTATCAATAAAACTGAAAGCTACTGACTTTTTCTATCAGCCGCATTGAAGCTACCTTCTGCGCCCAGCGCCAGCCCTGCCCACAAAAAAGCCTGGCCCCCATCACGCGCACAAGGAATCCCCCATGCAAGGCGTCAAACGCAAACTGGTCTATGTCTCGTTGTTCGAGGTGTTCGGCATGACCTTCTCCGCCCTCGGCCTGGCGCTACTGTCCGGCACTTCGCCAAGCAGCACCGGGCCGCTGGCAGTGGTCATCACCAGCATCGCGGTGGCCTGGAACTTCATCTACACCACCCTGTTCGAGCGCTGGGAAAGCCGCCAGCCGTCGCGCACCCGCACCGTCAAGCGGCGCATCGCCCACGCGGTGGGGTTCCAGTTGACGCTGATCGTGTTCCTGATCCCGTTGATCGCCGGGTGGATGGGCATCAGCCTCTGGGCCGCCTTCCTCCTGGACCTGGCCCTGATTCTGTTCATCCCCTGCTACACCTTTGCCTTCAACTGGCTGTTCGACCGCGTGTTCGGCCTGCCCGCCTCGGCCCTGCCCGACCCGGCCTGACAGCGGCAAAAACCTTCCGCCCAGGGGAAAACCCTCACCGCTCAGCCCCGCCAAAACCCCATGAAACCGGGGCTTTGCGGGGCAGGCACGCAATTTGCTCAAGGCCTTGGCGTTCCCATCGTTCAAGGATTTGAATCATGTCACTCAACGTTCAGACCAGCCCGGTGCTGCAACTGGGCATCCGCCCCGACAAAGACCCCGCCACCTCGGCGGCGGCCAGCACCCAGTTCAACGCCGTGCTGCACAGCGTGCAGAACAGCGCAGACACCACCAAGGTGCCGCCCACCACCAAAGCCGAAACGGCCACCCACGCCACCGACGGCAGCAAGCAGAGCAACGCCCTCAAGGATTTTCTCGAATACATGCACCAGACGCCCGAACAGCGCCTGCGGGCCAAGCTCCTCCTGGAAATGAACCTCACCGAAGAAGAGATCAAAGCCATGCCGCCAGCGGTGCAGTTCGATATCGAGCAGAAAATCGCCAAGCGCATGGCCGAAGAAATAGAGTTCGCCAAGGTCACGAGCGAGCAAGAGATGAAGCTCAAGAGTGAGGGCATGGCGGCGGTATAGCGGTTGCAGGGGAGGGCTTGCGTGGGAGCGGGCTCGTCAGCGATGAGGCTGGCACAGCCAACCTGACCGCCAGGGCGTGGCCGATGGCGTTGGGTTTTCGTGTTCCAGGTTGATCCGTTCGCTGATATTGGAGGCCACTTTAAGCACGCGGTGCACTTGCCGGTCCGGGCCCAGCACCGGCCTGTAGCGGGCCTCCAGCCATAGCTCCTCGCCACTTTTGCTCAGGCGCAAGCTAGTCGGCCATTATCGAGGGAAGTTTGCCTGGGCAAACTAAGGCCAAGCCCGACAAACGGGCTTGGCGCGAGGATCTATCAGTGGCCGAAAACGCCGACCTTCTTGGCTTTTTTATCGGCGCGTTTTTCGTCGGCGGTTTTTGCCGGTTTCTTTTTCGCGGCTTTCTTTGAATCCATGCCTTTGGCCATGATGCGTGCTCCACTCATACGGGAAGGTAACGTTGAGGTATAACACCAATTGCCTGGCAGAATGCCATTTGCCCGATTTAACTGCCCAGTTCCCCGAAAAAGCCCTCTAAAACCATGCCCGAGCTGAATTTCCAAGCATTGCCCGACCTGCATCTGCCCTTGCTCAACAAGTTTTACCGCAGCCACGACACCGCCATGCGCAGTAGCCGCGAAGGGGTTTCGTGGGTGGCGAAAGAGGCGCAGATCGTCGCTGCATTGAACCTGCGGCCGATGGCACAGGGGCATTGGCTGACCGGGTTGTTCGTTGACCCGGCCTACCGTGGCCGGCAGATCGCCAGTGGCCTGGTGGCACAGGCTATCGCCCCGCTCGACGGCCCGGTGTGGCTGTTCTGCCACCCGGACTTGCAAGGCTTCTACGAAAAACTGGGGTTTTGCAGCCAGTGCGCCCTGCCCCAGGCCCTGGCCGAACGGTTGGCGCGCTACCGGCGCAACAAGGCGCTGGTGGCGCTGCAGGCTACTCCAGCGTGCCGTGCGGCAGGTCCGGGAACATCACGTCAATAAAGCCGAACTTGCTGAAATCGCTGATGCGCGACGGGTACAGGCGCCCGATCAGGTGATCGCACTCGTGCTGCACCACCCGCGCGTGAAAGCCCGAGGCCATGCGCACGATCGGCTCGCCCTTGGGGTCGAAGCCTTCGTAGCGGATGTGCTGGTAGCGCTGCACCGCACCCCGCAGCCCGGGCACCGACAGGCAGCCCTCGAAACCCTCTTCGAGGGTCGGCGCCAGGGGCGTAATCAGCGGGTTTATCAGGATGGTCTGCGGCACTGCCTCGGCGTCCGGGTAGCGCTCGCTGTGTTCGAAGCCGAACACTACCAGTTGCAGGTTGACGCCCACCTGGGGCGCGGCCAGGCCAACACCGCCGACGTGTTCCATGGTCTGGAACATGTCGTCGATCAGTTGCCACAACTCGGCGCTGTCGAACATGTGCGGTGGGACGGGTGGCGCGATGCGCAGCAGGCGTTCGTCGCCCATTTTCAGGATTTCACGGATCATCTTCAGGCTTCGTCTGTGGTCGGCTTGAGCGAGTGGTCCCGGCCCAGTCCCGACACGTGTTGTTTTTCGCCGTGCCCAGGCATGTCCTTCTCACCAGGATTTTTGCCATCGGCCGACATGTGCTCGATCACTGCGTTCATTTCCGCCCCCAGCAACAGCACCGCGGCGGAGATATAGAAGTACAGCAGCAATACGATGATCGCGCCGATACTGCCATACATGGCGTTGTAGTCAGCGAAGGTTTTCACGTAGTAGCCAAAGCCCAGGGACGCGATGATCCACACCACCACCGCCAGCACGGAACCTGGGGTGATGAAGCGAAATTCCTGCTGCACGTCCGGCATCACGTAGTAGATCAACGCCACGGCCACCATCAGCAAAATCACGATCAGCGGCCAACGCAGCACGGTCCAGAGGGTGACGATGAAGTCTTCCATGCCCACCTGCCCGGCCACCCAAGCCATCACCTGCGGGCCCAGCACCATCAGCGCGGCGGCGGCCAGCAGCATGCCGGCGATGCCTACGGTGTAGAAAATCGACAGCGGAAAGCGTTTCCAGATCGGCCGGCCCTCGACCACGTCGTAGGCGGCGTTCATTGCGCTCATCATCAGCCGCACGCCCGCCGAGGCGGTCCACAGGGCAATAACGATACCCACCGAGAGCAGGCCGCCCTTCGATTGCTGGAGTTGGTCGATGACCGGGTTGACCTGCTCCAGGGCCTGGGGCGGCAGCACCAGTTCCGATTGCAGGCGCAACCAGGAGAAGAAATCCGGTAAATGCAGGAAACCGATCAGGGCGATCAGGAACAGCAGGAAGGGGAACAGGGAAAACAGCATCTGATAGGCCAGCGCCGAGGCGTAGGTGGACATTTCGTCGTCAACGAACTCCGTGACCGTACGCAGCATCACGCGGTGCAGGGGCAGGCCTTTCAAATCCGGGAAAATCATAGCGTCTCCTTTCGCCGCAAAAAGGTGTGAAGTCGGGGGCGACTCAAGGGCGTTTATTCGGGTGGTTTTTGAAAGCGGATGTTCTACACCAAAGTAGCCTAATTGACCTCATGCCTACAGTTTCGGTTCATTGCACCTACAAAAGCGGCCATCCAAGGATGGCCGCTCAGTGACACTAAAACGCACTTCAACTTACGCCTTATCGACGCCTTTCTTGATGGCGTCCTTGGTTTTGCCGACAGCCTGTTGCGCTTCGCCCTTCAATTCCTGGGCTTTGCCTTCGGCACGCAGTTTGTCGTTATCGGTGGCCTTGCCCACGCCTTGCTTGACGTTGCCGACCGCTTCGTTGGCCATGCCTTTGACTTTATCGCTGGTGCTACTCATGGTGATTCTCCTGGTAACTATCCGGGTGATTCGAGTGCTTGCGTAAAGGTTGACCGGGAGCGTTCTGGGCAAGTTTCATTTATTTTCCCGGCGGCTTTTCAAGGCCCGGCGCAGGTTGGGCTTTATGTTTGCGGCGCAACCCCCGAGAATGCGCACCTTATTTGCGGCCACGCGCCGAAGATCCAACCGTGCAGGTATGTCATGAAACTCAATAAAGCGCAGGCCATTGCCCGCAGAAACCAGGAACTGGGCGGTGCCGTGCTGGGCGTCAACAACTGCCACTTCACCGAGTTGAACCGCAACAAGAACATCTGGTGGTTCGATATACCCCTGGCGCGCCTGGCCATCGGCCAATACGAGTGGATTCACTTGCTGCTGCACAGCCCCGCCAGCGACCAGTTGCTGCACCTGAAAGTGCCCACTGTGTTCCTGCGCGAAAAAATGGAAGGCCTGGTGGTACGCAACGAAGGCAAGCGCAAATCCACGGTGAGCCTGGAACTGAGCGCCGACAAGGACGCCTACCTCGAAGACGTGCGCCCGGCGGGTACCGGGGTGAATTTCGCGCAGTTCCTGCAGTAAGCCCCGCGACAACACCGCCAACAGTCACCACTGCGGGAGCCAGCCTGCTGGCGATAACGTCCACCCAGCCAACATCCGTGTTGAAAGATGTACCGCCCTCGCGAACAAGCTCGCTCCCACAGGGCGCTGTGCCCGCCCTGTCGCGATATTTCCCGCTCATTCGCCGCTTTTTTGCCGATTTTCCGCGGATACGGCACACTAGCGGCCCGAGCGCCCGCTCGGTTTTTTTAACTCATGCAGAAGCCGTATGACCCGCTCCCCGTTCCGCCGTCTTGTGTTTGGCACCTTGCGCCGACTGTTGTACCTCTGGGTGCGCTCGGAAACGATCAACCAGTCGTCCTTCACCCTCAACCTCGACCGCAGTCGTCCGGTGTTCTACGTCCTGCAAAACCCTTCGCTGACCGACCTGGCCGTGCTCGATACCGAGTGCACCAAGGCCGGCCTGCCGCGCCCGGTATTGCCGGTATCGGTGGGCAACCTGATGGAGCCGGCGGCGTTTTTCTACCTCACGCCCGAGCCCGACTGGCTGGGCCGCCAGGACAAACGCGGCGCGCCGCCGACCCTCACCCGGCTGGTCAGCACCCTGACCCAGAACGCCGCCGAAGACGCGCAGATCATTCCGGTCAGTGTGTTCTGGGGGCAATCGCCGGGCAGTGAGTCCAGCCCTTGGAAGCTGCTGTTCGCCGACAGTTGGGCGGTCACCGGGCGCCTGCGCCGCTTGCTGAGCATCATGATCCTGGGCCGCAAGACCCGCGTGCAGTTCTCCGCGCCCATCCACCTGCGCGAACTGATCGAACACAACAAGGGCCACGAACGCACCGTGCGCATGGCCCAGCGCATTTTGCGGGTGCACTTTCGCCACCTCAAAAGCGCGGTGATCGGCCCGGACATTTCCCACCGCCGCAACCTGGTCAAGGGCTTGCTCAACCAGCCGTTGGTCAAGCAGGCGATCCTCGACGAAGCCGAGCGCGAGAACATCTCGCCCGACAAAGCCAAGGCCCTGGCCTTGCGCTACGGCAACGAAATCGCCTCGGACTACACCTTCACCGCCATCCGCTTCCTGGAAGTGGTGTTGAGCTGGTTCTGGAACAAAATCTACGACGGCATCAAGGTCAACAATATCGAGGGTGTGCAGCAGATCGCGCCGGGGCATGAGGTGATCTACGTACCGTGCCACCGCAGCCATATCGACTACCTGCTGCTGTCCTACCTGCTGTTTCGCAATGGCCTGACCCCGCCGCACATTGCCGCCGGGATCAACCTCAACATGCCGGTGATCGGCAGCCTGCTGCGCCGTGGCGGGGCGTTTTTCATGCGCCGCACGTTCAAGGGCAATCCGCTCTATACCTCGGTGTTCAACGAATATCTGCACACGTTGTTCACCAAAGGCTTCCCGGTGGAATACTTCGTGGAGGGCGGGCGCTCGCGTACCGGGCGCATGCTGCAACCGAAAACCGGCATGCTGGCCATTACCCTGCGCAGCTTCCTGCGCTCCTCGCGCATGCCCATCGTGTTCGTGCCGGTGTACATCGGCTATGAGCGGGTGCTCGAAGGCCGCACGTACCTGGGCGAATTGCGCGGTGCGAGCAAGAAAAAAGAGTCGATCTTCGACATTTTCAAGGTGATTGGCGCCCTTAAGCAGCGTTTTGGCCAAGTGGCGGTGAACTTCGGCGAGCCGATCAAACTGGCGCAGTTTCTTGACAGCGAACAACCGGGCTGGCGCAGCCAGGACCTGGGCCCGCAGTTCAAACCGGCGTGGCTGAGCGAAACCACCCATCGCCTCGGCGAGCGCGTGGCGCGCCACCTCAACGAAGCGGCGGCGGTCAACCCGGTCAACCTGGTGGCCCTGGCGCTGCTCTCCACCACGCGCCTGGCCCTGGACGACCGAGCGATGGCGCGGGTGCTGGACCTGTACCTGGCGCTGCTGCGCCGGGTGCCCTACTCGCCCCACACCACGCTGCCCGAAGGCGACGGGCGGGCGCTGATCGAGCACGTCAAGGGCATGAACCTGTTGGCCGAGCAGAGCGACGCCCTGGGCAAAATCCACTACCTGGACGAGCAGAACGCCGTCCTGATGACCTACTATCGCAATAACGTGCTGCACATCTTCGCCCTGCCGGCGTTGCTCGCCAGTTTCTTCCAGAGCACCTCACGCATGAGCCGCGAACAGATCCTGCGCTACACCCGTGCGCTGTATCCGTACCTGCAATCGGAGCTGTTCATCCGGTGGTCGCTGGAAGAACTGGACGCGGTGGTCGACCAATGGCTGGAGGCGTTCGTTGAGCAGGGCCTGCTGCGCTTCGAGAAGGACGCCTACCTGCGCCCGGCGCCGAGTTCGCGGCACTTCGTGCTACTGACCCTGCTGTCCAAGAGCATCGCCCAGACCCTGCAACGCTTCTATATGGCCATCTCGTTGCTGCTCAACAGCGGCCAGAACAGCATCAGCGCCGAAGAACTGGAAGACCTGTGCACCGTCATGGCCCAGCGCCTATCGATCCTGCATGGCCTTAACGCCCCGGAATTCTTCGACAAGAGCCTGTTCCGCCACTTTATCCAGACCCTGCTCGACCAAGGCGTGCTGCGCCGCGACGAGGCCGGCAAACTCAGCTACCACCCGATGCTCGGCGAGTTGGCCGAAGGCGCGGCCAAGCGCGTATTGCCGGCGGAAATCCGCCTGTCGATCCGTCAGGTGGCCCTGCACCGCAGCGAGGACGCGGCAGAGCTGGAGTGAATCGGTAGGCCCCTGGCGGCGCAAATCCGCTAGATTGTCGTAGGCGCCTGTTTGGTAAGGCGCCCACGATAAGGAACCCTGCGATGAAAAAACTCTCCCTGCTTGCCCTCGCCGCGCTGCTCAGCGCCTGCCAGAGCCCGACCCCGGCCGCCAAGGCCAGCCTCGACGGCGAAGTCTTCTACCTGCAACGCATCGCGCTGCCGCCTAACGCCACCCTCAGTGTCAGCCTGCAAGACGTGTCCCTGGCCGACGCCCCGGCGCGGGTCCTCGACCAGCAGAGCGGGCCGATCAAAGGCCAGGTGCCGCTGCCGTTCCACCTCACTTACGATCCGTTGCTGGTGGAGCCCGGCCATCGCTACTCGGTCAGCGCCCGCATCGAGGCCGATGGCAAGTTGCTGTTCATCACCACCGAGCACCACGCCGTGCAACTCAATGGCCAAGACCCGCAGCCATTGAAAGTACGCGTCGATCAAGTCCGTTAACCACCCCTGCCGCCCAAGGAAACCGCCATGCTCCGTCCCTCCCTTCGTTTTGCCGGCCTGTGTGCTGGCCTGTTGGTCAGCGCCAGTGCGCTGGCCTTGTCCCTGAGCGACCTGTCGCAAAAAGACGCCACCGGCGGGCTCAAGGACGCCTTGACCCAGGGCGCGCAAATCGCCGTCAAGCAATTGGGCGCACCCGGGGGCTTTAGCAATAACCCCGAAGTGAAAATCGAACTGCCGGGCAAACTGGGCAAGGTCGCCAAGAAAATGAAGCAGTTCGGCATGGGCGCCCAGGTCGACGAACTGGAAACCAGCATGAACAAAGCCGCCGAAGCCGCTGTGCCGCAGGCCCAGGCGCTGCTGGTGGACGCGGTGAAGAAGATGACCGTGGACGACGCCAAGGGCATCCTCAGCGGCGGCGAAGACTCGGCCACCCAATACCTGAGCAAGACCAGCCGCGAGCAGATCCGCGCCAAGTTCCTGCCCATCGTCAAGCAAGCCACCGACAAAGTGGGCCTGGCGCAGCAGTACAACGCCTTTGCCGGGCAAGCCGCGACCCTGGGCGTGCTGGACGCCAAGAGCGCGAATATCGAAGGCTACGTGACCGAACAGGCCCTCAACGGCTTGTTCGAGATGATCGGCAAGCAAGAAGCCAACATCCGCCAAAACCCGGCGGCCGCTGCCACTAGTTTGGCGAAGAAGGTGTTTGGGACGCTGTAAAGCCTTGAGGAAAATGAAGGGGCAACTGTGGGAGCAACTGTCTTAGCCCTACCATTCGTCACCGCCACTGCGTGCCGCCATCGCGAGCAGGCTCGCTCCCACAGAGCCACCCGCCCCACAGTTCAACTGTGGGGCGGGCGCTGCCCGCGATGGCGGCAGCACAGCCAACATCCCTGTCGGCTATCAGATCGCTATCGCGAGCAAGCCCGCCCCACAGAGGTGGCTACCACAAGGGCCTGCGGCCTTTAGGCGGCTTCCTTCTTGACCCTGAACCACGCCGCATACAGCGCTGGCAAAAACAGCAGGGTCAGGGCCGTGGCGACGATCAGGCCACCCATGATGGCCACTGCCATCGGCCCGAAGAACACGCTGCGTGACAGCGGGATCATCGCCAGCACCGCCGCCAGGGCGGTAAGCACGATGGGGCGGAAACGCCGCACCGTGGCTTCGATGATGGCTTGCCATGGGCGCAACCCGGCCTTGATGTCCTGCTCGATCTGGTCCACCAGGATCACCGAGTTACGCATAATCATCCCCGACAACGCGATGGTGCCCAACATGGCCACGAAGCCGAACGGCTGGCGGAACACCATCAGGAACAACGTCACCCCGATCAACCCCAATGGCGCGGTCAAGAACACCATGAAGGTGCGCGAGAAGCTGCGCAGTTGCAGCATCAGCAGGGTCAGCACCACCACGATGAACAGCGGCACGCCGGCCTTCACCGAGTTCTGCCCACGGGTGGAGTCTTCCACCGTGCCACCCACGTCCAGCAAATAGCCATCTGGCAGTTCGGCGCGGATCGGCTCCAGGGTCGGCAGGATCTGCTTGACCAGGGTGGCCGGTTGCTCTTTGTCGTAGATATCGGCGCGCACCGTGACGTTGGGCAAGCGGTTGCGGTGCCAGATGATGCCTTCCTCGAAGCCGTACTCCAGGGTGGCGATCTGCGACAGCGCCACGCTTTTGCCGTTATCGGTGGGCACCGCCAGGCTTGGCAGCAACGACAGCTCAGTGCGTTCGTGAACGGTGCCGCGCAGCAGGATCTCGATCAACTCGTTGTCTTCGCGGTATTGGCTGACGGCCGACCCGGTGAGCGAGCTTTGCAGGAACTTGGCCAAGTTGGCGGTGCTCACGCCCAGGGCGCGGGCGCGGTCCTGGTCGATGTTGAGGTACACCACTTTGCTCGGTTCTTCCCAATCCAGGTGCACATTGACCACATGGGGGTTCTCGCGCACCTTGGCCGCCACTTTGCGGGCCAGGGCGCGCACCTCTTCGATGTGCTCGCCGGTCACCCGGAACTGCACCGGGTAGCCCACGGGCGGGCCGTTTTCCAGGCGCGTAACCCGCGAGCGCATCATCGGGAACTGCTCGTTGAGGGTCTCGATCAGCCAGGTGCGCAGGCTTTCGCGGTCTTCGATGGTCTTGGCCAGCACCACGAACTGGGCGAAGCTCGCCGCCGGCAGTTGTTGGTCCAGGGGCAGGTAGAAACGCGGCGAACCGGTGCCCACGTAGGCCACATAGTTGTCGATGCCGGCGTGGTCCTTGAGCAAGGCTTCCAGGCGCTTGACCTGCTCGGCGGTGTTGCTCAGGGACACGCCCTCGGCCAGTTTCAGGTCGACCATCAGCTCCAGCCGCCCGGAGGCCGGGAAGAACTGCTGGGGCACGAAGCGGAACAGCACCACCGAGGCGACGAACAACACGATAGTCAGGCCGATCACCGTTTTACGCCGGCGCACGCACCACTCCACCACCCGCCGCACGCGCTGGTAAAACGGCGTGCCGTAAGGGTCGGTGGCGCCATCGGTGGTGCCGTGCTTGGCGGCGTGCAGCTTGGCCAGGTCTGGCAGCAGCTTCTCGCCCAGGTACGGCACGAACACCACGGCCGCGACCCAGGAGGCCAGCAGCGCGATGGTCACCACCTGGAAAATCGAACGGGTGTACTCGCCGGTGCCGGACTGCGCGGTGGCAATCGGCAGGAACCCAGCCGCGGTAATCAGGGTGCCGGTGAGCATAGGGAACGCGGTGCTGGTCCAGGCGTAGCTGGCGGCCTTGATGCGGTCGTAGCCCTGCTCCATCTTGATGGCCATCATCTCGACCGCAATGATCGCGTCGTCCACCAGCAGGCCCAACGCCAGCACCAGAGCACCGAGGGAGATCTTGTGCAGGCCGATGCCCAGGTAATACATGCTGGCAAAGGTCATGGCCAACACCAGCGGAATCGCCAGGGCCACCACCATGCCGGTACGCACGCCGAGGGAGAAGAAGCTCACCAGCAGCACGATCACCAGGGCCTCCACCAGCACCCGCACGAACTCGCCGACGCCGGTCTTCACCGCTGCCGGTTGGTCGGAAACCTTGCGCAACTCCATGCCGGCAGGGAGGTTTTTCTGGACGCGGGCGAACTCCACTTCCAGCGCCTTGCCCAGCACCAGGATATCGCCGCCTTCTTTCATGGCCACGGCCAGGCCAATGGCGTCTTCGCCCATGAAGCGCATGCGCGGCGCGGGCGGGTCGTTGAAACCGCGACGCACATCCGCCACATCGGAGATGCGGAACGTGCGATCACCCACGCGGATCGGGAAGGATTTGATCTCTTCTACCGTCTGAAAATTCCCCGACACCCGTAGCTGCAAACGCTCGCTGCTGGTCTCGAAAAACCCGGCAGTAGACACCGCGTTCTGCTCCTGCAAGGCCTGCTGCACCGCAGCCAAAGGCAGGCCGAGGGTGGCGAGTTTGAGGTTGGACAGCTCGATCCAGATCTTCTCGTCCTGCAAGCCCAGCAGCTCGACCTTGCCGATGTCCTTGACCCGTTGCAGCTGGATCTGGATACGGTCGGCGTAGTCCTTGAGCACCGCGTAGTCGAAACCGCTGCCGGTCAGGGCGTAGATATTGCCGAAGGTGGTGCCGAATTCATCGTTGAAAAACGGCCCCTGGATACCGGGCGGCAAGGTGTGGCGAATGTCGCTGATCTTCTTGCGCACCTGGTACCACAGCTCCGGCACCTGCACCGAGTGCATGGAGTCGCGGGCCATGAAGGTCACCTGGGATTCGCCGGGGCGCGAGAACGAGACAATGCGCTCGTACTCGCCGGTTTCCATCAGCTTCTTTTCAATGCGCTCGGTAACCTGGCGCGAAACCTCCTCGGCCGTGGCCCCGGGCCATTGGGTACGAATGACCATGGCCTTGAAGGTGAACGGCGGGTCTTCGCTTTGCCCCAACTTGGTGTAGGACAAGGCGCCAACAACCGCCAGCAACAGCATCAGGAACAGTACGATCTGGCGATTACGCAACGCCCACGCGGAAAGATTGAAACCCATCGAGGACTACTCCTTGGCCGCCAGGTTAACCGAGCGGTTGGAGCGATCCACGGGCCGCACCTGCTGGCCCTCGTGAAGCACATGCACCCCGGCTGCCACCACCCAATCGCTGGCGTTCAGGCCTTCGAGCACCGGCACGCTTTTTTCGCCAAACGGGCCGACGCGCACGGCGGTGCGCTTGAGTACGTTGTTGGCGTCCACGCGCCAGACGTAGGTCTGGTCGTTTTCTGCGGTCAGCGCCGACAGCGGCACCGAGAGTGGCACCGCGCCTTCGCCCTGAATCGACACCCGGGCACTCTGGCCCAACTCGGCGGGGACTTTGCCGGAGGTGAAGGTGATGCGCGCGGCGAAGGTGCGCGACTTGGGGTCGGCCGACGGCGACAACTCGCGGATGCGCCCGGCGAACGCCTGGCCCGGTTGGGTCCACAACTGCACCGAGACGTCCTGGCCGACCTTGAAACGGCCAAAACTCTGCTCCGGCAGGCTAATCAGCACTTCGCGCTCGCCATCGGTGGCCAGGGTGAACACCGTTTGCCCGGCCGACACCACTTGCCCGACTTCCACGGCGCGGCGCACCACCACACCGTCCTGGGGCGCACGCAGCACCGCATAACTGGCCTGGTTGTTGGACACGTCGAATTCGGCCTTGATCTGCTTGAGGCGCGCCTCGCCGGAGCGGTAGAGGTTCTCGGCGTTGTCGTATTGCGAGCGGCTGACCATCTGCCGGTCCATCAGGGTCTTGTAGCGGTCGCGCTCGGCACGCACCAGGCTCAGGTTGGCCTCGGCGGCCGCGACCTGGGCGCGGGCGGCTTCCAGTTGCAGGCGCACGTCCTGGGGGTCGAGTTCGGCCAGGGGCTGGTTGGCCTTGACCCGCTCGCCTTCATCTACCAGCCGTCGGCTGACCTTGCCGCCGATGCGGAACGCCAGGTCCGGCTCGTAGCGCGCCCTCACCTCACCGGGGTAGCTGTCCATGGCCTGGGCCGAAGGCTCTGGCTGAACCACCATGGCCGGGCGCACCACGACTTGTGCGGGTTCTTCATGGCCGCAGGCAGACAAAAAAAGTGCCAGGCTGGCAGGCAAAGCAAGGGGCAGGACATAGCGGAACATGGTGAAGGACCTTTCGCTAATGGTGCTAGGAATAATTATACTTGCCGGTATGTTATTAATAGCAAACTCACCAGTCCAGTAATAAAGCGAAAAATGTCGAACAATCTTTCTGCCCCCAACGGCCCCGGCCGTCCCAAAGACCTGGCCAAACGCCAGGCCATCCTTGATGCGGCGAAAAAGCTGTTTTTGAGCAACGGCTACGCCAACACCAGCATGGATGCGGTGGCAGCAGAGGCCGGTGTGTCGAAGCTCACGGTGTACAGCCACTTCAACGATAAGGAGACGCTGCTGTCGTGCGCCGTCATGTCCAAGTGCGAAGAGCAGTTGCCTACGCTGTTTTTCGAATTGCCCGACGGCGCGCCCATCGAACAGGTGCTGTTGAACATCGCTCGCGGCTTTCACCAACTGATTAACGGCGAGGATTCGGTCAACCTGCACCGCCTCATCATGGCCCTGGGCAGCCAAGACCCCCAGTTGCCGCAGATTTTCTTCGAGGCGGGGCCGCAACGGGTGCTCAACGGCATGGAACGGCTGCTGACCAAAGTCGATCAGATCGGCGCCCTGCGCATCGCCAGCCCACGGGTCGCGGCCGAGCACTTCTTCTGCCTGCTCAAGGGCGCGGCGAACTTTCGCCTGCTGCTGGGCTGCGGCGGGCCAGTGGTCGGCGCGGCGGCCGAGGCCCACGTGCAGGACGTCGTTGCGCTGTTCATGCGCGCCTACCGCCTCGACTGACGGCCGCTTGCTACAACAGCTGGGGTTTGAGGGCTTTTTTCGGGTAGATGTCGTAGCGGCTGGATTTGCCGTCCAGCGAATGGCTCGGCTTGGGCCCCGCGATGCACGGCGCTTTGCGCGGGCGCTTGACTACCACCCGGTGGCTGGCCAGGGCCAGCGCGGCGGCCAGCAGGGCCGGGGCGTCCGGGTCGTCGCCCACCAAGGGGCGGAACAGGCGCATTTCCTTCTTCACCAGGGCGGTTTTCTCACGGTGCGGGAACATCGGGTCCAGGTAGATCACCTGGGGCGGTTCGCCTTCCCAGTGGCCCATGACGTCGATCGAGTTGCCCTTGAGCAGGCGCATGCGCGCAACGATCGGCGCCACCTCAAAATCCTCAGCGCCACGGGCCAGGCCATCCTCCAGCAAGGCGCCGATCAACGGTTGGCGCTCGATCAGGCTCATCTCGCAGCCCAGGCTGGCCAGCACGAAGGCGTCCTTGCCCAGCCCCGCCGTGGCGTCCAGCACCCGCGGGCGCACGCCTTGGCCCACACCCACGGCCTTGGCGATCATCTGCCCACTGCCGCCGCCGTACAAACGCCGATGGGCCGCGCCGCCCTCGACGAAATCCACCCGCACCGGCCCCGGCGCGTCTGGCCCCAGCTGTTGCAGCTGCAAACCCTGGGCGCCAACCTGCAAGGCGAACTCGGCGTCCTCCAGGGCCAGGGGTAAATCCAGTTGGCCGGCCCAGTGCCGGGTCTGTTCGGCGAACGCCTCGTCCAGTGCCTGGACGATGATGCGGCAGGCCGCGGGTTGTTCAATCATGGAAAACACGCCCAAAAAATTAATGATCGGCAAAAACGGCCGATAACAAAACTATCGGGCATTTTGCCAGAGCTGAACGTCGACCGAGACAAATGTCAGAGATTATTCCCAGTACATTCGTAGGCTTTATCTCGCCCCACGGCGACTACGGCCTACGCAACTCCCAAGCACTGAGCGGCGTCAGCCACCTGTGGCAAGATTTTTTTGCCCGGGCCCTGGCCGAGCAGCAAGGGAGCGCGACGAATACGATCAAGCCGCTGGAACCGGTGGACATCGAGGGCCCCCTCGAACCCACCGCCGGCGCCGACCTGCTCAGCCACATCCTCACCCAGCGCGAATGCGACGTGCAGGACACCGAAATCCGCCCGCCCGAGCCACTGTTCCTGCCCATTGCCGAGTTTGAAGTGGAGCTGCTGGACAAACCCGCGCCGCCCTACCCGGACGACGAAATCGTCGCCCAACAGCAACAGCAGAATTTCGACAGTGGCTGGGTGCGCCCTATTGTCCTCAACGCCGGCCAACCGATTCCAGAACCCGGCCCGGCGCCTCAGCCACGGCCGCTGTTACTGCCGATTGCCGAGTTCGAACTGGAGTTGCTGGACAAACCGGCGCCGGCCTTCGCCGCCGAAGAACTGGCCGAGCAGCAGAAGCAACTCAACTACGACATCGGCTGGGCGCGCCCGCTGATTCTGAACAACCTGCGCCTCGCCGCCTGACCTGCGCTACGCCCTTAACGGCACACCCACCACGGCCCCACGTCCAGATGGAAGTGGTTGCGATGGGCCGCGTTGTAATCGGGGCCGAGCACCACGCTGAACAGGCCACACGCGCCTTCGTGCACCCGCCGCAAGAACTGCGCGTCGGCGCCCTCCCCCGGCCAATCCTTGAGCACATTGATGGCGCGCCCGTCCGCCAGGCGAAACCCGGCGATATCCAGGGCATTGGCCCGGGCGTGTTGGCTGAGGGCGCCAGTTTGGCGGTGGTACATGTTGCGGCAGGCGAAACTGCCGAGGTGATCGACCCGCGCCACGCTCTGGCCATACACCGCGTGCGCCGCCGGTTGCAGGGCATGGCGGTCGAACAGGGCAAAGGCCACCGCCAACGGGCAACTGGCCAGGAAACTGCTGCTCAGGGCCACCGGGCCGCCCTGCACCCGCACCGTGTTGGTCAACGGGCACGTGGCGGCGGGGCTGTCGCTTTGCCGTGCCACCCGCAGGCCCGCGTCCTTGAGCACCTGGTCACACAGCGCCGGGTCATCGCGCAGGCGCAGCAACTTGAAGCGGGTCAGCAGGTTCGGCGCGGCCCGCACATCCAGCGGCGCCCAGGGGTTCCAGGCTGGCGGCACCGGCAGCAGGCCTGCCCACAGCGCCAGCAACGCGGCGCCCAGCAGTACAACCGCCAGTAGCAGGATTTTCAGTACTCGCACCGTTTGTCAGCCCTTGAACAGTTGATTGGCCTGGGCGTAAGGCAGGCAGCGGTCGGTGTAGGTGAAGGTGCCGTGTTCCTGGATCTCCCGGGCAGCGGCCATAAATGCGCCGTAGGCCGCCAGGGCCATGGACGAACCGACACTGATGCGCTTGACGCCCATCTCGGCCAGCTGCGTCACGCTGAGCTTGAGCGCCCCGGACATCAGCACGTTGACCGGTTTGGGCGCCACCGCGCGCACCACCGCCAGTACCTCTTGCGGGGTGCGCAGGCCCGGGGCGTAGAGCACGTCGGCGCCAGCCTCGGCAAAGGCCTGCAAGCGGCGGATGGTGTCATCCAGATCCGGGCGGCCATGCAGGAAGTTTTCCGCACGGGCCGTCAGCAAAAACGGGAACGGCAGGCTGCGCGCCGCCGTGACACAGGCGTCGATACGCTGCACCGCCAGGTCGAAGGGGTAAATAGGATCACCCGCACGCCCGGTGGCGTCTTCGATGGAGCCGCCCACCGCACCCGCCTCGCTTGCCGCCAGAATGGCTTGAGCGCAAGCCTGGGGCGCGTCGGCGAAACCGTTTTCCAAATCCACCGCCACCGGCAAGGGGCTGGCCGCGACGATGGCGCGGACGTTCTCCAGGGTGTCGTTCAGGCTCAAGCCGCCGTCCGGGCGCGCCTGGGAAAAGGCATACCCGGCGCTGGTGGTGGCCAGGGCCTGGTAGCCGAGGCTGGCGAGCATTTTCGCCGAGCCGGCGTCCCAGGGGTTGGGGATCACAAACACCCCGTGCGCCTCATGCAGGGCCTTGAACCCATGGGCGCGTTGGGTTTGGTTAGGCAGGTCCATGGCGAGCTCCTTCGACGGGTTCGTCAGAGCAGGCCAAGCTGCTCCGCGGCGGGTTCTCTGTATAACTCAGGCAGCGCGGGCATGCCAGGCAACCGTGCCATCAACTGGCTATGAAAGCGTTGGGCCAGTTTGGCCGCCAGCAGGTTGTCGGCGGTGTGCAGGAAGATATACGGCGTGCGCCCTTCTTCGATCCAGGTGGCGATTTTTTCCACCCAAGGCACCAGGAACGGATCGTTGGCTTCCAACTGCGGATGGCCGATGAAGCGTACCTGTGGGAACTGGGTGAACGCCGCCGGGCGCGGCGGCACCTTGGGTTTTTTCGCCTGGGCGTGCAGGACCGAAGGCGCGGTGCTGGTGCAACTGAACAGTGCCCGCGGGTCCAGGCAAATGCGCTCCACGCCACGGTCCAGCAGCAAGCGATTGAGCTGGCGCTCGGCGTCGCCCTTGGCGAAAAAGTCGCGATGGCGTACTTCCACCGCCAGGGGCCGTTCAAGGCCATCAATGAATCCGGCCAATTCTCCCAGGCGCTGCGGTGAAAACGCGGCAGGCAATTGCAGCCACAGCGGCGACACCCGCTCGCCCAAGGGGCCGAGCAGTTGCACGAAGGTCTCGGCGGCGCTCAGTTGTTCGCGCAGGTCGCCGCCGTGGCTGATGTCGCCGGGGAACTTGGCGGTGAAGCGAAAGTGCGCGGGCATTGTCTCGGCCCAGCGTTGCACGGTGCTGGCGGCCGGGCGCGCATAGAAAGTGGTGTTGCCTTCGACCGCGTTGAAGACCTGGCTATAGAGTTCGAGAAACTGTGCGGGGCGGGCATCTTGCGGGTACAGGTACTCGCGCCAGGCGTTTTCGCTCCAGGACGGGCAACCGAGGTAATAAGGCAGCATCAGATGTGCAGGTCGAGCCCCAGCACTTCCATGTCCCAATCGACGAAACCGGCGGTGGTCAGGTAGCTGGCCAGGGCGGTGGCCACGCTTTTGCTCATGGTGCGCGGGAAGATCATGTCTTGTTGGCGGGCGGGCAGGTTGGCGGTGCGGGCTTCACCGCGTACCGACACTGGGGTGTCGGCCAGTTCGATCTCGGCGTCGACGATGTCTTCGACACCCTCGTCCACCACCGCATTCGCCTTGCGCGGCTTGCGTTTGATGGGGTACGCCTGGGATGAAACGCCGTCTATACGCATAATCACATGCCCGGTATCAATGATGGCAATTTAGCGGCACCCATGCCGCTAAGCAAATGCCCAAGTGATAACTAGAACACAGAAAGGCAAAAAGGTTTAAAACCGCAGGGAAATTGCCGGGAAAACAGACGATTGGCGGGGCTGCGCGGCTCAACGGGCCTTGGGCGTCGCCACTTTGTCGCGCAGGTACACGGGTTGGGCCTGGTCGGCAGGGACGGCTTCGCCCCGTTCCCAGGCGAAACGCGCCAGGGTCAGCAGGTCTTCGGCGTGGGGCAGCATGGCCGCGTCCTGGCCGCACAGGCTGACGCCAATGCGCTCGCCATAACCCCAACCGGTGCCGGCGCCGAACCAGTCGCCACTGGCGTCAGCCGGCAATGCCGCCACTTGCGGTGGCAATACCGCTTCGCTGCCGGCCAAGCGCATTTCGCCGTCGATGGCGCGGTAGCAACCCCAGTACACCTCGTCCATGCGCGCATCGATGGCGGCCGCCACTTGCACGGCGCCGTGTTCGCGCAAGGCGCGCTGCGCCAGCACCGCCAGGTTGGACACCGGCAACACCGGGCGCTCCAAGGCGAACGCCAGGCCCTGAACCACGCCTATGGCGATCCGTACACCGGTGAAGGCGCCTGGGCCGCGGCCGAACGCAATGGCGTCCACCGCTTGCAGCGTAGTGCCCGCCTCGGCCAGCAATTGCTGGATCATCGGCAGCAGCTTTTGCGCATGCAGGCGCGGGATCACCTCGTAATGGCTCGTCACCTTGCCGTCGTGCAGCAAGGCGACGGAGCAAGCTTCGGTCGCGGTGTCCAGGGCCAGCAAGGTGCTCATCGATGTTTCCGTCACAGAGAAAAAAGTGCGCCAGTATAAACAACAACGGCCCGCAAGCGGGCCGTTGGCGATAAAGCCGATCAGGCTTATCAGCTCAGTGCTTCAAGCACTTTACCGGTAATGGCCTCGACCGAACCCACGCCCGCGATGTGGCTGTACTTGGGTTTGCCCTGGCTGGCGGCCAGGTTCTGGTAGAACTCCACCAGCGGCTTGGTCTGGGAATGGTAGACCGAGAGGCGATGACGCACGGTTTCTTCGGTGTCGTCCTTGCGCTGCACCAAAGGCTCGCCGGTAACGTCGTCTTGGCCTTCGGTTTTCGGCGGGTTGTAAATGGTGTGGTAAACGCGGCCGCTGGCCTCGTGAACACGACGACCGGCGATGCGCTGGACGATTTCTTCGTCGTCAACGGCGATTTCCACCACGTGGTCCAGCTCGACGCCAGCCTTCACCAAGGCTTCAGCCTGGGGAATGGTGCGCGGGAAGCCGTCGAACAGGAAACCATTGGCGCAATCAGCCTGGCTGATGCGTTCCTTGACCAGGTTGATGATGAGGTCGTCGGACACCAGGCCGCCGCTGTCCATCACGCTCTTGGCGATCAGGCCCAGTTCGGTGCCGGCCTTGACCGCAGCACGCAGCATGTCGCCGGTGGAGATCTGCGGAATGCTGAATTTTTCGGTGATGAACTTAGCCTGAGTACCTTTTCCGGCCCCGGGAGCTCCCAGCAGAATTACGCGCATCGATGTGCTCCTCAATTTTTTATTTAGTAACGCTCGGATTCGCCGCGTGGGGCCAATCTGAAAAAGGGGGTAGTGGCCGCCCAAACGGCCAAAGGCTGCTCAAGATACACAGCAGGCCCTGCCCACACAAGCCGCCGAAAGTAGCAAGAACCGCCGCCGCCGTGGCTCTTGCGGGCGGGTATGCCAAGTCGCAACCCGACCACGAAGTCGCCGCCGATGGCCGGTTGCGGTGGCGTGCAACCCGCGCCGGGCGCCCCGCCACCACCACTCCCGATTCCTCAGCCGGTATTGCGCAACCCGGCGGCGATTCCGGCTACAGACACCAGCAGCGCCTGTTCTACGGGGCTGCCCTGGGCCGTCTCCTGCTGCCGGGAACGGGCCAGCAGTTCAGCTTGCAGCAGGTGCAAGGGGTCCAGGTAGGTATTGCGCAAACGGATGAATTCCAGCGTCGCCGGGCTGTGGGCCATGAGTTGCGACTGGCCGGTCAGCCCCAGCACCACGGCGCAGGCCTGCGACAATAGGTCGCGTAAATGCGCGCCCAACGGCAGCAGCTCTGGCTCCACCAGGCGCTCGTCATAGGAGCGGGCGATATCCGCGTCGGCCTTGGCCAACACCATCTCCAGCATGTCGATGCGGGTGCGAAAGAACGGCCACTGTTCGCGCATCTGTGCCAGCAACTCGCCCTCGCCTCGCTCCAGGGCCTTGCTCAGGGCCGATTCCCAACCCAGCCACGCCGGCAGCATCAGGCGCGATTGGGTCCAGCCGAAGATCCACGGGATCGCCCGCAGGCTTTCAATGCCCCCGGCGCGGCGCTTGGCCGGGCGGCTGCCCAGGGGCAAACGGCCCAGTTCCTGCTCAGGGGTGGACTGGCGGAAATACTCGACAAACTGCGGGTTCTCGCGCACCACGGCGCGGTACGCGGCCACGCCGTCGGCGGCCAGTTCGTCCATCAGCCCGCGCCAGGCCGGCTGCGGCGGCGGAGGCGGCAGCAGGGTCGCCTCCAGCACGGCGGCCAGGTAAAGGTTGAGGTTTTGCTCGGCGATGTCCGGCAGGCCGAATTTGAAGCGGATCATCTCGCCCTGCTCGGTGGTGCGAAAACGCCCCGCCACCGAACCCGGCGGCTGCGACAGGATCGCCGCATGGGCCGGGCCGCCGCCACGCCCGACGGTGCCGCCACGGCCGTGGAACAACAGCAGTTCCACTTGCTGCTCACGGCAGATGTCCACCAGGTGTTCCTGGGCCCGGTATTGCGCCCAGGCCGCGGCGGTGGTGCCGGCGTCCTTGGCCGAGTCGGAGTAACCGATCATCACTTCCTGCGGCCCTTGTAGGCGCGCGCGGTAGCCCGGCAACAGCAGCAGTTTCTCGATCACCGGCCCGGCGTTGTCCAGGTCGGCTAGGGTCTCGAACAGCGGCACCACGCGCATCGGCCGCAGTACGCCGGCCTCCTTGAGCAGCAGTTGCACCGCCAACACATCGGAGGCCGCACCGGCCATGGAAATCACGTAAGAGCCCAGGGACGCCCCCGGCGCGGCGGCGATTTCCCGGCAGGTGGCGAGCACCTCGGCGGTCTCGCCCGACGGTTTGAAGTGGCCGGGCAGCAGGGGCCGGCGGTTGCTCAGTTCACGCAGCAAAAAGGCGATGCGGTCGTCTTCGCTCCAGTCGCCGTAGCGGCCCAGGCCCAGGTAGTCGGTGATCTCCGTCATGGCCGCGGTGTGCCGCGAGGAATCCTGGCGCACGTCCAGGCGTACCAAAAACAGGCCAAAGGTCACCGCGCGGCGCAGGCAGTCGAGCAGCGGGCCGTCGGCGATCACGCCCATGCCGCATTGGTGCAGGGATTGGTAGCAAAGCAACAGCGGCTCGCGCAGGTCGCGGTTGCTGTGCAGCACCTCGGCCGGCGCCGGCACGTTCTCGGCCAGCGAGGCCTGGGCCCATTGCCGGGTGGCGCGCAAGCGATCGCGCAGTTGCTTGAGCAGGGTGCGGTAGGGTTCGGCGCTGTCGCCCACGCGGGCACGCAGCTCATCGCTGGCCTGCTGCATGGACAACTCGGCGGCCAGGTGTTCGATGTCGCGCAGGAACAAATCCGCCGCCATCCAACGCGCCAGTAACAGCACTTCGCGGGTCACCGGTGCCGTGACGTTGGGGTTGCCGTCGCGGTCGCCGCCCATCCACGAGGCGAAACGGATCGGCGCCGCCTCGAGGGGTAAATGCAGGCCCGTGGCGGCGAACAGAGCCTGGTCGGCTTTGCTTGGGGATGGCGTGCCACAGCGAATGCTCGATCACCGCAAAGCCCCACTTGGCTTCGTCCACCGGGGTGGGCCGGGTGCGGCGGATTTCTTCGGTGTACCAGGCCTCGGCGATCAACCGCTGCAAGCGCTGGTGGATCTGCTCGCGCTCGGCGCGGGTCAGGTCGCGGTGATCCTGGGCGGCCAATTGGGAGGCGATGGCGTCGTACTTCTGGATCAGGGTGCGGCGCGCCACTTCCGTGGGGTGGGCGGTGAGCACCAGTTCGATGTCCAGGCGCCCCAATTGCCGGGCCAGGGCCTCGGCGCCATGGCCTTCGGCCAGCAGGCGGGCGAGCAGTTCGGGCAGCACCCGGTCCTCGAACGGCGCCGGTTGCGAGTCGTCGCGCCGGTGGATCAACTGATACTGCTCGGCAATGTTGGCCAGGTTGAGGAACTGGTTGAACGCCCGCGCTACGGGCAGCAATTCGTCTTCGCTCAACTGGCCGAGGGTGGCGCTCAGTTGCGCGTCCACGGCGCCCCGGCGGTCGGCCTTGGCGCTTTTACGAATCTGTTCGATCTTGTCGAGAAAGCCTTCCCCGTACTGTTCCCGGATGGTGTTGCCCAACAGCTCACCCAACAGGTGAACGTCTTCGCGCAGGCGCGCATCAATATCGGTCATCTACGGTTTCTCCAGCAGGCTCGGGGGCGATGGACAAGGCGCCAGAGTGCCGCCGCTGCCGGGTTCTTACAAGCCTTGTAGCAAGCGGGCTTGCCCGCGCTCGGGCGCGTAGCGGCCGTCACCGCGATCTGTCTGACACCGAATGAGGGCTGCTGCGCACGCCAGCGCGGGCAAGCCCGCTTGCTACAACAGGGCAAAGGAAAACTCTTTAAACCTTGTGGGCAAGGGCTAGTCTCAACTGTGAGCCGTATCGCGGCTTGCCACTCACTACGGCCTGCCACGAGCAGGCAATCACTGAGGTTGCCATGAAAATCCGAGACCTGGCCCAGCACTGGGAAGAAAACGCCAAGGGCCGCCTGACCGACACCGGTTACACCATTCGCCTGGACGTCGAGGCCGCCGCACGCCTGGCGGCGATTGCCGAGATGTACCCCAAGCGCCACCCCGAAGAACTGCTGGGCGAGCTGATCGGCGCCGCCCTGGAAGAACTCGAAGCGAGCTTCCCGTACGTGCGCGGCGCCCAGGTGGTGGCCACCGACGAGGAGGACAACCCGCTGTACGAAGATGTCGGCCCCACACCGCGCTTTCTCGCCCTGTCCCGTCGTCATTTGCATGAGCTGGCTTCGGCCCCCGACAAACCCAAGCACTGACCGCCCTCGCCTCCTCGGCTACTCCCTCTGGCTACTCCCACGCCCCTCCCGGGCTGGGAGTACCCCTGGGCGCGGCAAAAGTTCCCGTTCTAGAGCCTCGCGTGCCCAATCAATTTATTTTCGGGCAATTGGCCATCTTCTCTGAACTATTCAAAAACGCCTCGGGTCACAGCCAGTACGCCAAGACTGGAACGGTCGTTTTAATTCACGCCCGCAGCCCTTCGCCCATTTGCCGCGACGGCACCAGTCCAGGACGCATTTTTTGATGTTTTTAAGGAGTTACCCAATGGAGTTGAAGACGATGAAGACCAGCACTGCCAAAACCACGTTTAACCATCTGCGCGGGCTCAAATTGGCCGCGCTGGCAATCGGTAGCACCTTCATTCTGGCCGGTTGCGCTGGCAACCCGCCGAGCGAGCAGTACGCCGTCACCCAGTCTGCGGTCAACAGCGCAGTCACCGCTGGCGGCACCGAGTTCGCGGCCGTGGAAATGAAAGCTGCCCAGGACAAACTCAAGCAGGCCGAACTGGCCATGCACGACAAAAAGTACGACGAAGCCAAGCGCCTGGCCGAACAAGCCGAGTGGGACGCCCGCGTCGCCGAGCGCAAAGCCCAGGCCGCCAAGGCTGAGCGCGCTGTTCAGGATGCCCAGAAAGGTGTTCAGGAATTACGTCAGGAAGGCATGCGCAGCGTGCAATAAGCCGCCGCATCCACCACGCGAAACCTGCACCCTTATATCGATAGAAAGGACGAACCATTATGCGTAAACAATTGATGATCCCAGCTCTTCTGGCCCTTAGCGTTGGCTTGGCCGCGTGCTCCACGCAGCCCAACGCCAACCTGGAACAGGCGCGCACCAACTACTCCGCCCTGCAGGCCAACCCGGCTGCGAGCAAAGTCGCCGCCCTGGAAACCAAGGACGCCAGCGAATGGCTGGACAAGGCCGACAAAGCCTTCCAGGACCGCGAAGATGAAGCCAAGGTCGATCAACTGGCCTACCTGACCAATCAACGGGTCGAGGTTGCCAAGGAAACCATCAACCTGCGCACCGCTGAAGCCAACCTGAAGAACTCCGCCGCCCAGCGCGCCCAGGCTCGCCTGGATGCCCGTGACGCGCAGATCAAGCAGTTGCAGAACAGCCTCAACGCCAAGCAAACCGAGCGCGGCACCCTGGTGACCTTCGGCGACGTGCTGTTTGCCACCAACAAGGCTGAGCTCAAATCCAGCGGCCTGGTCAACATCAACAAACTGGCGCAATTCCTGGCCGAAAACCCGGACCGCAAGGTGATTGTCGAAGGCTACACCGACAGCACCGGCAGCGCGGCGTACAACCAGTCGCTGTCTGAGCGTCGCGCCAACTCGGTGCGCATGGCCCTGGTGAAAATGGGTGTCGACCCGGCCCGCATCGTGGCCCAGGGTTATGGCAAGGAATACCCGGTTGCTGAAAACAGCAGCGTTTCGGGCCGCGCCATGAACCGTCGTGTGGAAGTCACCATCTCCAACGACAACCAACCTGTAGCACCGCGTTCGACCGTCAGCGTCAACTGATTAGGTTTCACGCGTAAGAACCGGGCCCAAGGCCCGGTTTTTTTACGCCTGGCGATCAAGGCGCCAGCAGAAATTGCAGCACCCGCTCACTGAACGCAGCACCGGCCTGCACGTTGGACAGGTGCGCAGCGTAGAACTCGGCGTATTCGGCGCCCGCCACACGGGCCTGGATAAAGTGGCCGCCTGAAGGTGGCGTGACGGCGTCTTCGCTGCCGCTGATAACCAGGGTCGGCACCTTGATGGCGCCCAGTTGCTCACGCAAATCGGCATCGCGCACCGCCGCGCAGTTGGCCGCGTAGCCTTGCGGCGAGGTGGCGGCGAGCATGTCGGTGATCTTGCCGGCCTGTTCGGGGTGGGCCTGGGCGAAATCGGCGGTAAACCAGCGGGCAATCGACGCATCACGCAGGGCCACCATCGCCGCCGCGCCGTCACGCAGTACCGTTTCGATGCGCGGGTTCCACACCGATGGCTCGCCAATCTTCGCCGCCGTGTTGCACACCACCAGTTTGCCCAGCCGCTCACCCGCATTGATGCCCAGCCACTGGCCGATCAGGCCGCCCATGGACAAGCCGCAGAAATGCGCCTGGCGGATCTCCAGGGCATCGAGCAAGGCCAGAACATCGCCGCCCAACTGCGCGATGCTGTAGGGCCCGGGCGTCACCAGCGACCGGCCATGGCCGCGGGTGTCGAGGCGCAGCACGCGAAAATGCTCGGCGAACGCCGGGACCTGGGCGTCCCACATATGCAGGTCGGTGCCCAGGGAGTTGGACAACACCAGCACGGGCGCACCTTGCGGGCCATCGAGTTGGTAGTGCAGTTCGCCCTCGGCGAGTTGAACAAAAGCCACAGCAGCCTCCTTCCAGGCACAGTCAAAAAGAACCGCCCGCCGAACCGGCGAGTGGTGGTCAATCAAAGATCGTGGTGCAAATACGCCGCTTGCGTGGGCAAGCGCAAGCTGAACAGGAACGCCACCGCCATCATCGCCGTGACGTCCCAGTAAACGCTGTTCTCCATCCCCAGGGATTTAAGCCCCCAGAGTGGCTGCTCGCCCAACCGTTCGGGCGTGTGGTCAGAGTGAAAAGGTTGATCGCAGCATTGATCGAGGCTGGCATACCGCGATCGGCGGATCGCCGCCCGGACCCAGCCTGCGCCCACAACACGCTTCACCATTGCCGCTACGGGGCCTGGCTCAGACCCGCTCGATCGCCAACGCCAACCCCTGCCCCACGCCCACGCACATGGTGGCCAGGGCTTTTTTGCCGCCGCTGTGTTCCAGTTGGTGCAGTGCCGTCAGTACCAACCGCGCACCGCTCATGCCCAGTGGGTGGCCGAGGGCGATGGCGCCGCCGTTGGGGTTGACCTGAGGCGCGTCGTCGGCCAGGCCCAGCTCACGCAACACTGCCAAGCCCTGGCTGGCGAAGGCTTCGTTGAGTTCGATCACATCGAAATCACTCACCGCCAGGCCCAGGCGCTCGGTCAGTTTGCGCACCGCTGGCACCGGGCCGATACCCATGACCCGCGGCGCCACACCGGCGCTGGCCATGCCCAGTACCCGCGCGCGCGCGGTCAAGCCGTGCTTTTTCACCGCTTCGGCCGAGGCCAGGATCAGCGCCGCCGCGCCGTCATTGACCCCCGAAGCGTTGCCGGCGGTGACGGTTTTGTCCGGGCCGTTGACCGGTTTGAGCTTGGCCAGGGTGTCCAGGGTCGTGTCACCGCGCGGGTGTTCGTCCTGCTCGACCAGCGTTTCGCCCTTTTTATGGGCAACGCGCACGGCGACGATTTCTTCGGCAAAAAAGCCCCGGGCCTGGGCCGCCGCGGTGCGTTGCTGGCTGCGCAGGGCAAAGGCGTCCTGGTCGGCGCGGGAGATCGCGTAATCATCGGCCACGTTATCGGCGGTTTGCGGCATCGCATCGACACCGTACTGGGCTTTCATCAACGGGTTGATGAAACGCCAGCCGATGGTGGTGTCTTCGAGTTTCATGTTGCGCGAGAACGCGGCGTCGGCCTTGCCCATGACGAACGGCGCGCGGGACATGGACTCCACCCCGCCGGCAATCGCCAACTCCATCTCGCCACTGGCGATGGCGCGGAACGCCGTGCCGATGGCGTCCATACCCGAAGCACAGAGGCGGTTGAGGGTCACGCCCGGGATGGTTTCAGGCAAGCCGGCCAGCAACAGGGCCATGCGCGCCACGTTGCGGTTGTCCTCACCGGCCTGGTTGGCGCAACCGAGGAACACCTCGTCCACCGCGCTCCAGTCCACCGACGGGTTGCGCTCAAGCAGCGCCTTGATCGGCACGGCGGCCAGGTCGTCGGCGCGCACGCCGGCCAGGCCGCCACCGAAGCGGCCGATGGGGGTGCGGATCGCATCGCAGATAAAAACGTCGCGCATCAGGCTTCTCCCGGTGCCTGGCCATGGGCCACGGCGGTGCGTGCTTCAAGGTCGCGCAGGGCGGTCAGTTCCACCTCGGTGGGCGCGGCGGTGTGTTCCACCTGCTCGGCAAACCGCACCGGCCAACCGGTGGCGGCCACCACTTGCTCGCGGGTCACGCCCGGGTGCAGCGCGGTGACGACGAATTCGTGGGTGCCGGCCTCCGGTTCCATGATGCACAGGTCAGTGATGATCCCCACCGGCCCGGCACCCGGCAGGCCCAGGCGCTGGCGCGAATCGCCACCTTCGCCGTGGCCGACCGAGGTGATGAAGTCGAGCTTCTCGACAAAGGAGCGCGAGGACTGCTTGAGGATAATCAGTACGCTCTTCGCCGAACCGGCGATCTCCGGCGCACCACCGGCACCCGGCAAGCGCACCTTGGGCTGGTGGTAATCGCCCACCACCGTGGTGTTGATGTTGCCGAAGCGGTCAACCTGGGCGGCGCCGAGGAAACCAACGTCAATGCGCCCGCCCTGCAACCAATAGCGAAAAATCTCACCGGTCGGCACGACGGTGTCAGCGGTTTCCGCCAGTTCGCCGTCACCAATGGACAACGGCAGCACCGTGGGTTTGGCGCCAATCGGGCCGGATTCGTAGATCAGCACCACGTCGGGCGAGGAGGTCAGGCGTGCGAGGTTGGCAGCCTTGGAGGGCAAGCCGATGCCGACGAAGCACACCGAGCCGTTTTTCAGGCGACGGGCAGCGGCGACGGTCATCATTTCATTGGTGGAGTAAGCCATTAGTGAGCCTCCGAAGCGGCGGCCAGTTTGGCCTGGAATTCGCTGAAGTCAGCGCTGCCGTGGATGTATTCGTTGATCCACGCGGTAAAAGTCTCACGGTCGCGGGCGATAGGGTCCCACGCTTGGTAGAAACGGTTATCGCGTTGGGTATAACCGTGGGCGTAGGACGGGTGGGCGCCGCCCGGCACGTGGCACACCGCGCTCAGCGCCCAGGTCGGCAATACGCAGGCGTTCATCGGCGCATTCAAGTCATCAACGATTTCTTCCACGGTAACGATGCAGCGCTTGGCCGCCAGGGCCGCTTCCTTCTGCACACCGAGAATGCCCCAGAGCAGCACGTTGCCCTTGCGGTCGGCTTTCTGGGCGTGGATCACGGTGATGTCGGGGCGCACCGACGGCACTGCCGCCAACACTTCGCCAGTGAAGGGGCAGGTCACGGTCTTAATCAGCGGGTTGACCTTGGGCAAGTCGGAACCGGCGTAGGCCCGCAGTACCGCGAACGGTAGGCCAGAGGCACCAGCCACGTAGGCGTTAGCCAGGTCGGCGTGGCTGTGTTCTTCGATTTCCAGGGCGTGAGGCCAGTGTTTTTCCACGGCATCGCGCAGGCGATGGAGGGAACCGACGCCGGGGTTGCCACCCCAGGAGAAAATCAACTTGCGCGCGCACCCGGCGCCGATCAACTGGTCGTAGATCAGATCCGGCGTCATGCGTACCAGCGTCAGGTCTTTCTTGCCCTGACGAATGATTTCATGACCCGCCGCCGTAGGAATCAGGTGAGTGAAGCCTTCGAGTGCGACGGTGTCACCGTCATTGACGAATTGCTTCACCGCGTCGTGCAGCGAAAGGATTTCAGCCATGGAGTGGGCTCCCGGGGTTGACCGACATGGACACAAAGGCGCGTAGGGTGCGCCGCGATGCCTGAAGGTTAAGCCGGGGAAAAATGCCAAACAATCCGATAATCGACTAAGTGTTCGATTATCGAACGCATTGTTGTCTAGCTATCAAAGTCTGCTGCCGACCTCAGGCGAACAGTTGGGCGCTGAGGTCGCGGCTCGCTTCCAGCAAGCCTGGGAGGAAGCGCTGTTGCAGGTCATCGCGGCTGACCCGCCCGGCGTGGGTGCTGATGTTCAGCGCCGCCAACACCTGGCCGGAAGCGTCATACACCGGCACGGCGATGGAACGCAGGCCTTGCTCCAGTTCCTGGTCAACGATGCACCAGCCCTGCTGGCGCACCTGCTGCAGGCATTCGAGCAAGGCCTGGGGGGTGTGCAGAGTGCGGCGGGTCTTGGCTTGCAGGTCGGCGTGGTCGAGGTAGTCGCGCAGCGACACATCGTCCAGGGCTGCCAACAGAATCCGCCCCATGGAGGTGCAGTAGGCGGGCAGGCGCCCGCCCACCGACAGATCGACGGAAATCAGGCGCTGGGTGGTGGCGGAACGGGCGATGTAGAGAATGTCCTCGCCTTCCAGGGTGGCCATGTTGCAGGCCTCGTGCATTTGCTCGCTCATGCGGTCCAGGTACGGCTGGGCCGACACGGCCAGGGGCGTGGACGACAGATAGGCGTGGCCCAGGGTCAGCACTTTGGGCAACAGCGAATAGGTACGGCCGTCGGTGGTGGCGTAGCCGAGTTTAATCAGGGTGTGCAGGCAGCGGCGCACGGCGGCGCGGGGAATTTCCGTACGGTGGCTGATCTGGGCGATGGTCAGGTGACGCTTGCGCTCCTGAAAGGCCTGAACCACGGCCAGGCCACGGGCCAAGGAGGTCATGAAATCCGGGTCGCCGGTCAGCGCCTGGATACGCTTGGCCGGCGAGGCGACGATGGGTGGCGCCACGCAAGTGAAGGCATTGCGCAATTGATCGTTCATTGCTGGTCCTCGGCCATGGCGGCACTGGCGCTTCTTATATATAGAAGGAAAAGCTACGGCAGGTGGGGTAGAACCGGGCGATTATCGAACCAACGACCGATAATCGCAATTCATCCAGGGCCAGGCTCAGACTATTTACCCAGCGTTATTTAAAGGTCAAGCCTACCGGGTACTACCGTGCGCAATCGAGGCAGTTTTAATCTTCGCGCAACCGCCAAGGCCTTAGAGTTGACGCGTGATTAGATGTTCAAGCTGGAACTTGCGCACATCGACGCAACGCACAAGTTGAAGACTTTTAACTTCTGGTGATAGTGTTATTCAACCCGGCCGCTATAATGCCAGCCACTGGCGCCGGGATTTATTCAGGTTTCCGGATCCAACTCCCGCAGGTAGCTACCGTTCCACCGGCGCTACCTGCTGTCACCGTCGGCACTTATTCAGTTCCCCCGGTATTTGCAGTTGCTGGTAAATACACTGTCTCACGGCAGTGGTTTTGATCGAGTGCCGTGCCCCGCGCAACATGGATGCTGCCTGGCCAACCGAGGGTACTGCGGTGGAGCGCTAATGCGCCGCGCCCGACTTGACCGATGGCAGAGTTGCTGGCGTATCGCCAGAATTAATCTCAACTTGATAAAGGTAATACTGTGACGAAAGAAGAACTGCGCGCAGAACTTGAGCGCCAGGAACAACGTTACAAGGAAGTTTACGGCGGGGAAGTCACCACCTACGCCGCCCAACCTGAACCGGAACGCAAACCTTGGCGTAAACGCGCCAGCATTCTCGATCAGGCTTTTACCCAAGAACTGGAAAAAATGGAAAAGGAACTCAAGGCGGACGAGCCCTAGCGGCAACTGCTGCTATTCCTGACCCCGTCCCACGTCGCCGGCAAAACCTGCGGCCGGGCGGTCAACCGTCACCCCGCACGGCATACGCGAGCGGCACCTCATTAGCCCCGCGGGTGAGGTAGAAAGTCACGGGCAGCCTTCTTGCTGAAATTTCGTACAGTGCTTTCAACCCTTTGGCACAACCGCGAAGACGCTGCCTGCTCATGGCATTCTCAATAAAATCAAACCCTTGCTTCACCCTGAGAAAACCCGAGCGGCAAAATCGTCCTACAAAATATTTCGTTGAAGAATGTTACCGATGAGCAGCTAGTGCATCGATTACCAGGGTTTTCTGGCATAATCGCGCCCCCTTACGACCGGGTCAGAAAACCTTCATGATCGATTTATTCAGCGGACTAGATGCTTGGGTGCTTGTGAGCCTCTTGCTCGCCCTGGCCTTTGTCCTCGCCTTCGAGTTCATCAACGGCTTTCATGACACCGCTAACGCGGTTGCCACTGTTATCTACACCAAAGCCATGCCACCCCACCTGGCCGTGTTCTTTTCCGGTGTGTTCAATTTTCTGGGCGTGCTGCTCGGCGGCGTGGGCGTGGCCTATGCCATCGTCCACCTGTTGCCGGTGGAGCTGCTCATCAATGTGAACACCGGACACGGGCTCGCCATGGTGTTCTCGTTGCTCGCCGCGGCGATCACCTGGAACCTGGGCACCTGGTACTTCGGTATCCCGGCCTCCAGTTCCCACACGCTGATCGGTTCGATCCTCGGTGTGGGCCTGGCGAATGCGTTAATCAACGACATTCCCCTGGCCGATGGCGTCAATTGGCAGAAAGCCATCGATATCGGCGCGTCCCTGGTGTTCTCGCCCATGGCCGGTTTCCTGGTCGCGGCCCTGGTGCTGATCGGCCTGAAATGGTGGCGTCCACTGTCCAAGATGCACAAAACCCCGGACCAGCGCCGCAAACTCGACGACAAGAAACACCCGCCGTTTTGGAATCGCCTGGTATTGGTGATTTCGGCCATGGCCGTGAGCTTCGTGCACGGTTCCAACGACGGCCAGAAAGGCATCGGCCTGATTATGCTGGTGCTGATAGGCATCGTGCCGGCGCAGTTCGTCCTCGACCTGAACAGCACCACTTACCAGATCGAGCGGACCCGCGACGCCACCTTGCACCTGAGCCAGTTCTACCAGCGCAACAGCGATTCGCTGGGTGAGTTCCTGGCCCTGGGCAAGAACATCAAGGATGACCTGCCGGAGAAGTTCCGCTGCAACCCGCAGCAGACCGAACCGACCATCGCCGCCCTGCTCGGCACCCTCAAGGGGGTTTCTGACTACCATTCGCTGTCTTCCGAGAGCCGCATCGAAGTGCGTCGCAATCTGCTCTGCCTGGACGACACCGCGAAGAAAGTGGGCAAGCTGCCTGGCCTGGCCGCGCGTGAGAAGTCCGATCTGGACAAACTGCGCAAGGACTTGACCGCCACCACCGAATACGCGCCGTTCTGGGTCATCCTGGCCGTCGCCCTGGCCCTGGGCCTAGGCACCATGGTCGGCTGGAAACGCGTGGTGCTGACCATCGGCGAGAAGATCGGCAAGCAGGGCATGACCTACGCCCAGGGCATGTCGGCGCAGATCACCACGGCATGCATGATCGCCATGGCCAACATCTTTAGCCTGCCGGTATCGACCACCCACGTGCTGTCTTCTGGCGTGGCGGGCACCATGGTTGCCAACAAAAGCGGCCTGCAAGGCGGCACGGTGAAAACCATCCTGCTGGCCTGGGTGCTGACCCTGCCTGCCACCGTCGGCCTGTCGGCCGGCTTGTTCTGGGCAGCGTCGAAAGTCCTCGCCAGCTGATTCCAGGCGCAGGACAAAAAAAGGTGCACCCGCAAGGGTTGCACCTTTTTTTATAGTCGTCGGCGCCACCAGCACTTTCTTGCGGGCAAAAAAAAGGGCAACCGAAGTTGCCCAAAATGCCTTGCGTGCTCGTGTAACTGAAAAGACCTATGGCTTTTTGCGCTTATTTGCGTCTTTCCAGATGAAGAATCCAAACCCTGCAAAAAACAGAACCATGAGGCCGACTGTCAGCACTCCGGCTATCACCACATTATCGAAAAACATGACTGGCCTCCTGCGCTCGCCTTGTTGCGATGGAGCTAAGTTAACCAATCGGCGGGAGGAGAAAATTGACCGGGATCAATGGCGCCCGCAAGAGCGCGCAAAGGAGGGGGAATAACTGACGTGCATCAACAAATACGGGGGGTTTCAGCGTTTTTTCGGTTTGTTCTTCGGCTTTTTCTTCGCCTTGCCCAACGGCATGGCCTGCTCGAACGCGTTGCGCACTTCGTTCAGGCGTTTTTCCTTGAGGTCATGGATACGCTTGGTGCGTTCGCTATTGAGGTCGATCAGGTTGTCGTCTTGGCTCATGAGGCTCGCCTGGCAGTCGGGTTCAGGGGCGTTGCAAGCGCCAGAGTAAGGAGCCCGCGCGCGCAAATCAAACCTCGACGTCCACCCACAGGCCTTGGCGCGGTTGCTCTTCCATCAAGGGCGCCACCGGCACGGTGTTGTCGCTGTTGAGTTCATCGCCCGGGATCGCCAAATGCTCCTCGGGGTCTTGCTGGGCCTCGCGCTCGCGCTGTTGGCGCTGCTGGCGGCGCTGCTGTTCTTCACGCAGGAGCAAGGCGGCCTGTTCGGCATCGCGTTTTTGCAGGTCGATGGTGCTTTCATTGGAGCCGGGTTGCACCGGTACAACCGGCGGAATATCCGGTTTGACGCGCACGGGGTCCTGTTGCGAGGTGATGGGGACGACGCTCAACGGCAAGATCGGTGGCAGCATGATTGTTGTTCTCCTGTGGGCAGGCTGTCGGCTGCACGGTCGGCGACTTGAGCCGCCGGTCGCAAACTTGTGACCGGATAGGCACTGATAAGTGCCTTATGTGCTGCAAACAACCCGCAAGGGCCGACGGCCCGACAAGACTTATCTACGCCCAAACGCCGCTAATCCTTTGGCCTCAAGGCCTCGTTCCGCTAGAATAGTCGGCTTTTTCATGGCGGGAGTCAGGTAGCATGGCGCAGCAGTATCAACCGGGGCAACGCTGGATCAGTGACAGCGAAGCCGAGCTAGGTCTAGGCACCGTTCTGGCACAGGACGGCCGCTTGCTGACCGTGCTCTACCCGGCCACTGGCGACACTCGCCAGTATGCGCTACGGAATGCGCCCCTCACCCGCGTGAGGTTTTCCCCAGGCGATACGGTCACTCATTTCGAAGGCTGGAAAATGACCGTGCGCGAAGTCGATGATGTCGACGGGCTGCTGGTCTACCACGGCCTCAACGCGCAAAACGAAGTGGTCACCCTGCCGGAAACCCAACTGTCGAACTTCATCCAGTTCCGCCTGGCCAGCGACCGTCTGTTCGCCGGCCAGATCGACCCGCTGGCGTGGTTCTCCCTGCGCTACCACACCCTGGAACACACCAGCCGCCAGTTGCAGTCGCCGCTCTGGGGCCTGGGGGGCGTGCGCGCCCAACCCATCGCGCACCAATTGCACATCGCCCGTGAAGTGGCCGACCGAATCGCCCCACGGGTACTGCTGGCCGACGAAGTGGGCCTGGGCAAAACCATCGAGGCCGGCCTGGTCATCCATCGCCAGTTGCTCTCGGGCCGCGCCAGCCGCGTGCTGATCCTGGTGCCGGAGAACCTGCAGCACCAATGGCTGGTGGAAATGCGCCGCCGCTTCAACCTGCAAGTGGCGCTGTTCGACGAAGAACGCTTTATCGAAAGCGATGCCGGCAACCCGTTCGAGGACACTCAGTTAGCCCTGGTGGCCCTGGAATGGCTGGTGGACGACGAGAAGGCCCAGGACGCGCTGTTCGCCGCCGGCTGGGACCTGATGGTGGTCGACGAAGCTCACCACCTGGTGTGGCACGAAGACCAGGTCAGCCCGCAGTACGCACTGGTCGAGCAACTGGCCGAAGTCATCCCCGGCATCCTGCTGCTCACCGCTACCCCCGAGCAACTGGGCCAGGACAGCCACTTCGCGCGCCTGCGCCTGCTGGACCCGAACCGCTTCCACGACCTCCACGCCTTCCGCGCCGAAAGCGAGAACTATCGCCCGGTGGCCGAAGCCGTGCAGGAGCTGCTGGACCAGGGGCGCCTCTCCCCGGCCGCCCACAAAACCATCCATGACTTCCTCGGCAACGAGGGCGAAGCGCTGCTCACCGCCGTCAATGACGGTGACACCGAAGCCAGCGCCCGCCTGGTGCGCGAGCTGCTCGACCGCCACGGCACCGGCCGCGTGCTATTCCGTAACACCCGCGCCGCCGTGCAGGGCTTCCCCCAGCGCAAACTGCACCCGTACCCGCTGCCCTGCCCTGACGAATACCTGGAACTGCCCCTGGGCGAACACGCCGAGCTGTACCCGGAAGTCAGCTTCCAGGCCCAGCCGGACGCCAGCGAAGAAGAACGCTGGTGGCGCTTCGACCCGCGCGTGGAGTGGTTGATCGACACCCTGAAAATGCTCAAGCGCACCAAAGTCCTGGTGATCTGCGCCCACGCCGAAACCGCCATGGACCTGGAAGACGCCCTGCGTGTGCGTTCCGGGATTCCGGCCACGGTGTTCCACGAAGGCATGAACATCCTGGAGCGCGACCGCGCCGCCGCCTACTTCGCGGATGAAGAATTCGGCGCCCAGGTACTGATCTGCTCGGAAATCGGCAGCGAAGGCCGCAACTTCCAATTCGCCCACCATTTGGTGCTGTTCGACCTGCCTTCCCACCCGGACCTGCTGGAGCAACGCATCGGCCGCCTCGACCGGATCGGCCAGAAGCACGTCATCGAACTGCACGTGCCGTACCTGGAAACCAGCCCGCAAGAGCGCCTGTTCCAGTGGTATCACGAGGCCCTCAACGCGTTTCTCAACACCTGCCCTACCGGCAACGCCTTGCAGCATCAGTTCGGCCCGCGCCTGCTGCCGCTGCTGGAAAACGCCGATGATGGCCAGTGGCAAGCGCTGATCGACGAGGCCCGCGGTGCTCGCGAAGCCCTGGAAAGCGAACTGCACACCGGCCGCGACCGCTTGCTGGAACTCAACTCCGGCGGCGCCGGTGAAGGCGAGGCGCTGGTGGAAGCGATTTTCGAGCAGGACGACCAGTTCGCCCTGCCGATCTACATGGAAACCCTGTTCGACGCCTTCGGCATCGACAGCGAAGACCATTCGGAAAACGCCCTGATCCTCAAGCCCAGCGAAAAAATGCTCGACGCCAGCTTCCCCCTGGGCGACGACGAAGGCGTGACCATCACCTACGACCGCAACCAGGCGCTGTCGCGCGAGGACATGCAGTTCATCACCTGGGAACACCCCATGGTGCAGGGCGGCATGGACCTGGTGCTGTCCGGCTCGATGGGCAACACCGCCGTCGCGCTCATCAAGAACAAGGCGCTCAAGCCAGGCACCGTGTTGCTGGAACTGCTCTACGTCAGCGAAGTGGTCGCCCCGCGCGCCCTGCAGCTGGGCCGCTACCTGCCACCGGCGGCCCTGCGCTGCCTGCTGGACACCAACGGCAACGACCTGTCGGGGCGCGTGTCGTTCGAGACCCTGAACGATCAACTCGAAAGCGTTCCACGGGCCAGCGCCAACAAGTTCATCCAGGCCCAACGCGACCAGTTGACGCCACGGATCAACGCCGGCGAAGCGAAAATCACCCCTCGCCACGCCGAGCGCGTCGCCGAGGCGCAACGTCGCCTGGCGGCCGATACCGACGAAGAACTGGCACGCCTGACCGCGCTGCAAGCCGTCAACCCAAGCGTGCGCGACAGCGAGCTGGTGGCCCTGCGCCAATTGCGCGAGCAAGGCCTGGCCATGCTCGACAAGGCTGCCCTGCGCCTGGAAGCGATCCGGGTGCTGGTGGCAGGCTGACCCCTACCGCTGTACCGCGCAAAAATAAAAGGCCCGCAGTGATGCGGGCCTTTTTCATTTATTACTGGCGGCTGACACGCCGCGTGCTCAAGCCGTTACCGCCCTCGCCCCCATCACCGGCGCAGCGCTCATGCCCTCCTTCATGCGTTGGGCGTCGCGCACAAAGCAGCGCGAGGCCAGCACCAAAAACACCATGGTCAGCAACAGTGCCCCCGGGATCAGGTACATGGCGTCGTGCAGGCCCACGGCCTTGAAGGCTTCGCTCATTTGCTCAGCGCCAGCGGCCAGCATCGCGGTGTGGGCGAAGTGGTCCGACAGCGCGCCCACCACCACCGGGCCCAAGCCGCCGCCCAGCAGGTACAGGCCAGCAAAAAACAGCGCCATGGCCGTGGCCCGCAGGCGCGGCTCGACCACGTCCTGGATCGCGGTGTAGACGCAGGTATAGAAGTTGTAGGCGAACAGCCAGCCCACGCTGAACACCGCGACGAAGACGCCGATCTCGACGCGCCCGGCGTGCAGCGCCCAAGCAGTGGCCAGGGTGGAGATCACCATGCTCGCGGCGGCGAACAGCAGGCGGCCGTTGGCCACCCGTTGGTGGATTTTGTCGGCCACCCAGCCACCCAGCGTCAGGCCCACCAAGCCGGTCAGGCCGACAATCACCCCGGTGGCCACCGCCGCTTCCTGCAAGGGCAGCAGGAAGTAGCGTTGCAGCATCGGCACCATGAACGAGTTGCAGGCGTAAGTGGCGAAGTTGAAGGTCAGGCCTGCTAGCACCAGCCACAGAAAGGTCGGGATCGCCAGTACGCGACGCACCGGGCGCTCGACCCGCTCCTGGGACACTTGCACGGTTTCCGCCGCGCCGCGCTTGGGTTCCTTGATGAAGAACATGAACACCGCCAGCAGCAGGCCCGGCACCGCGGCAATGAAGAACGGCGCGCGCCAGCTATCGAATGCCTTGACCATCGCGCCGATGGTGAAAAACGCCAGCAACAGCCCCAACGGCAAGCCCAGCATGAAAATACCCATGGCCCGCGCCCGCCGATGGGCCGGAAACAGGTCGCCGATCAGCGAGTTGGCCGCCGGTGCGTAGCTGGCTTCGCCGATGCCGACGCCCATGCGTACCAGCAGGAAAGTCCAGAAACTGCCGACCAGGCCATTGACCGCCGTCAGCCCGCTCCAGGCCGCCAGGCCCCAGCCCATCAACTTGGCCCGCGAGCCGTTGTCGGCCATGCGCCCCAGCGGTAGCCCGGCGATGGCGTAGACGATGGTAAAAGCGGTGCCGATGATGCCGATCTGGAAGTCGCTCAGGCTCCACTCCATCCGGATCGGCTCGATGATGATGGCCGGGATGGTGCGGTCGAAGAAGTTGAACAGGTTCGCAAGGAACAGCAGGAACAGAATGCGCCAGGCATTCGACGCTTGCTTCGAGTTCTGCATGGGGGCGTCTCTTTTTTTTGTTGTTATTGGGGCTGCACTGCCATGAACTCCGCAGCCCGGAACCCGCAATCTAGTCAGCCTGCCGGGTGCTGTCTGTAATGATTCGTAAAGCTGATACCGCGCTATGGCCCGGCCTCGCGTAAGAAGAGGGCGCGCCCGCGCTGGGCTGCGCAGCGCGCCCCGGCGGTGTGGAGCCCTATGGATTTTTGCGGCCGCTACGTGGCCGAGCGCGGGCGAGCCTGCTTGCTACAAAGACAAATGGGGTTATTGCCAATCGATCTTGAGCCCAGCGCAAAATCATTGACACTAATATGCCACTACCGCTTGCAGTGTCAGAAGGCCTTCTATACTCCAGCCATTGGCCAGTATTGATCGCGCTGGCGCGGGCTGACTCTCAAACGGGACACGCTATGGATTGGCTTGGTTTGCAATTCGTTACCCAGCTCCCGGAAAGCGGGCAAGTCATTCTCGATTGCACTCACAACCCCTTTCTGCTGCTTCTGGCGTATGTGGTGGCATGCGCCGCCAGCTTCGCCGTGCTGGACATGGCCGAGCGCCTCAGCCATGTGGAGAAACCCGCGTCCCAGAGCCTCTGGCGCTGTGTCGGGGCGCTTTGCCTGGCCGGCGGGATCTGGACCACCCACTTCATCAGCATGCTGGCGTTCCAGGCACCGGTCGAAATCCATTACGCCCTGCCCATCACTTTCGCCTCGTTGCTGATCGCCTTGATCGCGTCGTACCTGGCCATGCTCACCCTCAGCCACACCCAGTTGAGCCTGGGCCGCTACCTGCAAGCCTCGGTGTGGATCGGCCTGGGCATCGCCACCATGCATTACGTGGGCATGGCGGCCCTGCATTCCAACGCCACGCCCTACTACAACCCGCTGCTGTTTGGCCTGTCGATCCTCATCGCAATCGGCGCCAGTGTCGCCGCCCTGCTGCTGTCGCGGCACCTGCGCAACGGCAGCGGCATGTTCCACCAGTTGCTCAAGTACGGCGCCAGCCTGGTGCTGGGCGCGGGCATCCTGAGCATGCACATGACCGGCATGTGGGCCCTGAGCCTGGTGCTGCCGGCCGGCGAGCAGCCGCTACTGCCGGCGGCCGAAAGCAACCACACACAACTGGGCCTGAGTATCGCCGTGATTGCCCTGCTGATTATCGGCAGCAGCATCAGCGCGGCCCTGGCCGACAAGAAACTGCAAAGCAAGGAGCACGACCTGCGTCGGGTCAACGCCTTGCTCAGCCAACTGGACCAGGCGCGGGTGTCCTTGCAGCATGTAGCCCATTACGACGCCCTGACCAACCTGATAAACCGCCGCGGTTTCAATCAGATCTTCGCCGAGAAACTCATCGAAAAAACCACCTTGGGCGGCATGTTGGCGGTGATCTTCCTCGATATCGACCATTTCAAGCGCATCAACGACAGCCTCGGCCACGACGCCGGCGACGCGTTGCTCAAGGTACTGGCCTGCCATATCAAAAGCGCGACCCGCAGCCATGAAGACGTGGTGGCGCGCTTTGGTGGCGACGAATTCTGCATCCTTATCAGCGTGCATGCGCGCGACGAAGCCCAGCACATGGCCCAGCGCATCATGCAAAAGATGAAGGACCCTATCGAGCTGGCCGGGCGGCGCATGGTCATGACCACCAGCATTGGCATCAGCATGTTCCCCGACGACGGTAAAACCAGCGAAGAGCTGCTGAAAAACGCCGACCTGGCGCTGTACCAATCCAAGGGCACGGGGCGCAACAGCCTGCATTTCTTCAGTTCCAGCATGAAAACCAAAGCCACCCTGGAACTGCAACTGGAAGAGGAATTGCGCAACGCCCTGCGCGACGACCATGACCTGGTGCTCTATTACCAGCCGATCTTCAACCTCAAGACCGGCCAGGTGAGCAAGGTTGAGGCCCTGGTGCGCTGGCAGCACCCGGTCCACGGCTTGCTAGTGCCCGAACGATTTATCGGTATCGCCGAAACCAACGGCCTGATCGCCGAGCTCGACAGTTGGGTGCTGCGCACCGCGTGCCGTGACCTCGCCCACCTGTCCCGCCAGGGCTACCCGGAGCTGAAAGTAGCGGTGAACTGCTCGGCCCTGAACCTGACCCGCGAAGAACTGCCCGGCGAGATCGACACCGCCCTGCGCTCCGCCGACGTGGCGCCGTCACGCCTGGAACTGGAGGTCACCGAAAACGCGCTGATGGGCAACATCACCAACACCCTCAACCTGCTGCGGCACATTCGCGCCCTCGGGGTGTCGTTGTCGATCGATGACTTCGGCACCGGTTATTCATCCCTGGCGTATCTCAAGCGTTTGCCGCTCAACACCCTGAAAATCGACCGTTCGTTCATTCAGGACATTCCCCACTCCACCCCGGACAAGGAAATCGTCCAGGCCATTATCGTCATGGCCCACACCCTGCATTTGCAGGTGGTCACCGAGGGCGTGGAGACCGAGGCGCAGTACGACTTCCTCAGCTACTACGGCTGCGATTTCGCCCAGGGTTACCTGTTCAGCCATCCCCTTGCCCTGGCTGACCTGCCCCAGGTGCTGCGCGAGATCAACCAGCAGCGCTACCGGCCACCGGCCACCCTCAGCCTGCTGAGCGCGGCGCGCGGTACAGATGGACCAGGGTCGAAGGATCTTGCTCCCGAAACCCCTGACCACTGTGCAAACGCATCAACTGGGCAGCCAATCCGCTGAGCGGCGTGGCTGAACCTTGCTCGCGGGAAAACTTAACCGCGCCATCCAGGTCCTTGAGCAACGTGCGCACGTGCCACTTCACCGGCTCGAAACGGCTCTCGGCCATTTGCGGGGCGAGGATCTGGAGCGGCCGCGAGTCGGCAAAACCGCCGGCCAGGGCCTCGGCCAGCAGGCTGGCATCCACCCCGGAGCGTTCGGCCAGCGCCACCACTTCGGCGATCACCAAGGCATTGCACGCCACGATCATCTGATTGCAGGCCTTGGTCACCTGCCCGGCCCCCACCGCGCCCATGTGGGTGATGCGCTGGCCCAGGTGCAGGAGGATCGGCCGCACCCGCGCCAGGTCCGCGGCCTCGCCGCCAGCCATGATCGCCAAGGTGCCCGCCTCGGCGCCCGCAGTACCACCCGATACCGGCGCATCCAGCCACGCCATGCCTGTTTCGGCCTCAAGCCGAGCGGCCATTTCCCGCGTGGCGGTGGGTTCCAGGCTGGAAAAATCCACCAGCAACTGCCCCGTTTTCGCGCCAACCGCCACGCCTTCAAGGCCAAACACCACCTCCTGCACCACCGCGGTGTCGGCCAGGCACAGCATCACCACGTCTGCGTGCTCGCACAGTTGCGCAGGTGCGGCCACTTGCCGCGCCCCCGCTGCCACCAGTGGCGCACATTTATCCGGGTTGCGGTTCCACACCGTTAGCGCGAAGCCCGCTGCCAGCAACCGGCGGCACATCGGCAAGCCCATCAGGCCAATGCCCGCGAAGGCCAATGAAGGTAACGCCGCATTCATAAATCGCTCCTACAAGATTAAAGAACGCCGGTAAACGGCCGATTCAACATGACTCACAAAAGGATTTCCCCTAGCGAATCTAAGGTTAAACCCTATCGCTGCGGCGCAAATCGCACTATAAAGTCGCGACATCCTATCCGTGATGGCCCGATGACATCTCGTCTTCAGGCCGACCAGTCCAAGCACGTGGCGCACAATGACTTCTAAAAACAACCCTGCCAACGAAATATCCGAACTGACAGTGACTACACCGGATAAACCCTCGGCTTCGAAGCCATTGGTCAGCTCGCGCCCGCTTGCCACCCAGCAGTACCTGTATTTCACCGAAACCAACACTGACCGCATCCTCGACAACCTCGACGGCCTGCGCGACATGGTGTTCCCGCGCCCACCGCACCTGGAAGGCGACAGCGAGCAGCACAACGACCAGGAATTCCCCTCGGTGTGCCTGATCGGCCTGGGCCGGTGCGGCTCCAACATTGCGCTGGACGTCGCGGAGCTGGTGTACAACGCGCGCAAGTTCTACCTCAACGAATTCAATAACGAAGACCGCCCCTACGCGGACAAAAAGAACCTCGACAAGGGCTACAGCCCCGCGCAGTGGATCCGCAACAACCTGCGCCTGGGCCCGTACAAGGCCACCAAACCGGTGTTCCTGGTCGAGCCACTGGTGATGCTGGGCGACTTGGACAAAGACATCGCCGGGCGCATCCGTTTTTCGCGCAAGGGCGAGAAAAGCGGCTTCCTGCGCGATTACAGCAAAATGAAAATCATGGACCTGTCCGAAGTCCATGCCGGCGGCGCCGGTAACGCGCCGATCCTGGGCCAGTACCTGGCCAAGATCATCCTGAACAAGGACACCCAGCGCTTCTCCAGCCCCGACTGGAAAATGATCCACTCGTACTTGATCGACTCCTGCGGCATCAAGGCCAACCAGTCGCGCCTGTACTTCTCGATCTTCAGCGCGGGCGGCGGTACGGGCTCGGGCATGGCCTCGGAGTTCGGCCTGGCGCAGCAGCACTCGTACATGAACAAGACGTTCGACACCAAACCGGTGGACGAGCACGACAGCAAAAGCGGCCACTCCTTCGTGTTCGAGCCGATCTTCACCAGCGGCATCTGCGTGCTGCCGAACATTTCCGATCATCGCAGCGAAATGTCTGAAGCGTTGCACATCAATGCCGGTCGCTTGCTGTGCAAGTACCTTTCGGAAGAATGGGATTTTTCGTACAACTTCGCCAACGAAGACAGCAGCGAAGCCAGCGTCATGGGCCGTATCCGCCCCTGGAACGCGATGATGCTGATCTCCAACGACATCATGCGCTACGCCGAAGAAAGCGATGACGGCAACATCCAGAACATTGACGTCAATGCCATGGAAAAACACGCCAACCAGTACATTTCGCAGCAGATCTTCAACATCCTCACCGCCCAGGCCGTGACCACCGATTACGACCAGAACTACTTCCGTCGCGCCGGCATCGACATTGGCGAAACCATCCGCCTGGACGCCAACGACCTGTTCATGAGCCTGGCCGGCCCGGTGGCCATCGCCTACGCCGAATCCGTGGTGCCAGAAACCCCGGCGCCGTCGAGCGACAAGTTCAAGGTATTCGAGAAAGAGCCGCAGCGCCTGAACATCGATGACCTGTTCTTCCGCTCCATCGACCTGCCCCACTTCAACAAGGTGACCCAGGCGATCGAAGGCATCAGCCTGTTGCCCATCGAGTCCAAGCGCTACCGCGCCTCGCTTGAGCAGTACAAGAACTCGGGCTACGACGCGGCCGCGTTGCACGACCTGCACTTCTTCAAGAACTGCTCCTCGGTGGTGTCGATCGTGTCCCTGCCCAAGGACTACAAGCTGTCCTACATGGACCTGAACCGGCTCAAGACCCACCTCAACAGCCTGTTCCCCAACACCACGCTCAAGCGCTATGCCCTAGTGATCGGCGCATCGGCCAACCTGTCGCTGACCACCCTGATCGCCAAGAGCCCGTGCCTGTCGGACGACTTCCTGACCCTGATCGTGGCCTTCATCAAGCGCTGCTTTGCGCGCAACCCGTACCGCTTCGATGAAACCCTGGACAACTCGATCCTGGACTTCATCATCCACGACGAATTCAACGAAAGCCTGATCGACGACCTGCTCAACGAATTCGAGAACCCGGCCAAGATCCTCGACACCAACTGGTACGCGATCAAGCCGATGTACGAGAAAAAGTACCGCGAGCTCATCAACGATAAAGAGAAGTTCGTTTCGATCAACGACATCCGCCTCTCGCGCGATTGCGTGAAAAAGGCCATCAAGTACCTGCGCGAGATCTATCGCCACCGCATCGGCAAGACCAAGGTCATCTCGCTCAATAACCACACGGGCAAGACGGCTTGATTCAATACGTCTAAAAGCATCGCGGGCAAGCCCGCTCCCACAGGTTTTACTTCAGCCTGTGGGAGCGGGCTCGCCCGCGATAGCGATCTTTGCGGCACCGCAAAAGCCCGGTTTTGTTCACATTCAGAAACAATCAGACAGCCTCACGGCCGCCCGATAAACTGTTCCCGTGACGTTAACGTCACCCTCGGCCAAATCTCGCTGTGGCGTTTCTCTACGGCAACGTGCCATCACGCTACTCGGCTACACACTTTCTCCCGCCCTGGCGACGCACCCATTCGGTGCGCGCCATCAAGCCTCTGCTCTTTCCTGGACCATAATCCAGGGCGAAACCACCACCGCCCACAGCTGCGGATCACGCGTCACCAGATCCAACGCCCGCGACGCAGACACCTTGCCCAGCGTCTCAGTGGCCAGCCAGGCAGCCACTTTGTCGGCTTCGTTCTGCGCCATGGCCTGCGCGGCCTCGATCAAATCCAGGGAGCCGTCGACCCACAATAGGGCACCCTTGGCAAAGAAGGGTTCGAGCTCCTTCCACGTAATAGGTGCTGTCTCGCCGAGCAGCTTGGCATAGAGGGTGCTAGGTTCTTCGATCATGGGTCTGTCCAGAAGGGAAATCGGCGCAATCATAACGTCGGTGGTCGGGCAGAAAAACCCAGAGATAAAGGCGTCAACGATCGAAAAATTCGCAAAACCCCGGCATAGCTCAAAAGTCCCACGGCAAACCGGCGTGATTATGTCTTTTTCTTTCAGCAATGCGACATCCTCAGGTTTTGCCCCCAGCAGCCAGCTTTTCAAGCGAACAACCGGCGCTCTACACTGTACCGGTACAGTTGCCGGGGGCATTTCCGGAAGAGATATCCATTTATCTTGTCCGGTTCTGTAGCCTTGGCTGCCAGAACTATAAAAATTACAACAGTAAGAGTGGAGCACTATGAATAAGGCTACTAAGCAGATTTCCAAACTGTTTGCCGCTATGGTCCTGGCCGGGGTCGCCAGCCATTCGTTCGCAGCTGACACCATCAAGATTGGTATTGCCGGCCCTAAAACCGGTCCTGTAGCCCAATACGGCGACATGCAGTTCAGTGGCGCCAAAATGGCCATCGAGCAAATCAACGCCAAGGGCGGCGTCGACGGCAAGCAACTGCAAGCGGTCGAATACGACGATGCCTGCGACCCGAAACAAGCCGTGGCAGTCGCCAACAAAGTCGTCAACGATGGCGTCAAGTACGTTATCGGCCACCTGTGCTCCAGCTCTGCCCAACCGGCTTCGGACATCTACGAAGACGAAGGCATCATCATGATTACCCCGGCGGCCACCAGCCCGGACATCACCGCTCGTGGCTACAAGATGATCTTCCGCACCATCGGCCTGGACAGCGCCCAGGGCCCGGCCGCCGGCAACTACATCGCCGACCACGTGAAGCCGAAGATCGTTGCCGTACTGCACGACAAGCAGCAGTACGGTGAAGGCATCGCCACCGCCGTGAAAAAAACCCTCGAAAGCAAGAACATCAAGGTCGCTGTGTTTGAAGGCATCAATGCCGGCGACAAAGACTTCTCGTCCATGATCGCCAAGCTCAAGCAAGCCAACGTCGATTTCGTCTACTACGGCGGCTACCACCCGGAGCTGGGCTTGATCCTGCGCCAGTCCCAGGAAAAAGGCCTGAAAGCCAAGTTCATGGGCCCGGAAGGCGTGGGTAACGACTCCATCTCGCAAATCGCCAAGGATGCGTCCGAAGGCCTGCTGGTCACCCTGCCGAAGTCTTTCGACCAGGACCCTGCCAACGTCGCCCTGGCCGACGCCTTCAAGGCCAAGAAAGAAGACCCGAGCGGTCCGTTCGTGTTCCCGTCCTACTCGGCCGTTGAAGTCATCGCCGGTGGCATCGTTGCCGCCAAGAGCGAAGACCCTGCCAAAGTGGCCGAAGCCATCCACGCCGGTACTTTCAAGACCCCGACCGGCAACCTGAGCTTCGACGCCAAGGGCGACCTCAAGGACTTCAAATTCGTCGTCTACGAGTGGCACTTCGGCAAACCTAAAACCGAAGTTTCGCCTCAGTAAGGCTGGATTTGGTTGACTGCCCACAAAGCCCACGGCGTGCCGTGGGCTTTGTTTTACGAACGTATCTGGGCCGCGCTTGCGTGATCCGCAAGTCTCCCCACCTGAAAATCTCAAAACCGTCATCAGCGGTTCGCTGGTAACCCGCCGCCCGAAATGGATCGAGATCCATGGGGCCGGAGCGGGAAGATGACTCAACCAGTGAAATGCGTATCAGGTTTTTAGGAGCGCTGTAATGCCTGACATCTATCACTTTTTCCAACAGCTGGTTAACGGCCTGACCGTTGGCAGCACCTATGCCATGATCGCCATCGGCTACACGATGGTTTACGGCATTATTGGAATGATTAACTTCGCCCACGGCGAGGTGTACATGATCGGTTCCTACGTGGCGTTCATCGCCATCGCCGGGCTGACCATGATGGGACTCGACAGTGTCCCGCTGTTGATGACCGCAGCCTTCATCGCGAGCATCGTGGTTACCAGTGCCTACGGCTACAGCATCGAACGGGTTGCCTACCGCCCCTTGCGCGGCAGCAACCGTCTGATCCCGCTGATTTCCGCCATCGGCATGTCGATTTTCCTGCAGAACACCGTTCTGTTGGCGCAAGACTCCAAGGACAAATCCATCCCCAACCTGATCCCCGGCAACTTCTCCATCGGGCCAGGTGGCGCACATGAAGTGCTGATTTCCTACATGCAAATCGTGGTCTTCGTGGTGACGTTGATCGCCATGCTCGGCCTCACCCTGTTCATCTCCCGTTCACGCCTGGGTCGCGCTTGCCGTGCCTGCGCCGAAGACATCCGGATGGCCAACCTGTTGGGCATCAATACCAACAACATCATCGCCCTGACCTTCGTGATCGGCGCTGCACTGGCGGCCGTGGCCGCGGTACTGCTGAGCATGCAATACGGCGTCATCAACCCCAACGCCGGTTTCCTCGTCGGCCTCAAGGCCTTCACCGCCGCGGTACTGGGCGGCATCGGCAGCATCCCGGGCGCCATGCTCGGCGGTTTGGTGCTGGGGGTGGCCGAAGCGTTCGGTGCCGATATCTTCGGCGACCAATACAAGGACGTCGTGGCTTTCGGCTTATTGGTACTGGTTCTGTTGTTCCGGCCGACTGGCATCCTTGGCCGTCCGGAGGTTGAGAAGGTATGACTAGGAATCTTAAATCGGCGCTGTTCAGCGCCCTGCTGGTGTGGGCCGTGGCCTACCCGGTACTCGGTCTGAAGCTGACCATCGTCGGCATCAACCTGGAAGTGCACAACACCAGCACCGCCACACTGATAACCATCGCCGTGTGCTCGTTGCTGATGTTCCTGCGTGTGTTGTTCCACAGCCAGATCAGCGCAGCCTGGAAGGCCTCGCCCAACATGCCGCTGGTACCGGCCAAGGCCAGCAACTTCCTGACCCTGCCCTCAACCCAGCGCTGGATCATCCTGGGCCTGGTGCTGGTGGCACTGGTCTGGCCGTTCTTCGGCTCACGCGGGGCGGTGGACATCGCCACCCTGATCCTGATCTACGTGATGCTCGGCCTGGGGCTGAACATCGTGGTCGGCCTGGCGGGCCTGCTCGACCTGGGCTACGTCGGCTTCTACGCCGTCGGCGCCTACAGTTATGCGCTGCTGTCGCATTACTTCGGCCTGAGCTTCTGGATCTGCCTGCCGATCGCCGGGATGATGGCCGCCACGTTTGGCTTCTTGCTGGGTTTCCCGGTACTGCGCCTGCGCGGTGACTACCTGGCCATCGTGACCCTGGGCTTTGGTGAAATCATCCGTCTGTTGCTGCGCAACATGACCGAACTCACCGGCGGCCCGAATGGCATCAGCAACATCGAGAAGCCGACCTTCTTCGGCCTGACCTTCGAGCGTAAAGCCGCCGAAGGCCTGCAGACCTTCCACGAGTACTTCGGCCTGCCCTACAACTCGATCAACAAGGTGATCTTCCTGTACCTGGTTGCCCTGTTGCTGGCGTTGGCGGCGCTGTTCGTGATTAACCGCCTGCTGCGCATGCCGATCGGCCGCGCCTGGGAAGCGCTGCGCGAAGATGAAATCGCCTGCCGTGCCCTGGGCCTCAACCCTACGGTCATCAAGCTCTCGGCCTTCACCCTCGGTGCAGCATTCGCCGGGTTCGCCGGTAGCTTCTTCGCCGCGCGCCAGGGCCTGGTCACACCGGAATCCTTCACCTTCATCGAGTCGGCGATCATCCTCGCCATCGTGGTGCTGGGCGGTATGGGCTCGCAATTGGGCGTGATCCTCGCCGCGATCGTGATGATCCTGCTGCCCGAGCTGATGCGTGAGTTCAGCGAGTACCGCATGCTGATGTTCGGCGCCCTGATGGTGCTGATGATGATCTGGCGTCCACAAGGCCTGCTGCCCATGCAACGTCCTCACATGGAGCTGCGCAAATGAGCCGCGAGATCCTGAAAGTCGATAATTTAAGCATGCGCTTCGGCGGCTTGCTGGCGGTCAACGGCGTGGCCCTGACCGTGAAGGAAAAACAGGTGGTGGCGCTGATCGGCCCCAACGGCGCTGGCAAGACCACCGTGTTCAACTGCCTGACCGGTTTCTACAAGCCCAGCGGCGGTGAAATCCTGCTCGACGGCCTGCCGATCCAGGGCCTGGCCGGCCATGAAATCGCCCGCAAGGGCGTGGTGCGCACCTTCCAAAACGTGCGCCTGTTCAAGGACATGACTGCGGTCGAGAACCTCCTGATCGCCCAGCACCGTCACCTGAACACCAATTTCCTGGCGGGCCTGTTCAAAACCCCGGCGTTCCGCAAGAGCGAAGCCGATGCCATGGAATACGCCGCGTATTGGCTGGACAAGGTCAACCTGACCGAATTCGCCAACCGCCCGGCGGGTACCCTGGCTTATGGCCAGCAACGTCGCCTGGAAATTGCCCGCTGCATGATGACCCGCCCGCGGATCCTCATGCTCGACGAACCGGCGGCTGGCCTTAACCCCAAGGAAACCGAAGACCTCAAGGCGTTGATAAGCGTGTTGCGCGAAGAGCACAACGCCACCGTGCTGTTGATCGAACACGACATGAAACTGGTCATGAGCATCTCCGACCACATTGTCGTCATCAACCAGGGCACGCCCCTGGCCAACGGCACGCCCCACGAGATCCGCGACAATCCTGAAGTCATCAAAGCCTACCTGGGGGAAGCGTAAATGCTGCAGTTCGAAAACGTTTCCACCTTCTATGGCAAGATCCAGGCCCTGCACAGCGTCAACGTGGAAGTCCGCCAGGGTGAAATCGTCACCCTGATCGGCGCCAACGGCGCGGGCAAGTCCACCTTGCTGATGACCCTCTGCGGTTCACCCCAAGCCCACAGCGGTAGCATCCGCTACCTGGGCGAGGAACTGGTCGGGCAACACTCGGCGCACATCATGCGTAAAAGCATCGCCGTGGTCCCGGAAGGTCGTCGGGTATTTGCCCGCCTGACCGTGGAAGAGAACCTCGCCATGGGCGGATTCTTCACCGACAAGGGCGATTACCAGGAGCAGATGGACAAGGTCCTGCACCTTTTCCCACGCCTCAAAGAGCGCTTTACCCAACGCGGCGGCACCATGTCCGGCGGCGAACAGCAAATGCTCGCCATCGGCCGTGCGCTGATGAGCAAGCCCAAACTGCTGCTGCTCGACGAACCGTCCTTGGGCTTGGCGCCGATCATCATCCAGCAGATCTTCGACATCATCGAACAACTGCGCCGTGATGGCGTGACGGTGTTCCTGGTGGAACAAAACGCCAACCAGGCGTTGAAGATCGCCGACCGTGCCTACGTGCTGGAAAACGGCCGGGTGGTGATGCAGGGCAGCGGCGAGGCCTTGTTGACCGACCCGAAAGTGCGCGAAGCCTACCTGGGCGGCTGATGTACCGGGAGCGGGCCCACCCGCTCCCTTTTTTATTCTTGCGCTGTAACAATCCCCGCACCGCTTTTCTCTAGAGGCATGTGCAAGCAATCACGCTTGCCCGACCTTCTGGAGAAACACCATGACCTCTTCCCTCTCCGCCACCACCCTCGCCCTGGCCCTCGGCACGGCATTGAGCCTCGCCGCCCTACCCACCACCGCCCAAGCAGCCAATGACATGGAGAAATGCTTCGGTGTCGCCCTCAAAGGCCAGAACGACTGCGCCGCTGGCGCCGGAACCAGTTGCGCCGGCTCCTCGAAAACCGACTACCAGGCCGACGCCTGGAAACTGGTCCCCACCGGCACCTGCGTTAAAACCGCCAGCCCCACCTCGCCTACCGGGTTGGGCCAGACCGAAGCCTTCACCGCCAAGTCCTGATCCGTTCCCGGCCTGAGTGTTGAACATGTCTCTCTCATCGCAGCCCCTGCGCCATCGCACTCAGGCCCGCCACGGCGAGCTGCCCCTCAGTGTCGGGTTGGGGCTTAAAAGCGAACACTTTCGCGATGTCCTGGAGACCAAGCCAGACATCGGCTTCTTCGAGGTGCACGCCGAAAACTACATGGTGGCCGGCGGGCCCTTTCATCACTACCTGGGGTTGATCCGCGAACACTATCCGCTGTCGCTACATGGCGTTGGCCTATCGATCGGCACCCAGGGGGCGCTGGATGGAGAACATCTGGGGCGCCTGGCCGGATTGATCGAGCGCTATCAGCCCCAAGCCTTTTCCGAACACCTGGCCTGGTCCAGCCATGGCCCGGTGTTTCTCAACGACCTACTGCCCCTGGCCTACGACGTACCCACCCTGCACCGCGTCTGCGACCACATCGACCAGGTGCAGAACACCCTCAAGCGCCCCATGCTCCTGGAAAACCCGGCCACCTACCTGGAATTTCGCCAATCAAGCATGGATGAAGCGATGTTTATCCGCGAAGTGGTGCACCGCACAGGCTGTGGCTTGCTGTTGGACCTCAACAACGCCTACGTGTGCAGCGTCAACCACCAGCGCCACCCCTTGGCCTATATCGACGCACTGCCATTGTGGGCCGTGGGCGAGATTCACCTGGCCGGGTTCGCCGAAGACACCGACAGCCTGGGCGAACGCCTGCTGATCGATGACCACGGCGCCCCTGTCGACGCCGCCGTGTGGGAGCTGTACCGCGAAGTGCTCAAGCGCTGCGGCCCGGTGGCCACCCTGATCGAGCGGGACAACCGGGTACCACCGTTCGCCGTGCTCCACGCCGAGGCACGCCAGGCGCAAGCGCTGCTCAACGTCATGCAGGCTGGCCCATGAACACTCACACCCTATTTGCCGAAGCACTGCTGGACCCACAAAAAAACTGCCCCCCCGGCCTGTTCTGCCGCAACGGTGCCGATCCGGCGAGCCGCTTCGCGGTTTACCGCAACAATGTGCTGCGATCGTTGATCGGTGCGCTCACCGACCACTACCCGGTCGTCGCGCAACTGGTGGGCGATGAGTTTTTCAGCGCCATGGCCCGCCAGTTCATCCGCCAGCATCCACCACTCAACCCCCGGCTGATTGAATACGGCAATGAACTGGCGCACTTCATCGAAGGCTTCAGCCCCGCCTCCTGCGTGCCTTACCTCGCCGATATCGCGCGCCTGGAGCGGCTGCGGGTACAGGCCTATCACGCCGCCGATGCGGTGCCCCTGCTCCACGAACAGATAGGTGCCGCACTGAGCGATTGCCAAGCGCCAGACCTGTTGCACCTTCAACTGCATCCCTCGGTCAGCACCCTGAATTCCAGCTACGCAGTGGTTGCAATCTGGGCTGCGCATCAGCAGCCGCAGGGCCTGCTGCCAGGCCTAGATCTACTGGAAGGGCAAAACGCCCTGGTATTGCGCAACGGTCAACACGTTGAAGTCTTTGCCGTAGACCCAGGCTCAATCGCTTTCATCCGCGGCGCGCAAAGTGGCTGGCCGTTGGGCCGGGCCGCATCGTGCGGCCAAAACGTCGCACCCGAATTCGACTTGAGCCAATGCCTCGCCTTGCTCATTGGCCACAACGTCATCACTGAGCTGTACCACCACCCAAGGGTTTCACCATGAATACGCCCCCCAACACCTGCAATGCCCGGCCCTGCCTGCTGCAACGCGGCATCGCCTTGCTGGAAAAAATCCCCCATAGCCTGATCGCCTTGCTCGCGCGCTTTTCCATCGCCGCTGTGTTCTGGAAATCCGGGCAAACCAAGGTCGAAGGCCTGGTCGTCGATCTGGTCAGCGGGCAGTTCCAATTCGCCATGCCACGGTTGGCCGACGCCACCCTGTTCCTGTTTCGCCACGAGTACCGCTTACCGCTCCTTCCCCCAGAGTGGGCGGCTTACCTGGCCACCGTGGCCGAACATGTGTTCCCGGTGTTGATTCTGCTAGGCCTGGCCACGCGCTTCTCGGCGGCGGCACTGTTGGCCATGACCCTGACCATCCAGTTCTTCGTCTATCCCGATGCCTACGCCACCCACGGCACCTGGGCCGCGGTCCTGCTCTACCTGATGGCCCGGGGCCCCGGCGCCATTGCCCTCGACGCGCTCATCGCCCGGCGCTACAACCGGTCCAGTGCCTCGCCACTGCGCTTGAACCAGCCAATCAAGTAATCGGCCAGCACCTGGGTGCGCCGGGGCAGGCCGCCCTGATAGGGGTGCACCAGGTACATGGGCGTGCGGCGGGTCTGGTAGTCGCGCAGCAACCAGCACAAGCGCCCATCCGCCAGCTCGCTGTGCAGCATATAAGAAGGCAGGCGAGCGACTCCCGCCCCCACCAGGGCCGCTTTTTTCAGCAGGTTGTAGTGATTGCTGGCAAACGGCCCGCTGACCCGCACCCGCAGCAGTTCATGCTGCTGGTGGTACAACCACTCTTCGCGGCCGCTGTAGTGGCTATTGAGCAGGCAGCGGTGCTCGGCCAAGGCTGCCGGAGTCTGCGGCTCACCGAACTGCTCAAGGTAAGCAGGGCTGGCGCAGGTCATTTCCTCCCACGCCAGCAAGGGCCTGGCCACCAGTCGCTCGTCGTTGCCCACCTGGGAGCGGATCGCCAGGTCAAACCCTTCGCGGGACAGGTCGCGGTAGCTATTGTTGAGCTCCAACTCGATCTGCACCTGCGGGTACTGGCGGGAAAACTCCAGCAGCAATCCATCGAAAAACGTCTCGCCCAACGACACCGGCACCGTCAGCCGAATCGGCCCGGCCATATCGTCCTTCAACCGTGCCAGGGCCTGGCGTGCCCGCTCCAGTTGCACCACCAGGGCCTGCGCCTGGGGCAGCAACGCCGCGCCCGCCGCCGTCAGGCTCAGGCGCCGGGTGGTGCGCTGCACCAGCACCACCGCGAAACGCGCCTCCAGCAGGCTGATGCGCTTGGACAACTGGCCCTTGCTGCACCCCAGGCGCTGCGCCGCCAGGGTGAAACTACCGGCCTCGATCAGGGTGGCGAATGCCGCCAAGTCATCCATTTCGCTCATGGACTGTTTCCAATAAAAAACCAAAGGTTGCCTATTAGCGCGCTTTTCCCGATTAAAAACCACTCTAGACTCAGGCCTCATTCACTCCAATGAGGAAACATCCCGATGAAAATCCTATTGATTGGCGCCAATGGCACTGTCGGTTCGGCGGTCGACAAAGAGCTCGCGCAACGCCATGAAGTCATCCGCATTGGCCGCAGCAGCGGCGATTTCCAAGTGGATATCAGCGACAGCGCCTCGATCCGTGCCCTCTTTGAAAAAACCGGCAAGTTCGATGCCCTGGTATGCGCCGCCGGCAACGTGACCTTCGCACCGCTGGCCGAAATGAGCAGCCAAAGCTTCGCCCTGGGCCTGCAAGACAAACTGATGGGCCAGGTCAACCTGCTGCTGATCGGCCGCGAATTCGCCAATGACGGCGCCTCGTTCACGTTCACCAGCGGCATCCTCAGCCAGGATCCGATCCGCAGCGGCGCCTCGGCGGCCTTGGTCAACGGCGCCCTGGACAGCTTCGTGCGCGCAGCGGCCATCGAATTGCCCCGGGGCCTGCGCGTCAACTCGGTGAGCCCCAATGTGTTGGTCGAAGCCATGGGCAGCTATGCCCCGTACTTCCGAGGCTACAAACCCGTTCCCGCTGCCGATGTAGCACTGGCCTACGCAAAAAGCGTCGAAGGCCTACAAACTGGCCAGACCTTTCATGTTGGCTACTAGTCCTTGTGATGAAGGATCAGCCTGAGTAACGTGGCGGCACTTGTCTGGAGACTCCCCGATGCGCGCCGCCCGTTCCTTGCTGTTTGTTGCCCTGCTCCCGCTATTTTCCGGTTGTTCGTGGCTGATAAGCCAACCCGACCCCAGCGCCAACGCCGGCCAGACCCTGCACGCCAATGGCCACGCTCCACAGTGGAGCGTCACGGTCAACGGCAAGGGCCTGCTGCTGGAACGGGCCGGGCAGGCGCCCCTGGCGCTGCCTTACCTGGAAGAACAGGCCGGTGAAGGGCGGTTCAGCCTGACCAGCGACGCCAATGGCCAGCACATCGAGCTATGGGTCGCGCCGCAACGCTGTGTCGACGCAGGGGATTCAACCGTGCGGCCCTTGAGCGCCGAGCTGCGGATCAACGGCCAGGTGCAGCGCGGTTGCGGGTATTTTGACGGAGCGCGAAGCGGCTGATTTGGCGGGTTGCGGTTTTAACCTCCCGGCAACGGGGCGTTAGCGCCTATAATCGCCGGTTTGTGAAACGCCTTTGGCGCGTTTGTGCGCCCTCGCGAACCGGATACTGTCATGTTACGAATCACCGAACTCAAGCTGCCGATCGACCATCCCGATGAAGACCTGCGCCCTGCCATCGTGCAGCGCCTGGGCATTGCCAGTGACGACCTCCTCGACTTCACCCTGTTCAAGCGCAGCTACGATGCGCGCAAGAAGTCGTCCGAGCTGTGCTTTATCTACACCGTCGATCTGCAAGTGCGCGATGAAGAACCGCTGCTGCGCAAGTTCGCCGATGACCGTAACGTCAACGTGGCGCCGGACATCAGCTACAAAGTGGTCGGCCAGGCCCCGGCAGGCCTGAGTGAGCGCCCGATTGTGGTGGGCTTCGGCCCCTGCGGGATTTTCGCCGGCCTGCTGCTGGCGCAAATGGGCTTCAAGCCGATCATCCTCGAACGCGGCACCGAAGTGCGCCAGCGCACCAAGGACACCTGGGGCCTGTGGCGCAAGAACGTGCTCAACCCCGAATCCAACGTGCAGTTTGGCGAGGGCGGCGCGGGGACGTTCTCCGATGGCAAGCTCTACAGCCAGATCAAGGACCCCAAGCACCACGGCCGTAAAGTCCTGCACGAGTTCGTCAAGGCCGGCGCGCCGGACGAAATCCTTTACGTCAGCAAGCCCCACATCGGCACCTTCCGCCTCACCGGCGTGGTGGAAAACATGCGCCAACAGATCATCGCCCTGGGCGGTGAAGTGCGCTTCCAGCAGCGCGTCACCGATGTGCTGATCGAAGACGGCCAGTTGACCGGCGTCGAGTTGGCCAGCGGCGAACAACTGCACTCGCGGCACGTGATCCTGGCCCTGGGCCACAGCGCCCGCGACACCTTCCGCATGCTCCACGGCCGTGGCGTGTACATGGAAGCCAAGCCGTTTTCCGTGGGCTTTCGCATCGAGCACCCGCAATCGCTGATCGACGCCGCGCGCCTGGGCAAATACGCCGGCCATCCGAAACTGGGCGCCGCCGACTACAAACTGGTGCACCACGCCAAGAACGGCCGCTCGGTCTACAGCTTCTGCATGTGCCCCGGTGGCACCGTGGTCGCCGCCACCTCCGAGCCGAACCGGGTGGTGACCAACGGCATGAGCCAATACTCGCGTAACGAGCGCAACGCCAACTCCGGCATAGTGGTCGGTATCACTCCGGAGGTGGATTTCCCCGGCGGCCCGCTGGCGGGCATCGAGTTGCAGGAACGCCTCGAATCCCACGCCTTTGTGCTCGGCGGCAGCAACTACGAAGCCCCGGCACAATTGGTGGGCGACTTTATCGTCGGCAAACCGTCCACGGCCCTGGGCAGCGTCGAGCCGTCCTATAAGCCGGGGGTTGCCCTGGGTGACCTGGCGCAGGCCCTGCCGGCGTTCGCCATCGAAGCCATCCGCGAAGCCTTGCCGGCCTTTGAGAAGCAGATCAAGGGCTACTCGCTGTACGACGCGGTGTTGACCGGCATCGAGACCCGCACTTCATCGCCGTTGCGCATCACCCGCGACGCGTCGATGCAGAGCCTGAACGTCAAGGGCCTGTTCCCGGCCGGCGAAGGCGCGGGGTACGCGGGCGGGATTCTGTCGGCGGGCGTGGACGGCATCCGCATCGCCGAAGCCGTGGCGCGGGACATGCTGGGGCTGGAGGCCTAAAGCCCCCAGCCAATGCAAGCCCTTGTGGGAGCGAGCCTGCTCGCGATAGCGGCGTGCCAGTCACTCGAGGCGCTGAGGCCTCATCGCGGGCACGCTCGCTCCCACAGTGTTTAGAGATTGGCGCGCAGCACGCTCTCGGGCAGCGGCGCGCCTTGCTCGACGCTGGCCGCCACGGCAGCGATCAACCCGCTCAACTCATAGCCCTGGGCCTTGAGCCATTGTGGGTCGTAGTAGCTGGTGGCATAGCGCTCACCGCCATCGCACAGAATCGCCACGATCGAACCCTGCTCCCCCGCCGCCGCCATCTGCTGCGCGGCCATCAACGCGCCCACCAGGTTAGTGCCGCTGGACCCTCCGACCCGTCGGCCCAGGCGCTCGGCCAGGTAATGCATGGCCGCCAGGGACAACGCATCCGGCACCTTGACCATGGCGTCGATGACCTTGGGCAGAAAAGACGCCTCGACCCGTGGCCGGCCGATCCCCTCGATCCGCGAACCGCAATCGAGGCGCAGGCTGGCGTCGCCGCTTTGGTAATAGTCGAAAAAAACCGAGCGTTCAGCGTCGGCGCATAACACCCGGGTGCAGTGCTGGCGATAGCGCACATAACGCCCCAGGGTGGCCGTGGTGCCGCCCGTGCCGGGGCTGGAAATCAGCCAACTGGGCAGCGGATAACGCTCGAAACGCATCTGCTGGAAGATCGACTCGGCAATGTTGTTGTTCGCCCGCCAGTCCGTCGCCCGCTCGGCGTAGGTGAACTGATCGATGAAATGACCATCGTGTTCCCGGGCCAAGCGCTCGGATTCGGCGTAAATCTGCGTAGGGTCCTGGACCAAATGACTGTGGCCGCCATAGAAGGCAATCTGCGCGATTTTTTCCTGGGACGTGCTGGCGGGCATCACCGCAATAAACGGCAAGCCCAGCAAACGGGCGAAATAAGCCTCGGAAATCGCCGTCGAACCGCTGGACGCCTCGATCACCGGCGCGCCGGGTTTGAGCCAGCCATTGCACAGCGCATACAGGAACAGGGAGCGGGCCAGGCGATGTTTGAGGCTGCCGGTGGGGTGGCTGGATTCGTCCTTGAAATACAGGTCGATTCCCGTGAACCCGGGGAGCGGCAACGGAATCAGGTGAGTGTCGGCGCTACGCTGGAAGTCGGCCTCGATAATGCGAATGGCTTCACGGGCCCACTGCCGGGGGTCGTTCATGGTGTTTTCTCGGTGAACTCAAGCGCTTTACGGGGGCGCCAGAAGGTGACTGACAGCACTTGGCTGATGAGGACTACACAGATTAGGAATATTCCTACATTAAGCACAGGTACAGCTGCATCTCAATTCGCCCCGCAACTGCTAGGCTCCCTGCGGCACAACTGCCCCGTCCGCATATAACAAAAAAGAATATAACTTTTGTTTTAACAACCATCGGTACGGGTTAGGGTGTGCCACCTTTTGAATTCCAGAATGGAGAGCGACCTTGCCTCTGCGTAGCACTTTCACGCGTTTCTTTCAGTTGGAAGCTGCCAGCGGTCTGTTATTGATCGCCGCTGCAGCCCTGGCTCTGATTATCAACAACTCACCGCTGTCGTGGCTGTACAACGGCCTGCTGGAGACCCCCGTGGTCGCCCAGGTCGGCGCCTTGCAAATCGCCAAGCCCCTGCTGCTATGGATCAACGATGGCCTGATGGCCCTGTTCTTCCTGCTCATTGGCCTGGAGGTCAAACGCGAGCTGCTGGAAGGCCACCTGTCCAAACCCTCGCAAGTGGTGCTGCCCGGCGCAGCCGCCATTGGCGGCATGGTGGTACCGGCGCTGATCTACTGGTTCCTCAACAAGGACAACCCGGCGGCGCTAGGCGGCTGGGCGATCCCCATGGCCACCGACATCGCCTTCGCCCTGGGCGTGCTGGCGCTGCTGGGCAAGCGAGTGCCGGTGTCCCTCAAGCTGTTCCTGATGACCCTGGCGATCATCGACGACCTGGGCGCCATTATCGTCATCGCGATTTTCTACTCCCACGAACTCTCCACCCTGTCGCTGATGCTGGCCGCGGCCTGCCTGGTGGCGTTGATTGCAATGAACCGCCTCGGGGTGGTCAAGCTCGGGCCGTACATGATCGTCGGCCTGATCCTGTGGGTCTGCGTACTCAAGAGCGGCGTACACGCGACGCTGGCCGGCGTGACCCTGGCCTTCTGCATCCCGCTGCGCACGAAAAACGCCGAGCCCTCGCCATTGCTGGGCCTGGAGCATGCGCTGCATCCGTGGGTCGCCTTCGGCATCCTGCCGCTGTTCGCCTTCGCCAACGCCGGCGTGTCCTTGGCGGGCGTGAACCTGGAGAGCTTCACCCACCACGTGCCCATGGGCATCGCCGCGGGCTTGCTGCTGGGCAAGACGGTCGGGGTGTTCGGCCTGACCTGGCTGAGCGTGAAGATCGGCATCGCCGCCCTGCCCACCGGCGCCAACTGGGGCCAGGTGTTCGGCGTGGCGATCCTGTGCGGGATCGGCTTCACCATGAGCCTGTTCGTCGGTTCCCTGGCCTTTATCCCCGGGGCCAGTGAATACGCGGGCATGGACCGCATGGGCATCCTCACCGGCTCCATCCTCGCCGCCCTGCTGGGCTACGCGGTAACCGCCATGGCCAGCGGCAAAAACAGCGCCGTTATCAAGTAACGCCAACCTGAAAGCACAAAACCCCGATCAGTCGCCTGATCGGGGTTTTGTTTTTGCGGCCCGTGGTCAGTGGGAAACGCGGCTGGTGCCACCCACGGTGGAGATACGCACCCGCTCGCCAACGCGGAAAATCTCGTTCTCCTGAACCTGCTGCACGTAGGCGCGGATGCTGCCGTCGTCTTCGCGAACGGTGATTTCCACGCCCTGGGTGCGGGTCAGGCCTTCTTCCGTGGCCGAGCCCAGCAGGCCACCGGCCACGGCACCGATCACGGCGGCCACAATGCTGCCGCGACCGCCACCGATGGCGCTACCGCCAACGCCGCCGATCACTGCACCTGCCGCACCGCCGATAGGGGTCTTGGTGCCTTCGATCTTGACCGGGCGCAGGGATTCAATGGTGCCCAGGCGGATCGACTGCACGCGGCGTGCTTCATCGCGCGAATAGGAGTCGCCGGTCAGGCTCGACTGGCAACCGGTGAGCAGCATCGCCAGGGTGGAAAAGGTAGCAACCAGCAGAACAGACTTGCGCATAGCATCAACTCCAAAAAGGACAGGTATTCATTAAACTGCGCAGCTTGACGCCTGTCACGGCGCCGTGGGGATTAACATGTTTTCATTCAGGCGCCGTACAGGCGCAACCGATCTTTCATCAAACAGTAGCGCCAACTCCTACAAACTGCGCCGCACACCCAAGGATTTCCATGGATTACTTCATCATCGTCGCCACCACCCTGGCCGGGCTGTACTTTCACTGGTGGCTCTATGTGCGGATCAAGCGCTGGGTGGATCGCGACCTGGCCCTGTCCATGGCTGGCAACGACCCCCGTAAAAAAGCCTTCATGCTTGAACAACTGGCCAACGCCCACGCCCAGAAGATCAAGCGCCGCGACCTACCGAAGTGGCTAGAGGCCAGCGCGGCGCAGTACCGCGAGCAGTAGACTGCTCAGGGCGCCAGTCGTTCGCGCAGCCAGCCGCCGCCCTGCGCGCGGTAGTTGAGGCGATCATGCAAGCGGCTCGCCCGGCCCTGCCAAAACTCGATGCGCTCGGGCAGCAGGCGATAGCCGCCCCAATGCTGCGGGCAATCGGGCTGGCTGTCGCTGAAACGCGCCTCGGTGGCCTTGAGCAAGCCTTCGAGTTCCTGGCGATCGGCAATCACCCGGCTCTGGGGTGAAGCCCAGGCACCGAGGCGGCTGCCCAGCGGCCGCACTTGGTAATAGGCATCGGACTCCTGCACCGTGACCTTGACCACCCGCCCTTCGATTCGTACCTGGCGCTCCAGGGTCGGCCAGAAAAACGTCATGGCCGCAAACGGCCGCGCCACCAGTTGCCGGCCCTTGGCACTTTCATAGTTGGTGAAGAAGGTGAAGCCCTGCTCGTCCAGGCCCTTGAGCAACAGGATGCGGCAATGGGGGCGGCCCTCCTCGTCGACCGTGGCCAGGGTCATGGCATTGGCCTCCACCGGCGGCTGTTCGGTTTTTACCGCCTCGGCGAACCATTGGTGAAACAGTGCGAACGGCTCACCGGGCGCCTGGGCTTCGGTGAGGCCATCGCGGATGTAGTCGCGGCGCATATCGGCCAGGGCTTGAGTCATGGCGCTTTCCTTGTTCGAGCAGCGTTATTTTTTGACGGTATCGGCCGCCGCGACTTTTTTCGCGGTACTGGCAGCCTTGGCCGGAACAGGTTTTTTCGCCGGCGTTGGGGTCTTGGCCGGTTGCTTCTTGGCCGGGGCCTTGACCGCCGCTTTTTTGGTGGCGGCCGGTTTTTTCGCCGGCACGGCTTTCTTGGCTGCCACGGCCGGGGCCACGGCGGGCTTGGCGGCGGGCTTGACGTCCTGCACGGCCACCAGGCGCACAGGGGCCGGCGCCGGCATGTTGTACTTGCTCAGCAGGGCCAGCATGGTGGCTTGCGGCGTGAGGAGGATTTCCACACGGCGGTTCAGGGCGCGCCCTTCGACACTGTCATTGGCCGCGCGCGGGGCGTCCGAGCCCATACCGCGCAGGCTCAGGCGATCACGCTGCAAGCCGCTGAGGCGGAAGATAGAGGCCACCGACTGGGCGCGCTCCTGGCTCAACTTCAGGTTCGCCGGTGCAGCCCCCGAGGTGTCGGCGTGGCCGAGCACCAGCACGGCGGTCTTGGGGTCCACTTCGAGGATCTTCGCCACCCGGGTGAACGGCCCGAGGGTCACGGGCAGCAGCATGGCCGGGCGATCCGGGTTGAACGAGCCGTCCACCGGCGCCGTCACCACCAGCACGTTTTCCCGGCGCTCCAGCTCCAGGTTGCTGTCCTTGATGGCCGTGCGCAGGCGCGGTTCGTAGTCATCGAGCCAGGCCTGGGTGATTTTTGGGTCGGGCATGGGCACGGCCTTGGTCGCGGCTTTATCCTTGCCGCCAAACGGCCACCACCAGTTACCGCCGGTTTCGGCCTTGGCTACCACTGGCGCAGGTTTGGCAGGCACAGGGGCCGGGCGCTGCTCGGCGACTTTTTCGGAAGAACCGAACTGCCACCAGTGGCCGCCATCGGAATCGGATTGAGGCGTCTGTGCGCAACCGGTGATCGCTAGGCAAAGCCCCAGCGCGACGAATTTATGAGATGACATTGAAAATCCAAAAAATGAGATGAAAAAAATCGGCAGCGGGCCGAACTGCGGCTGTTGTTGTAGCAAGCGGGCGCCCACACCACGCACAAACAGCCCGTTGGAAAACACAAATAGCACAGGGTTCCTGCCGTGTTTGCCCTTACAGACAGCCGGCCAGTACCCGTACCAGTTTCTGCGCCCGTGGGTCCATCAGCACATAGGGCCCCAGGGTGTTGGTGACGAAGCCAAAGGCCACGTCATGCTGCGGGTCGGCGAACCCCACCGAGCCGCCCGCGCCCGGGTGGCCGAAGGCCCGTGGGCCGAGGCCGAAGGTGGCGTTGGGCACATCCGGTTGGTCGAGCATGCAGCCCAGGCCGAACCGGGTGCGGGTCAGCAGGGTCTTGTCTTCGCCCAAGCTGTGTTCGCGGGTCAGTTCTTCGAGCATGTCGGCTTCCAGCAGGCTGCCGTCGAGCAGGCCGCTGTAGAACCCCGCCAAGCTGCGGGCGTTGCCGTGGCCGTTGGCGGCCGGTTGCTGCATGCGCCGCCATTCGGGTTTGTTGGTGCTGGTGAGGATCGACGGCGGGTTGGTGAACGCCCGGGTGGTCATGGCCGTGGGTTCGCGCATCGTCACGTGCAGCAGGCGCTGGGCCGCGGCGTCGCCAACGTTGCCTTTGCCCCGGGCGATATGGGCGACGCGGTGGAACTCTTCATCGGCCAGGCCAACGTGGAAATCCAGCCCCAAGGGCCGCGCCACCCGCGCCACGATGGATTCGCCGGGGCCACGGCCGTCGGCGCGGCGCAGCAATTCGCCCACCAGCCAGCCGTAGGTGATGGCGGCATAACCATGGCCTTCGCCGGGGGTCCACCATGGTGCTTCTGCCGCCAGGGCCGTGACCATGGTGTTCCAGTCATACAGCGCCTCGGGCGGCAGCAGCTCGCGTAACGCCGGCAGGCCCGCGCGGTGGCTGAGCAGGTGGCGCAGGGTCACGCCTTCCTTGCCCGCCGCCGCGAATTCGGGCCAGTAGCGGGCCACCGGGGCATCGAGCTGCAACTTGCCTTCGGCCACCAGTTGCAGGGCGGTGACGGCGGTGAAGGTCTTGGTGCAGGAGAACAGGTTGGCAATAGTGTCGCTGTGCCAGGCCACGCTGGCGTCCTTGTCGGCGGTGCCGGCCCAGAGGTCGACCACGGTTTCCCCGCCGACCTGGATGCACAGCGCCGCGCCACGTTCCTGGGGATCGTCGAACAGCGCCGCGAAGGCTTCGCGCACGGCTTCGAATTTAAGCTCGTAATGACCCTGAATCTGCACCCGGTGCTCCCCCGTTTTTTCGCGTTACAAAGTGGCCCGCATTGTTCCAGCCTTGGAGGGTTTTGGGAACGGTAGCGAGCGAGCTTGGCCGCGTTCGGCTGCGCAATGGTGCCGGGGATGAATCATAACGGGGCGCTTCGCATCCCAGCCCGGGCAAGCGCGCTTGCTACGGTAGGGTTTCGATTGCTTGCAGGTTGCTTTTACGCACGCTCTGCACAAAGCCCTGGAACGGCACGTCGGTGATGCCCACCAGGCCGAAGTGGCCGTTTTCGCCGTCCAGCAGGCGCCCGGTAACGGGTTGGTCCAGGTACTGGAACCAGTGCACGCCGACAATCGACGGCTCGGCCAGGGCCTGCTGGAGAAAGTGCGCGTAGGCCGGGCCGCGGTCTTCTTCGCGAGCCAGTTCGGTGATGCCGCCCCAGAACGGCCCGCGGTCCCGTGAGCCGAAGTTGAACTCGCTAATCAGCACCGGTTTGTCCAGCGCCCGCAGGGCAACAAAATCATGGCCGTCCTGGGGTTTGAGGGTATAGAGGTTGAGGCTCAACACGTCGCAGTACCGGGCGCAGGCCTGTAAGGCCTGGGGCGTGTTGACGGCAAACCGGCCGCCCAGCAGCAGGTGATTGGGCGCGTGCCATTGCAGCGAATCGGCGATGGTCTTGAAGTAGGTGTCGGCGAATACCTGCTGAAAATGCTGGTAGTCGGCTTCGATCTGCGGGTGTTCGGCGCTGGGCAGCGGCGCCGCGAAGCCCGGGTCTTCCAGCAGTTCCCACGCGCTCAATTCGATACCCCAGGCCTGGGACAACCCGGCGTGGTTGCGGTACTTGTCGCGCAATTGCTTGAGGAAGGCGCGCTTGGCCGGGGCGTCGGTGGTCAGGCGCAAAGTGCCCAAGGCCAAGGCATAGCGCGCCTGGGGCGTGTCGCCGGGGCCGGCCCAGGCCAGTTCGTTGTCAGCGAAGTAGCCAATCAGCCAAGCGTCCTGGCGGTGATCGCGGGCAGCAATCGCCACCGCGCGCTCGGTGGCCATGGCAAAGCGAGGGTCGAAGGGGTCGGGCATGGCGCCCCACCAGTCGCTGCCGGTGCTGACGCTGGCGTAATCGCCGACGATGGACAGCGCCAGGGTGTAGGGCACGCGGTCGCTGTTGCCCAGCACGGGCGCGCTCCAGTTGCCCACCGTGTTGAAGCCCCAGGCCTGCAAGCGGTCGAGGGTATGACGGGCCCAGCGTTGCTCGTCGAAGGCCATCGGCGGGCACGATGCGGCCTCATCGAGGCAGGGTTGGCCGTAGGTGCGTTGCAGGTTGGCGCCATAAAAGTCGAACCAGCGCCCGTGGTTGAACCCTCGGCCCTGATCCGCGCCGTTGCCGCCACGGTTATCGCCTGCACCGTGGTAGGCCGCCAGGGGCGTGCCGGCTTCGGGCAAGGCGCTGAACATCGCCTCGCGGCCGGCGACGTAGGTGCGCCCGGCATCCGCCGCCACGGCGTTGACCCCCAGGGAATAGAAGGCGTGCCCCAACGGCGTCACCAGGTACCAGCGCTCGCCGCGCTTTTGCGTGCGAAAGAAGCCGCTGGCACTGAAGGCCGGCACGGCGGTCGAACCGCCATACAGGTCCAGGGTGGCCTGCTGGCGCTGGGCGAGCCAGGTGTCGAGTTGCTGCTGCTCGCGGGCGGCGTGGGTCTTGAGCTGTTCGTCGCTGGCGATTTTTTCCGGCCAGCGTGCGCGGGTGGATTGGCCATGGGCGTCCACTACCGCGCCGTAGGCCGCCTCGACCACCGCGCCCATGTCCTGGGTGCCGAAGCGTTCCAGCAGCAGGCTCTGCGCCGCCCGGGGCTGGTCCATCGACAGCGCCACCGAAACCACCTGGCTGCGGTCGATGGCCCCGGCGCTGCTGGCCAGCAGGATGCGCTGGCCCTGCACGGTCATCGGCATCGGCGGCCCGGCCGTCATGCCCCGAGCCAGGGGCGATGTGGCCTGCAAGGGCACCAGCAGGGTCTGCGCCGGGCCGGCCGGCAGGTCGATGCGGCTGACCAAGGTGCGGCCGTCGTTGCTTTGCACGGTGATGTGCAGGGTCACCGCCCAGTTCATGCCGTTTTGCAGGCGCAGGCTCATGGCCTCGGCGCTGGACCAGTCCCACGCGCCGGTTTGTGGGGCCAGGCGCAAGGTTGGCCGGGGGCTGGGGTTGAAGATCACCCGGCGCAGTACCTCGCCTTCAGCCGTTTGCTCGGCGTTCGATTGCGGCAGGCGGGTGTCCTCGGTCAGCACCCGTACCACTTCGGCGGGGCGCACGAAGTTGAACAGGGTCTGGGGGGCGGCCCACAGGGGCGCGGCGAACATCAGGGCAAATACGGCGGGCAACGAACGGCGAATCATGGGTACGGGTTTCTCCCTAACGACCAGGGTTTGGCCAGCGTGCGAAGGTGGATATCAGACGGGCGTGGGCGCAAAGGCCCACGCCACTTCAGGAAATTTCCCGGCGAAACGGCGGCAGCGCATTGAGGATGGCTTTGCCGTAGCGCTGGGTGACCAGGCGCCGGTCCAGCAGGGTGATGGTGCCGCGGTCCTGTTCGGTGCGCAGCAGGCGCCCGCAGGCCTGGACCAGTTTGAGCGAGGCGTCGGGCACGGAAATTTCCATGAACGGGTTGCCGCCCCGGGCCTCGATCCATTCGGCCAGCGCCGCTTCCACCGGGTCGTCCGGCACGGAAAACGGGATCTTGGCGATCACCACGTGCTCGCAGTAGGCGCCCGGCAAGTCCACGCCCTCGGCGAAACTGGCCAGGCCGAAGAGCACACTGGAATCACCGCCATCGACCCGCGCCTTGTGCTTGTTCAGGGTTTCCTGCTTGGACAGGTTGCCCTGGATAAACACCTGCTTGCGCCAGTCGCGCTCCAGACCATCGAACACGTCCTGCATCTGTTTGCGCGAGGAAAACAGCACCAGGGTGCCACGCGAGCCTTCCACCAACGCAGGCAGGTCGCGGATGATCGCCGCCGTGTGGGCGGCCGCGTCGCGGGGGTCGGCGCGCAGGTCGGGCACCCGCAGCACGCCGGCGTCGGCGTGGTGGAAGGGGCTGGGGACTACGGCGGTGACGGCTTTTTTCGGTAGGCCGGCACGCATGCGAAAACGCTCGAAGGTGCCCAGAGCGGTCAGGGTGGCTGAGGTTACCAGGGCGCCGTAGGCCACGTTCCACAGGTTGCGGCGCAGCATCTCGGCGGCCAGGATGGGGCTGGCGTTGACCTCGATGTCGAACAGCGAACCGCTTTCGGCCAGGGTCAGCCAGCGCGCCATGGGCGGGTTGTCGTCCGGGTCTTCGACGGTGAACGCGGTCCACAGCTCCCAGTTGCCTTGCGAGCGCGACAGCAGGCTGCCGAACAGCGGGTACCACTCCTCGGCCTGGTTGCTGGCGATGCCGATGTTGACCTCGCCGTCCATGCCTTCCTTGAGCAGGTCGGTGAGGCGGGTGAACAGGTCGGTGAGGCGCGAGAACCCCTTCTTCAACTCGATGCCCATTTCGCGCATGTGCTCGGGGATCACCCCGCCGACAAAACGGTGGCGCGGGCGCTCGCGGCCCTCGACGTCTTCACCGGGTTTGAAGTCGGCCACCTGCTCGCACGCGGTGAACATGAACTGCTGCTGGGTCTTGATCTCGCGCGCCAGCTCCGGCACCTGCTCGATCAACTTGCCTAAATCGCCGGGCAGCGGGTGTTGGGCGAGCAATTTGGTGAGGTTCTTGGCGGTGGTTTCCAGCCAGTCGGCGGTGGAGCGCAGGCGCGTGTAGTGGGCGAAGTGGCCGATGGCCTTGTCGGGCAGGTGGTGGCCTTCGTCGAACACGTAGAGGGTGTCGCGCGGGTCCGGCAGCACGGCGCCGCCGCCCAGGGCCAGGTCGGCCAGGACCATGTCGTGGTTGGTGACGATCACGTCAACCTTGCCCATGCCTTCGCGGGCCTTATAAAAGGCGCACTGGCCGAAGTTGGGGCAGTGGCGGTTGGTGCATTGGCTGTGGTCGGTGGTCAGGCGCGCCCAGTCGGCGTCTTCCAGGGCGGTGGACCAACTGTCGCGGTCGCCGTCCCATTTATTGCCGGCAAGTTTTTCGATCATGCTGGTAAACAGCTTCTGGCTGGCCTCATCGACCTCGATCCTGAAGCCTTCTTCTTCAAACAGCTGGGCCGTGGCGGTTTGCGCGTGGCCTTCTTGCAGCAGCATGTCGAGCTTGGACAGGCACATGTAGCGCCCGCGCCCCTTGGCCAGGGCGAAGGTGAAATTCAGGCCACTGTTGCGCATCAGGTCGGGCAGGTCTTTGTAGACGATCTGCTCTTGCAGGGCCACGGTGGCGGTGGCGATCACCAGGCGCTTGCCCGCGGCCTTGGCGGTGGGGATGGCGGCCAGGCTGTAGGCCACGGTCTTGCCCGTACCGGTGCCAGCCTCCACCGCCACCACCGCCGGGTCGCCACTGCGCCGGCCTTCGTCGTCGGTATCGATATCGCCCAGGACCTTGGCCACTTCGGCGATCATCAGGCGCTGGCCGTAACGCGGCTTGAGGCTCTTGGCTTCGAGAAAACGCGAGTAGGCGCCCTGGATCGTGGTTTTGAGTTCGGTGCTAATCATGGTTGTCTGGGCGCGCAAAACGCTGGATAAATTTTCAGTGGTTCGGATCGGCCGCTATCATACCCCGCTAATTAATCCCGCGCAGAACGGAGTACCCCCATGACAGTCTTTGCCCTTCTTTACACCCTCCATGTGCTGGCCGCGCTGGTGTGGGTCGGCGGTATGTTTTTCGCCTGGATGGTCTTGCGCCCCGCCGCCGTTAAGGCGCTGCAAGGCCCAGCGCGCCTGACGCTGTGGGCCGATGTGTTCCCCCGGTTTTTCGTGTGGGTGTGGGTGGCGGTGGTGCTGTTGCCGATCAGCGGCACGGGGCTGATGCACTTGCGCTTCAACGGTTTCGAGACCGCGCCGCGCTATGTGCAGGTGATGATGGGCCTGTACGTGGTGATGACGGCGCTGTTTATCCGCATCCAGGCCCTGCAACTGCCGTTGTTGCGCCAAGCGGTGCAGGCCGAGGACTGGGCGGCGGGCGCCGCCACCCTGGGTTCGATCCGCCGCTTAGTGGGAATCAACCTGCTGGTCGGGTTGAGCCTGGTGGCCATCGCGGCGGCACGCCCGGGGTTGTGAGGCGTTACAGGCGTTGCAGGGTCACTGAGCCTGCATCGCCGGCCGGGCCGGGTTGGCCTTGGGCGCCGGGGCGGCCGCTTTTACCGCCGTCGGCGCGGTAGACGATGCAGCCCTTGGACTGGCCACCGGCCCCCGGCTTACCCGCCGTGCCGGGCAAACCGCCGGCGCCGCCGTCCACCAACACCTTGATTTGCGCCTGCGGATAAGCGTGGGGCAGCGCTAGGCGTACCTGGGCGCCCGCTGCGCCGGGGTGGCCATCGCCGCCGTTGTCGCCATCGGCCCCGCGCCCGGCCTGGCCCCAGGTGCAACCCGGGGCCTTGCCGTTGGCGCCGTCCAGACCCGCATAGCCCGGCGCGCCGGCGCCGCCACGGGCGTCCACCGACAATTGTTCGGCTTTGAGCGAATCAATGCGCAGCTCCAGGTTGCGCCCCGGTTTGGCCGCTTTAAGGTAGTTGCCCGGCGCGCCCCGCGAAGTGATCTGGCTGCCAGTGCCCAATTGCGCATGGGCCACCCGCAGTTGCAGGCCCTGCTCGGCGGGCACGATAGCGATGCGTGCTTCGTGGCCCAGGTGCAACTGGCCCACCTCGACCTGGGTCACGTTGGCCGGGATCAGCAGGGTGGCGTAGTCCGCCACGTCCAGGCGTTCCAATTGCAGGGTGCTGGTGGTATTGGGCAGGCGCAGTAGGGAGTTGGGTTGCACCGTCACCGACTGGGCGAAGGCCAACGGGCTGCAAAGGGCGGCAAGCAAACACAGGTTACGCATGGTGGGCCTCGGTCACGGCCGGGGCCGGAAGGGTTTGGATATGGAAAATGCCCACCAGCAAGATCTGCAAGCGGTCACGCCAAGGGTGGCGGCGGCCTTTGAGGCTGCCATTGAACAGCACGAGTTCCAACACATGGGTCAGCAGCAACAGGCTGCCCGCTAGGCTGACCAGTACGTCGAACGGGTTAATCAGCGGTTGATGCAGGTTGAACAGCACCACCAGCCAGAACACTAAGGTCAAGCATTTACCCAGCCCCCAGAACACTTTCATGCGCCCCCCTTGTTGATTTGAGCGGTTTTATTGGCGCGCACAGTATCGGCGTCTGATGCAAATTTGCCAGCACTTAATGCAAATAATTCTCGAATAGAGCATTGGGCCACCGGCCCATCCCGGCCCGGCGGCCCTGCCTTTATAGAGCAGTCAACGGCCTATCTGCAATTCCACGCGGCGGTTTTGCGCACGCCCTTCTTCAGTGCTGTTGTCGGCCACTGGCTGGCTCTCGCCCAGGCCTTGGCTGGTGAGTTTCTCTGGCGCCAGGCCATTACTGAGGAGGAACGCGGCGACGCTGCTGGCGCGGCGCTCCGAGAGTTTTTGGTTATAGGCGTCGCTGCCCTGGCTGTCGGTGTGGCCAACCACCTTGATGCTCACCACGTCGGCGTTGTTGAGCTTGCTCATCAATGCCGTCAGGGTGCCGCGGGCGGCGGAGGTCAACTCGGCGGAATCGAAGGCAAACAGCACATCGCCCTGGTCGCTGAGGGTGATGACTTCACTCTGCGGTGCCACCGGTTCGGCCGGTTTGACGCTGGCCGGGTACTGCGGGACCGGGCAACCGCGGTTGTCCACTTCGGTATTTTGCGGGGTGTCGGGGCAACTGTCGCGGCGGTCGAACACACCGTCGCTGTCTTCATCGCCATCCTGGGCATAGCAAATCAGGCCACCGGCCAAGACGCCCAACGCCGCGCCGCCGCCCGCCCAGGCGCTGCTTTCTATCGCGCCCAAGCCGCCGCCCACCAGGCCACCGAGCAGGCTGCAAATCGGCCAGGTGCGTTGATTGAGGGGGGCTGTGCCATCGCTGTGGGTTGCGCAACCTGTCAGTAGGCTGCTCAGCAGAAGAACCGGTAACGCGACTCGTGAGAAAACTCTCATTTTGAATGCTCCTGTGTTACCGGCCCATACCGGTCACACAGGAGTAAAGACCCGCATCCGCGACTACACAAGCCGCGGTTTGATTGGCTTCTAGCGGTTGATTTGGATTTCCACGCGGCGGTTCGAGGCACGGCCGTCGGCGGTTTTGTTATCCGCCACCGGGTGGCTCTCACCGGCACCGACCACCGAGACAAAGTTGCTGCGCGGCACACCCGCGCCGATCAGGTACTCGGTTACCGAATGGGCGCGTTTTTCCGAGAGTTTCTGGTTATAGGCGTCGCTGCCCACGCTGTCGGTGTGGCCGCTGACCCGCAATTGGGCGCTCGGCGCTTCTTGCTTGAGGCGCGTGGCGATGGTGTCGAGCTTGGTTTTGTCGGCGCTGGTGAGGCGCGCCGAGTCGAACTCGAACAGCACATCGCGGATCACGATGGTTTCTTCCTTGACCACCACCACTTCCTCGACCACCACCGCGACCGGTTCTGGCGGGCAACCATTGGCATCGACCTGCACCCCTTTAGGCGTGCCCGGGCACTTGTCGCGGCTGTCCGGCACGCCGTCGCCGTCCTCGTCGCCATCGCCATGAACCCAGCAATAGGCCGCCGCCAAGCCGCCCACCACCAGCGCGCCACCGCCGGCCCAGGACGTGCTTTCCGTCGCCCCCAGGCCCGCGCCCACCACACCACCAACGGCGGCGCAGGTTGGCCAGTCGGTTTTCTGCAAACCTGCGCAACCAGTCAACACACTGGTTAGCAGAACCAAGGGAAGTGCTGTGCGAATGATGCTCATCGAGTGCTCTCCTGAGGGATCGGCTTAAAACCGATTCAGGCAGTAAAGACTGCCCTTTTAATATCCGCCAGCAATAGGCCATCAACGACCTCACCCCGTGTTCATGGGGGTGTGCCGGTTAGAGACCAGCGCTGTGGATGACGCCCCTTGTAGGAGCGCTTGTTCGCGATGGCGGCATACCGCCGCCAGACGTGCATCGCCTGCCCCTGCCTCATCGCGGGCAAGGCCCGCTCCTACAGTTGAACGGTGGTGCGGGCGAGATTTTCATTTTTCCTCTGTGGGAGCGAGCCTGCTCGCGATGGCGGCACGCAGTGGCGGTGGCGAATGGCAGGGGTAAGACAGTTGCTCCCACAGGCGTATAGCCCGGGCCGCTATTTGCCCCCTACCCCTAGGCCCTGGCCCTGCGCCGCGCTAGTCTTGCCCGCTCTGACCGAGGAACTTCAATGACCGCAGGTATTTCTTCGCGCACGCCCCAGCAGGCCCTGGCGGCCTTGCTCGCCCGCTACGCCCCGCAGCGCCTGTTGTTGGTCGGCGCTGGCGACTTCCCGGCCCTGGCCGCGTTCCGCCAGGCCCACCCCGGCTGCACCATCGCCCAAGCTCAACCCGGGCCATTGCCCGCCGACCTGGCCGGCCAACGCTTTGACCTGGCCCTGGTGCTCGACTGCCTCGAACACCTGCCCAAGCGCGATGGCCTGAACCTGCTGGGTGGCATCCGCAACCTCAACGCCAGCCGCATCGCCGTGCTGGCGGACCTTTCGGCCTGCGGCTGGCAAGAGACGGACTTTTTCTCCCTGGCCCTGCAAGCCAGCGAGCGTTTCGAGCGCGAGGCACAGGTGCTGACCCTGTTTACCTACGATCTGCTTGACTACAAGCAAGTGCCCGACTGGCTCAACGCGCGATTCTGGGCAAACCCGGAAAACTTCGGCAAGTATTGGTGGTAATACGATGAGTACTTCGATTTGCCCTTGCGGCAGCGGCACCCTGCTCGACGCCTGCTGCGGCCACTATCACGCGGGCCAACCCGCGCCCTGCGCCGAGGCCCTGATGCGCTCGCGCTACAGCGCCTACGTGCTGGGCCTGGTGGATTACCTGGTGGCCACCACCCTGCCTGCCCAGCAAGCAGGCCTGGACCGCCAGGCCATGGCCGACTGGAGCGCGGGCAGCACCTGGCTGGGCCTGGAGGTGGAAAGCCGCGAAGTATTCGGCGGCCAACCGGAACACGCCTTCGTCACCTTCACCGCCCGCTGGCACGACGACAGCGGCGAACACAGCCACCGCGAACGTTCCTCTTTCGTACAAAACAATGGGCGCTGGTACTTCATCGACCCCACCGTAGTGCTCAAGGCCGGGCGCAACGACGCCTGCCCCTGTGCCAGCGGGCAGAAATTCAAGAAGTGCTGCGCCAGCTATTTCACACCCTGAAACCGCGGCGGCGGATTATTCCTCATGCCCAGCGTGCACGCGCCGTACATTGGCGCGATAATCGCCGCCGATTTTTCCTGCGGAGTAACCCCCCATGACCCAAACCCCTCACGTCCACGGCCCTGATTGCAATCACGACCACGAGCATCAACACGAGCATGGCCACGTCCACGGCCCGAACTGCGGCCACGCCCACCAGGAGCCGGTGCGCAACGCCCTCAAAGACGTCGGCCGCAACGACCCTTGCCCCTGCGGAAACGGCAAGAAATTCAAAAAATGCCACGGCGCGTGAGGCCTTAAACACCTCTCCCCTGTGGGAACGAGCCGGCTCGTGAGAGCGGCTCTCTGTTGACGCAGCGGGGCCGAGCCCGCCGCCATCGCGAGCCGGCTCGCTGCCACCGGGCGCATGCTGGGCCTGATTCTCCCGCCACGAAATAACCTGCGCCCCTGCTTGCGCAGGCTCCTGCCGCTCACTAACGTAGCGCCTTTATTCGCACCACCCCGCGTAGGAGTTCCGCCATGGCCTCGCCAGCCTTTACTCAATTCATTCCCCGGTTCGGCGTTGCCGCAGCAGTGGCCGGTGCGCTGGGCCTGACCGGATGTCAGTCCTGGAACGCCCAGGACAGCCTCCCGCCCACCTCGGGCGTGCAAGCGGTCAAAGGGCTGGCACAGAACGTTTCGGTACGCCGCACGCCCGTGGGCATGCCGCTGATCGAGAGCAACAGCTTCCACGATGCGCTGTTCACCCTTGGCTACGTGCACGCCAGCGATCGCCTTACGCAAATGCTCACCATGCGCCTGCTGGCCCAGGGCCGCTTGGCGGAAATGGCCGGCAGCGAGGCGCTCGACGGCGATCGCCTGATGCGCGCGGTCAACCTCAAGAAGAGCGCCGAGGAGCTGTACAACGCCTCGTCGCCACGCCTCAAGCGCTTCTTCGAGGTCTACGCGCGCGGCGTCAACGCCTACCTGTTCCGCTACCGCGACAAACTGCCGCCGGACCTCGCCGCCAGCGGCTACAAGCCCGACTACTGGAAACCCCAGGACTCGGCACTGATCTTTTCCCTGCTCAATTTCAGCCAATCGGCGAACTTGCCCGAAGAACTCGCCACCCTGGTGCTGGCGCAAAGGGTCGGCGCAGACAAACTGGCCTGGCTCACGCCGTCCTACCCGGATGAGATGCTGCCGTTCGCCGAAGCGGAAAAACTCAAGGGCCTCAACCTCGCCACCCAGGTGCCGGGCCTGGCCGCGTTGCAGCAGACCAGCGCCCGCCTCGCGGCGATGAACCTGCTCAATGTCGCCGCCGCCAGCAACTGGGCCATCGGCGCGCAGCGCTCGCGCAGTGGCAAGAGCCTGTTGGCCAGCGACAGCGTTCAGCCCCTGGCCGTACCGTCGCTCTGGACCCCGGTGCAGATCCGCGCGCCCAAATACCAGGCCGCCGGCATGACCGTGGCCGGGTTGCCGCTGATCGTCAGCGGCTTCAACGGCAAAGTGGCGTGGAGCATGAGCGCGGTGATGGGCGACAACCAGGACCTGTTCCTGGAAAAAATCCGCCGCCAGGGCAGCAACCTTACCTACGAAGCCAACGGCAAATGGCTGAACGCGGCGGTGCGCAACGAAACCTATTTCGTCAAAGGCCAGCGGCCGATTCGCGAGCCCCTCTACGAAACCCGCCACGGCGCCCTTCTCAATAGCGTCGGCGGCTACGGCTTGGCCCTGCAAGCCCCGAGCCTCAAGGACGACAAGAGCCTGGACGCGTTCTTCGACCTGTCCCGCGCGCCCAATGTCGAGAAAGCCTCGGACGCCAGCCGGGAAATCCGCGCCATCGCCCTGAACATGGTGTTTGCCGATGCCAGCAACATCGGCTGGCAGGTCACCGGGCGCTTCCCCAACCGCCGCGACGGCCAGGGCCTCGTGCCCTCGCCAGGCTGGGAGGGGCGCTACGACTGGGACGGTTACGCCGACCCGATGCTGCACCCCTACGACCAAGACCCGGCCCAGGGCTGGCTCGGCGCGGCCAACCAACGGGTCATCCCCCAGGGTTACGGCATGCAGTTGTCCAACTCCTGGAGTGCACCGGAACGGGGCGAGCGCCTCGCCGCCCTGGCGGGCACGGGCAAGCATGACAGCCGCAGCCTGATCGCCATGCAGTACGACCAGACCACGCCCTTCGCCGCCAAGCTGAAAAAAGTCTTCGAGGCGCCGGGCATGGCCCAGCCGCTCAAGCACGCCATCGATGCCCTGCCCGAAGCCCAGCGCGCCAAGGCGCGGGAGGCATTGAGCCGCTTGCTGGCGTTCGACGGCCGGCTCAGCCCGGTGTCGGCCGACGCGGCGATCTACGAACTATTTCTGCAAGAAAGTGCACGGCAGATCTTCCTCGACGAACTGGGCCCCGAATCCAGCCCGGCGTGGCAGGCGTTTGTCGCCAGCGCCAGCCTGTCTTACCCAGCCCAGGCCGACCACTTGCTGGGCCGCGAAGACAGCCCCTTCTGGGACGACACCCGTACCCCCAGCACGGAAGACAAACCGGCGATCCTCGCCCGCAGCCTGGCGGCGGCCATCGACGCCGGCACGCAACGCATGGGCGCCGACCGCAAGGCCTGGCAGTGGGGCAAGCTGCACGCTTATGAGTGGAAAAACGCCAACGGCCAAACCGTGCGTGGCCCGCACGCGGCGGGGGGCGACCACAATACGCTGAACGCTGCGGCCTACGCCTGGGGCCAGGACTTCAACACTACGCGGGCGTCGGCGGTGCGTTTTATCGTCGATTTCGGCCAACCGGAACCCTTGATGGTGCAGAACGCGGGCGGCCAATCCGGCAACCCGACCAGCCCGAATGCCCTTAATGGCCTCGACCCGTGGTTCAAGGGCCAGTACCAGAGCCTGCCGCTGCAACCGCAGAATTTTGAGCGTGCCTACGGCAAGGCGCGCTTGACGTTGGTGCCAGGCAAGTAAGGGAAAAGGCAACAACCTGTGGGAGCCTGCTCCCATAGGGCGTACACCCACTCGACCCCTGGGCATCTACCGCCAGGCCGATTCATGAGGACTTTGAGCATATGCGCCACCAGATCCAGCACCTGCTTGCCCCACTGCCCGGCACTGCGCGGCAGATCGACAGCTTCCACTTCGGGCCCGAGGGGGGCGGCAAAATCTATATTCAAGCGTCCCTACACGCCGATGAACTGCCCGGCATGCTGCTGGCCTGGCACCTCAAGCAGCGCCTGGGCGAACTGGAAAAGCAGGACCGCCTGCGCAGCGAAATCGTCCTGGTGCCGGTGGCCAACCCCATCGGCCTGGCGCAAGTGCTGATGGACGTGCCGTTGGGCCGTTACGAGCTCGAGAGCGGGCACAACTTCAATCGCTACTTCGCCGACCTGGGCGAAGAGGTCGGCAACCGGGTCGAGGAGCGCCTCAACGATGACCCACGGCACAACCTGCGGCTGATCCGCGACACCCTGCGCGAGGCCCTGGCCCAGCAGATCGCCAGTACCCAACTGCAATCCCAGCGCCTGACCCTGCAACTATTGGCCTGCGACGCCGACATCGTGTTAGACCTGCATTGCGACTACGAAGCCGTGGCCCACCTCTACACCACACCCGAAGCCTGGGCGCAGATCGAACCGCTGGCCCGCTACATCGGCGCCGAGGCCAGCCTGCTGGCGAGCGACTCGGGCGGGCAATCGTTCGACGAGTGCTTCAGTTTGGTGTGGTTGCAGTTGCAGGAACGCTTTGGCGAGCGCTTCGCCATTCCCCTGGGCGCCATCGCGGTGACCGTTGAATTGCGCGGCCAGGGCGACGTCAACCACGGCCTCGCCAGCCTCGACTGTTTGGCGGTGATCGACTACCTGACCCACCAGGGTGCCATCAGCGGCGAACCTGCGCCGTTGCCGGAGCTACCCTACCCGGCTACGCCCCTGGCCGCCGTGGAACCGGTGCAAACCCCGGTGGGTGGCCTGCTGGTGTTCATTGCCCTGCCCGGCGAATACCTGGAGGCTGGGCAACTGGTGGCAGAAATCATCGACCCCATCGGCGACAGCGTCACGCCTATCCACTGCGCCAACGCCGGGTTGCTCTATGCCCGCACGGTACGGCGCATGGCGACGGCGGGCATGGTCATCGCCCACATCGCCGGCACCAACGCGTACCGCAGCGGTTACCTGCTGGCACCTTGAGGGATGCGTCAGGCCACTGGGGCCGGTGGCGGCTCGTCCGGCAGGGTCGGTTCACCGGGCTCGGTGGGCTGTTCGTTGGGGGTATCGGGGTCAGGCTGGCCGGGAATACCACCTGCCATGCTCACGGGTGGATGGGCCAGCAATGACCAAGCCAGCACGCCAACTTGATTGGGCGAAAGCCTCGCCAGTTCAGCACTGATTTGCGGATCGATCTTCATGGGGGACTCCTGGGCGATGGCCCGGCTCGCCTTGCGCGAACCAGAGCGGTACTGCTTGTAGAGTGCAGGTACGCCCAGGAATTCCCACGGTTTGTCAGATACTCGGATCAGGTCCGAGGCAGGGTGACGCCGAGCTGGCCCTGATACTTGCCGCCACGGTCCTTGTAAGAGGTTTCACACTGCTCGTCGGACTCGAAAAACAGCATCTGCGCCACGCCTTCGTTGGCGTAGATCTTGGCCGGCAGCGTGGTGGTATTAGAGAACTCCAGGGTCACGTGGCCTTCCCACTCCGGTTCCAGCGGCGTGACGTTAACGATAATGCCGCAGCGCGCGTAGGTGCTCTTGCCCAGGCAGATGGTCAGCACGTTGCGCGGAATGCGGAAGAATTCCACGGTGCGGGCCAGGGCAAAGGAGTTGGGCGGGATGATGCACACGTCGCTCTTGACGTCGACGAAGCTCTTTTCATCGAAGTTCTTCGGATCGACAGTGGCCGAGTTAATGTTGGTGAACACCTTGAATTCATCAGCACAACGCACGTCGTAACCGTAGCTCGACACCCCGAAGGAAATCACCCGGTCAGCGCCTTCGCCGCGTACCTGACGCTCTACGAAGGGCTCGATCATGCCGTGCTCTTGCGCCATGCGGCGAATCCACTTGTCCGATTTGATACTCATGGCGGGTGTCCTGAAATAGCGAGGTGGAGAAAATCTGTCCGGCATCTTACCGGGGCGCGCCTTAGGGTTCAAAGACCGGCATGTTTTTCTCGCTTTTCCCACAATAGCTGGGCCCCGCGGGCTCCGGCTGTCACCTTCAGTCACGAAAACCCATAAACCTTTACAAAGACCATTGGCACGTTCCGGAAAAAGGGTTAAGGTGGCGCCACTGTGCTGCTTGTGTCACTGAGAATCTCTACACGATGTTGAATTTCGATCCAACCATCTCCAAGAATTTTTCCTGCTCTTTGCACTCAGTCTCGGCCAGGGCTTTTCCTGAGTCGCAGTTAAC
>RCMZ01000136.1_pt1 | contig 101591 bp, 86 predicted proteins | sample 2041141 | NCBI WGS metagenome assembly RCMZ01 (sample SAMN09708263, study PRJNA481090) | Wastewater metagenome, whole genome shotgun sequencing project. | biome: sewage; isolation source: Davis station wastewater (DW) | place: Antarctica: Davis Station | collected 2010-03-01 | reverse complement strand
CGGGTCGTGATTAACTGGGCGGTCCCGGACTCGCTCGGGTAAACTGGCCGCCGCTTTTTACAAGATCAGACGCAGGGGTCAGATTATGCCGCTCACTCAAGAGCAGAAGAAACAGTACAAATCCATTGGCCACCATCTGAAACCAGTTTTGACTGTGGCTGACAACGGTTTGACTGAAGGTGTGTTAGCCGAACTCGAACGCGCCCTAGGCGATCACGAGTTAATCAAGATCAAACTCAACATCCTGGATCGCGAAGCGCGCCTGGCTGCCATTGCAGAACTCTGCAAGGCCGGCAAGGCTGACCTGGTCCAGGTCATCGGCAAGATGACGTTGATTTATCGCAAGAACTTCAGCGCCAACAAGCAGCTGTCGAACGTGCATCGCTTCAAGTAAAAAAGAGTCAAGGGTGTGCTTCGCGCACCCTGCCACTCCACCCAGGCACGGGTTGCATCACCAGTACCAGCCCGCTGATGCCAAGCACAAGATAGTTCAATAACTGCCAGCGCAATGCATCCGGCAGCATCAACTGCACAATGAAGTACATCACGCTCGCATAAACAGCGACCAGCAGCATTTGCCCACGAACATCCCGCCACAAGCCCGGCAGCCCCAGCACTTGCGTCAGCACCAAAATCTGGAAACACACGCACGCCGCTGAAAAACCAACCAGCAGCGTGCTCAGGGAACGTGAGATTTCATCTATCAGCAGCGGTGCCAGGCCGACTCGATCCAGCACCGGCAGCACGCCAAGATAAAGCAGCCAGAGGCCACCGACCCATAGCATCTGGGTCAATTGCCAAAGCATGGCGCCGGCCTGGAGCAGGCGCCCGCCTTCAGATGTGACGAACTTCGACAATCTCGTACTCGATCACACCGCTGGGTGTTTTGACAGCGACTACATCGCCCTCTTCCTTGGCGATCAACGCCCGAGCCAGAGGCGATCCGACAGAGATCTTGCCGAGCTTGAAGTCCGCTTCATCTTCACCAACGATCTGGTAGGTGACGCGCTCGTCAGTCTCGACGTTGGCGATTTCGACAGTTGTACCGAAAATCACCTTGCCGGTGTGAGGAATGGTCGTAACGTCGATGATGACCGCATTCTGCATACGACCTTCGATGTCACGAATCCGCGCCTCGACCATCCCCTGCTGCTCGCGGGCAGCGTGGTACTCAGCGTTTTCCTTCAGGTCACCCAACTCGCGGGCCGTACCGATGTCCTGGCTGAGCTTGGGACGGACGACCTTGGTCAGGTGAGCGTGCTCTTCTTCCAGGGCGCGAGCGCCCTGAACAGTCATGGGGTACTTGGTTATGCTCATGCCTTCAATCCTGCGTGTAGATCCTGCAAGCGACGCACGGTCTTTTCCGGACCGAACTTGAGCGCTTCGCAGATGGCTTCGCCAGCAGCAATGGTGGTGGTGCAGTAGATCTTGTGCTGCAGAGCGTTGCGACGAATGGAATAGGAGTCAGCAATCGACTGACGCCCTTCTGTGGTGTTGATAATCAGGGTCACTTCGTCGTTCTTAATCATGTCGACCACGTGCGGACGACCTTCGGTCACCTTGTTCACGCGGCGCACTTTCAGGCCGGCCGCCTCGATCAACTTGGCAGTACCGGCGGTAGCGACTACATCGAAGCCCAGGCTGATAAGGTCACGGGCCACACCCGCCACCAGCGGCTTGTCGTCGTCACGCACACTGATGAAGGCAGTACCACCAGTGGGCAACACTTCACTGGCGCCCATCTGGGCCTTGGCGAAGGCTTCGCCGAAGGTATCGCCAACGCCCATCACTTCACCGGTGGACTTCATCTCCGGGCCGAGGATCGGATCGACACCAGGGAATTTGGCGAATGGGAACACCGCCTCTTTCACGCTGTAGAAATTCGGAATGATTTCCTTGGTGAAGCCGATTTCCTTCAGGGTTTTGCCTGCCATCACGCGAGCCGCGATCATGGCCAGGGAAACACCGATGCACTTGGACACGAACGGCACGGTACGCGAGGCGCGCGGGTTAACTTCGATGACGTAGATGTCTTCGCCCTGCAGCGCCAATTGCACGTTCATCAGGCCAACAACGCCCAGTTCCAGTGCCATTTTCTTGACCTGCTCGCGCATTTCGTCCTGGATGTAGGCCGGCAGCGAGTACGGCGGCAGCGAGCAGGCGGAGTCACCGGAGTGAACGCCAGCCTGTTCGATATGCTGCATGATCGCGCCGATCACCACGTCGGTGCCGTCGCAGACTGCGTCCACGTCCATTTCGATGGCGCAGTTGAGGAAGTGATCCAGCAGCACCGGGCTGTCGTTGGACACTTGCACAGCTTCGCGCAGGTAACGCTTGAGTTCTTCTTCTTCGTAGACGATTTCCATCGCCCGGCCGCCTAATACGTAGGACGGGCGCACCACCAGCGGGTAGCCGATCTTGCTAGCCGCACGGATGGCTTCGTCTTCGCTGCGCACGGTGGCGTTCGGCGGCTGACGCAGGTTCAGGCGCTCAACCATTTGCTGGAAACGCTCGCGGTCTTCGGCACGGTCGATGGCATCCGGGCTGGTACCGATAATCGGCACGCCGGCTTCTTCCAGGGCACGGGCCAATTTCAATGGCGTCTGGCCACCATATTGCACGATCACACCCTTGGGCTTCTCGACCCGGACGATTTCCAGCACGTCTTCCAGGGTGACCGATTCAAAGTACAGGCGATCGGACGTGTCGTAGTCGGTGGAAACGGTTTCCGGGTTGCAGTTGACCATGATGGTCTCGTACCCGTCCTGGCGCAGGGCCAGAGCCGCGTGCACACAGCAGTAGTCGAACTCGATACCCTGGCCGATACGGTTCGGCCCGCCACCGAGGATCATGATCTTGTCACGGGTCGATGGGTTAGCTTCGCACTCCTCCTCGTAGGTGGAGTACATGTAAGCGGTGTCAGTGGCGAACTCGGCCGCGCAGGTGTCAACGCGCTTGTAGACCGGGTAGACCTCGAGTTTGTGGCGGTGGCGGCGCAGGCTCTTCTCGGTCACACCCAGCAGCTTGGCCAGGCGCATGTCGGAGAAACCCTTGCGCTTGAGGCGGTACATGGTGTCACGGTCGATGCTGGCCAGGCCCAGGGTCTTGACGCGCTCTTCGTCCTTAATCAGATCTTCGATCTGCACCAGGAACCAAGGGTCGATCATGTTCATGGCGAAGATGTCTTCGACGCTCATACCCGCACGGAAGGCATCCGCCACGTACCAGATACGCTCGGCGCCCGGCACGGTCAGTTCGCGCTTGAGCACCGCCATGCTTTCCGGATTGCTCAGGTCGAGCTTCGGATCGAGGCCACAGACGCCAACTTCAAGGCCGCGTAGGGCTTTCTGCAGGGATTCCTGGAAGGTCCGGCCGATGGCCATGACTTCGCCCACCGACTTCATTTGCGTGGTCAGGCGAGCGTCAGCCTTAGGGAATTTCTCGAAGGCAAAGCGCGGCAACTTGGTAACGACGTAGTCGATGGACGGCTCGAAGGACGCCGGGGTCTTGCCGCCGGTGATTTCGTTCTGCAACTCATCGAGGGTGTAGCCGATGGCCAGCTTGGCGGCGACCCGGGCAATCGGGAAACCAGTGGCCTTGGAGGCCAGGGCCGAAGAACGGGATACCCGCGGGTTCATCTCGATCACGACCATGCGGCCAGTGGTCGGGCAAATGCCGAACTGGACGTTGGAGCCGCCGGTTTCCACGCCGATCTCGCGCAGTACCGCCAGGGAGGCGTTACGAAGGATCTGGTATTCCTTGTCCGTCAGGGTCTGGGCCGGTGCCACGGTGATCGAGTCACCGGTGTGCACGCCCATCGGATCGAAGTTTTCGATTGAGCAGACGATGATGCAGTTGTCCTTTTTATCGCGGACAACTTCCATTTCGTACTCTTTCCAACCGATCAGCGATTCGTCGATCAGCAGTTCCTTGGTGGGCGACAGGTCCAGGCCACGGGTGCAGATTTCTTCGAACTCTTCGCGGTTGTACGCGATGCCGCCGCCGGTGCCGCCCATGGTGAAGGACGGACGGATGATGCACGGGAAGCCAAGCTTCTCCAGCACCGCGTTGGCCTCTTCCATGGTGTGGGCGATGCCGGAGCGCGGGCAGGCCAGGCCGATGGATTTCATGGCCTTGTCAAAGCGCGAACGGTCTTCAGCCTTGTCGATGGTGTCGGCATTGGCGCCGATCATTTCCACACCGAACTTCTCCAGGACGCCTTCGCGCTCCAGATCCAGGGCGCAGTTCAACGCAGTCTGACCGCCCATGGTCGGCAGCAGTGCGTCCGGGCGTTCCTTTTCGATGATCTTGGCGACGGTTTGCCACTTGATCGGCTCGATGTAGGTGGCATCGGCCATGTCTGGGTCGGTCATGATGGTGGCCGGGTTGGAGTTCACCAGGATGACGCGGTAACCCTCTTCGCGCAGGGCCTTGCAGGCCTGGGCGCCGGAGTAGTCGAATTCACAGGCCTGGCCGATAACGATCGGGCCAGCACCGAGAATCAGGATGCTTTTTATGTCTGTACGTTTTGGCATGGGTTGTCACTCAATCCGCAGGTCCGACGGCATTCCCGAAGGAGGAACCGCCTTAAACAGTCTTTGAAGAACCTGCCGGGGCCGCCGGTTGCACCGGGGCCGCCCGCAGGCGCTTCGCTACATCAAGGCCAGCCGTTAGCGGCGCTTGGCCATTTCGTTGATGAAGCGGTCGAACAACGGCGCCACATCATTCGGACCCGGGCTGGCTTCAGGGTGCCCCTGGAAGCTGAACGCGCTCTTGTCAGTGCGCTCGATGCCTTGAAGGGTGCCGTCGAACAGCGACTTGTGGATCGCCCGGACATTGGCCGGCAGCGTGGTTTCATCCACCGCGAAGCCGTGGTTCTGGCTGGTAATCATCACCACGCCGGTGTCCAGATCCTGGACCGGATGGTTGGCACCGTGGTGGCCGTGGCCCATTTTCAGGGTCTTAGCGCCGGACGCCAGGGCCAGCAGTTGGTGGCCGAGGCAGATGCCGAAGACCGGGATATCGGTTTCCAGCACAGCCTTGATCGCAGTGATCGCGTAGTCGCAAGGCTCAGGATCACCCGGGCCGTTGGACAGGAACACGCCATCCGGGTTAAGCGCCAGCACATCGGCCGCAGGGGTTTGGGCCGGTACCACGGTCACGCGGCAACCGCGCTCGACCAGCATGCGCAGGATGTTCACCTTGACGCCGTAGTCGTAGGCCACAACGTGGTAAGGCAACTCGGAGGCCTCGATGGTGGCGTGGCTGTCGGTTTTCAGGTCCCAGACCGTGGAGCGCCACTCGTACTGCTTGGTGGTGCTGACGACTTTCGCCAGGTCCATGCCCTTGAGACCAGGGAAACCCCGGGCCGCAGCGATGGCGGCTTCTTCACTGATATTGTCGCCGGCCATGATGCAGCCGTTCTGTGCGCCTTTCTCACGCAGGATGCGGGTCAGGCGGCGGGTGTCGATACCGGCGATTGCCACCACGTTGTTGGCTTTCAGGTAATCGGACAGGGGCATCGTGCTACGCCAGTTGCTCGCAACCAGCGGCAAATCGCGGATCACCAGGCCGGCCGACCAGACGCGATCCGACTCGGCATCTTCAGGCGTGGTGCCCGTGTTGCCGATGTGCGGGTAGGTCAGGGTAACGATCTGTTGGGCATAGGAAGGATCGGTAAGGATTTCCTGATAGCCGGTCATTGCGGTGTTGAACACCACCTCACCAACGGTTTGACCGTCGGCTCCAATGGCTTCGCCGCGAAAAATGCTGCCATCAGCAAGGGCGAGTATGGCTGGCTTAGTCAAGAAGACCTCCCGTAAATAAAGCCTGAAAGGGCGATCGCAGGTTGCAAAAAAGCGGAGTGACGTATGGACACGTCACCCCGCTTTTTCACTGAATTATTCTGCGCGCTTTTAGTGGACACACTAAAGCTGTAGCTTACAGAAAAAGGCCTTTTTGGTCCACCGCTAAAGAGCCTTAAAGGCAGAGGAATGCGACAGAACATCGCTTAGCGGTTGAAAACGGGGCCCAAGCCTAAAGGTAGAGCCCCGTTTTAGCTACATCTCAACGAAGTTCGAGCACATCCTGCATGTCATATAGGCCAGCCTCGCGCCCTTGCAGCCACAACGCCGCACGTACGGCGCCCTTGGCGAAGGTCATACGGCTCGACGCCTTGTGGGTGATTTCCAGACGCTCGCCCTCAGTGGCGAACAGCACCGTGTGATCCCCCACCACATCACCTCCACGCACCGTGGCGAAACCGATGGTTTCGCGCTCGCGCTCGCCGGTGTGGCCTTCGCGGCCGTACACCGCCACCTTGGCAAGGTCACGCCCCAGCGCATCGGCGATCACTTCGCCCATGCGTAACGCGGTGCCTGAAGGCGCGTCGATCTTGTGCCGGTGATGGGCTTCGATGATCTCGATATCCGCATCGTCACCCATGACTCGCGCCGCCATGTCGAGCAACTTCAACGACAGGTTGACGCCAACACTGAAGTTGGCGGCGAACACAATCGCAATGTCCTTGCCCGCCTCGGCCAGTACTTGCTTCTGCGCTGCGTCCAAGCCTGTGGTGCCGATCACCATGGCTTTACCTGCCTGACGGCAGACTTCTAGGTTTTTCAGCATCACCGAGGGCAGCGTGAAGTCGATCAGGACGTCGAATTCGTCTACCACGCTTTCCAAGTTGCCACACAGCGGTACGCCGATGCGGCCAAGGGAAACCAGCTCACCAGCATCGGCGCCGACCAGCGAACCGCCCGGGCGCACGATGGCGGCCGTCAAGCCGCACTGTGGCGCGCGCTGCTGCACCGCTTCGATCAGGTTCTTGCCCATGCGCCCGGCAGCGCCCATTACAGCTATACGTCGCATGCGCCGCTCCTTACAGATCACCGAAGAAGCGCTTCACGCCTTCGAACCAGCCTGTGGTTTTGGGCGAGTGGGTGTTGTCATCCGCAAGGGAACTACGCAGCTCTTCGAGCAATTCGCGCTGACGGCGGCTCAGGTTGACCGGCGTCTCGACCGCGACACGGCACATCAAGTCACCCGCGCCACCACCACGCACCGGCGCCACGCCTTTGCCGCGCACACGGAACTGCTTGCCGGTTTGCGTACCTTCCGGGATTTTCAGCTTCACCCGGCCGTCAAGAGTCGGGATCTCCAATTCGCCACCCAGGGCCGCATCGACAAAACTGATCGGCACTTCACAGAACAGGTGCTTGCCGTCGCGCTGGAAAATTGCGTGTTCGCAGACATTGATGACCACATACAGGTCACCCGTCGGCCCGCCCTGGGCGCCCGCCTCGCCTTCGCCGGAGAGGCGGATGCGGTCGCCGGTATCGACACCCGCGGGCACCTTGACCGACAACGTCTTGTACTCTTCGACGCGGCCTTCGCCGTGGCAGGAGTCACACGGATCAGAAATGATCTTGCCCTGACCATGGCAACGCGGGCAGGTCTGCTGCACCGAGAAGAAACCCTGCTGCATGCGAACCTGGCCGATGCCGCCGCAGGTCGGGCAGGTGATTGGCGAAGAACCTTTCTTCGCACCCGAGCCGTCGCATGGCTTGCAGTTAACCAGCGTGGGCACACGGATGTTGACGGTGGTACCGCGCACCGCCTCTTCCAGGTTCAGCTCCAGGGTGTAGCGTAGGTCACTGCCGCGCTGGGCGCCGCCACGGGAACCGCCGCGAGCGCCACCAAAGAAATCGCTGAACACATCACCGAAGATGTCGGAGAAATTCTGGCCGCCAAAACCAGCACCGCCGCCGCCCATGCTCGGATCGACGCCCGCATGGCCGTACTGGTCATACGCGGCGCGCTTGTTGGGATCACACAGGCATTCATAGGCCTCGTTGGCCTCTTTGAACAGATCTTCGGATTCTTTGCTATCCGGATTACGGTCCGGGTGGTGCTTCATCGCCAGACGGCGGTAAGCCTTTTTCAGCTCCGCTTCGCTGGAGCCGCGCTCCACACCCAATACTTCGTAATAGTCACGTTTTGCCATAAGTCTTTGCACTCTTAAGGACGTTCGGCAAACCCCTCCTGAGCTTCGCCAAACTCGTTGAGCCCCAATACAGGCCCGGACCCAACTCACGTCAATTCAACGATCCTGGTCTTTTGATTTTTCAGCCAGGAACCCGGCCAAAAACGCGATGACTGCCGCCCGGAAAGCAGGAGCATTCCCGATCGCACCGCCAGCATCCGAACGAAGTCGCATACCGTGAAAATTCACTTGCTCCAGACACGCCAACGCGGGAGCAAGCTCCCGCGCGGCGCCATCCTACCAGCCACCGCTTGAATGCAGTTAACCGGCCGACCAACAACTAATTACTTGTGGTCTTTTACTTCTTCAAACTCAGCGTCGACAACGTCGTCAGCTTTTTCAGCCGCCGGCTCGCCTTGCTGTGCCGCGCCATCAGCTGGCTTGGCTTGTTCGGCGTACATCTTCTGGGCCACTGGCGCAGAGACCTTCGACAGTTCTTCAACCTTGGCTTCGATGGCAGCCTTGTCGTCGCCTTTGACGGCGGCTTCCAGGGCAACCACTGCCGCTTCGATGGCTGTCTTCTCTTCGTCAGTCACCTTGTCGCCGGCGTCAGCGATCATTTTGCGCGTGGAGTGAACCAACGCATCGCCCTGGTTGCGGGCACTGGCCAGCTCCTCAAACTTACGGTCTTCTTCGGCGTTGATTTCAGCATCACGAACCATTTGCTGAATCTCGTCCTCGGACAGACCCGAGTTGGCCTTGATGACGATCGACTGAGTCTTGCCGGTCGCCTTGTCCTTGGCACCTACGTGCAGGATGCCGTTGGCGTCGATGTCGAAGGTCACTTCGATTTGCGGCACGCCACGGGGTGCTGGCGGAATCTCGGCCAGGTCGAACTTGCCCAGCGACTTGTTCTGCGCCGCTTGCTTACGCTCGCCTTGCAGCACGTGAATGGTCACTGCGCCCTGGTTGTCGTCGGCCGTCGAGAACACTTGCGATTTCTTGGTAGGAATCGTGGTGTTTTTCTCAATCAGCGCGGTCATCACGCCACCCATGGTTTCGATACCCAGGGTCAGCGGGCTGACGTCGAGCAGCAGCACGTCTTTCACGTCACCGGCCAGTACCGCACCCTGGATTGCAGCGCCCATGGCAACGGCTTCGTCCGGGTTCACGTCCTTGCGTGCTTCTTTGCCGAAGAAGTCGGTTACCAGTTTCTGTACCAACGGCATACGGGTCTGGCCGCCGACCAGGATCACGTCGTTGATCGCACCAACGTCGATACCGGCGTCTTTCAGAGCAATGCGGCAAGGCTCGATAGTGCGCTGCACCAGGTCTTCGACCAAGGCTTCCAACTTGGCGCGAGAAATCTTCACATTCAAGTGCTTAGGACCGGTGGCGTCTGCCGTGATGTACGGCAGGTTGACGTCGGTCGACTGGCTCGAAGACAGCTCGATCTTGGCTTTTTCCGCCGCTTCTTTCAGGCGCTGCATCGCCAGCGGGTCACCTTTAAGGTTCATGCCGCTTTCTTTCTTGAATTCGTCGACGAGGTAGTCGATCAGACGAATGTCAAAGTCTTCACCACCCAGGAACGTGTCGCCGTTGGTAGCCAGTACTTCGAATTGGTGCTCGCCATCGACTTCGGCGATTTCGATCACGGAAACGTCGAAAGTACCGCCGCCCAGGTCATAAACGATCACGGTGTGATCGCCTTTTGCCTTATCCATACCGTAGGCCAGAGCGGCCGCGGTAGGCTCGTTGATGATCCGTTTAACGTCCAGGCCCGCGATGCGGCCGGCGTCTTTAGTGGCCTGACGCTGGCTGTCGTTGAAGTACGCCGGAACGGTGATAACCGCTTCGGTCACCGCTTCGCCAAGATAGTCTTCAGCGGTTTTCTTCATCTTTTTCAAGATTTCAGCCGAGATTTGTGGCGGTGCCATTTTCTGGCCGTTCACTTCAACCCAGGCGTCGGCGTTGTCAGCCTTGACGATCTTGTAAGGGACCATCTGAATATCTTTCTGTACAACTTCTTCGTCGAAACGACGACCGATCAGACGCTTCACCGCATAGAGGGTGTTGTGCGGATTGGTCACGGCCTGACGCTTGGCCGATTGGCCGACCAGGATTTCACCGTCGTTGGCGTAGGCAACGATCGACGGCGTGGTGCGCGCGCCTTCGGCGTTCTCAATAACTTTAGCCTTGCCGTTTTCCAGCACGGAGACGCAGGAGTTGGTGGTCCCCAGGTCGATACCGATAATTTTGCCCATGTTCACTCTCCCGAAACTTTGGATTTGGTTGCCGCAGCAGTGGTGGCTATCTGCGGTAGCACTTAAACGCTTGACTTATAAATGGGGGCCTTACGGCTAATTTCAAGCCTGCTCGTCAATCGAGGGTGCAACAGCGGCAGGCGCCTTGCTGACCACGACCATTGCCGGACGCAACAAGCGGCCGTTGAGCTGGTAACCCTTCTGGAATGCGGCGACCACGCTGTTAGGCTCAAGGTCGGCATTCTCTTGAATCGACATCGCCTGGTGGCAATCGGCATTGAACGGCTCGCCGCACTGCGGGTCGATGGCTTCCAACTGATAACGCTTGAGGGTGTCCTCGAACATTTTCAGGGTCAGCTCAATGCCTTCGCGCATCGGACGGATGCTCTCGTCGTCCGGATTAGACAACTGCAGGCCACGCTCCAGGCTGTCGATGATCGGCAACAGGTCGCGCGCAAACTTCTCCAGCGCAAACTTGTGGGCCTTTTCTACATCCAGATCGGCGCGACGCAGAACATTCTGCAGCTCGGCGGCGGTGCGCTTGGTTTGATCCTGCGCACCGGCCAGTTGCTCCTCGAGCGCTTGCACACGAGCCCCGAGATCCTCTTTGGAATCCTGGGAAGCCTGATTGGCATCTGGATTTTGCGTATCCAGCGTCTGTTCGTCAGCCATAGATTTCTCCTCTCAATTTCGTCTGCGAGCTCGACTCGCACTTCTGTCCCGGTATATGGGGCCGCATTTTCCAGGTTCAAGGGCCGCGGGCCGGCAAAACCCATTTCCCTGCGAAATATCAGGCTATTCAAATTCCTACTCGCACTAAAGATGCGTCGATAACGAGAAAAACGAGCTAAGCGCCGGGATTGTCACACCCGAACAAAACACTGTATAAATAACCAGACAAAACACCCGGGAGCCTCCCTATGCTGGTCCACCTGTCTGTCCATAACTACGCCATCGTTGAACATCTCGATCTAGAACTCGATCGTGGGATGAGCGTAATCACAGGCGAAACCGGTGCCGGGAAATCGATCATGCTCGATGCCCTGGGCCTGACTCTGGGCGACCGCGCCGATAGCGGCGTGGTTCGTCCAGGCGCGGACAAAGCCGACATCCTCGCAACCTTCGACCTGAGCGACATCCCGGAAGCCAGCGCCTGGCTGGCCGAGCGCGACCTGGACTGCGACGGCCCCTGCATCCTGCGCCGGGTCATTACCGCCGAAGGCCGCTCACGCGGCTACATCAACGGCACGCCCTGCCCTTTGGGCGACCTCAAGGCCCTCGGCGAACTGCTGATCGACATTCATAGCCAGCATGAACATCAATCCCTGCTGAAAACCGACACCCACCGTCGCTTGCTCGACGAATACGCGGGCGCCACCGACCTGGCCCGTCAGGTACACCTTGCCGCCCAGCGCTGGCGCCAGACCCGCCAAGAGCTGGAACACCTTTCCAACTCCGGCGACGAACAGCGCGCACGCCATCAACTGCTCAGCTACCAACTCGAAGAGCTGGAAAATCTGGGCCTTGGCGAGAACGAACTGGAGCAATTGGAGCAGGAACACAAAAACCTGACCAACGCCGAGACGGTGCTGGGGATTTGCCGGCAGGTCGTGGAACAATGCAGCGAAAGCGATTCCGGCAATGTGCTCAACGCACTCACCGCCAGCCTCAACCGTCTCTCCAGCGTAAACAACAGCAGCGGCGCTCTGGGCGAGGCCACCAGCCTGCTGACCAGCGCACAAATCCAGGTGGAAGAGGCTGTTGGCGAACTCAATCGTTTCCTCGATCATTTCGATGCCGACCCGGCACGCCTCCAGTACCTTGAGGAGCGCTTGGACGCGATCTACACCCTGGCGCGCAAACACCGCATCCAGCCCGCAGACGTGGCGCAAATGCAGCAAAAATTTCTGGATGAAATCGAAACCCTGAACGCCAACGATGAATCTATCGAACGGTTGCGCGAAGAACTGACGTCGTATGCCCGCCACTACCAAAAAAAAGCCCGCGACCTGAGCGATCTACGCCAAGGTGCAGCCTCTGGCCTGGCGTGCGCAGTAGAAGCAGAAATCCAGCGTCTGGGCATGCCCGGTGGGCGCTTCACCATTGAACTGCGACCCAATACCGGCACCGAGCTGTTGCCCCATGGCCTGGAGCAAGTCGAACTACTGGTCAGCGCCAACCCCGGGCAGCCTCTCAAGGCCCTGGCTAAAGTGGCCTCGGGTGGAGAGTTGTCACGGATCAGCCTGGCCATTCAGGTGATTACCGCCCAAACCTCCCGTGTGCCGACACTCGTGTTCGATGAAGTCGACGTGGGTATCGGCGGCCCCACGGCGGAAATCGTCGGGCAATTGCTGCGGCGCCTGGGTGAACGCGGCCAGGTGCTGACAGTGACGCACCTGCCACAAGTGGCCTCCCAGGGCCATCAGCACCTATTTGTCCACAAGGTGCGCGGCGACGATGCGACCCACACCGCCGTATCCAAACTAAGCAAAAATGAACGCGTAGAAGAAGTTGCGCGGATGCTCGGCGGCATCGACCTGACCAAGGAATCCCTGGCTCACGCCAAGAAAATGGTAGTCACTGCAAAAAACTGAGTACGCCACAAAGCACGAAGGCGACCCTTGGGTCGCCTTCGCTCGTTTCGCGGACAACACCGCGCGACATGCTTACTTTTTCTTGCGTACGTACAGCACCAGATTGTGGTCAACCATCTCGAAACCGTACTTATCGACGATGGCTTTTTGCAGCCTCTCGATTTCTTCGTCGAAGAATTCGATGACTTCACTGGTCTCGACGTTGACCATATGGTCGTGATGCTTGCCGTCATCGAGTTCAAATACCGCGTGGCCGCCATCGAAGTTATGACGGACCACCAGGCCTGCCGCTTCGAATTGGGTCAGTACACGGTAAACCGTGGCCAGACCGACATCCTCTCCAGCTTCCATCAGCGCCTTGTAAACATCTTCGGCACTCATGTGACGCTGCTCGGCGGAATCGAGCATTTGTAGAATTTTGACCCGTGGCAGGGTCACTTTAAGGCCGGCTTTACGTAGTTCGCTATTTTCAACCATGGTCAGCGATGCTGCTTCGCAGCTTCTCTTAATACGGGTATGATCGGCGTTTACGTTGTCCCAGCCAAGATAGTGGAAGTCGCCCACCGATGCAAAACACCAAGCTCTTGCTAACCAGTTTCACCTTTGTGGGACTGCTCGCACTCGCCGGTTGTTCATTCCCCGGGGTTTACAAAATCGACATCCAGCAGGGCAATGTCGTCACGCAGGACATGATAGACCAGTTACGCCCGGGAATGACCCGCCGGCAAGTACGGTTTATTATGGGCAACCCTCTGCTGACAGACACATTCCATGCCGATCGCTGGGATTACTTGTATAGCCTGCAGCCCGGAGGCGGTGAACGCCAACAGGAGCGCGTCAGCGTTATCTTCAACGCCAACGATCAACTCGTGAGCCTTTCCGGTGACTTCATGCCGGGCGTGAGCCGTGACGAAGCGATCCTGGGCAAAGACAGCGCCACGACCGTGACCGATCCGGCGCAGAACGCCGAGAAGGCAAAACCAGAAAAACCGGTCAAGCCGGGTTCTCTGCTGGACAAGATCCAGAAGGATGTCGACGGTGTAGAAACTGTTCCAGTCCCGACGCCAGAGCCACTGGATACCTCGCCGCAATAATCGGCCAGATAACAAAAAACCCGGCATGCCGGGTTTTTTGTTGCACACCAAAAAGCTAGAGCCCCATCGCCTTGGCCTGCGCAGCTTTGGCCGCCCTCAAGCGTCGCACCTCTTTAGGATCGGCCAGAAGCGGGCGATAAATTTCGATCCGATCGCCCTCCTCGATCAAGCGGGCCTGCGGGTCTGCCACCACTTTGCCAAAGATCCCGACTTGGCAATGCTCCAGATCCAACTTCGGAAACTGCGCCGCAACACCCGACTCACGCAACGCTGCCCGCACACTCGTGCCATGCGCAACGCGAGCCTTGAGCAAAACCTGACGCTCGGGCTCGGCATAGACCACCTCGTACTCGATCAATGGCTCAACCATGCATCTGCTTGGCGCGCTGGCAAAACGCGTCCACCAGGGTGTTAGCCGCCTGATTGAACAAAGGCCCCAGCGTGGCACGCACGATGGGCCCGGCGTAATCAAAAGACAGGTCCAGGCTGATCTTGCAGGCTTTCTCCCCCAGCGGCTTGAACACCCAGATGCCGTGGAGCTGGTTGAACGGCCCTTCTTCCAGGTTCATTTCAATCGAATGCCCCGGCACCAGGGTGTTCTTGGTGACGAAGTGCTGGCTGAGCCCGCCCTTAGCCACGCCGACACTGGCGCGCATATGCTCGTCACTGGCTTCAAGCACCTGGGCAGACGAGCACCAGGGTAAAAACTCCGGGTAACGCGCCACATCATTGACCAGGTCATAGAGGGCTTGTGCCGGATAGGGCAACAGGGCCGAACGTTGGATATGGGTCGTCATGTCAGCGTCACTTCCACAGCTGGGCGGCAAATACTACGAGGATGCCGATGGGCGCCACATAGCGCATCAAAAACAAGGTCAGGGCAAACAGGGCCGGGCTGCGCATCGACAATTCATCACGCACGGCCTCGCGCCCCATCACCCACCCGGCAAACATCACGAAACAGAGTCCGCCAAGGGGCAACATGATGCGCGATGTAAAGAAATCGATCACCCCAAAGAAGTCCAGACCATTTGCCGCACCCCATTGGTAGAGATGAAAGCCGGCGCCATCGTTCACGAAAAACTTGGCCTGCTTCCAGATATTGAAAGAAAACACCGTCCCCAAACCGACGAACCAGCAACTGAATGACAGCCAGAACGTGACCCAGCCACGGCGAACCCCGCTGCGCTCCACCAGGTACGCCACCATGGGTTCGAGCAGGGAAATGGCCGAACTCCAGGCCGCTACCGCCACGAGAACGAAAAACACCAGCCCCATTAATTGGCCGAACAGGACATTGCCGAAGGCGAACGGCAGGCTGACAAACATCAGCCCCGGCCCTTCGCTGGGGTTCAAGCCCGCGGCGAACACGATCGGGAACAGCGCCAACCCGGCCAGCAGCGACACAAAGGTGTCCAGCAAGGCAACACCGACGATGGTCGCCGAGATTGAAGATTGTTTCGGCATATAGGCGCCGTAAATCATGATCGAGCCAACGCCCACGCTCAGGGAAAAGAACGCATGGCCCATGGCGGGCAACAAACCATCGAGGAGTTTTTCCGGGCGGAAGTCGAACATAAAATGCACACCGTCCATGAAATGCCCGGTGGTCAAGCTGTACACCAGCAGAATCACCAGCATCACGAACAGCAACGGCATCATGATCCGCAGGCTGCGCTCCAGGCCCGCGACCACGCCCTTGGCGATGACCACGGCCGAGAGCAGCATAAACAACGTGTGCCACAGCGTCAGGCGCCACGGATCGGCGATGACCTCGGCGAAATGCGTCCCCACCTGCTCTGGCGTCGCGCCCTGAAAATCACCGCGGCCCATATCGATGATGTAATCCAGGGACCAACCGCCCACCACGCTATAGAAGGACAGAATCAGCAGCGCCGTTATCATCCCGGCAAATGCGCCCCAGGACCAACGGGCACTGTGCCCCGCCTCAAGGGCCAAGACCTTCAAGGCATTGGCCGGACTCTGCCGCGCACGGCGCCCGATAAGGGTTTCGGCCAACATCACCGGAACCCCGATCAACGCGATACAGGCCAGAAAGGCCAAGACAAAGGCACCGCCTCCGTACACCCCGACCATGTAGGGGAATTTCCAGATACTGCCCAGGCCTACCGCCGCGCCCGTTGCCGCGAAGATAAACACCCAGCGACTGGCCCAACCGCCATGGACAGAAACCTTGTCTGTCGACATCCAACACGTCCAGCGTCAAAAAAAGTGGCCGCATTGTCCGGGATTCACACAAGGTGCTCAAGCACGCAGCTTCACCGTAGCCGACTCGCGCGCAACTGCCTATAATGCCGCCCCTATGGCTAAACAGAAGAAACACCCAACAGGGACCATCGCGCAGAATAAAAAGGCGCGTCACGATTACTTCATCGAACAACGGTTCGAGGCTGGTCTGGTCCTGGCCGGCTGGGAAGTAAAAAGTCTGCGGGCGAGCAAGCTCCAACTGGTCGACAGCTATGTGCTGCTCAAGGATGGCGAAGCCTGGCTGCTGGGCAGCCACATCACGCCGCTGACCACCGCCAGCACCCATGTCATTGCCGACCCGGTACGCACGCGCAAGCTGCTGCTCAACGCACGCGAGCTGGAGAAGCTGGCCGCCGCCGTGCAGCAGAAAGGCTACGCCTGCGTGTGCCTGTCGTGGTACTGGAGCAAGCACCTGGTCAAGTGCGAAATAGCCCTGGGCAAAGGCAAGAAGGAATACGACAAGCGTGATACCGAGCGCGAACGCGATTCCAATCGCGAATTGCAGCGCGCGGTGCGCAACAAAGGCAAGGAAGACTGATTCTCCTGGCCTGAGCCGGCTATCGCGGGCAACCCGCGGTAGCCGTCACTCCATTCCCTTGCGCCGCTCGGCCCGAGCCATGCGCTGTACTTCCTGACGCACCTCTTCCAACACTTCCTGCACATACAGGATGTGGCGGCTCGACACCTCGCGCGCGTCTTCGGCTCGCCCTTCAATAATCGCCAGGTACAGCTCCCGGTGCTGGCTAATCAGCATGTCGCGGGTTTCTGTACGCTGCTTGTACATGCCGCCGATGTTGGTCACTACGTTGCGCTTGAGCAGGTCGAACAGCCCGCGGATGGTGTGCAGCAACACCGCGTTATGGCTGGCCTCGGCAATCGCCAGATGGAATTTTGCATCCGCCGCCCCCTCCTCCAGACGGCTGACGTCGTCGCACCGGGCATAGCAATTCTGTAGCTCTTCAAACGCGCCCGTCAGGCGCTCGCGGTCAACTTGGGTGGCACGCAATGCTGCGTAATAGGCGCAAGAAGCCTCCAAAGTGTGGCGAAATTCCAGAAGATCGCGCTGAGCTTCGGGGTTGCTCTCCAACAAATGCAGTAACGGGTCACTGAACGTCGAGCCCAGGGAATCAACCACATAATTGCCACCACCCTGGCGACTGACCAGCAAGCCCTTGGCCGACAACTTCTGGATTGCCTCACGCAACGACGGGCGCGACACGCCAAATTGCTCGGCCAATGCGCGCTCGGCCGGCAATCGCTCGCCGGACTTGAGCGTGCCCTCGAGAATCATCTCCTCAAGCTGCTCGACAATATCGTCAGACAAACGGCGCTGACGAATCTGATCAAACCCCATAACTCACTTCTCCACGATCCCGGCCACTCGCCGGGGTGTCTATTCTGGCCTATTGGCGCGGCGCCGACACCTGGCAGACACCCTTTGATTTACCCGTGCAGACGCCCGTGCGGGCCGGCATTGGACAAAAGTTTTAGGGCGACAAATTGACACGCCCAGCATAAGGCTTTTAACCTAGCGCCTAGCCATTGTAAATTGGTATGACCAATTATCCAATGCCGCTAATCAGTGCCTGACCAACAACAATTAGGGGCCACCCCATATGCAAACCTGGCAACAGCTGTACAGTCCGCTTGGCAGCCTCGGGCTGTCCGCCCTCGCGGCCGTGATTCCCATCGTTTTCTTCTTCCTGGCCCTGGCCGTGTTCCGCCTCAAAGGACACGTCGCCGGCAGCATCACCTTGGCGCTGTCGATCCTGGTGGCGATCTTCGCGTTCCAGATGCCGGTCGACATGGCGTTTGCCGCCGCCGGTTATGGTTTTGCCTATGGCTTGTGGCCCATCGCGTGGATCATCGTCGCGGCGGTGTTCCTCTACAAACTCACGGTCAAGAGCGGCCAGTTTGAAGTGATCCGCAGCTCCGTGCTGTCGATCACCGATGACCAACGCCTGCAAGTGCTGTTGATCGGCTTCTGCTTCGGCGCGTTCCTCGAAGGCGCGGCCGGTTTCGGTGCGCCGGTGGCCATCACCGCGGCATTGCTGGTGGGCCTGGGCTTCAACCCGTTGTACGCGGCGGGCCTGTGCCTGATCGCCAACACCGCCCCCGTGGCCTTCGGCGCCCTGGGGATTCCGATCATCGTCGCCGGCCAGGTAACGGGCATCGACGCGTTCAAGATCGGCGCCATGACCGGCCGCCAGCTCCCGCTGCTGTCGCTGTTCGTGCCGTTCTGGCTGGTGTTCATGATGGACGGCCTGCGCGGCGTCAAAGAGACCTGGCCTGCCGCCCTGGTGGCTGGCTTGAGCTTCGCCATCACCCAGTACTTCACGTCCAACTTCATTGGCCCGGAACTGCCGGACATCACTTCGGCCCTGGCCAGCCTGATCTCCCTGACACTATTCCTGAAAGTCTGGCAGCCCAAGCGCACCGCAGGCGCGCAGATCGCTGGCGCCACCTCCAGTGTCGCCGTCACCGCCAGCGCCGGTGGTTTCGGCCAGAAGCGCAGCACCGTGGCATCGCCCTACAGCCTGGGAGAAATCTTCAAGGCATGGTCGCCGTTCCTGATCCTCACCGTGCTCGTTACGATCTGGACCCTGAAACCCTTCAAGGCCATGTTTGCCGCCGGCGGTTCGATGTACAGCTGGGTGTTCAACTTCGCCATCCCGCACCTGGACCAGATGGTGGTCAAGGTTGCGCCCATCGTGGCCGCGCCGACCGCCCTCCCGGCGGTGTTCAAGCTCGACCCGATTTCCGCGACCGGCACGGCGATTTTCTTCTCCGCGTTGATTTCGATGCTGGTGCTGAAGATCAATTTCAAAACTGGTCTTACCACTTTGAAAGAAACCTTCTACGAACTGCGCTGGCCGATCCTGTCCATCGGCATGGTGCTGGCCTTCGCGTTCGTGACCAACTACTCCGGCATGTCTTCGACCATGGCCTTGGTGCTGGCCGGTACAGGCGCCGCGTTCCCGTTCTTCTCGCCGTTCCTCGGTTGGCTGGGCGTGTTCCTCACCGGTTCCGATACCTCCTCCAACGCGCTGTTCAGCTCGTTGCAGGCCACCACCGCGCATCAGATCGGCGTCAGCGACACCTTGCTGGTAGCCGCCAACACCAGCGGCGGCGTGACCGGCAAGATGATTTCGCCGCAGTCCATCGCCGTTGCCTGCGCCGCCACCGGCCTGGTGGGCAAAGAGTCGGATCTGTTCCGCTTCACCCTCAAACACAGCCTGTTCTTCGCCACCATCGTCGGCCTGATTACCCTGGCCCAGGCGTACTGGTTCACGGGCATGCTGGTGCACTAAGCGCACCGCGCTTAGGGTAAGCAAGAACGACGCCGGGCAGCGCTCCCGGCGTCAGCAATTCACAACCCGGTCTGCAAGGCTGCTGAAAGCTTGACCCTCTATCTTTCAGCGGCTGCGCCAGACGGATAACCGGGACCACCCGGAGACACGCCTGATGAGCGATCTTTTCTACAACGCCGTGCCGAACGCGACACGCGTCGCCCCGCCCCTGGCCGAACCACGCCAGTACCCTAGCGAGAAACCGGCGCGGGTCTACCTGTTCGGCACCTGTGTGGTGGATCTGTTCTACCCCGAGGCCGGGATGGACGCGATCCACCTGCTTGAACGCGAAGGCATTCGCGTCGAGTACCCGCAAGGGCAAAGCTGCTGCGGGCAGCCGGCCTATACCTCGGGTTACACCGAGCAGGCGCGGCAAGTGGCACGGGCGCAACTGGCGCTGTTTGCCGGGGATTACCCGGTGGTGGTGCCGTCGGGTTCCTGCGCCGGGATGCTGCGCGAACACTATGCCGACCTGTTCAAGGACGAGCCGGACACCCTTGAACAAGTGCAAGCCCTGGCAGCGCGCACTTATGAACTGGCGGAGTTCCTGCTGTTCGTCTGCAAGGTGCGCCTCACGGACAGCGGCGAGCCGGTGAAAGTGGCGCTGCACACCTCGTGCTCGGCACGCCGGGAAATGAACACCCACCTGCACGGGCGCGCGCTGTTGGCGCAACTGGGCAATGTGGAACGGGTAGAACACAGCCACGAAAGCGAGTGCTGTGGCTTTGGCGGGACTTTCAGCGTGCGGATGCCAGACATCAGCGGCGCCATGGTCGCGGACAAGACCCGCGCCCTGCAGGAGTCCGGCGCGCACCAGGTGCTCAGCGCCGATTGCGGTTGCCTGATGAACATCAACGGCGCGCTGGAAAAACAGCAAGCGGCGCTGCGCGGGCAACACCTGGCGAGTTTCCTCTGGCAACGCACCGGAGGTGGCCAATGAGCGCGCCAACACTGATCCCCACCGTCGCCGTGGAAGAGGATTTTCGCGCAAGGGCCCACCAGGCCCTGGGCGATGCGCAACTGCGCGGCAATTTTCGCAGCGCCATGGACTCACTGATACACAAGCGTGCGGCCTCGTTCAGCGATGCCCACGAACGCGAACACTTACGCGCCCTGGGCAACGCGATCCGCGCCCGGGCATTGTCCAAGTTGCCCGATTTGCTCGAGCAACTGGAACAGAACCTGACCCGCAACGGTGTGACAGTGCACTGGGCGGAAACGGTGGACGAGGCCAACGACCTCGTTCTCTCGATCATCCGCGCTCACGAGGCGCGGCAAGTGATCAAGGGCAAATCGATGGTCAGCGAAGAAATGGAAATGAACCATGTCTTGGCTGAACAGGGCATTGAATGCCTGGAATCGGACATGGGCGAGTTCATCGTCCAGCTCGACCACGAGAAGCCTTCCCACATCATTATGCCGGCGATCCACAAGAACGCCGGTCAGGTCGCGTCCTTGTTCCACGACAAACTTGGCGTGGAATACACCAAGGACGTTGACCAACTTATTCAGATCGGGCGCAAGGTCTTGCGCCAGAAGTTCTTCGAAGCGGACATCGGCGTCTCCGGCGTCAACTTCGCCGTGGCCGAAACCGGCACCCTGCTGCTGGTGGAAAACGAAGGCAACGGCCGCATGTCCACCACCGTGCCGCCCGTGCACATTGCCGTGACCGGTATCGAAAAAGTCGTGGAAAACCTGCGCGACGTAGTGCCGCTGCTGTCGCTGTTGACCCGCTCGGCCCTGGGCCAGCCGATCACCACCTACGTCAACATGATCTCCGGCCCGCGCCAGCCCCACGAACTGGACGGCCCGCAAGAGGTGCACCTGGTGCTGCTGGACAACGGCCGCAGCCAGGCCTTTGCCGACAGCGAACTGCGCCAGACCCTCAACTGCATCCGCTGCGGCGCGTGCATGAACCACTGCCCGGTGTACACCCGCATCGGCGGCCACGCCTATGGCGAGGTCTACCCCGGCCCGATCGGCAAGATCATCACCCCGCACATGGTCGGCCTGGCGAAAGTCCCCGACCACCCCAGCGCCTCGTCGCTGTGCGGCGCCTGCGGCGAAGTGTGCCCGGTGAAGATCCCGATCCCGGCGCTACTGCGGCGCCTGCGCGAAGAAAACGTCAAGGCTCCAAACGCCCCCGGGCAAGTGATGCGCGGCCAGGGCAGCAAGTATTCGCGCAAGGAACGCTTTATCTGGAACACCTGGGCGCGGCTGCACAGCTCACCGGCCCTGTACCGCTTGTTCAGCTTCGGCGCCACGCGCCTGCGTGCCCTGGTGCCCGCCAACGTCGGCCCCTGGACGCAAAACCACAGCGCGCCGAAACCCGCCGCCCGTTCACTGCACGACCTGGCCCGCGAACACCTGGCCAAGCAGGGAGACCGTTGATGAGCGCCAAACAGAACATCCTCGCCAAGTTACGCCACAGCCTCACCGGCACCACGCCTGTGGCCGACAACTTCGACGAAGCCCTGGTGACCGAGCCCTACACCTACGCGCCGGAGCAGCGCATCCCGCAGTTGCGCAAGTTGATGGAGGCGGTGCACACCGAAATCCACCTCAGCACCGAGCAGGATTGGCCCACGCTGCTGGCGCGCCTGCTGCACAACCGCCAGTTGCCCAGCCTGCTGATCGCCCCGACTACGCCCCATGGCCAGCGCGTGACCGCGCACTGGGCGCAAAACCCGGGGCTGCCGACCCTCAAGGCCTACGACCGCCCGGTGGAAGCGTGGAAAGCCGAACTGTTCAACAACACCCCGGCCAGCCTCACCTCCACCCTGGGGGCGATTGCCGCCACCGGTAGCCTGATCCTGTGGCCCACCCGCGAAGAACCGCGGTTGATGAGCCTGGTGCCGCCGGTGCATTTCGCCCTGCTCAAGGCCAGCCAAATCCGCGACAACTTCTATCAGGTACAACGCGAATTCAACTGGGCCGCCGGCATGCCGACCAATGCGCTGCTGGTCTCCGGCCCGTCGAAAACCGCTGACATCGAACAAGTACTGGCCTACGGCGCCCATGGCCCCAAAGACCTGGTGGTACTGATCCTGGAGGACCAATGAGCCTACCGGCCGCTTTCCTGCGCGATGCGCAGCAACTGATCCCGCCTGAGCGCCGCTTCGACGACCCGCTCTCCACCCTGGCCTTCGGCACCGACGCCAGTTTCTATCGCTTGATCCCCAAACTGGTGGTGCGCGTCGAGTCCGAAGACGAAGTGGTCGCCCTGCTGCAATTGGCGCGCCGCGACCAGGTGCCGGTGACCTTCCGCGCCGCCGGCACCAGCCTCTCGGGCCAAGCCATCAGCGCCTCGGTGCTGATCGTGCTGGGGGATAACTGGAATGGCCGCGAGATCCGTGGCCAAGGCACGCAAATCCGCCTGCAACCGGGGGTGATCGGCGCCCAGGCCAACGCCTGGCTGGCACCCTACGGGCGCAAGATCGGCCCGGACCCAGCGTCGATCAACGCCTGCAAGATCGGCGGCATCGTCGCCAACAACGCCAGCGGAATGTGCTGTGGCACCGCGCAAAACACCTACCACACCCTGGCCGGCATTCGCCTGGTGCTGGCCGACGGCAGCCGCCTCGACACCGAGGACGCCAACAGCGTCGCCGCATTCCGCCATAGCCACGCCGAACTGCTCGAACGCCTGGCCACCCTGGGCCGCGAGACCCGCGCCAACCCGCAACTGGCGGCCAAAATCCGCCACAAATACCGCCTCAAGAACACCACCGGCCTGTCCCTCAATGCCCTGGTGGATTTCGACGAGCCTGTGGATATCTTGAGCCACTTGCTGGTGGGTTCCGAAGGCACCCTGGGCTTTATCAGCGCGGTGACCTACGACACCGTAGTCGACCACCCGAACAAGGCCTCGGCGCTGATCGTCTTCCCCGATGTGGAGACCTGCTGCAACGCCGTCACCGTGCTCAAGCAGCAACCGGTTTCGGCGGTGGAGCTGCTCGACCGCCGCAGCCTGCGCTCAGTGCAGGACAAGCCCGGCATGCCGGCGTTCGTGCAGCAACTGTCGGCCAACGCCTGCGCGCTGCTGATCGAATCGCGCGCCGCGTCCTCTACCCTGCTCCACGAGCAATTGGCGCAGATCATGGCCTCCCTGGCCGGTTTCGCCGTGGAGAAGCAAGTCGATTTCACTGAAGACCCGGTGGAAAACGCTCGCCTGTGGGCCATCCGCAAAGACACCTTCCCCGCCGTCGGCGCGGTGCGCAAAACCGGCACCACGGTCATCATCGAAGACGTGACCTTCCCGGTGGAACAACTGGCCATCGGCGTGAATCGCCTGATCGAGCTGTTCGACAAACACCACTACGACGAGGCGATCCTGTTTGGCCATGCCCTGGAGGGCAACCTGCACTTCGTCTTCACCCAGGGTTTTAACAGCGCCGAGGAAGTGGCCCGCTACCAGGCCTTTATGGACGACGTGGCGCAACTGGTGGCCGTGGAATTCGGCGGCTCACTCAAGGCCGAACACGGCACCGGGCGCAACATGGCGCCGTTCGTCGAGCTGGAATGGGGCAGCGACGCCTATCAACTGATGTGGCAACTCAAACGCCTGCTCGACCCCCACGCCATCCTCAACCCGGACGTGGTGCTCAGCGACGATCCGCAAATCCACCTCAAGCACCTCAAACCGCTACCGGCGGCCGACGAGCTTGTGGATAAGTGCATCGAGTGCGGCTTCTGCGAGCCAGTGTGCCCGTCCAAAGGGCTGACCCTCAGCCCGCGCCAACGCATCGTCATTTGGCGCGATATCCAGGCGAAAAAGCGCGCCGGCGTCGACACCACGGAGCTGGAAGCGGCCTACCGCTACCACGGCCTCGACACTTGCGCCGCCACCGGTTTGTGTGCGCAACGCTGCCCGGTGGGCATCAACACCGGCGACCTGGTGAAAAAGCTGCGCGCCCGCGATGCCGATCACGGCAAGACCGCCGATTGGCTGGGCAACCACTTCGCCACTACCCTACAAGGCGTGCGCTTCACCCTGCATGCCGCCAACGGCGCGCGCATGCTGCTGGGGGCGCCGCGCCTGGCGAAGTTCTCGGCGGCGCTGACGCGGCTGTCCAAAGGCAAAGTGCCGCAATGGAGCGGTGCCATGCCCCAACCGGAACGGGCGGTGCGCTTCAGCCCGCCACTCACCGATGCGCGGCCGCGGGTGGTGTACCTGGCGGCCTGCGTGTCGCGGGTGATGGGCCCGGCGGCGAGCGACCGCGAGCAAATGTCGCTGTACGACAAGACCCGAGGCCTGCTGGAAAAGGCCGGCTACCAAGTGGTCGCCCCCGAAAACCAGGACAGCCTGTGCTGCGGCCAACCTTTCGCCTCCAAGGGCTACGCCGAACAGGCCGAGCACAAGCGCCAGGAACTCATCGGCGCGTTACTGCACGCCAGCCGTGGCGGCCTCGACCCGATCTACTGCGACACCAGCCCCTGCACCCTGCGCCTGATCCAAGACCTGGGCGACACACGCCTGGACCTCTACGACCCGGTGCGCTTCATCCGCACTCACCTGATGGAACGCCTGGACTTCACCCCCCAGGACGCCCCCATCGCCGTGCATGTCACCTGCAGCACCCAGCACCTGGGCGAAAGCCAGGCGCTGATCGACCTGGCGCGCCGGTGCAGTAACAACGTGGTCATCCCCGAGGGCATCCACTGCTGCGGCTTCGCCGGCGACAAGGGCTTCACCACCCCCGAACTCAACGCCCACGCCCTACGCAGCCTCAAGGACGCCGTGCAGCAATGCGACGAAGGCATCTCCACCAGCCGCACCTGCGAAATCGGCCTGAGCCTGCACGGCGGCATCGACTACCACGGTTTGGTCTACCTGGTGGACCGTGTCACCCAGCCGCGGGCAACCTGACCCACCGCCAAAAACGTTGGGAGAGGGCCGGGGCGGCTCTCTCCTAAAGCGCTTTGACCCACGCGAAAAAAAAACGAATTCCTGAGCATGTCTATAGTCACTTGCTTAGACCCCTTTGACAGGGGCCTATACCAACTCGGCTGACCGCCCCCATTGGCAGCACCGAGACCCTCAGCTCAAGGAGATACCCATGAAGCGTTCCGCACTGGCTGGACTGTTCATTACTGCTGCGATGCTGGCCTCACCGGTGTTTGCTGCCGAAGATTTGTGCGCGATCAACCTGCAGAAAATCAGCGATGCCAAGGTCAGTACCGGCGAAATGCCCGAAGACCTGAAAAACACCATCGACAAAGCCGAAAGCGAGGCTAAGGCAGCTCAAGCTGCCGGTAACAAGGATGAGTGCATTTCGCTCACCACCCAGGCGATCCAGGAAATTGCCAACAACAACAAGGGCGGTAAATAAGCCTGGCACGCTCTAGGCCAACCTTCGGGTTGGCCTTCTGTCCCGCGTTGGCGTACACTGCCGCTACTTGCTGCCCTAACAGATCCACAGGGCACGGGGCCGTTTAGGATTCGACGCCGGTTGCGAACCTTTAGGTGCATGCCGAGTTGGTAACAGAACTCGTAAATCCACTGTTGCAACTTTCTATAGTTGCCAATGACGAAACCTACGGGGAATACGCTCTCGCTGCGTAAGCAGCCTTAGCCCTTCCCTTCTGGTACCTTCGGGTCCAGCAATCATCAGGGGATGTCTGTAAACCCAAAGTGATTGTCATATAGAACAGAATCGCCGTGCAGTACGTTGTGGACGAAGCGGCTAAAACTTACACAACTCGCCCAATGCACCCTGCCCGTCGGGCGGCTGAGGGTTAACTCAATAGACACGGCTAAGCATGTAGTACCGACAGCGGAGTACTGGCGGACGGGGGTTCAAATCCCCCCGGCTCCACCAAATAATCATCTAAAGACGTCCACGGGCGTCTTTTTTTGTGCCTTAAATCCAGTAAATACAAGACTTTAGCGTCTATTGGGGTCCACGGACGTCCGACAGAATCCACATCACCTGGTATTCCACATGGTATTCCAAGCCCTTCGGTGGTAATTTTTGGAATACCGAATGATGTCATGGAATACCTCATGTGCGCCCAAGCCTCCCGCCTCTCTGATCGCCAGCTCAAAGCTGTAAAACCGAAAGACAAGGACTACGTCCTCAGTGATGGGGACGGCCTTCAGCTTCGAGTGAGAGTCAACGGCTCGACGCTTTGGAACTTCAACTACCGGCAACCGATTACCAAGAATCGTATCAATATGGGGCTGGGCACCTACCCAGAGCTCTCCCTCGCGCAAGCCAGGAAGAAGACCGTCGAAGCTAGAGAACTGCTCGCTCAGGGCGTCGACCCGAAAGAACATCGTAGCGCCTTGGAGCAAACAAAAAGGCAGGCAACCGAGCACACATTCGAAAACGTGGCGTCTGCCTGGTTTGAACTCAAAAAGGATTCCGTCACCCAGGCTTATGCCGAGGACATCTGGCGCTCGCTCACATTGCATGTCTTTCCAGCACTGGGAACAACACCTATCTCGCAATGCAACGCTCCGATGGTCATCCAGTTGCTGCGTCCGCTGGAAACCAAAGGCAGCTTGGAGACAGTGAAGCGACTGACCCAACGACTCAACGAGATCATGACCTACGGCGTGAACTCAGGAATGATCTTTGCCAATCCACTCAGTGGCATCCGGGCAGTGTTCAAAAAACCGAAAAAGCAAAACATGGCTGCCCTCCGCCCAGAAGAGCTGCCAGAGCTAATGGTCGCCATCGCCAATGCGAGCATAAAGAGAACAACACGCTGCCTGATCGAATGGCAACTCCACACCATGACCCGTCCTGCGGAAGCCGCTACAACGTCTTGGGCTGACATCGACCTCGACAAGAAAACCTGGACGATTCCAGCGGAGCGCATGAAGAAGCGGCGCGCTCACGTCATACCGCTAACCGAAGACGCCCTTGCTCTGCTTGAAACGATCAAACCCTATAGCGGCCATAGAGAGTATGTGTTCCCTGCTGATCGAGACCCACGGACCCATTGCAACAGCCAGACGGCAAACATGGCCTTGAAGCGCATGGGCTTTGGGGGTCGATTAGTAAGTCATGGCATGCGCTCCATGGCCAGCACCATTCTTAACGAACAGGGATGGGATCCGGAATTGATAGAGGTCGCACTTGCGCACGTGGACAAAGACGAAGTGCGTAGTGCATACAATCGCGCGGATTACATAGAAAGAAGACGCCCAATGATGACCTGGTGGAGCGATCACATCCAACAAGCTGCTACCGGAAGCCTGTCCGTTTCAGCCATCCAAATAGCTAGAGGCTTAAAAGTAGTGTTAGCGCGATAGCTCGCAAGAATCGAAGGGCTATTGGGTGACCGCCACCCTTCCCTCATACTCCAATATGGCTACCCACACATGCGTGGATTTTAGATCTGGTGACACAATGGACCTTACACAAACTACTACCTCCACTTGTAGTGAAAAAGAAGAAGAGACTGTAGAGCGTGACGGCGTGCGAATGACGAAAGCCGAAGCAAAGGACGCTGCTGAAGAGCGCTATAACGCGGGCCAAGTGGCTGCTGCCAATGGCACCGCCATCAGCGAGCTGGATGCAGAAACTGAAGCCTATGCTGATTTCAAATCAGGCTACGACAGCTCCTTTATGCAGGCTAATTGGGAGGTCGAGCTGACAGGTAATGCCCGAGACCTCTACAGCCTGACTCAGTCCGGCGGCATGCCGGATTACTTCAGAGTCTGGGGTGGAGTAGATGACTGGAATGACTGCCCAAGCGATAGGTACAGTTTCAACTCGCTGTATTTCAATGGTCACCATGATCCCGAGGTGATTTGGCAGTATGCGTACGAACTCGTGAGTCTGTTCAACGGCGCTAGTGAGCTGTTCGGGATTCGGTCGAGAAAGCAGGTCATTCGAGAAATTAACTTCTGCGGAAAGCCAGTTCAGTTCAAGGAGCAAGCGCGGGCGATCTCACTGTTAGGACGGCCACCCATGTCACCGCGGAAGTGGACCGAGCATCTGGGCAAAGCGATCCAGACATCTCCACGCCTGACACTACTGATCCTCGGAACGGAGAACGAGGACGTCTACATGATGCTTAAGTATCTAGGCTTTGAGCCAAGCTGGTCCAACTACTACAAGCTGCTGGAAACAATGGAGACCCACGCGAAGCTGAAAGGGGCGAGTATTCCTGGGACAGCAGCTGCAAGAGAACGATTCACCAACAATGCGAACAACTTCTCGCTTGTCGGATATGACGCTCGCCACGGCCTTAAGCCAGCAGGCAAGAAGAACACTGTAAGCGTCATGACCATTGAGCAAGCCCACGATTATATTTCGGGCGCCTGTAAGGCCTACCTGAACACGGTGTACCCGCAGTATTTCAAACTCCAATGATGAGCTCTCAGACATCCGCCCAGTGCGTTGCATTATGACGTTTACGCTGGCAGGAGCAGATTGACTGACGATCAATCTGCCCTTCATCAGGAAGGCCTAAAGCCCGTCCCGCCGATAGGCGCTCGAAACAGCACATAGCAAGGAGTCAAGTTCGTCAGTGGATGCAAACCGCCCTTCAAACGCACCGGTCTTCCCATCGAACACGTATTCAGCGCACTGACAGTCATCTTCGTAATCATCACAATTGACGCAGGCTGGGTTGCAAGCCTCAATTAGCGCGTCTATAGGATCATCATCGCCTGCACAATATGACGCTCCGTTGTTGATCAGTTCGTAAGCGGTTGGTAAACCCACCCAAGGCGAAAACTCCGACGGCAACAATCTAGGCAGGCAGGAGTTCTGACTACTGAGATGCCTGACGGAATGTGATCTGGTTGCAGGTCAAACACTCAGAGGCAATGAACTGCTTCTGAAAAGTACAACATGAGACTACGTCCGTGATTTAGTTCCGGACGTACTCTCACTAAGCGAGCATTGGCGAAAGCATTAAGCCTACATTAGAAAAAGGTAAAGTCTCAGGCCATGAACCCACTCGCGGTATCGAATAATGTCAACTATAACAAAACTTTTCGCTACAACATACTAAGGCGGCCACTTGGAATTATGCAGTCATATAGATTCGTAAGGAGTAAGCCAGACCTCAAACCCCGAACCTAAATCTGGTATAGACTCAGCTGAAACAACATATTTAATCTTGATAGCGCCAGACTCAATATTCTTACCACTGATGACTCTCAGGTTTTTTGGATCGCCGAAAAAGTTTAAGATTTTGTCAAACTTTCCACGATCAACCCCTACAGGTAGCTTTTCCCCTTCCTCATGTAAAATATCTAAAATCCAGGAATGAAACTGAGCAGAAAACAAAATAGTTTCCTGTAAGGGAGCGGCATCAGAATCCTCTTCGCCAGTGTTAGCCTCTCGCCCCATAGACAATATTGCGGAAACAAAATCTTTATCACTTAAATCATAAAAAAACTCTACAGCCGCCTCCTTAGAAAGTTTGATTTTACAACGCACTAATGCTTTCAACGCAACAGAAAAAGAAGGATCTATAGGCGTTCCTACTCGTGCCAAATGCGAAAGTGCTAACTCTTTAACTTCATTTGCAAACACCTCTGACAACCTGGCCAACCGAACATAAACTTCCTTATTGTTAAAGTCCCGGCGCTTAATTGTACAAAGCTTTTTCTTATCCCAAGAAATCTTGCTATAAACAGTCTGACCGTCGACTAAATGCTTTAGAACTAACTGCCCCTTACCAAATGAGTAAGACTTTCCCAAAAGCTCAGAGAGCTCAGAACTAGTATCTAGCAGAGCCCCCCCTACGCAAACCACATCGTAATCTGAAGAGCATCGCATGAGGTCACATGCTGGAGCAATAACCAACCTTAATTCACGTCCCGAGCTAGCCTCTGAACATACCTCAAACACATCGCCCATTACCAAATGATCGTCCGCATCATCCGCGATTGGTGCCGCAGCAATTTCTGAATAAAGTTCAAAAAGGACGCTTTGAGGAAGCAGTTTTCCATCAATCGGAATGTACGAATTTTGGTGAGGAATAAGAGAAGCCTTAAGCTCAGGCGCAGAACGGACTTTAGCCGCTAAGGCCTCAGCAACCAACCACGTCAGATAAGACTGAACAGACTCACTCTCGGCGTCCAATCGCAATGACTTCAACGCGACGAGGTCATGCAACTCCAATCTCTCAATCTCTCTTGAAATTGTTTTACTAGCAGAGGTGATAGCATCATGCACTGTATCGAGATAACGACTGAGTTGCACAGATATCGGATATTGATCAATACAACCGCACATTAACCTCTGAACGTATCTAAGCTCAATATTTTTCTTATCCAATGGAACAAAAAAAGCGCTTTTAATCCCAGTTAATTGGCGAAAATTTGCGAGCCCTGAAGGCGATGGTAATGCATGCGAAATTAAAAATACGACTTTAGGCCAATTGGCGCCTTCATAATTAAATTTTGCACATAATACATCTTTATACTCGACATGCAAATTCGTTGCAGCAGTATCATTATCAATTTCAGCTGACGCGTAGTAGTCAACAAATGCGATAGCACATGAACCAAGCGCCTCTCGTGCCGCGCTTAAAGAAGGATAGGTGTTTGGGACAATTCCAAACAACTCCGAAAGAATTTTTATAAGGCTATCAACACGATACCTTTTACTATTATATTCTGACGCAAAATCTGCGAAAAGAGGAGATAGCAATTTAGTGTGCTTCGCTAAAATAAAGTGCTCCCACAACTCGGCAGCTTTGGCTTCTGCGACTTCAACAGCAGCACCAGGATCAACAGAACCATCAAGCCCCAATAGGCTTGCTAATAACTCTAATTGTTCTCCGTCCTCATCAACCAAGGAGAAAAGCGCTGTAAGCGCATTGCTCGATAATGATTTGAAATCTGGAGGCATCAAAGAATCATCAACCACCACCACCGGGCTAGTAATGCTCTGAATTACGCGATCAAGCTGCATTCTACTTACTTCCCTGTAAACTTAATAATGAAACCACGGTGGATAGCGCCTTCTGCTGGAGCAAGCGTCAATTCAATGTCGTTTTCTTTTGAAAGTCGACGAGCAATATAGAGCCCCAAACCTCGCCCGCCCTTAGGCTTAGTAGTATAGAACGGGGCAAAAATCTTTTCGCCAATTGTGTCTGGAATTCCAGGACCGTTATCAAAAAAGCTAATAATGCCTGTTGCGGAATCAGCATTCACTGTAATTTTAGGTCCTGCAACTCTATCTAGTCTACGAGCTAACCAGTAGGCGGAATTGCTAATTAAATTATCGAAAATTTGTAATATCTGACCCTTCTCAACACGCTTCGAAAATCCTTTCCCTGGACTTACGTTCATCTCAAACTCAATACCGTGCCTTTGGAACTTCGCACTATAAAACTCAACTATCAACTTAATAAGCTCGGGGATATCAAATAAAGCCTTACGCTGCCTACCAGGTATGCTTAACTCGTCAATCACCCGAACACGCTTATTTAAAGTCTTGAGGAGTGCCTCAAGTGCCTCAAGCTTAACAGGGTCTCCGGAGGTTTTCTTATCCTGGAGCATATCTAGAGCGGTATCAGTTGATCGTGCTAGCTCATGCGCTAGCAGTTCAACCATCAAACCAACACCAGCAAGATGAGCATACTGCTCCACTTCATAATCTTTAGCTGCAAGGGCCTCCTTTGCACGCCCCCATGCATCCTGCACTTCATTAAGTTCAACTAAGATCCCTTGGATCGAGTTGGATTCAGCTGGGATACGTAGCTTTAATGCTCGGAGGTTAGACACAGCGGACTCGCTCGCGTCAGCAATTCGTTCATCAATATCCCGTACCGTTTCTTCGTCAGCCTTTTTATTTTCTTTTTCAATGCGTTCCAGAAATGTCCTACAATCGGATGCTATCGCATGACGCAGCAATCTCTTGATAGCCTCCTTTTCAGGACAATCCCTGAAACCCTCGCGATTTGTCTGATCCTGCAGTCGACTGTTGTGCTCCGAATCTATACGTAAATACCCAACAATCTGTGCACGGTTCAGTTTATATGCCGAACTCGCTAAAGCTTTTCTATCGAGATCTAACCAATCGTCAGCTGCTGCCCCATATGGGTATACACGAAAGCCATCCCTGTAAACGAGAAGCCCGCCACTCCATGCTCGAACAAAATCATGAAGCCCGCCCCTCCATAGATCTTTTTCAGTTTTCTGTAAACGGCCACGGTTGAACCACCAAAACTTAGCCTCAAAATCGCCCAAGGTATCTAGTGCAGCAATAAGCTCATCAGACTTCGCAAGTTTATCGGTGGCTTTAGGTCTTGAGCGTCTATTCGGCTGCTGACTAACAAGATCAGCTAAATGTGCACCGCTATATGTTAGAACCTCCGCTTTATCGTGCAGCGAGTACAAAGTTTCTACACGAAGACGGGCCAATGAATTTTCGCCATCAACCGTCCCATCAGACTCGATACCTCCGCTTCGAAAACTGATAGTGCATGAAGCATCAGAGTATTGAAGACTTGAAGTCTTAAAACCGTCTATTAAAGATAAACTCTGACCTTGAAAATTAATCTTAATGAACTGATTCGCATAGCCCGACTTAAAAGGATCAGCGAGCTTGGCCAAATCAACGTTCGCCATTTCTCTCAGCTTTTCCTCATTCCAATCAGATTGAATATCTTTAATAAGAATTTGAGTACCTGGAGACACGCTAAGATCATCTCGGATTTTGCGCGGCTCGAAGTCTAGTGCATCAGCATCCAACGTGGGATCTGCAAAAACTGGTCGCCAATCGAGTTCCAGCTCAAAAATCGACCCTAATTTTTTTGTCTCGTGACTCGTCCGTACTCGAACAAAATGGCCAACACGCATCGCGGCTAGTCGACCGATTCCTTTTTCTCCGAGAGGTACTTTTCCAGCACTCCCGAGCATCTTTTCTTTCTGAAGAAGCCTTGTCGGAGTTCCAATAGTTAGATAACAAGTCGTAAGATCACTGTCATCCATCCCATGCCCGGAGTCTCTAACTTTTATAAAGTTAAATTTAAAAAAAGCATCGTACAATTTATCGAGAGCTTCAACTTTATTGCCGTTTTCTGACATATATTCTAAAAAATCTGAGCGAAGCTCGTCTGACGCTGTCGGCTCCAAGGCATCAGATATATCTGATCTAAAATCCGCATCATTCCAGATTTTATTGACATTCTCCCATCTCTGTCGCAACGCGCGATATGCCGATGGCTGTAACACCATCGAAATATCAATAAAAATCTTCTTCGAGCCAGCATCAATTCCATTCTTTATCAATTCATATAGCGCAACTGAATCGGAACTGATCAACTCAGCACCAAGCTCAAGTAAAACTCGTGCTTTAAATGATATAGCCAAGAATTCCCCTCCTGGAAAATCTAATCTTATTTCCGAAGCTCACTACAACTGGCATACCAAACAACCTTGGTCATCATCATCATCTGGCGCTTCGGTTGAATCAAGATCAGAAAATACAGCTATGAGCGTTGAGTTATCTTTTCGTTGCGCCATTCTTTCCACACGAAGCGCATGATCACGCTTAATTTGAGCCATTCGCTCTGGCTGCTCGAGCTCTGCGAGACTTTCCCCTTGGCTCCAAGTAAAAAAATTACCTGTTTTTTCAAAGGGAACTTCATACTCTTTTGCTTTTTCGTATAGATCGGGATGAGTCTCCTTCAACTTCACCCATTCAATTTTTTGCTGATAGAAACAAAAATAACACCCTGAACGAGTTCTTCCCCATTTAGTGTAGGGTGGCATGCCCACCCCAGAGACTCGAAGAATTTCCTCAATGTCACGCAGGATCAACCCGTCCTCCTGAAACGGATAGACAGCTTCAATATTGGCCTTGTGACTAATATACCCCGTCCGATTTTCATCAGCTCGGAGCCCGACATAGTTAATTATCGGCTGATCACCGCAGAAATCCTCAAACGGCTTCAGCTTGAGCATTTTCGTGCACCAACGACGATGATTGGAAGGAATCATTCCTCCATACATGTCATACCAATGGTCGAAGCCAAGGTCAGCGTTCAGCCGATGCAGTGGTTTCCCGAGGTAGTTTTCCAGGCGCTGCAAATAGTCGTAAGTCTCTGGCAGCTCTTTACCGGTATCGCTAAAGATGTACTCCATATCGGGCACACGATCTCGCATGTAAATAGCTAAAGCGGCGCTGTCCTTACCACCAGAGAGGCTAAGGATGTGTCTAACCTGCGGTTCGTTGCTCATCGCTCAACTCTTTCTCATCGTGTTCTGTGGAGCCCTGCTGCAGTTGGAGCAAAGCTTGAGCAAGGGCTGAAGCGGCTAAATTCAAATTGCCACCCGCTTGCTTAGTGAGAGTTTTTAGCAGGCCATTGGCCATGATCTTCGTCTCGGGGTCGGAGGTCAACAGCATCGCTGCTTCCTCGCCACTTGGGAGTGTCAATGTCACCCCGACGAAGCGTCGCGCCTGTCGCTCGAATTCGCCTTTACGCATAGCGACTCTAAGCCAACGTTTGTAGCGGCCACATAGCTCAAGTACGGCCTCCGCAAACATCGGTGCATCACTGTCTTTCCAGATATCTAATGGCCTGTGAACGACTACACTCGCAATGGAATCCATCCACTTGTCGTCAGTCAGCGTGATATCAGAACAGCGCATGATGAAAGCTTTAAGATCTACCTCAGCAAGAGATTGCGCAGTATCAGCGCACTCCTCTTGGAGCTGCGATCGAAGAGCCTTAAGAGGGCCTGTGATCTCAAAAGCCTGAGCCATGGAAAGGCTAACCTCGTCCTGCAACCGTCGGTATGCCATTCCAAGCTCAGTAAGGCTTTTCGCCAGTAGATCGGGGAAACTATTACCGTCCTTACCCTTCCCAGCCATCACCACACGTGGCATATCGATGGCGAGCAACGAAACCGGATCGGTTGCTCTTTTGATTACGTCACGAAGGGCTTTGGTTTGGTTTGTAAGTCGCAGTGTCTCTTGCGAATACTGCGGAAGACGCCCGTACCAGCGGATCAACTCCCGCGCGGCATCTAGGTAAGATGCGTTCAACCCCAATTGCACACCTACCGCTCCAAATGCCTTTGCGTAATCTTTGATCAGGTCTTTGCGCTCTGCCGCAATATCGAAGCGGCGGAAGCTAAAGGTGTGAGGGCTTCTGAACATCCGTTGCTGATGATCGGAGGTCAGCTCCAAGATCAGACTTCCTCGTTCGAAAATCGCGCACGATTCCTTGTTAACCAGAAGGTAAACCATGAACCACACGCTAGCCGGTCCACTTCGAACCCCTAGCGGCGGTAGAGCTAGGCTAGAAATGACCTCAGCAAAAGTGACCTGCCCATCAATCATCAGTTGCTTATCAAGCTCTGCCCAAACTTTACGTATACCGGCAGGGGAATCACCGTCTGGTGCGCTCAATAACCAACGCTCGCCAGCCCCTTTACGATGCAGTCCAGTGGATTGAAGCAGAGAGCTGTAGAGCAATCGCTCGGGTGGGAAGTCGACGATACCGAGCAACTCTGAGTCAACTGTTTTATCCAGCAGATCAAATAGACGCTGACGAGCTGCATTGATTGCAGACGACGGCTTATCTTTGTTGATCAACTCGTTAATGATAACCGGAGCCGCTTTGTAAATCTTATCGAACAACCAAGAGGCTGCTTGGCTAAGGTTCATTGCGCCACTTTCGGCAATCACCTTTCCTCCGTGCCAATACTCCATACCGGACGATCCTTTAGCTTGCCGGTTGAGCAACGCCAAGACCAGTCGACTAACACACTCACGTGCCGTGCTGAACCTCAACTCGACATAGCGCTCAGTCCAAGGATCCAAATGGCGACGCTTGACCTGGTCATGAACCATCAGCCAGCGGGAATATTCAATCAGAGCATTACGCTCATCCGGACCGACCTTGACAATTGCAGTGAGCGATAAAACATCCTTGGTAGAGCGAGCCACCTCTTCAGCAGCATCAACTAAAGCAGAAGACTCAGCGTCTACAAATATCAGTCCCACACTGCCATCATGGCGACCATGAGTACCGATGGTTTGCTTAATTTTATCCGACGTGCCCGCAGTCACTTTTACCGAGCGGATTGTTCCCGTCTGCTGATAGTGACGACTTGCTATAACGCTTCTTTCAGATAGGGCTTGTGAAACGCCATTGAACATCAGTTCATCAGCCGAGCGCTGCATAGTTTGCTCGTACAAAGCCTCGACATTGACAGCGTGACTAACGGCAAAACCATAATCATTACTTGCATGACGATGTACCAGGATTGCTTTGGCAGCTAGCTCACTCAAAGCTTCGGAGATAGCTTTAAGGTCCTCCCCCGTAACAAATCTGAGGAGTTCAACGGTCAATGCGACATGGAGGACTTGAGCAACCAGTTCAATGACGGCAATCGACTTGAGCAAGTCAAGCTGCAGTGCGGTCATCTCCTCGTCATTTCGCTCTACAACAGCGCGAGCGAAGTCCCAGCGCCGCTCAGCCTCAAGATCACGAAAGCGAAGCCCTACCCCCGTCGTGAGGTAATCAAAAAGCTCGCTCATTCCATACCAAGAAGAACGATCGACGACATTGTGCTCCGCGAAGTCTCTAAGTGCTCCGGATTCATATCCACGCATAAATGCGTGGAATGAACGCTCACTCTGGCCAAATCGCTTAGAGATGACCGCTAAGCAAGCCAGCGCTGCTGGGTGCAATGGATACAAGCGCTCGGCTTGAGAGAACAGCTCACTCTCACCAGTCCCCCGGAAAAAGTTGAAATCAATTGCTTGCTTGTAGATGCACCGGGCATCTTTTTTCAGGGAATCTGACTCAGTAATAGTTGCATCGGCGCCTAGGGCATGAAGGGCGAAATGGGCATACCGCTCGACTGGCTCATCAAAAGGCACTTCATCGAAACGTGCAGAGACCTTGTGCCACTCGTCGGAGAGGGTGCGACCGACACCTTTAGCATAAGCATCAAAATGCTGGTGCAGCATTGATATGACTAAGAGACCATCATCCGTAGGATGCGATGCGACTTCAGCGATTTGCTGCAAAGACATCAAATCACCGGCTTCCGGATTTAGAGCTGCGTGTTCAATGAATTTACCAAGCTCGTCAATAAGCAATAGGACACCACAACACCCAGCATCCTTGGTGATTAAAACAAAATCAGTTAGCAACGTACGCGTTGCTGCGTTAAGGGGAACATCACGATAGGTTTGAGCTTTCGAATCCAACTGGCGCTTCAACTCAGTAGCCAGTTTGCTTTTTGGGAGATGCTCAAGTGCTTCAAGAACAGACTGCGCTAACGCGTCACCCAACGATACGCGCGAACCGCTTATTGCCAGTGCGAAGCGGTTTTGCGCCTGAGGGAAAAGCTCAACGACATCAGTAGAAGCCTCAACGAGTTGTTCGTAAATTGCATGAGAGCTTTTATGCCCTTCTAACAAACGGGCGAGCAGCAAACCTAAAGCCGATTTACCACTTCCATAGGGCCCCATGACTTTCCAGGCCCGTTGCGCGCTGCCCGACTTCAATGCTCCGCCAATCTGGCGGAGCACTGCCAAAACAGCAGGAGTAATTAGATAACTATCGAGCGAGTCTTGTGACCTCAAATCCCTAGCCAGCGAAATGGAGCGCAAGAATTTGGAATCCAGCTCAAGGTGATTTATTAGTCGGTCAGACATTCAATTCTTCTCCCGCACCCACCAAGCAATCAGCCCAAGCGGGCGTTAGGGTTTTATCCAAAATAATTTGCTGGGTATCAGCTGTATCAATAAATCGCACGACACCACCAAATTCTTTTTCTATACCTTCTATCAAGCTACTCACTTGGAAGTTATCCAACCTAAACACACTGCCGGGGCTGAATTCACCGTGCACAATCTGGTTGAGACTGAGAGAGCTAGCATTCTGACGCTCGAAGTAATCAATCAAGGAAAAAAGGAAAACTCTTGGAGATAGACCTAAGGGCGCATTTCTACCTACTAGGTAAACAGTTTTGCCGTCGTCAGCCGTGACCTCTTCAAAAAGTCCCAGATCCTGCAAGGGGCACCACGAGGTATCGTCCCCCGCTGACTCTTCGCGCTTATATGAATGCAGGAAAATGCTCGCGTGTTGTTCAAGGGTGGAAACCGCTAGCTTTTTGTTACTGGCTAACGCTTGACGTTCGAGGCCTGCGATGAGCTCCTTTCGATCAAAACGTGAATACGACGCGCTCCCAAAGACCAGATTCCAAACTGCAATCTCTGCGTGAGACGATATCCACCAGTGGAGTAGCCAGAGCGACTCAGGCTGCTCGAGATAAGGATCCCAACCGGATTTCGATAGCAGCAAGCGTCCAATAGGACCAGATTGCAGGCCAGCGACATCACGACCGCTGACTATCCCAAAACCTTCGCCCCAAAACTGAATCGACTTGACCATGTTGCGGCCGATACCCAACGTAATCGTCGCCTGGGCTTCATCTTTCAGAGCCAGGGGATTGCTGACAATTGCTTGGTGTAGCTTTGGCAGCCACCCGTAACGGCAAACGAAGGACTCATGACCTGAGAAGCGTTCGTCTCGTCGTTGCATGCTCGACATTACCCCTTCCTCCCTGAAGCTAATTTCTCCGCAGCGGCTTGATCGTTGCTCTGAGCTGCTGGCTCGATAATGATGCGTTTCGTTGCGGCATCGAAGTAGAGATCTACCTGATCGCCTTCGTGCAGGCCGGCATTCCTCAACAATTGCTCGCTGAGCGAAACTCGCCCTAGCTTTTGGATCCTACGCGTGTCAAACAAAACCTTCATCCTACGTACTCCAAGCCTCGTGGCAGGCTTCATCAATACTCGTAGAATACTTTATTGAGAGACCTAACGCAGGGTATCGGGCCGTCCGAAGGCGTTCATTTTTTCAACATTTCAGTCAATTAGCCTAATCTCGACCTAAGGCGAGGGTCGCGCGCGCCCACCACCTGGATCCGGCAACAGGTCTTGCTGCCCGCGATCCATCCCATCGTCATTGCGGCGCCGGCACGAATTCCAGTTAGACTGAGACACCCAATGACAAGACAGACCGTAACATTGATGAACGACCCGGATTTCGAAGCTATCAAGCATGAAAACGCCAAAGAGCTTGAGCGGATAAAATGGCAATTCAAGAAAGAGGAACTTAGCTACCTTGAGGCAGGCCACCATTTAAGATCGCTCAATCAACAGCTATGGCAGGTCCCTAGCATGGTCATCGCGATCACTGGTGGTATCTGGTATGGCGCAGCCTCCATGAGTGGTGATTTGCCAAAGGTATTGGTGCTATCTTTTGCGGCGACGGTCAACATCCTGACCATTCCCATAATTGTTCGCCTTAGACAATTAATAAAAAAACATATAAACCTCCAGCTTGCCTTTAACCAGCAAAACGACAGTAAAGGAAACTACACTGTAATCACGTGCTGGATTCTCCTTCTACTGACAGCTGCATGTTTGAGTATCGCTGGCGCTGGCAATACTGAAAAAATCAGTACCGAAAATAAAAAATCGGAACCTCACACCACAAATAACTACCTCTACCTTCAAAAAATAGAAGTATTCAATAAATGATTTCGAAAAATAGCACGACATGGGCGAGCTATGACTCCGAGAGCACCAAATACTTTGACGACTACAGCAAGCTGTACTTCTCTAACGTCCACAGGCAACTCATAAAGTTCCTACCAACAAATACCGAAGCGAAAGTTTTGGATATAGGATGTGGTTCTGGGCGTGATGCGCTATCACTTGCACGTCGCGGCTATCGGGTAACCGCTGTTGAGCCCAGTAATAAAATGCTCGCCCTTGCGCAGAAAAAAAACAATCACCAAAATATAACTTGGATAAATGATTGGCTTCCGAATCTTTTAACACTAAACAGTAACACCTATGACTTTGTATTAATGAGCGCCGTATGGATGCACATAGCACCTCACGAGAGAGAAATATCACTAAAAAGAATAGGCGATCTTTTAAAAGTAGGAAAGCACTTAGCCATCACGCTAAGAATCGGAACACCCGACACGACTAGAATCATGTACCCGGTATCCGTAGAGGAACTTTTAAAGCAATCAGACAAATATAACCTTAAACCAATCTATATTAGTAGAGAAACAAAAGACTCTTTAAGCCGAAAAGAAATAATTTGGAAAAAGATAGTATTCGCAAAAGAATAATGTCAATAACAATAGGGCACGCCATTCAAGATCACAGGCTATTAGCTGGTATGTCAGAACATGCGGCTTCATCATCGCCAGGCCATTTTTTTCGACAACTTAATTAATCACTTTTTTGAGTTATCCGAAGGAATGCGGGGGGGCTCGTGGCCCCCCTTAATTGGCATCAGTTTAAGGCAATGTATTCGAAACCCGGGGCGATTCACCAGATAACGCGCCTGGCTCTCAAGCGCATCTCAACTCAAGGATTAGGCCGTCTGGTGCGGCGGCATGTCGCACTTGGGGTGTCAAAACACTCTTATTAAACTCAAAACGCCTTCGTAAGTTGCTTTCTACCAAGCGTTGAATGCACTGGCAATTCTCATCCCCAACGGATTGACTACGCCCTTGCAAAGGCATCGCGTGATTATAAAAATGCCCAACGAGGTCCACCGTGAAATAAGTATTGGCAGCTTCAAATGCTTATGCCGCCCAAGAGCCTGAAGCGGTGTTCAACCGCTCCTGCACTATGTGCCATAACGGACAGTCACCCATGGCTCCAAAAAAAGGTGATCAAGTGGCTTGGAAACCACGCTTGGAGCAAGGCACCGACGTATTGGTCAAGCACGTGACCGAGGGCTTCAAGGCCATGCCGCCACGGGGATTGTGCATGGACTGTAGCGACGAAGATTACAAAGCCGTGATTGCCTGGATGTCTAAGTAAGGTTGCGGTAGGGATGGCAGCTTGCTGCCACCCACCCGCTCTTTTCTACGGCCGCGGAACTACGGCTTATCGATCATGACGGTTTCTTTAGAAGCGCGCCGTCAGCGTCAGGTAAGCCGAACGTGGTTGAGTGGGTAGTACCACTGGAGAGCCCATATATTGATAGGTTTCAAAGACTTTGCGACCTGTCAGGTTTACCGCCGAAACCGAGATCGTGTAGCGGTCGAAATCGTAGGAAGTCTGCGCATCCAGCAGTGCGTAGCCTGGTACGGATACCGTATTAGGCAGGGTTAGCTCACGCGCACTGAGTGCTGTAATACCGGCACCGACGCCCAGTCCTTTAGCGGCACCATCAAGTATCCGATAGCGGGCTGCGAGGCGACCGCTGTGCCGCGGTACGCGGGGCAGCCCGTCACCGACCGGAATTGAGTTGTCCTCTGTGATTTCTGCCTGGGTGTAGGCGTAGTTACCCTGCAATGAGAAAGCGCGGGTCGGTTCCCAAACCAGATCCGCTTCTACCCCGCGAGCGCGTTGTTCGCCACTCTGCACCGAGTAACCCAGAATCGCGTAGGTAGGGTCAGGATCCGGGGTGGAGACATTACGACGCGTCTGCTCGAACATGGCGAGAGTGCCAGAAATGCCCAGATCGTTGAACGCCAGTTTGACGCCCGCCTCATAATTGCGAGACAGCTCAGGCTTGGGCGCCTCGTTACCAGTGAAGTTGAACGCCCCCCTGAAACCGGTGGAATACGCCGCGTAGAGCGCAAGACTATCGGTCAGGTCATAAGTGATGCCAAACCGTGGTGTCACACGATGATATGAAGTATCTACACCTTGCTCTTGTTGGTTGATGTCGAGCTGCGTCAGTCGCAACGACCCCAACAAGTGCAAACGGCCATAGGTCGCTTGATCCTGAACGTATAAAGCCTTCGTCTCGTAACGGTTAGTCTGGGACACAATTGTTTCGGGCGTCGCGCCGTAGGAAATCCCATATCCCGGATTGGCAAGGTCAAGCTCGCCGATGAGTTCAATGCCGGACATCCCCGAGCTGAAGTGAGTATTGTCGTAACTGATACCAACCAGCAACTCATGATCTCCGCCCAGCGATTCGGCTCGGGAGCCTAGGTTGGTATCCAGCGTGCTTTCCCGGATGTTCGTGGGCAGGTAAAGCTTAAATATCGGGTAAAGCGTGGGTGTCGTAGGATTCGGTCCCAGAAGGTCCGGAAATACAAGGCTGCCATAGTCACGAACTTTGCCCTCGTAGTACTGAGCGGCAACGGTCAGTCGTGTGTCGTCGTTGAGCTCATGCGTGAACTCGGCGGTGGTTGTTCGATTCTCGATAGTGGTGTGAGGCTGTCCGTTGGTCGCTCCTGGGAAGGCGTTGCGATCAATGTGCCCGCTCAATGCTTGGGCGGCTGGCAGGCCGGAATATTCGAGCTGGCTGCGATTCTCGTATTGGCCGCGCAGTAACAGCTCAGTCTCTGGCGATAGCTGGAACGCGATGCTTGGTTGTATCGACCACTGATGGCCGTTGACGTGGTCAATCCAGCTGTCATTTTCTTGATAGTCAGCGGCAATCCGTGCGGCGACCTTGTCGCCGATGGGTGTGTTGAGATCCAGCGAAGGATTCACTGTGCCGAAGCTACCGGTGCGCATCGACAGCAGTGCACTTGGCTCGGTCTCGGGCCGTTTAGACACTACGTTGATCAAACCACCCAGCGGTGCGCCGATACCGCCGCCGTACAACGCTGATGTTGGGCCTTTGAGTACCTCAATGCGCTCGGTGCCTATGAGGCTGGTCGGGTCGATGCTCGCTGCCGTGCCGCCAAATGCAGGCAGCCCGTTCATGTAAATTTCCGCCGGAAAACCGCGAACAATTGGCTGAGCGAACAGTGCCTCTTGCGGCTTGGTTGCTCTTACCCCTGATACGTTAACCAGCGCGTCAGCAAGCGAATGACTGTCCTGCTCCTTGAGCATCGTTTGCGTTACAACTTGAACGGATTGCGGGACTTCGACCAGGGGCGTGTCGGTGCGAGTGGCCGACGCAGAAGATGATGCGCTGTAGCCTTCACGCGCCCCAGAAACGTTTATGGTTTCCAACGTCCAAATCTGTGATTGATCGGATGTTGGGGGTACATCCACGGCACCGTCTTGTGGGTGTGCAATGACCGGTAATGCTAGCCCCAGAAACACGCAAAAGGCATGGCGCCAACGCAGACGCGATGGATCAATGTAAAAAAGCGGCCCGTTCTTGTCCGAGTACATGGGATCTTCCGATAAAAGTCATGTGAAGCAGAACGCGCAGGGGGATTCGGCATCGGCGGACTCAAAAGCCGGTCGATGCAGAGTCGGCAATGCGCACTCAGCCAAAAGTGGATGTGACGTTCAACGATAGAATCGGTGGCGCTCGGCTTCTTGCACCGAGGAATATCGGTGGCGCTACTTGCTGGGGAATTAAGTGAGTAGAAAAAAGCTGTAACGGTGGAAAATTAAGTTGAAGACTGGACAGGTTTGACTCGGCGAGAGCGGGATGCTGGAACAGAAGAGAGCAATATCCGCATTTTTCCCACACGACCAGATCATGGGTCTTGCCGGCAGAGGCATGGTGAGACATCTGGCTCGTGCCAAGTATGTCGTGGCACTCCGTGCCAGCCATGCTCATTGGTTGACTTTTGCCATGGGAAAGGCTGATCCCCTGACTGATCAGGGGGCCGGCAAAAATCATTAGCATGGCGAACAGGCTCAGCCATGCTCCGATAATGTGACGCTTACGCATTAGCAGGACTTCTGCTCATCACACGCAGCCTTCGATACCTGTGTCTGCCGCTCGTATCCGGGGATCGGCAACCAGCGTCGAAACCCGGCGCCCCCTTTCCCCGTCAGAGGACACCAGGAAAAATCCCAGGGTGCCGGTGGAAAATCCTCTTTTTCAGGGTCAACGCCAGCGATAGAACGAGGCGCTACTTTCCAGTCAAACACCCTCATCGGCGAGCCTTGCCAAGCCAACACCAGTCCCCGTGCTTGGCTATCGTCAGTATTTATCCACCGGGCCGCTGCCGCAGTCATGAAGGCATCAATGTGTTCTTCGTGGGTGTGCGCCTGATAGGTCGACGTGAGTAACCAACGGCAGACACTTAGGTAGTAAGTCCAATTCAGCGACGGATGATTGCGGTACGCCCAGGTCATAAAACTGCGAAATATGTTCAAGCCGTCTGGTGGATCTAGCTTGAGCAGCCCCGGACACACATCGAACAACGTATGCCAGTAAGGCAGCAATCTGGCATCCAGTTGAACAAAGCTGCGTGCGTTGCAGGGATAGTCTGGAAACGGCAATAGGAAGTCGCCACGACTGTTTATGCGCGACGTTTTACTAACCAGCCGCGAAACGCCTGAAGGAATGACTACAGAGCGCATACCTGCCTCCATGCCGTCGCCGCTTGCGATTTATTGAATACAGGAAAACTGAAAGTCAGACCTTCGGGAGCACTGGATCCGCAACCGGAGTGATTAATAACGCGAGACATACTGCCTTCTCTACAAGACGATTGGGCGGCGTTCACCGGCAATCGCTGCAGCGACTACCTAGCGTAAACGTACGACAAAAAACGAGCGGTGGCAGACAAATCAAGCCGGCCCCCTTGTAAGCGTTAACTGAGGGAAAGCTCTAGGATGGGCTGAGGACCTGGAGTATCCAGAGGGTTGCCTTGCATTGCAGTGCATCTCGCGACCAGAGCGCGGCTTTTGTCCAATTCGTAGTAGCGAGGCCAGGCAAAAAAGTAAGGCGATGCTCAACTTCGCCACAGGACAGATTAGGCAGCAAAGACTACCGGCCCAACCACGCGTTGAACGGTCAGTGAAGTCCATGCTCTGTGCCGGATTATGGCTGCCCCATGCAGAGCAAACTGACCGCCACCAACAAGTTCGAGCCCTAGGCCGAATCACCACGTCGAAAACTGCTGCAGGACCTTTTCTCACTATGGCTTAACATTCTCAGATCCGGCTATTAACGTTAGACATGCTGGCCACCGTTAACGTGAATCTCTGCGCCGTTTACATAAGAAGCGCCACCGGTGCAAAGGAAGTAGACGAGCGAGGCAACTTCTTCAGGTTTGCCCAGCCGGTTCATCGGCACTAGCCGTTCAACGATTTCCGCAGTGCCTGCGGACAGTATTGAGGTTTCGATTTCTCCAGGTGCGATAGCGTTGACCCTTACGCCATGTCGGCCAAAATCAAAGGCCATTTCCCGAGTCAGAGCGGAGAGAGCAGCTTTGGATGTGGAATAAGCGACACCTGCGAACGGGTGCACTTTGGATCCTGCAATAGAGGTAACGTTGATGATGCTGCCTTTTGCAGCTTTCAACTCATCAAACAGCCCCCGCGCAAGGAGGGCCGTAGAAAACAGATTGACATTGAAGACCTTGATCCAGGTTGCATAGTCGGACTCCAGAACACCAAGGCGTGTCCCCTCAGGCCCCTTAGGCGAAACTCCGGCATTGTTTACTAATGCATCCAAGCGCCCGCCCAACTTTTCCCTGATGGCCGCCAGACTGTCACTGACGCTATCAATATCTTCGAGATCAAGATGAATGTGGTTGAGTAAGCCCTCGGCCCATGGGCATTCAGCGACCCAGTCCTGGCGAGAGGCAGTGAAAATCCTCCATCCAGCGGCTTGAAAGTGTTTGACGGTGGCATGGCCTATGCCACGACTGGCACCGGTCAATAACAATGTCTTCTCGCTCATACATGCATTTACCTATTAGAAAGTTTCGCTTTGTTTTTAAGCGGTCCAGGTCAAAAAATCGCAATCTTCAGTGTGCTACTTTTTGGCACGGTGTCATGAGGGGCCATGACTCTCAGAGCCGCTTTTGTTCGCTGCAAACATCGGGTGATCCGCTGGGACACCAAGCACTTTTTGGCCATTTCTCTTTTCCTCGCGTTGAAGCGCCTGAACGGTGAAAAGCGTCCTTCTCCTGGATGAGGATGAGTCAATCCTACCGTTCGGACGTTCGACTCTACGTCTGACTACAGGAGGCGGAAACGACATTTTTCCCTCATTACCGGTCACGGGATGGCCCACTTACGGCGGCACCAAACTGCAGGTTTCTTCCATCAAGAATCGCGGCTTCGGGGAGTTGGGCTCTGGCCCAGAATCGTAAGTTCGCGAAGGGCCAAGACCGGTCCCGGCTGGGTGCGGTTTGTAAGGCGCTGAACTCGATTGGCGGCTTGTACGAAGTTGAGCTACTCCCCGGGATATGAGCGATAGGGATCGGCGGCGCATATCTGCTTAGTCATGCAATGTGACTTCGGAGGACGCATACGAACTGACCTCACAGCTCTGTTGTAGTCCGGCCGAGGCTCCTTGTTTGGTCATTATTCGCGCTCATGGTATCTCGACAGGCTTGCATTCCATGGGCTCACTTCGTAACACTTGAGTTGCGTAGCTGCCATCTCAATGGTCGGTACGCGCTAATATTTACCAATCCAAGGAGCGATGAATGCGTGTGCGTCCAGCGATAACGGGTGACTCTGAGAGCATGAGTAGAATCGCGAAGGCTACCTTTTCACTGGCGTGCCCAGCAGACACTCCATCAGAAGAATTGGAGCGCTACATCAGCGAAAATCTGACCGCGCGTTGTTTTCAGGCCGCGCTGGATACGTCAAGCCAAGAGGTGCGAGTGTTGGAGAAAGCCGGAGATATAGTGGGTTTCAGTTTGGTCGACTACAAACCAGATCGATTGAACATCCCACTGGCGGATGGCATCCCTGAGTTGAAGCGATGCTATGTCGATTCAAAACACCATGGAACCGGCGCCGCACAACTCCTCTTAACTGCGACGCTTACTGGTATTTCAGATCGTATCCGGCTCACGGTGAATGATCAGAATGCCCGCGCAATAGGCTTCTACCAACGTAATGGATTTTTGACAGTAGGAGAAACCAGTTTTCAATGTGGCGATGATGTCCACCGAGACTTGGTGATGGTACGTGAACTGTAGGGTTGCGGTTTTTGCGTTAGCGTTCCGGGAAAACAGATTGCGAGACTCCTGCATTCAGGCAATCGGTGCCAAGTACCTAGGTCAGGTCGCCGGACGCTAACAATGAAAGGTCAAATCGAATGCAAACGCGTAGTCAACTGGAGTGCAATCTTGCGAGCAAGGTGTGTGAGCGGATGCTTACTGCGGTTTGGCTCTGGCCGAGAAATTTCCGTTGGGTTTGAAGCATAGAAAGCGGGTCAAGTTGACCCGCTTTCTATGAGCAATTCAAAGCCGTTCAGGCTGCGTGATCACCGCTAACGCTCATTGGAGGCAATGTTAGCGTCGGCTCGGTCCCACCCCCCACCTAAGGCTCTAATCAGGCTCACCGTTGCAATGGCCTGAGTGCCCGTCAGACGGCTCAGTTGCAGTTCGGTTTGTAAGACCTGGCGCTGAGCATCGATAACTTCCAAATAGCTAATTTGCCCCTCTTCATACTGAGTTTTAGAAAGTCGCTCTGTCCGTCTTGATGCTGCAACAGCTTCGCTTTGATTACCTTTCTGATCATCAAGCAACCTCAGATCTGCAAGGTTGTCTTCTACCTCTCTAAAGGCCACCAATACTTGCGCCCGATACTTCGCAACCTGCTCGTCGTATCGAGCCCTTGCAGAGGCGAGATCTGCTTTCCTCCGACCACCATCAAATATCGGTAACGTCAGCGCCGTTCCCGCAAGGGGGCCTAGTAGAAAAGACCGAGTCGACCAGTCGAACAGATTCCCCAGCGATGACGACTCGAAGCCGGCGGCGGCATTTATGTTAAGCCGCGGGAAAAATGCTGACTTCGCCAATCCGATTTGTGCGTTAGCCGCGGCCATAGCTCTCTCGGCAGCAGCAATATCTGGACGGCGCTCCAGTAGGGCTGATGGTAACCCGATAGGCACCTGGGTCGCGATGGGCTCTATAGGTGAGTCAGGGAAGTCGAAGTCGGCAGGAGACTTACCCAACAACACGGCAAGACTATGTTCTGACGTCGCGCGCAGCCGTGCGATCCCTACCGAGTCCGCCCTCGCGGTCGATAGTTCGTTGCGCGCTCGCGAGAGGTCAAGTTCGCTTATGTCGCCCTCTTTGAATCGCCCCTCTACTAATTTCAGGGTGTTTTCACGCAGGGTGACCGTGCGACGAAATAGTCGAAGTTGGTTGTCGTACTCACGCAGCTCGAAATAATTTTTAGCCACATCAGCTTGGAGGGCTAACAGCACAGAACGGTACAGCGCCTCGTTCTGTGCTTGATTAGCGAGCGCGGTGTTCACTTGTGAATCCACCTTCCCGAACAGGTCTACCTCGTAAGAGGCTGTCGCCTGCGCCCGCCAAAGAGTCTGCGTGGACCCACTCGCATCGTCAGACAACAATTGTGAGGCAGGAGACAAGCGTTCACGCGTAGGACCAAATCCCGCATCTAGGGACGGGAACCATCCCGCTCGGGCTGATTGGGTCAAGGCTCTCGATTGCTGGACTCGTGCGGCAGCCGCCTTCAGATTCTGATTAGCCTCTGCGGCTTGCCGCTCCAGGTCGTTGAGCACCGGATCGCCAAAGACTAGCCACCATTCCCCACGATGCTCGGCATCGGCCGGCTCAGCGTTTTTCCAGGCGCTATCTTTGGGCAATGAGGCTTGCTTCTGTTCAGCCGAAGCTTCCTTGAACGCCTGCGGCGTCGGGACGTCGGGGCGGTTGTATGTCGGCTCCACAGAGCATGCTGATAGAAGCGATAGCAGCGCTGAGGAAGTTAGCAGTCCAAAAATAGACTTTTTGGGTAATTGGATCATTCGTTTGGCTCCGATCATGCGTCCAATGCTTCCGTTGTCAGGTGAGGCGCGTCTTTTTGAGCCACGTGTACTTTGCCACCTGCCAGCGTACGCAGGACCACGTAGAAGACAGGTGTCAGTGCGAGACCGAACAGGGTCACGCCCAACATGCCGAAAAACACCGAGATCCCCATGGCTTGGCGCATTTCTGAGCCCGCACCAGTGGAAAACACCAGTGGAACAACGCCCATGATGAAGGCGATCGAAGTCATGAGAATTGGTCGGAGACGCAAGCGGCTCGCTTCAATGGCGGCCGTCAGCGGCGTGTACCCGTCGTGCTCTAGTTCTCTGGCGAACTCGACTATCAAGATGGCGTTTTTGGAAGCCAATGCGACCAAGACCATCAACCCGATCTGGGTAAAGATGTTGTTGTCTCCCTGCGTAAGCCACACCCCCGTGAGTGCGCACAAGATGCTCATGGGAACGATCAGGATTACCGCCAAAGGGAGGGTCAAGCTTTCGTACAGTGCGGCCAGTACGAGGAATACGAGCAGGACGCTGACAGGGAAGACCCACATACCGGCATTACCTGCCAAAACCTTTTGGTAAGTCAGCTCAGTCCACTCGAATTTTACGCCTTGAGGCAACACCTCGGCTGCAATGCGCTCTGCTGCTGCTTGGGCCTGGCCAGATGAATAGCCCGGCGCTGGGCCGCCGTTAATATCCGCTGCGGTGTAGCCGTTATACCGAACCACCATGTCCGGACCGTAGGTTGGGGTGATACGAACCAGAGACGATAGGGGCACCATTTCTCCACGGTCGTTTCTGGTTTTCAGCTGAAGGATGTCATCTGCTCGCTGACGAAACGGTGCGTCGGCCTGCACTCGTACCTGGTATACACGGCCAAAACTGTTGAAGTCATTCACATACAAGGAGCCAAGGTATACCTGCATGGTCTTGAATACATCGGTAACAGACACGCCCAGCTGTTTGGCTTTCACACGGTCTAGCTCGACGTTTAGCTGCGGGAAGTTGATCTGATAGTTTGTCAGTGACCCACCAAGCTCCGGGGTCACTGCAGCCTTGGCCATGAATGCTTGAGCGGCCTTGTTAAGCTCCTCATACCCGAGGCTACCTTGGTCTTCCAGCTGCATTTTGAAGCCACCCAGTGTGCCAAGCCCGAGTATTGGAGGCGGTGGAAAGGCTGCGACATAGGCTCCTTTGATACTGGCGAACTTTTGGTTAAGGGATGCGACGATGGCCGCGGCGGACTCATCTTTCGATGTACGCTCGCTGAGAGGTTTGAGGGGGACAAAGACAATCCCTGCGCTAGAACTGTTCATGAATCCGTTAACGGACATGCCAGGGAAGCCGACTGCGTGAGCTGCACCCGGCTGCTTCATGACTATTTCGCTCATCTGGCGAATCACTTCTTCCGTACGGTCAAGAGAAGCGCCATTGGGAAGCTGGGCGATGGTGACCAAGTACTCCTTGTCCTGCATGGGAATGAAACCAGCAGGCACAACGTTCCCCATAACCGCCGTGAGCCCCAGAAGAACCACATAAACAACCAGCATGCTGCCCTTGCGCTTAAGGATGCCTGTTACGCCTTTCGAGTATTGCTCCGAGCCACGATTAAACACCTTGTTGAATGCTCGAAAAAAACCGCCCAGTAGCTTATTCATCACTCGCGTCAAAGCGTCTTGCTTAGCGTCGTGGCCTCGCAAAAGTAGTGCGCTGAGGGCTGGAGAGAGTGTGAGTGAGTTGAAAGCAGAGATCACTGTAGAGATCGCAATGGTCATCGCAAATTGCTTGTAGAACTGGCCCGTGAGACCGCTCATAAATGCCAACGGTACAAACACAGCAACCAACGTGAGTGCGATAGCAATGATGGGGCCGCTGACCTCTCGCATGGCTTTATACGTCGCGTCCCTCGGGGTCAGACCGCTGGCTATGTTCCTCTCCACGTTTTCAACCACAACGATGGCATCGTCAACGACGATACCAATGGCTAACACCATTCCGAAAAGCGACAGGGCATTGATCGAGAAGCCGAAGGCCAGCAAGAGCGCAAAGGTACCGATGATGGACACCGGTACAGCGATTAAAGGGATGATCGCTGTACGCCATGATTGGAGGAACACAATGACGACCACGACCACCAGTGCGATGGCTTCGAGCAGTGTTTCTATAACCGCCTGAATGCTCGATTTCACGAAGCGAGTGGGGTCGTAGATAAGCCTGTAATCCAGGCCTGGAGGGAAATCAGCGCTGAGATCTTTGAGTGCAGCGCGGATTTGATCAGAGATCTCCAGCGCGTTAGCGCCAGGCAACTGGTAGATGGCGAGGGAGACGGCGGGTTTGTTGTCCAGCAGCGCACGCAATCCGTATTCAGCCGCAGAGAGTTCGACTCGGGCGACATCCCGCAGATGAGTAACTGCGCCATTCGGGCTAGTTTTGAGAACGATGTCGCGGAACTCGTCGACGGTCTTCAAGCGACCCTGGGCATTGATTGTCAGCTGTACTGCAGTACCCGGCGAAGAAGGCGCAGCACCAACGGCACCCGCAGCAACCTGAATATTCTGTTCTTGAATGGAAGTGACAATCTCCGAGGCGGTGAGATTACGCTGTGCCACCTTCTGCGGATCAAGCCACACACGCATTGCGTAGTCACCTGCCCCCCACATATCGACACGGCCAACGCCAGGTATCCGCTCAAAGCGCGTTTTGACGTTCCGTAGGCCGTAGTTTCTCAAATACGTTGTGTCGTACCGATCATTCGGCGACACGAGGTGCAGAAAAAGAACTAATGAAGAAGAGCTTTTGAGCGTAGTAACACCCAATCGTTGTACATCTTCGGGCAGTCGTGGCAATGCTTGATTGACTCGGTTCTGTACCAACTGGGTAGCCAAGTCCGGGTCAGTTCCTAATGCGAAAGTTACAGTGATGGTCAGGTTACCGTCACTGTTCGCTTGAGACTGCATGTACAGCATATTCTCAACGCCGTTGATTTTTTCCTCAAGCGGTGCAGCAACTGTCTCGGCAATGACTTTTGGGTTCGCTCCAGGATACTGTGCGCTGATTGTGACCGAGGGCGGAACGACCTCTGGATACTCAGAAATCGGCAATTTAAATATTGCTATAAACCCTGCAAGCAGGATCACCACGGATAGTACGCCCGCAAAGATCGGACGATCAATGAAGAACTTTGATATGTTCATTAATGACTCTTTAAGTGAGGCGGCTACTTGCTCTCAGCGCTGCTTGAGGGTTAAAAAAGACAACAGGACGCTTAAGGATGCACTCTGATTTATAATCAATGCACGGACCAATAAACCCTAAGTGCCTGAGGGGCATTCATTGTTTATTGGTGAATTTTAGTTAGTGCTGTCGTGGGTCAGTAGCGTTTCTAGCCTGAGCGTCACTTTGGGGAATTATCTTTCCTAGAACCTGCTCCCCTGGACGGACTCGCTGAATACCGCCTACCACCACCCGTTCGCCCTCTTCGAGTCCGGACGTGATAATGCGATCATTGCCTTGTAGATTTCCCAGCGCTACCGGACGATAAACAATATGGTCATCCTTTCCCACGACCAAGACAAATCGCTTGTCTTGATCGGTGCCAATTGCCGCATCATCAATAAGAAGGGCCGCGTATGGTTCACTGCCGCCCACTTTTACACGCGCATATAGCCCCGGGACCATGGTGCCATCAGCGTTGTCAAACCGTGCACGCATGCGGATAGTGCCTGAGGTAGTGTCGAGTTCATTGTCTACGGATTGGATGACTCCCCGGCGCGAATACCCTGTCTCATCTGCAAGCCCTAGATCAACCGGAACAGTAGCCTTATTGCCGAGTCTGTTGATGTACTTAAGATAAGTCTGCTCATCAGCGTTGAACTCTGCATAAATGGGGTTCACAGAGACAAGCATCGTTAAAGGCGCCGCGCCTGCCCCGGCGTTTACGATGTTTCCAAGTGTTATTTCTGCCCGCGATACGCGACCAGAAATTGGAGCTGTAATCTGGGTATGGCCGAGATCAATTTTAGCTGCATCCAGCGCCGCTTCAGCAGTCTTAAGATTGGCACTGGCCTCCAATGCTGCGTTGTTTTTTTCATCGTAGTCACGTTTCGCTATTGCATTTTCGGCAATTAGGCGCTGTGCCCTCTCCCAGTCGCTTTTCGTGTACGCGGCGCGAGCCTGAGCTGCTGCAACCTGCCCCTTAGCTCGTTCGACTTGTGCTTGGTAAGGTCGTGGATCGATGACGAACAGAGTGTCCCCTTTTTTTACCAATTGGCCGTCATGTATGTTGACGTCCGTTATGGTTCCTGCCACCAGCGGCCTAACCTCAACTTTTTCCACCGCTGCTAATCGGCCAGAATAGATTTGCCAGTCGGTAACGGTTTCTCTTTTGACGACCGCGACATCTACCTCTTGGATTGGGAGCGGGCCTTCCTGTGCTACAGCTTTCTCTGAGCTATCGACCACACCAAAGGCAACGACTGCGGAAATACAAATCATGCCTGCCGAATAAAGTGCCAGCCTAATGCGGGGTTTGGAATTTGCGCTCATAATTACTCCGAAGTTATTCCTGTTCTAGCTTGACTGTTGTGTGAATGCCAACTTCCGATGGCTAATTCGCATAAAATATGAAATGGCGTTTCTTGGGAGCCAAGGTTTTTGCTTCTCCAGCAACACCGCGAGTTTTTTACAGTGCACGGCATGCGTGAAAAATCACGTCATCGACCTGTTTTCATTGTCTAGAACGCGTTCGCCATTAGCGATTTTTGTTCTGCGGTCGGCACGCATCCACCTTAAGGTAATAACCGCGGACACCGCGATTAGCGGAAAAACAATATTATTCATGCCCTTCCAGCCAAGTAATTGCAATAAGGGGCCGGCGGTCAAAGTGGCAAATGCAGTGAACGTATATTGAATAAACTCTGCCACTCCCTGCACCCTAGCCTTTTCGGAGGGGTGGTAGGAGGAAGTCAATAAGGTTGTGCCACCAACAAACATAAAATTCCACCCAACGCCTAAAAAAAGAAGCGCGATATAGAACGCGGTCAAGCTGTCCGAAAACTGTGCAATCAGTCCGCAAGCTGCACTTAGTGCCATTCCCAGGAATAAAATCGGCGGCAATCCAAATAGGGAAATCAGGCGCCCGGCGAATAGTGACGGCGCGTACATACCCACTAAATGCCATTGAATAATGCTGGCGCCATCATTTATGGAGTGATTGCTGGCGACAGCAGCCAGCGGTGTCGCGGTCATGATGAACATCATCACCACGCCGCCAATAACGTTATTCGATAGTGCCGCTAGTGAAATAGGTTGCTTGAATATTGTGCGTAATTTGCGTGGCGGCTGTTCGTGGTCATGCAGTTCCAATGGTTCTGGAAGTGCATCTTGGTAACCCAGCCAAAGTAATGCTGCGGAGGCAAGGCCCAGCAGGCATACCATCAAGTACGAGCCGGCGAATAGGACTGGGAACAAATCCGCGCTCCAACTCGCCAACAAAGGCCCAAGAAAAGCGGCGATCACTCCGCCCGCAAGCACCAACGAGATCGCGCGTGCTTTGCGTTTGTCAGGTTCCGAATCTGTTGCCGCCAATCGGTAATACTGGGCGAATGCTTGGAAAACACCTACGGCGGCTGTCCCGATGCAAAACAGCCAGAAAAAATTTAGGAAGACTGCCCATACAGAAATCAATCCGCCTATCGCGCCGGTGAGGGCACCTAGTACAAATCCACGCCGTCTACCTATCTTTTGCATCAGCGTAGAGGCGAAGTATGTCGCAATCGCGCCGGCTACGGTGATCAGTGCAAAGGGCAGAGTCGCAAGCGATTTATCGGGCGCAAGTTGATATCCCGTCAAACCGGTCAATGTGAGATCGATTGCGATGGCTGCCGTGAACAAACCCTGGGCTACTGCTAGTACAGCCACATTCGAGCGACTTGACGACTTTTCTAGCGCTGAAATGTCTTCCGATAATTTTGATGTGCTCATTGTGCCCGCCTCCAGTCAAGAAGGTTTGAGCTGTCTGCCCGTACAACCATGACGACTCTCCTGTTGAGTAACTGGAGCATTCTCTACGTCACTTATGGCGGGAGAAAGGACTTAGTTCCCTCCTTTTTGGTCGTCGGGCTGCATTAGGCGCAGGTGTCACAAACAGGAAGGCTGATAGCGAAGCGGGACTGAGAGACGAACAGAAACGATGACGTTTTTTGAGGGTTTTATGCTCTTTTCGCCATAAAATTTTTAGAGGATGATTTGGGGCCAGCATTACGAAAATCGGCCAATAGGACGCTGGCGGGGAACAGTAATTCCGAGCAGGATCTATGATTTTTTAAGAAGGTAATTCCATGCGTGACATCGCTTTCCTGGTCTTTCCCGAGTTTCAGATTCTGGATCTCAGCGGTCCGCTGGCGGCCTTTGAGATCGCTAAAGAGATTGGGGTACCAGATCCCTACTGCTGTTCGGTGGTTTCGTTGTCGGGCGGTCCTGTGATGAGTTCGTCTGGTCTAGAAGTAAGGAGTCAGAAGATCAGATCAAGCCCGTACGATACGTTGATAGTGGTCGGCGGTAAGGCTTTTTCCAAACCCTATGACCTTCCCATGGTGTCGGACCACCTCGCTAATGCGGCCGCGAAAGGTACTAGGCGAGTTGCGAGTATTTGCACCGGGGCTTTTCTATTGGCTGCAGCGGGACTGTTAGATGGTCGGCGAGCTACTACTCATTGGAGGCAAACCGCACGACTGCAACGCAACTATCCGAAGGTACGGGTCCAGCCCAATCATATCTTTACCAAGGATGGCGGCATCTGGACGTCTGCTGGCATCTCGGCGGGAATCGATCTGGCGCTGGCCATGATTGAGGAGGATCTGGGAAATGCTGTTTCCCATGAGGTCGCCCGCGCCATGGTCGTGTACCACCGTCGGCCAGGAGGACAGTCACAATTTTCGGCCATGGCCGATATGGAGCCGACGACGGATCGCATGAGGGAGGTGCTTTCCTACATGCGAGAGCATCTAAACGAACAGCTATCAACAGAGCATTTGGCATCAATTGCTTGCCTCAGCTTGCGTCAATTCGGTCGAGCCTTTCTGCTGGAAACGGGGGAAACACCCGCTAAAGCTGTGGAGCGTTTGCGTGTCGAGGTCGCGAGGCTGCGCGTTGAACGTGGGGCGGAACCGATCGAACTGATAGCACACTCGGTTGGCTTCAAGGATCCGGAGCGGATGCGCAGAGCCTTCATCAGAGTTATCGGGCACCCTCCTCAAAGCATCAGACGGCTGGCCGCACATCAGGGTGTTAGCGCTTATGAGGTTACGGTTGAGGCTGAAGTGTCTTAACTGCCCCCTCAGGGTTCATTGCGCTCGGCGCAATCCTCGTTGCAACGGCGCATTTCAGCGCTGTACCGAAAGTCTATTCCTCTTAAAGCCGCCTCATCAGTAGATTCTAATTTCGGAAGGGGAAACAAGTTCGACTAAACCGTATGGCGTAAATCGAGGGGACTAAGTCGTTTTGCAAAGCGCTAGTGACGCTTAAGCTTCAGCTTCAGCTTCAGCTTCTGGGTTTTAGTGACCCCGAATGGTCGCGGTAAATCTCTAATCTACTAATGGGACAGTCATGAAAGAGCTTTCAGGCAAACGTGCATTCATCACTGGCGCTGCACGTGGTATTGGCGCAGCTATCGCTATCGAGTTGGCAGAAAAAGGAGCTGATATTGCTTTCAGCTATGTTCGCTCTGGGGATGCGGCGGAGGAACTGGCCAGAGAAATTGAGGGGTTGGGTGTTAAAGCCTTCCCTATCCAAGCCGATAGTGCGGATCCCCAAGCAGCTACGCGTTCTGTACATGAGGCAGCTAGGCTTTTAGGAGGGTTGGATATACTAGTAAACAATGCGGGCGTCGCTTTTATTTGCCCGCTAGAGACAATGCCGCTGGATCAGATAGACCAGATCATCGCCGTAAACATTAGAGCAGTGATCTTGGCTTCTCAAGCAGCCATTACCTATCTCGGAGAGGGCGGAAGAATCATCAATATCGGTTCCTGTCTGGCGGAGCGTGTGGCCTTCGAATCGGTCACAATCTATTCCATGTCCAAGTCCTCCCTACTTTCCTTTACACGAGGACTTGCTCGGGAGCTAGGACCGCGTGGCATCACCGTTAATACTGTGCATCCTGGACCTACGGACACTGATATGAACCCAGCCGATGGTGATGGTGCAGATGCGATGAGGGCTCATTCAGCATTAGGCCGATACGGTACTGGGAAGGATGTCGCAGTGGCGGTCGCGTTCATCGCAAGCCCAAGCGCTAAACACATCACCGGCACCGGGTTAAGCGTGGACGGGGGCGTTAACGCGTAGTCCTGATTTATCTACCTACAGACTCTCTGACTAGTTACCCCAGGCACCTTGCTAGTAAGACTGAACGCCACTACGGGGCTAAAGAACTTGGTAGTTCGGGCTGATTTCCAGCAGTCATTCTAGTTGGGTGACTGGGGAACTTACATCTTCTTTTCGCGAATGCCTAGTTAGACGAACCACGTTTTACAGTTGAGGCACCGTTAAAAGCATTAGAGATAACACCCTCAATTCAACCGCACTATTGATCAGCTCGACCCTGAACCGATGTACTTATCTATCGGCAGCACATGATCAATTTATGAAGTAATAATTCAAAGAAGATGTGCTAATCCAATTTTTGGTTTTTTTCGTATAAAGAGGCTTGAATCAATGAGCGTTTTGTTGACTCGCCGTAAGGTGATTTCAGGTATGGGACTTCTAGGTATCGGCATGCTTGCAGGCTGCGATACCAGAGGTGAGCTATCGTACAAATACGGCAAAGACTTAAGCAATAAAATTCTTGGGCGCACATTCCGGCTAAAAGACACCGACGGCGAGGTAAGAACGCTTTCAAGCTATCGAGGCGTGATGCCCATGATTTTTTTTGGATTCACTCAATGTCCGGCAGTCTGCCCCACCGCCTTGGCTCGTGCAGTTAAAATCAAAAAAATGATGGATAAGGACGGCTACTTTCTTCAGGTTATCTTTATTACGCTCGATCCCGAACGGGATTCACCAGCCGTCCTCGACGCCTATGTAAAAACTTTTGATCCGTCATTTATCGCTCTTTACGGAACGAAAGAAGAAACAGCGGCTACAGCCAAAGAGTTTGGCGTGTTTTACGAGAAAGTACCGATTGGGTCAACATATACACTTACTCATTCATCGACGAGCTATGTGTATGACTACCAAGGAACGCTACGCCTTGGATTTTCTCAAGCACTTTCGGCGCAACAATGCGCAGAAGATCTGATTACACTCATGGAGATTTGCTAATGTATTCAGATCCGAATTGGACCAATATAAATCAACATATTAAACAGATCGTACTTGGATTTTCTCTACTAGGACTGGCTTTCCAGGTTTCAGCCCAAACGCAGATAGAGGACGCATGGGTTCGCGCGACAGTGCCAGGACAACAAGCGACTGGTGCGTTCATGACGATAACTGCAAGCAGCGACAGCAAGCTGCTCAGTGCCCAGTCACCAGTGGCGAAAATCGTGCAAGTTCACCAGTCGACAATCAAGAACGACGTGATGCGCATGCAACCAGTAGAGTTCGTCGCCTTGCCTGCTGGCAAAGCAGTCGTCCTGGATCCCCACAGCTATCACATTATGCTTATTGACCTGATGAAACAGGTAAAAGAAGGTGACCAGGTGCTTGTGAATCTTACGGTAGAGAACGCCAAGGGCGAGAAGGAATCGATCAAGGTTGAGGCCACCGCGCGAGCTTTAAATATGGCTGATGACGCAAAATGAATCGATAGGTTCAACGATGAGCGCCAGTAGAAGAAAGTGGCTGACCGTGCGAGCGTTTAAACTGGGCGACGCCGCCAGTCACGTTGTCGGATTCGCTGGCCGCGTTTATCGAGTAGATTCGGCATGAAGCTAAGGCAAAGAATTTTTTTGCCTTAGCTACCTTCGTGCGTGTAACACAAACAAATTGTTGGCTTATCTCAGGTGACCTCGCACGCGCCCCTTGTCTGGTTGCGATGCACCTCAGGTTAGCGCGCTCAAGCCTTTTAGCATCGGCTTAGAGGAAGAGGATCTTGCATCTGACGGGCTAAATTTATCCGATGCGGCTCCGTCGCTTGCTTAGGCGTACCGTTGAAATATTTTCGAGATTATCTTCCACTGGCCGTCGATCTTGAGCAGCGAAAGAAAGTCGTGGAAGCTCGCGCCCAATACGTCATTCTCCATGTCCACTCGGACAACTGCAGCTGTGGGTGCGATAGCCAAGATATCCAGGCGACTGCGGGTGTTCGGCGAAGCGCCCAGTGCTTTGAAGAAACTAGCAAATACCGGAACAGCTGGACCTTGAAGCAGCTCATCGCCGGTGTAGCCCCACATTATCGCGTCTTCGTGGAAGGCTTTCTCAATTCCAGCGATGTCCCCAGAGCGATAACCGTCAATATAAGCTTGAGCTGCCTGAATTACATCGTCGTATTCAGTCGTGGCGACTGGTTTTATATGCGAAGTCATGTTGAACCCTCGTAGCTGCCTAGCGAAATGTGCGCGTTTATGGGCCTCGCAGAGTCACGTACCGCGATCACCAAAATGTTTGCTACAACGAGTGCTCCTCCCCTGGCTTAGAGACGACGCATTCATACCTAGCGGGCCCACTCCTGAGTAAGCGTACTCAAGCCGTTGCCTTACTAGCATTGGACTAAAACATTGGTGATTCGTAGTGCTCTACTGCGCCGCCTGCGAACCTGTAAAAGCGAGCATTACAACCGTCGCTGATGGTGTTCGTGTCATCAACTTTACGTAGGAGTATGGGAAACGAAAACGACGTTTATCCCTCACTTTAAGCCAATAAATCTCGCTACTGAAAGCCATGAAGGGCGCCAGGCTCCGTGGTATTACACTAGGGTTCCCGTTAATCTGAGACTTAAAACGCTGGAGCTGAGCTGCGATGTACCGAATTGGATTTTTTGTCTGCCCTGGTCACGATGCCCTCGATCTTGCTGGGCCACTGTCTGCATTCAATCAAGTGGCGACGGCTGTTGGTCATAAGCCGTATGAGCTTCGTGTCGTATCGCACTCCGGAGGATCGGTTATTGGTAATTCAGGCCTTCCGGTCGAAACTACTCCAGTTGCCCAGCACACCTTTGACACCGTGATTTTTGTGGGTGGCGAAGTCGAGCCAATGCTGACAGCAGAGAATCTCGCAGCAGCAAGGCAATTGATCGTCAACGCTTCGCGAGTCGCCAGCGTGTGCACCGGGGCGTTCTTGCTTGCGGAAATCGGGCTGCTGAACGATCGGCGGGCCACGACGCACTGGAATCACACCGCATTACTGCAATCGCGTTTTCCCCGCATCAAGGTTGCGGGGGACAATATTTTTATTGAGGACGGGCACATCTGGACGTCGGCCGGCATCGCCTCCGGGATCGATCTGGCCCTCGCCCTGATTGAGAAAGATATGGGCGTCAATGTAGCGCGCGATGTCTCCAGATTGCTGGTCGTTCCATACCGACGGCCTGGTGCCCAGTCACAGTTTTCCGCGATGTCACAAATGGAGCCAGAGTCAGATCGCATCCGTATTGCGCTGAAATTCGCGAGAGAGCATCTGGCCGAGGAGTTGCCCATTGAGAGACTCGCCGATGCGGCGAGATTGAGCCTGCGACAATTCGGACGAGCATTCCGCCGAGAGACAGGTGAAACACCAGCTAAAGCAGTAGAACGCTTGCGCGTCGAAGCGGCGTGTTTACGTCTGCAAGAAGGCAGCGAGCCGATCGAGCAGATTGCTCAGGCGGTCGGTTTTACTGACCCAGAACGGATGCGTAGGGCGTTCGTTCGACTGCATGGATACTCACCGCAGTATGTCCGCCGCGAGAATCGGTTGAGTGGTGAGTGCTCGATAATCAATAGCGGTACATAGCGAAGCCGAACTCATCCTGGATGCACCCGCTGACTTATGGCTCTTGAGAATGCTGAATCCATTCATTCAAAAGGAGCCGAAACGTGCGAAGGATTGTAAAGATGGCATTCACGTGGGTGCTTACAAGTGGGCCACTAATGAGCCAACTCTAAACGTAAAACCCCCGCGCGTAGGTACGCGCGGGGCTATATGCTTGAACTTGACGCCAGCTTAGGAACTGACCCTAGAGCGACCCCGCGGCATGGCGCAGAAATGACTGACCAAGGTCCGCCGAGAACCACATTACAGAGCAACGATCACGCGGGAGCTAGTTTTGATAACTGCGCTCGACGCTTCATATGCTCACTCGCGACTCTCACAGCCTCGTCAGTTCGCCCCCACAGACCCTTTATCTGTGCGACGATCTCCGGCCGCGCGGTACGTGGATTCCCCGAGTTCATTGTCGGCTGAGGGTCGTACTCGAGCACCAGCTGCGTAAACTCTGCCGCATCCTGGCCTTTAAGCTCGGCGATGACCTTCAGCGCAAAGTCGATACCTGCCGTTACACCGCCACCTGTGATTCGGTTCCTGTCGACGCATACCCGTTCGTAGCTCGGTTCGATACCCAGTGCGATGAGGGGTTCGTAGAAAGGCCAGTAGGTTGCTGCACGGTAGCCCTCCAATAGTCCCGCCATAGCAAGAAGTACAGAGCCTGTGCATACGGCAGTTACATAGGTGGCAGTCTGTCCTGCGCGAGCAATAAAATCGAGCAACTCCCGGTCCTTCATGATTTCAGGGGTTCCTCCGCCACCTGCGACAAACAGCACGTCTAGGTTATCTGGAACGTCATCAATCGTGATCGTGGGGTTCAGGGTGACGCCCATATCCGTGGGAACGGGCTCCAGCGTCTTCCAGATGATGTGAGTTTTGGCATGAAGGCCGAACGCCGTCTGTGGGCCAGCCAAGTCCTGCAGAGTGAAACCAGGAAAAATTACCATGCCAATCTGCAGTTGTCGGTCTTGAATCTTATTGCTCAGCTCATCAGACATTACCGTCTCCTCTCGTCGTAGTTGACGAAAGAGTATTCCTGCTAGACGCTACACGTGAGTGGCTTAAATGACATCAAGCGATCGTTTTCTGCCAGTTATTTGATTTTGAGAGCGGGGGTCAACGCCGTGCATAAAATTGCGGTTCTGGTATTGAATGACGTGGTGCCGTTGGACTTTGGTATCGCCTATCAGGTTTTCGCTTTGGCTTCTCAGGTCGATGGCAGCAACGCATACGAGGTAGAGGTGTGCGCACCCGAGCGGACAATTCGGTCTGCTGGTTTTGATATGCAGGTGCGGTACGGCCTCGACCGTCTTGAGCTAGCGCACACTATCGTCGTTCCAGGGTGTGAAGACCCGTTTGGAGAGGTTCCAGAGGCAGTAAGAGTCGCCCTTCGCGAGGCATATGTTCGTGGTGCACGATTGGCTTCAATCTGCACGGGGGCTTTTATCCTTGCCGCGAGCGGTCTTCTTGATGGAAAACGCGCTACCACCCATTGGCGTTTCGCCGAGGACTTGGCCAAGCTTCACCCAGAGATACAAGTAGAACCTAACGTTCTGTTCGTCGATGAAGGAAGCATCGTGACTTCGGCCGGCGCGTCAGCAGGATTAGATATGTGTTTGCATCTCGTGCGACGCGATTTTGGTCAGACTGTTGCGGCAAACACTGCCCGTCTAGCGGTCGCGCCACTGTACCGTGACGGTGGTCAGGCCCAGTTCATTCGTCAGGAGCTTCCAGGCTCTTCAACGAGCTTAATGCCCTTGATCGAATGGATACGGGACAATCTGAACAGTTCGCACACGGTCGACAATCTTGCGGCGCGTGCCAACATGAGCTCTCGCACCTTCGCTCGGCGATTTCAAGAACAGACCGGGACTACACCTCTACAGTGGCTTCTCACCGCCCGTATTGATCGAGCGCGTGCATTGCTTGAGGAGAGCGAGACGTCGATTGATCAAACGGCACTTCTTTCCGGATTCGGGTCTGCGGTGACCTTCCGGTCGCGATTCCGAAGGGTCGTTGGCCTGACGCCGACGGAGTACCGTCGTCGTTTCAGCTCAGCAAACTAAAATCCAATACCCGCAGACCATGGGTTTGGATTTTCAGGACGACCGACACGCTCACATCGATGCGTCAATCGCCAATTCCGCTGGCGATCAATGACAGTACCTCGCTCGGCGCATTTTTCGGGGCACAACAAATTCTGGATGGGAGGGCTGTAGTTTCACTACGGCGAAGCCAAGAACTTCTCATGGACAAATGCTAGAAAATCTTGCCCTTATGCCAGCACCTTAGCCTGAGTCTTTACTGTCGTAAAGCTGGGCGCTATCAATGGATTTCTGGTCAGAGAGACCCGATAGGCGGTCAGTTGTAGGCCGGGTTTGCCTCATACTCCCTCCGGCTCGAGTGTCATGACCATTGGCTATGCGCCCGTGGATAATCAAAAATATTTCAGACCTATATCACCTCTATGAACGCCCACCTGTATCGACTGCAGTTGGGATTTTGGCGTGCCTGCACTTCGCTTAGCACGCTCATCATTTGAGAGGATCTGCGTATGTATAGCCCTTGCCCAAGTTGTAACTCTGGACGCATCGTCACGAAAAATATCGGCAAACAAGCAGGCGGTTTGATCGGTGCCGCAGGCGGCGCCGCTAGTGGTACAGCTGGCGCTCTGTCCGGCGCTGAAGCTGGAGCTGTTTTAGGTGTCGCCGGAGGCCCAATAGGCATCGCAATCGGAAGCGTCGCTGGGGCGATTTTAGGGGGGTTGTTTGGAGGGGTCGCTGGCGGTATCGCCGGGGCCACGCTCGGTGAACAGATCGATGACAAGGTACTGAATAACTATCAATGCCTAGAGTGCGGTTACAGCTTCAGCGCTAATCGCTAACTCATCGAGTCAGCCCCTGTTTCTCATGCAAACAGGGGCGCCCCTTTTGTGAAAGGACCTATTCCCATGGCTCATCTCATTGAACAAATGGCTTATGTTGGCGCAACTCCCTGGCACGGTCTGGGTAGTCGTCTTTCTCCGAAACAACCCATCGAAATCTGGCAGCGCGAAGCGGGTATGGACTGGAAGATCCAGGACAGCCCGGTGCATTTCAAATCCGATAGCATCGGTGCACTTGGCTCAATTCACACCTTCCCTGACCAGAAGGTTCTCTACCGCTCCGATACTAAGGCCCCGTTGTCCGTGGTTTCTCAGCGCTACCAGGTCGTGCAGCCGCGCGAGGTCTTGGAGTTCTATCGGGACCTCACTGAAGTATCGGGCTTCGAGCTGGAAACGGCCGGCGTACTCAAAGGCGGTCGCAAGTTTTGGGCGCTGGCCCGCACTGGCCAAGGTACGACCTTGAGAGGCAACGATCAGGTCAATGGTTATCTCCTGCTGGCCACCTCCTGTGACGGTACCTTGGCTACCACGGCCACACCTACAACTGTGCGGGTAGTTTGCAATAACACGTTGACTATTGCGCTGGACGGTTCGGCCAAAGCGATCAAGGTGCCGCACAGCACGCGTTTCGATCCACAGGCAGTTAAAAAGCAACTCGGTATCGCCGTCTCGCAATGGGACAACTTCATGCACCGGATGCAAATGCTATCTGAACGCAAAGTTCAGTGGCATGAAGCCATGGGATTCTTCATGAACGTGCTGTGTGATGCCAATCCGAACATGCCACTACCGGCAGTACTTCCCAACGAGCGGGCGCTACGCAAGGTGCAATGCCTGTATGAAGGTCAGGGCCGCGGGTCAACCCTGGAGTCAGCTCAAGGAACCGCCTGGGGCCTGCTCAACGCCGTGACGGAGTACGTCGACCACGAACGCCGTGCGAGAAGCATCGAGTACCGTATGGACTCTGCCTGGTTCGGGCAAGGAGCACAGCTCAAGCAACGGGCGCTGGAGGCGGCGCTACAACTTGCAGCTTAGGCCTAGTTTTCACTGTCCTCATAAACCCCTTCCCCATTCTGTTCTTCCACTCCCTAAACGCCTGATCAGCTTCGTGCTGGTTGGGCGTTTTTATGCCTCAAGGAAATGATTATGAGCTCTCAATCCCTACTACATCTCAGAACTAAACCCAGTCCTGCCTTACGCTTGGTCGGCACCAAACAACTGCCGCGTGAGGACTGGTTGACCGTGCGCAAGCAAGGCATCGGCAGTTCAGATGCCGCCGCCGCTGTGGGCCTGAACCCTTATAAATCACAGCTGGAACTGTGGATGGAAAAAACCGGGCGTGACACCTTACTAACCATGCTCGATCCGCAGGATGAGGAAAGCCCCGCGTACTGGGGCAACATCCTGGAGCCGATTGTCGCATCCCATTACACCCGGCGCAGCGGTCATCGGGTCCGCCGGGTCAATGCGGTTCTGCAGCATCCTGATCCCAAATTGGCCTGGATGCTGGCCAATATCGACCGTGAGGTTATCGGTGCGTCAGAAGTGCAGATTCTCGAATGCAAAACCGCCGGCATAAACGGCGCACGTCTCTGGAAAGAAGGCGTGCCCGAGTATGTGCAGTTGCAGGTCATTCACCAGCTGGCCGTGACTGGCAAGCAGGCGGCGGATGTGGCGGTACTGCTCGGAGGTCAGCACCTGGAAATCCATCGCATTGAGCGCGATGAGTCACTGATAGCTCGGCTGATCGACCTGGAACGGCTCTTCTGGGATTACGTCGTCAGTGACACCCCACCGCCGGCAGACGGTTCGGCCTCAGCGGAGCAAGCTTTGCGCTGTCTGTATCCGCACGACAATGGACAAACCCTAGACTTTAGCCAGGACACACTGCTCTGCACGGCCTTTACCGAGCTGCAGAACGTGCGCAAGTCGATTGCTCTGCAGGAGGCGCAGGAAGCTCAACTTAAGCAAACACTGCAACAGGCCATAGGCGATGCCAGTCGGGCGACCTTCGCAACCGGCAGCATCACGTGGAAGAAAGCCAAAGACAGCTTGGCTCTGGATATCCCCCGCCTGCTAAAAGAAAAGCCTCATCTGCAAGTTCGCTACTCGACCACCAAAGCCGGTAGTCGACGTTTTCTGCTGGCTTAAACGATCGTTCGCTCCTCCCTTATCCCCGTGCCCTTTCCCTTCAATGCCACCCTGGTCGCTCACGCGGTCTCGGTGGCGTTTTTATTTCAGTGACAGGAGAACTCCCATGCTCAAAGGTTTAGCCATCACACCGCCGGTTTTAGGCCGAATTTCCATCGGCAAAGTCGTCGAAAAGAACGGTAAGCGTCTGCCAGAAAAGGACGATCAATTTACCCTCACCTCCCAATTACATAACCGTGACGGCTGGTTACTGCATCCCCTTAACGAAGAACTGCGCAATGGTAAGGACGGCAAGCTGCGCAGCATTCCGATCCGGCTGCTGTTCAACGAGCCGGACCTCAACTTTCGGGCTGACTACAGCCTGTTCGACCGTAATACTGGCCGGCCGCTGTGCGTCGGCAATGGTGAGACCTGCAAGCGTCTGACCAAGGATGGTATTCAGTCGTTGCCCTGCCCTTCACCGGATGGCTGTTCACTGGCTCAAGGCAATGCCTGCAAACCTTACGGCCGGCTCAACGTTGTGATTGGCGATGACGATCCACTTGGCAGCTTTGTCTTTCGCACCACAGGCTACAACAGCATCCGCACCCTGGCAGCGCGACTGCACTATCTGCAAGCCATCTCCGGCGATCGACTGGCCTGCCTGCCGCTGGAGTTGCGTCTTCGCGGTAAGTCCACTCGCCAAAGCCACGGTGTACCGATTTTCTACGTAGACATCACGGTACGCAGCGGTCTGGGCATGGAAGATGCCTTACTTGCAGCCAAGCAATTGGAGGAGACCCGTCAAGCCGCAGGCTTTGACCAGAGCGCCTTGGATCAAGCGGCACGGCAGGGTTTTAACAATGGGGCCTTTGAGGACACCGTGGAGGACACAGGTGCCATCGTCGAGGAGTTCTTCCCTGTCATTGAAGATCAGCCCAGCCGTATAGAACTCAGCCCCCCTCCACCGGCAGCGCCTGCCAAACCCTCACTTGCCCAGAAGCTGGAATCGCGAGCCTCGCAGCACAAAAGCAGGTCTTCGGTTCAGTAGCCATCAACTCTTCTGCGTTCTTCCCTATTCGCTCAGGAATACCCGAATGAAATATCACAAGCTGATAGCCGGTGAAACAATCGGTACCTATGTCATGGAATCCCCGGTTACCGAGGCTGACATCCTGCAGATGGCACAACAATTGGCAATGAGCCGTCTGTCTAAAGGCCGGGCATTAACGGAGCCAAAGCAGGTTTTTAGCCACCTGCAAACACTGCTGCAGTACCACGAGCACGAGGTCTTTGCGCTACTACTGCTCGACAGCAAACATCGAGTGATTGCCTTCAGGGAGCTATTCAGAGGCACACTGGATGGCGCCAGAGTCTACCCGCGAGAAGTGGTCAAGATTGCGTTGGAGCACAATGCGGCAGCGGTGATTTTGGTACATAACCATCCATCCGGCGACCCTGAACCCAGCCAAGCTGATCGCACGCTAACCCAGGCGCTCAAGAACGCCCTCAGCATGATTGGCACCCAGACGTTGGATCACATCGTTGTAGGTCATGAAGGCTGCGTATCGCTGGCTGAACGAGGTTACCTTTAACTCCAATGTACACACCGTCCGATGGACCGCCTTTGGCATTGCCAGGGTGGTCGTCGGCACGGTGTCCTTCTATTTTTTTGTCGTGATTCAGCGTTGTGCTCAGGTTCTGCTGCACCCGAAACCATGGGAACCATCCCCAAAAACCTTCGTGCTCGACTTACACAGGTAGCTCGCACGATGGAAGAAGGCTGCCTGTCCGGCTATCTCGTCGCGATACAAGTGATAGTAAGGATTTTGTGGAATCTCGACCAATCCCCTGACAGCCTCTACTGATAACCCTAAAGCGCTTGCCCACGCTCCTTCCAAGCGATTAAACATGTTGTCTCTGCCTGATTCGAGCTTACCCAGCGCATTGAATGCATCGTAGTTCAGCAAGATCGCAAAGTGATGATGTGGTCGCGCGTGCTGCCCTTGTTCCCTAGCCCAGACGTAACGCACCTTGGTGTCGTGAGCGTACTTGTTCACAAGTTTCGCCATTTGGCGATGGTGCTTGATTTTGGCTTTAAAGGATTCGATGAAGCGGTCAATAACTTCGTTCGTGAAAGCGTAATCGGGCAATTGATTGTTAGCTGGTAGCCGCAGGTCAAACCTGAATGCGAACACACGAGGGTACTGATTAAGCGCTCGAGATACCGTCTGATGAAGACGGTTTAGGTACTCTTGGATGAAGGGTCCCTTATCCACTTGCACGGTCAGGCCTTGATAAGAACCTTCGTAATGAAGGGTTAAGTTCGTGTTGCCTGGATATCTAGCCATGATGGAGCTCCGAGTATTTAGTTTCATATAGTCAGGCCCACTAGTACATTTTTACTTACACCTAAGAATGTAGAGCACAGTACTGCTCTGCTTAGAGCGCCTACCTTCCCTCCGACACACCCCTACACCTAACCAGTACAGACAAGCCAAACTCACAATAGAGATACTGTATAAGCATAATACCAATACCGAAACTTTCTGACGGCACGACACTAGATAAAACACCCACAAGCCCTGTTAAAAAAGATACATTACAGAGAAACAACAACTCTGGAAAAACACCATGAAGGATAAGTTCCTTCATGGTGTTAACTAGAACCGAGCCAGTGAAATTCACAAAGGCAAACGCAGCAGATCCTCAAGCATCATTCTTCACCAACTGATCCCGCTCTTTAACTTTACTTAGTATCCAATCGTGAACTTCACTTTCCAGCCAACCTACACAACGGTCCCCCAAGGAAATAGGTTTGGGAAATGAATCTCCCGAAATAAACTTGTAAATCGTAGATCTAGCAAGGCCAGTTAGATCCATGACCTCTTTCAATCGAATTATCCTCATGAACGCATCTCCTGTATTCGTCCAGAGGATTGGCAAGGTCAGTAGAACTTTACTGAGGGCCACGAAACTCCTGTCTACTGGCGAGTCAATGAACCACTCAGAGGCTAGAGAACGGGCATGGTAAGAAGCGACCCTTCCTTGCCATGGGCGGCGGCGTTGACGGATTTTTGAAGACCTTTCGGCAGCCGCCCCTTGTTGACCTCAAGGCGGTTCAGGCCCAGCAGCACTTCAGCGGCTTTTTCACGGGTGCTCAGTTGGGCGAAGTCCATGGTGCTGATGCCTTAAACACCGCATAATTTCGGCCCCATCATCAAAAATATCTACTATAAATATTCTAGCTAAACACTATAAAACTCATGCAAAATCTCTATGTTTGTGCTATAAAGCTACTGAATTTTTTCTAGAAGACTTATAAAATGGCCATCAGAATCAATGATAATCTTTCTCAGCTCTGGGGAGACAATTTAGCCAATGACCGCAGGGATATTTGGCTATGGAAACGCCTCCAAGAATACGGGCTCAATATTGGCCCCCTCGACAGAGCGCCGCGAGAGATGCGCAACATAATCGCAGAGTGCTTGAGCTTAAACCCACACATCGCTGAGACTTTGAAACAACAGGAAGCGGCAAAACTACTTCATCAGGATCACTTCAAGTGGATACATGAGGGCAAACGCCAAATCTCATGGGTAAGTAATCGATTACTTAGCGCTTCAGGACTTATTCCATTCATGATCCCAACAAACCTACATGGAATAGACAGGCTGTATTACATCGCAGACTGCTGGGAAGCCGACATCACCTACAAGCGTATTGAACTAAAAAACATAGAGGAACTGTGGAGATCACAAAAAAACACTGACAAACCTTTCAGATGGTTTAAAGACGACAACCAAAAAATCTTGCTCGCGTGGGAATGGCTTACAAAGAACACTCAACTCAATCTCTCACGCCCCCCGTTTGAAGACTATGAAGACCTTTTAATATATTTTGATGAAAACTTTATCATCAACGAACAAAGGGAGCTCTACCTTACTAAAATTAAAGCACGATGGAGCCAGCAAAAATACAGAAGCAACCTATTAGGAAAGTCTCAGTACAACTTTATACTTTCCGACAAGGCCATTCGAAGTTTAGACAAAATATGCGAACAACATGAAATCAGTCGTGCTCGAGCAATAGAAATCCTCATAGCGCAAGAAGAGATAAACGCTACGTACATTGCTGAAAAACTGAAAAACTCCAAACTACTCAATCAAGATTAGTGGGCTTTGCAGAAATAGATACCTGATAGATCTCCGGTCAAAACCCGACCTCACTCTCGGATTATTTTACGGCCCAGCAGGATCTATCTCAAGAGAGCGATACAATGGCTGCTCTCTATTTACCTGCTCTGCATCGTGCCAATCCATGCTGTGACGCAGCTGTTAAGCAGAGCATATTGTACGGCCTGGGTCCGTCCTCCCCCACTGAACTAGTATTGGCTCTCATAACTCACGCAGGCAAAGAAACTAGGCCCAGCGCCAAACCTGGCACATCTTGCACTACAACGTAGTTTCAAACTTCTAACCGGCAATCCAGGCATTGTCGACATCGTTGACGCCAGGACTCACCACGTATTGAATATTTGGCCGCGCAGTCAGCCACTTGCTGACCAGGAAGCCGTAGTAAAGCTCCACTTTGGATGTAGAACATCCCGGGCTGGATGTAGCGATCGATCTTGTTGGTGGCCTTGTTATGCACAGTGGCGTCGCTGAACAAGGTCAGCGCCCGGGCCGGGTTGGTCGCATCCTTGTAGACCTGATGCTGCACCACCCACTAGGCGCCGTGTTTGTTGTTGTGGGATTTGAAGCCTGTATCGCTCAGCGGCTCCTGTGCCACGTCCGCAGCAAGATAGAAATCGTCAGCCTTGGTGGTACTGTAGTAGCCGCCGACGCGGTATTCGCCGGGCGTTGGAGCAGGAAGTAGTAGAGACCGCCCATTTGCTGTACTCGAAGGCAATATGGCATGTGCTGACTCGCCAGAGCGAGTGAAGGAATGCACAATCGCCAGCAATGGCCATCAGAAGCCGTTGGCTCCGCTCAAAAGTGAGATCCGACGAACAGCTGTGGAATTGAGCATTGATCGACGTAAAGGTAGGAATTTAAGAAGATTCGCGAATGGTATTCCAAAAGGTATTCCAATAAAAAATTTAACCAAAAATAATCTATAATAATCAACATGTTATAGAATCAATTCATTACCCCGGCCCACCATTTAGTCTTCCCAGGAAGACCCAGAAAAGTCGTAAAGCCTAGAAAAATCAAAGCTTTACGGCTTTTTTTATTGCCCGCGTTTTCCCACCTAATCCCAGGGCATCCCGAGGTTGATGGAGGCATAAAACGCTCATCAGCTCGCTCGGAGAGCGATGTGCCCCCAATGCCCCTGAAAGACACCAACTGCCGCAACGCAAAGCCTCAGGACAAGCCCTATGGCTGTATGACGAACAGAGCTTGTACCTGGAAGTGCATCCCAACGCAGGCCGTTACTGGCGCTTGAAGTACTGCTTTCTGGGAAAGGAAAAACACCTGGCTCTTAGCGTTTATCCCGAGGCTGGCTTGCGGGATGCTCGGCGCCAGCGCGATGACGCTTGTGTTCAGCCGACGGCCAAGATTCCATCGCTCATGACGCCGCCAAACAGGCCAGGCACGACTTCACAGGCATGCTCGGCAGTTAGCACGGTGTTGATCTCTATCACTCTTTGCCAAAGCCAAACAATGAACTCAGCCCGCGTGCCGGCTTTCGTTCATAGAAGGGTGCGGTTTGCTTGAGGAAGTAATCGCTAAGGCCTGGTTCCCCTTCGAGAACGTGACAGAGGTCAACGGGTTCGCCAGCCGAAACGGCATCCCCGGCAACGGTGCCGGCTTCGCGCATGACCCGTTCGATATCTCCATCCGCTTCAATACCAATAACCAGATGAGGATCTTGACCAGACGATGGTTCGTGCATCAACGCCAGGAACGCACGCTTTACGTTGCGATGTTTGGCGAACAATTGTGTGAGCGAGTTGACCATCTTCGACGGATATTGCGACGGCTGTCCGAGCAGCACTTGGGTGTCTGTTTCGACCGTGTGCGGTACCGGCTTTTGGCCAATCTCGCCGGAGAGCAGAAGGCGTACTTCCTGGGGGGAAAACGCTTTCCCGTAGGGAGACTTTGGATTGAGGAAAAGAGGGGTGCCCAGTGTGACTTCAAAAAACGATCTGGCCGAGATCTCCAAGTAGGAGTCTTCGCTATCTATGCATCTTTGTAGTGCTTGCAGCGAAGAAAAAAACGGGATGACCACAGAGCCGTCAGGCTTTTGCCATTGCGCGATACTGATGTTGCTATTCGCCTCGAGGTGAACTTGACCTTCGCCAGTGCCAGCAGTGCCAACGACGTAAATAGTGGAATTCAACAGAGCCTTGAAAAAGTCAGGTCGATGGGCCGGTTCATCTGTCGCCAGCCTGAGTAATTTTTCGAGGAGGTTTTCTTGCTTGGTATCCATGATGTCCATCGGCAGTCCCAACAAAACAGACAAAAAGTGAGAGGCGCAGAGCGCACAGTTTTCCATACGGCTGTGAAAACAGGAAGAACCGCAGGGTAACAAATCGGAAGCATACGCATAGCACCCTGAACGGTTTTCCAAGGAGAGCACTACCTTATCAGTGCTGCTCCGACCAACACCCGTTAATGCCCGCAGGTGGTTGATGGGTTCTGGCCTTGCCGAGGAACGATAAACTCAGGCCGCCAGTTTAACGCCTTAAGTACGCTCATCGGAAATACGCGGGCGCGGAAACTTTCATAGAAACCCAACAATAAAGTCATTTAAAGAAGTTACTTACAGATGATTCTTTAATCCACTCAACAAAAATAAACAAACCATATAATCAGGCACTTAGCGCTCATCGAAACCTGCCAGTTTTATGGCGTAGGCAAACAGCAGCACGGCACATCACTCCTGCGCGAAGTAATCACTGTCGAGCTGTTTCACTTCGTACACCTGTTTAACGCTCACGCCCAGGTTGTTCTCCACCCTCAGTTGTGCCAGTTCAACGCCGTCGATCAGTACCACTTTGATATCCAGCCCCAGCGCTGCGGTGCGGGCGCCGTCGGAAACAGGCACCCTCAGAATAGAAACGCTCACCAGCACTTACGGCATCGTCGTCTTGAAAACACAGGTTCCTCAACCACAAAACCCTCCCCCTCGCCACTAAACCCGCAGTGCCCTGTAGATGATAAAAGCTCTCATTAGAATGTCTCCCCACTCACAGGGCTCAAGAGGTCACGGCGATGAGCACGGGGATGGCCAGCAGAAGCTCAGTGCGCGGTTTATCGGCCAGCGCAGGGCGTTGGTGCGGATGCTGGGACGGGTGGTCGGCTGTACCCGAGCGCCCAGTACCTGGCGTTCGATCATCTGGGCAGCCACCCGCCGGGATTTCTAACGCCCTGGCCCTCACGCGCCCGCACCCCGCGGGCGCGACTGTTTTTAGCCGGCCAACAAATACTCCCGCATAACTTCCCAGACAGCGCTAAGATACAGATATTAAAAAGCCATTACCGTGGCGTATTTGCGTGCTTTACCCTGCGAGACGAATAAAAAAATATCGCGCGCGGGTTCGCTCACTCTATGACTTATGCGGTTAATCATGTTTGTTCTGAAGTCTGCTTGTGCTCGGCAAATTGCCGACGTTCATCATATGTACAGTGACATGCAAAGTGCGTTGGAGGCGGTCAAATCGCGCATGGCGGTGGTGGAGCTCAGCCCCCAAGGCGAGATTATCGATGCCAACCCGATTTTTCTCGGCGTATTGGGTTATGCACTGGAGGACCTGCGCGGCCGCCATCACCGCGTCCTGTGCCCCGCCGACTACGTGGCCAGCCCCGCCTACGCCACGTTCTGGCGGCGCTTGGCCGAGGGCGAGACCCTGAGTGACCGCTTTAAACGGGTGCATAAAAACGGTTCTGATGTGTGGTTGGAAGCCAGTTATATCCCAATAAGAGATCAACTGGGCCACGTTGTAAAAGTGCTGAAAATCGCCACGGACATTACTGCCCCGGTATTAAAGGAAAGTGCCAACCGCAGCCTGATAGAAGCGCTGCACCGTTCCATGGCGGTTATTGAATTTGATTTAAACGGTAATGTGATTACTGCCAATGCCAACTTTCTGGCGGCCACCGGTTATACCCTGGGCGAAGTTCAGGGCCGTCACCACAGCCTGTTTTGCCGCCAGGCCTATACCAAGACCGTGGAATACCAGCAGTTCTGGGACGCGTTGCACGCTGGCAAGCATTGCGCCGGGTTGTTCCAGCGGGTCAACAAGGCCGGCCACGACGTCTGGCTGAACGCCACCTATAACCCGTTGTTCGACGCCCAGGGCAAGCTCTACGGCGTTATCAAACTGGCCACCGACGACACCCGCCAGGTGGAGCAGAAGGCCCGGGAAACCGAGGCCGCGCAACTGGCCTACAAAACCTCGCAGCAAACCGATGTGGCCACCCAGAACGGCATCGCTGTCATCAAGGATGCCGCGGCCATCGTCGACTCCATCGCCAGCGACCTGCGCGGCGCCTCGGCGCTGTTCACCGACCTCAACCAGCAGTCGTCGAACATCAAGGCGATCGTCACCGGCATCAAGGACATTGCCGAGCAGACCAACCTGCTGGCGCTCAACGCCGCCATCGAGGCCGCCCGCGCTGGCGACCAGGGCCGCGGCTTTGCCATCGTCGCCGACGAGGTGCGCAACCTCGCCTCACGCACCGCCAAGGCCACCGCCGAGATCGTCACGGTGGTGGAGCACAACAGTCGCCTGGCCGAAGACGCCGTCAACCAGATGCAGGAAAGCCGCACCAAGGCCGAAGAAGGCGCACGCCTGACCGCCCACGCCGGCGAGGTCATCAGCCAGATCCACGTCGGTGCGCAAACCGTGGTCGCCGCCATGGGCCGCTTCTCCTCGCTCTACGAAAGCCACGACTGACCGCTGCCCCCGCGCCAGGGCCGGTGATAGGCTCACCGCCCTGGCCACCGCCCCCGACCACCGGAAGCCCCGCCCCATGTTCAAACCGCTGCTAGCCGCCTGCCTCGCCGGCGCCCCGCTGCTGGCCGCCGCCCACCCGCTGGCCGGGGTGTGGCAAGGCACATTGGGCAAAAACCCGATCACCGTGTGCTTCAACGCCACGCCCGAGAACAACGCCAGTTACTACTACCAGCGCTTCCTCACGCCGATCCAGTTGACCGTGCAAGCCGACAGCGGCCAGTGGCAAGAGGCCGAAAACACCGGCCAATGGCAACTCGACAGCCCCGACGGCGAACGCCTGAGCGGCCAATGGCACGCCCCCGACCGCAGCAAAACCCTGCCCCTGGCCCTGAGCCGCGTGCCCCACACCCGCGCCGCCGACGATTGCGCCAGCGACGCCTACGCCCTGGCACTGGAAACCGCCAAGCCCAGCGTGCAGGTGGAGAAAAAGGACTACCGCGGCCACGGCTACCAAGTGCGCACGCAAAACGGCCATCCGTTGCTTCGCCTCGACGGCGACACCCCGGGCATCCAGCGCATCAACCAACAACTGCTGGCCCTGGCCTACAACGCCGAGAGCCTCGCCCAATTCAACGCCGAGCGCCGCGAATCCCTGGGCCAGCGCGGCGCCGTGTACACCAGCGAAATCAGCGTGCTGCCCCACTCCTGGTCGTCGCAGTGGATCACCGTCAACTTTTACCGCTGGCAGACCGGCACCGGCGCGGGCGGCATCAGTTGGGGCCTGCACACCTGGAACCTGGCCACCGGGGAAAAAGTCGACCCCTGGACCTGGGTCGGCGGGCGCTTCGACTGGTACAGCCCCTACGCCGGCCACAGCACGATGGCGCAGAAATTCGCGCAATGGATTGAGGCCCAAACCCCACCCGACGCCGACTGCCCCGGCGCCGCCAGCTATGGCACCTACGACCTGAGCTTCGACACCCAGGGCCTGAAGCTGGCCAACCACCCCAGCGGCGATGGCTGCGACGTGGAAGTGGCCATCCCCTGGGCACAGCTTGCGCCGCTGCTGTCTGCCCAAGGCCGGGCGGTGTTGCCGAGCCTGCAACAGCCCTGAAAGCGCCCTTCTTGACCAACGTCAAGGGCGCCCCTGCCGGTGGGCGTTAGCCTCAGGCACTCCTCTTGCCTTTGGGTGCCCTTCATGGCCAAGCCTTTCCCCCTGCACCCCAAGCACCCCGAGCGGATCTGCTGGGGCTGCGACCGCTACTGTGCCACCACCGACCTGGCCTGCGGCAACGGCGCCGACCGCACCATGCACCCGGCGGAAATGATCGGCGAAGACTGGTACTTGCATGGGGATTGGGGCATCGAAGTACCGGCCCAACCCATCGAAGTGCAAGAAGAGCCGCAAGCCTGAACCGGCACCCTCCCGGCCAAATCAAATAGCCATAAGCCATTATTGCAATGGCATATCGGTCAAATACCTTGTCATATCTGAATTCTGCCCGCCCCACTAAACATCGGCTTATCCAATAATTGCCAGACCCGGACTCGCTGTGTATTGTGCGGCACACCGCATAACACCCTCGCCAACTGTTTAAGCTCAACGATCCAGGGACTGGAACGACAATGGACTTTAACTACAACCGGGTTCTTGCTTACCTAAAAGTTGCTCAATTCAAGTCGTTTTCCCACGCGGCAGTGCAACTCAACATCAGTACCAGCATGGTCAGTGTGCACATCAAGGAACTTGAACTTTCCTTGGGCACGACCTTGATTAACAGAACCACCCGGTCATTGGCACTCACCGAAGCCGGCCAGCGTTTCTATGATGACTTCATGGATATAAAGCAGCGCATCGATTGCTCGCTGCAAACACTCAAGGAAAGTACCGGGCAAGTGTGTGGCATATTGCGCATCGTTTCGCCCCGCGAGTACGGCTCACGCTTTATCGTTCCCGCCATCGCTGAGTTCTCCAGGCTTCACCCTCACTTGAAGATCGTCCACGACGTCGGCTACCCCCTGGCCAACCTGGCCAGCGGCAGGCATGACCTGGCCATCTGCCTCGGGCCGCTGGAAGATTCGTCGTTCAAGTGCCGCAAGATTGCAGACTTTGAAAACTACTTGGTCGCCAGCCCCCAGTTCCTCGAACGTTATGGAGTACAAGACATCAACTGCCTTAATACCCTGCCATGGATCACCAACGAGTCGCTGTATAAAGAAGGCAAGTGGGTGTTGCGCAAACAACCGGGCGACGTATTCATCGTCAAGCCCAATATTCGTTATGCCTCTAACTCACTGACCCTGATTCATCAAATGGCGTTGTTCGACCTGGGCATTGCGGCATTGCCGGCCTGGATGCTCAAGGATGATATTGAGGCCAACACTCTGATTCGTTTATTCCCCGAACATGAGTTCGCCACTTCGCCGGTCAATATTCTTTACCCCAACGGCATTAACCTACCGCTCAAAGCCCGGCGTTTTATTGATTACCTGGTGGCCAAACTGGGCACCGTACACGTACAGGCGCGAACCCAATGACCGCCCCCAGAGGAACCCGCATGTCCCCCATCAAGGTGCCGCTCGCCGGCGTGCTGTGGATGATCGCCAGCCTGCTCTCCTTCATGGGCATGGCGGTGGCTTCCCGCGAACTTTCCGCGTTCATGTCCATTTTCCAGATCCTGTTTTTCCGCTCCTTTGTCGGGCTGTTGATTATTGCCCCGTTGATCTACCGCCAGCGCCGCCAGTTGCGCCAGGCCCGGGACCTTGGCCTGCAAGTGGCCAGGAACGCGGTGCACTTTGCCGGGCAGTACGCCTGGACCGTGGGCGTGGCGGCGCTGCCGTTGGTGACGGTGTTTGCCCTGGAATTCACCACACCGATCTGGGTGTCGCTGTTGGCCTTTGTGTTCCTCAAAGAACGCATGAGCACTGCCCGGGTACTGGCGGCCCTGGGCGGTTTCATCGGCGTGTTGGTGGTGCTGCGCCCGGGCATGGCCACCCTGGAGCCGGCCGCGCTCATCGTGCTGCTGGCCGCCGTGTGCTACGCCACGTCCATCATTCTGGTCAAACGCCTGACCCTGACCAGCAGCCCCGCGATCATCGTGATCTGGATGGTGCTGTTGCAGTTGCCCCTGGGCCTGGCCCTGTCGCTGGCGCAATGGCGCACCCCGCCCATGGCGTGCCTGCCGTGGATCGTGTTGCTGGGGGTCACCGGGTTGAGCGCGCACTTTGCCATGGCCAAGGCCCTGAACCTGATGGACGCCTCGATTGCCATACCCATCGATTTTTTCCGCGTGCCGCTGATCGCCGTAGTGGGCTTCATGCTCTACGGCGAAAGCCTGGAAACCTGGGTGTTTGTCGGCGCGCTGATAATCTTCGCCTCCAACTACCTGGCCTTTCGCGCCGAGCAAAAGCGCCCGGCGTGAAGCCTCGCGGTCAAGGCGTGTGGTCTAGGTAGGTGTCAAAGTCCCACTGGGTGACGGTGGCCAGGAACGACTGCCACTCGTTGGTTTTGATGGCCTGGAACAAGCCCTTCATATCCCCCGGCAGGGCCGCAGACACTACCGGGTCGTGGTCCAGCGCCTCAAGGGCTTGCCCCAGGTTGCGCGGCACGTAGGCCGTGGGCGCCGGGTGCTCGCCATAGCTGTCGCCGTCCGTGGCGGGGCCGGGCTCCACACGGTTGGCCAAACCATCGTCAATCGCCGCCAACAGCGCACTGGCCATCAGGTACGGGTTGACGATGGCGTCGGCGGTGCGGTACTCGACCCGGTCCGGTGCCGACACGCGAATCGCACAGGTACGGTTCTGATACCCCCAGTTGGCCCGCACCGGCGCCCAGAAACCGGTTTCCCACAGGCGCTTGTAGGAATTGACCGTGGGCGCCGCAATCGCCGTCAAGGCATTCAAATGGCGCTGGATGCCGCCAATGGCGAACTTGCCCACATCGGTCAGGCCCGGGTCACCCGCCGCGGGCAGGAACAGGTTGGTGCCGCCTTCATAGTGGCTATAAACCTCCTCCATGCCCTGGGTGCGGGCGAACACCTCCTCGCGCAACACCGCGTGCCCGCCATCCCACAGCGACAGATTGAAGTGGCACCCAGAGCCTGAAACCCCAGCAAACGGCTTGGGCAGAAAACACGCCACCAGGTCGAACTCGCGGGCGACTTGATGGCAAATCTGCCGATAGGTCATCAGCCGATCACAACTGGCCAGCACGTCATCGAAGGCGAAGTTGAGTTCCAACTGCCCCGGCGCATCCTCGTGGTCGCCCTGGATCATGTCCAAGCCCATGGCGTGGGCGTATTCCAGCACTTTCATGTACACCGGGCGCAAGGTTTCAAACTGGCCGATGTGGTAGCAACGCGGCTCGGTCACGCCCACATAGCGCGGCTCGCCCGCTTGCTGGCGCAACCACATCATTTCCGGCTCCATCCCGGCCCGCAGTCGCAGGCCATGGCGGGCCTCAAAGGCCTGGTGCTGGGCGCGCAGGTTACCCCGGCAATCGGCGTCCAGGCGCTGGCCGGGCGACGTGGGGTCGGCGGGGTTGCGAAACAGCGCGCAGAACACCCGCGCCACCCGTTTATCCCAGGGCAGTTGCACCAGGGTTTCCGGCTCGGGGTAGGCCAGCAACTCCGAGGCGTTGGGCGGGTAACCCAGGTAATTGCCAAAGCGGTCCAACGCCACATTCACCGTGGCGCCGTAGACCATGGAAAACCCCTTCTCGGCCATACGCGCAAAATGCCGCGCCGGAATGCCCTTGCCCTGCAACCGCCCGGTGATGGACGGAAACTGCATGTAGACGTACTCCACGCCACTGCTTTGCAGCCAGCGAAGGGCCCGAAGCAGGTTGTCCCGGCGCTGCGGCGAATCCCTGAAAGCTTCATGTTCCATCACGTGTGACTCCCTTGAACGGCATCAAACCCGCGCCAGCAGGCGATTAAGACTTTCCACGCTGCGCCCCAGGTCATCGACGCTGGTGTAGAGGGGGTTGAAGGCCACCCGCAGCAGGTCCGGGTAGCGATACTCGGCGACGATCCCCTGCGCCATCAGCCCCTCGTGCAGCGCCTGGGCATTGGCCACCGAAAACCCCAGATGACCACTGAGGTTGTCGCCGCCCACCTCGTGCAACAAGCGAACACGGCCCGCACGCAGGTGGGGGGCCAAGGCCTCGATAAACCGGGCGCACAACTCGCGGCTGCCGGCCTCGACGCAGGGCATCCCGGCCTCCAGCAGCAAGTCCACGCCCGCCTCCAGCGCCACCAGGGAAAAAGTCGTCGGGGTGGCGACCTGCATGCGCTTGATGCCGGCGGCCGGAACAAAACCGTCACTGAACACAAACGGCTCGGCATGCCCCAACCAACCCTGGATCGGGTTGTGCAAGCGCTCCTGCAACCCGCGCCTGGCGTAGACAAACGCCGGCGCGCCCGGGCCGCCGTTCAAATACTTGTAGCCGCAGCCCACCGCCATATCGACGCCGCTGGCGTTGAAATCCAGCGCCATGATGCCGACGCTGTGGGACACATCCCACAGCGTCAACGCCCCCACCGCCCGCGCCTGTTCATTGAGCCTGTGCAGGTCGTGGGCTTGCCCCGTGCGGTAGTCGACATGGGACAGCATCAGCACCGCCACCGAGCGATCGAGGGCATCGACAACGGCCGCGCGCGGCACGATGCGGATCTCGATATCAGGGTGCAGCACGCCCACACTCTGGGCCACATAGAGGTCGCTGGAGAAATTCCCCTGCTCGCTCAGCACCACCTTGCGGGTGGGGTCCAGGGCCAATGCCGCGTTCAACAGCTTGAACAGGTTGACCGAGGTGCTATCGCACACCAACGTCGTGCCCGGGTCGGCACCCAGCAGCCCGGCGATCTTGTCGCCGATGGCCTGCGGCGCGTCGAGCCAGCCGTGTTTTTTCCAGGCCCCCGCCAGTTGCTGGCCCCACTGCGCTTCGCAGGTCTGCACCAAGCGCTGCGCCACCCCGGCCACCGCCGGGCCCAAGGAGTTGCCCGCCAGGTAAACCAAACCCTGGGGCATGACGAACCGGTCGCGGCGATAGGCGTGTTCGGCGGCGTGCCCAGCCCTGTTGAGGTCCATGCCCACGCCCTCCTAGACCGTTTGCTTACGTTGCGCATCCGCCGCCAGGATCGGCTGGATGAAGGTGTCGAAATCCTCTTCGTGCCACCAGTGGCGCACCAGGCCATCCTCGAAGCCGAAGATGTCGATGCCGGTCAGGCGCACCGGCACGCCCGTGCCCTCGATGCCCAGGATCACCCCGGTATGGGTGCCCTCGGCCACGTAGCGAGCGGCCAGTTGATTGCCCTGCACAATCACGCTTTCGATGTTGAAACGCACATCGGGAAAGGCCTGGTGCCAGTCCGCCGCCATTAACTTGTGGCCCTGCAAATTACCGGCAAACTGCGGAATCGGCCGGTGGTCTTCAAACTCGGGGTGAAATATCGAATCGACGAAGTTCACATTGCCTTTATTCCAAACTTCCCCGATCCAGATATTGACGTAGGCATTGCGCATGTTTTCCTGGGACAGATCAATCGACATCATGCCGCTCCTTATAGAATGTCTTTACCACGACGAATTTCATCCACGACCACCGTCGATGGCGAGAATGATTGTTTGAGTACTTCCACGGCTTTATGCGGGTCGGCGTCACCGCACATAAAAATATCCACCGCCGCATAATTGAACTCTGGCCAGCTATGAATCGAAATATGCGACTCGGCCAACACACAAACACCCGACACGCCGCCATTGGGCGTGAAGTAATGAAAATACTGGTGCAACAACGTCGCCCGCGCTGCGGCAACGCCCGCCACCAATGCACGGCGGACACTTTCGACATTATCGATATTGCGTGCACCGTATAAATCCACCAGCAGATGTTTACCGGCATACGCCCCTTGCCCATCCGATAACAAATACAGGTTCGGCCCTACACTCTCGTTAGTTCCCATACCGGCTCCCACCCTCTTCTTGAATAAAGGCTGACGTTATTGCGGGCACGGGTTCAGGGAAAAACCGCAGATATCCCGGTAGCCGCTGTTCACTCGATCCAGGCTGTGGATGGGCGTGACGTCATGCAAACCCTGCGCATCGTCGAACAAGGCGGTTTCCAGGGGCTGGCGCAAGGTATGGCGCAGCCTGACCCGGGCTTGCTGATCGCAGAACAGGCTTTCACCGCCCTCGATGTTGTGGCGTTTGACCAGGGTGATGGAAGTGAACTCGTGGCCATCGCGGTGCGGCCCTTCGGGCACAGGCTGGCCGGGCACATCGGGCTGGGCGGTGATGCGGTACAGATGAATGCCGATATCCCAGGTACTGGAAACCGCGCGGCGTTCGGCGGGCAACAACAGGTACATATCAACGATCAATTGATGCAGGAACCGGTTATTGATGGTTGACGGTTCAAGGGGCTGATAAATCCGCTCGACACCACCGGAATAACCATTGACCGTCGCCTCCTGAAAAAAACCCCGCAGCGGTTTCAAGGTCAACGCTATATGTTCCCCCTCATCGCGCAGCAGAACTTCGTTAAAACGCCGCCGACGATAAGTGTCACCCTCTTTCATATATTCATCGAGGGGCAAGTTGCCAAAGTCGGCCTGAAAATCCCGAAAGTCCTGATAGAGCGTGTCCTGCTCCGGCAGCGTCGGTTGTTTTAACGCTACTTGCCCATGCACGAATGAAACTGAAGAGTCGTACATGCACAAACGCGCGGGCACGACGGCCTTGTCAAACATAGTGAGTTCCTTTCTTCAATCCCTGAAAGCGTATTACCGCAGCCATAAAAGTCGAGGCAGCTAATTCTTCTCCCAACACCACCTGCAACTTTCAAGGCGCCAACTTGCCCAAGTAGGCGCATACCCGTCAACACTTCAAACGTTATGAAAACGGCAAGCGCCCGGCAACTACCGAAAAATCCAAATAGAACAAGGCATTGTGATTGTTTAATAACACTGGATTGTGTTTCCAAGCCTGGCCGGCACGCAGCGCGCTGTTTATCGACTACCGGCCCCGGCGCACGGTTTCGCCAGCCCCAACCCGTTGTGAGGACGATGGCCGCCTCCCGCCCTGCGGCGAACCGAGGCCTCCATGAAATTCACCACCCTGTCTGTGGCCGGCAAACTCAAGTTCTACCCATGGGTGGTGTTCGATCAGGTGCTGCAAAGGGGTTCGCTGGTGCGGGCCGCGGGGGCGAGCATGGCCCGGGGCGGCGGCCCGCCCATCGCCTGGGCCGACACCCAGCAACCCCAGGCGCAAGCGCAGCCCCCTGCCCACCTCAAACGCCCCGGCCTACCGTGAGCAATGGGCCTGTGCGCGCCCCGCCCAGCCGTGCAATCAGAGGGTCGAGCGCACGCGCCACAGTTCGGGGAAAAGCACGGTGTCGAGCATTTTGCGCAGGTAGCCCACGCCTTCGGTGCCGCCGGTGCCGGGTTGGAAGCCGATGATGCGTTCCACCGTGGTCACGTGGCGAAAGCGCCATTGGCGGAAGGAGTCTTCCAGGTCGATGAATTTCTCGGCCAACTGGTACAGGTCCCAGTAGCGCTTGGGGTCGGTGTAGACCTCGCGCCACGCCGCTTCCACGGACGGGTCGTGGGCGGTCGGGCTGCTGGGGTCACGCTCAAAGCGTTGCGGGTCGATGTGCAGGCCGGCCTTGACCATCAGGCCGATCGCCTCGTCATACAGCGACGGCGTGACAATCGCTTCCTGCAAGGCTTGGAGCAGTTCCGGGCGATGGGCGTGGGGGCGCAACAGGGTCGCACTCTTGTTGCCCAGGAGGAATTCGATCTCGCGGTACTGGAACGACTGGAACCCCGACGACTGGCCCAAAAACGGGCGGATCGAGTGGTACTCGGTGGGGGTCATGGTCGCCAGCACGGTCCAGGCGTGCACCAGTTGATCGAAGATCCGCGAGACCCGCGCCAGCATCTTGAACGCCGGTTGCAGTTCGCTCAGGCGGATGTGTTCGCGGGCGGCCTTGAGTTCGTGAAGCATCAGTTTCATCCACAGCTCCGAGGTCTGGTGCTGGATGATGAACAACAGTTCGTTGTGGTCCGGCGACAGCGGGTGCTGGGCGCTGAGGATGCGGCCCAGGTCCAGGTAGTCGCCGTAGCTCATGGAATCGGAAAAATTCAGCTCGGCGTTATGCCAGTCGGCGTCCTGGTTGGAGGGGGAGTACGGGCATTGACTCATTGCGGCGGTTCCTCGGGGCTGGGGCGGTTCGGGCCGCCCGCATCGTTATGGGCTAAGTCAGGGCTTGAGCGGGCGCAGGATCGCGCGCACGGGGCTGGCGTCCAGGTTGGCGAAACGCAGGGGCAAGGCGATCAACTCGTAATCCCCCGGCGCCACTTCGTCGAGGACGATGCCTTCGAGGATCGCCATGCCGTGGCGGGCGATGGCGTTGTGGGCGTCCATGGTTTTCGATTGCTGCGGGTCCAGGGACGGCGTGTCGATGCCGAGCAGGCGCACCCCCAGGCTGGCGAGCAGCTCCACGGTGGCCGGGGCGACGGCGGTGAAGTGTTCGTCCCACACGTCCAGCGGTGCCTGGCGATAGGTGCGCAGCAGCACGCGCGCGGGCACGCCCTCAAGCTGCCCCGCCAGTTGCTCCGGTTGCACCAGCTCGCCGCTGTCCAGGCAATGCAGCACGCGGCACGGCCCCATGTAGACATCCAGCGGCACCTGGCCGATGGCCGCGCCTTCGGGGCTGTAATGCAGGGGCGCATCGACATGGGCGCCGGTGTGCGGCGACAGGGTCACGCGCCCGACATTGACCGGGCACTGCGGCCCGAAGGTCCACACGCGCTCTTCCTGGAACGGCGTGTCGCCGGGCCAGGTGGGCGTTGCATTACTCAACGGCGGGCTGATGTCCCACCACGCAGGTGTGTTGTTCATTGTGCTGTTCTCGGCCACGTTGAAAGGCATCATACGAGCGATAGCCGTCAAGATTCTTGCGAATTCTCCTACAGCCTCCGCTGAATTTCGCACTTGCTGCCAAAAAAAAGCCCTTTGCCGGAGGATTCTTCAAACACCCGCCGCCGCAGGCATTGCGCTTGCGGATACCCCAGTGTCGAACCCAGACAACTGGCCGGCGCAGGCAAGGGCTAGGGTGCCGGTTCTGTTCTGCCGACAACCTGGAGCCAACATGTCCGCCCCCATTACCGTGCTACGCGACACCCACCCCCTGCCGCTGCTCGACGCCTGCAAATGGCAACGCCTGGAAGGCGACCCGCACACCGTCAACCTCAACGCCTACACCAGCGAAGACGGCAGCAAGATCATGGGCACCTGGATCTGCACCCCCGGCAAATGGCGGGTGGAATACGTGAAGTGGGAGTACTGCCATTTCCAGGAAGGCTACTGCGTGATAACCCCGGACGGCATGGCGCCAATCCACCTGCGCGCCGGCGACATTTTTGTCGTGGAACCGGGCATGACAGGCACCTGGGAAGTGGTGGAAACGGTGCGTAAGTATTTTGTGTTTGCCTGATGGGCAATCGATAAAAACCCAAGAACAACAACGGTGGGAGCGAGCCTGCTCGCGATAGCGGCGTGCCAGGCCCTGCATCGGGTGTCTGGCGTGGCGCTATCGCGGGCAGGCCCGCTCCCACCGGTTTTGCTGCTACTGGGTTTTAAGCCAAGCCTCTTACTGCGGCTTGCGATAGCTGTTGATGATCGCCGAGAAATCCTGCCCACCCTCGCCGCGCAGGCTCATGGCCTGGTACAGCTGCTGGGCCACGGCGCCGAGCACCACCGGTTGGTGGGCCTGGCGGGCGGCTTCGGTGGCCAGGCCCAGGTCCTTGAGCATCAGCTCGGCGCCGAAACCGCCGGTGTAGCCGCGCGAGGCCGGGGCGGTTTCCACCACGCCCGGCCACGGGTTATACGCCTCCGAGCTCCAGCAGCGCCCGGTGGAGCTGTTGATGATCCCCGCCAGCACCTGGGTGTCGATGCCCAGGGCATCGCCCAGGGCCATGGCTTCGCTGACGCCGACCATGGAGATGCCCAGCAGCAGGTTGTTGCAGATCTTGGCGATCTGCCCCGTACCGACCGCGCCGCAATGAACGATGTTGCGCCCCATCTGCGCCAGCACCGGTTGCAGGGTGGCGAACAACTCGGGCGTGGCGCCGACCATAAAGGTCAGGGTCCCGGCCGCCGCGCCGCCCGTGCCGCCCGATACCGGCGCATCGGCCAGGGCCACGCCTTGTTTGGCCGCCGCGGCCGCCACGTCGCGGGCGGTCTGCGGGTCGATGGTGCTGCAATCGACGGCGGGCACGCCGGCGCCGATCCCGGCCAATACGCCCTCCTCGCCCAGCCACACGCTGCGCACATGGGCGGCGGCCGGCAGCATGGTAATCACCAACTCGGCGCCTTGGGCGGCGTCGCGGGGCGAGGCGCTGATGGTGCCGCCCAGTTGCGCCAGCTCCGCCAGCACGCTTTGGTTAAGGTCGAACAGGTGCAGCGAATGGCCGGCCTTGAGCAGGTTGCGGGCCATGGGCGCGCCCATGTTGCCCAAGCCGATAAATGCGATGTTCATGGCTGTTTCCTCAACGCAGGTTGATGGTGGTGTTCACGCCATCATTGACGCTGTCATCGTCGAACCAGCGGCTGGTGACGGTTTTGGTCTGAGTATAGAACTGCACCACTTGCTTGCCGTACGGCCCCAGGTCACCGAGTTTCGAGCCACGCGAGCCGGTGAAGCTGAACATCGGCACCGGCACCGGGATCGGGATGTTGATGCCCACCTGGCCGACGTCGATTTCACTCTGGAACTTGCGCGCCGCCGCGCCGCTCTGGGTGAACAGGCCGGTGCCGTTGCCGAACGGGTTGGCGTTGACCAGGGCAATGGCCTGATCGAGGGTGTCGACCTCCAGCACCACCAGCACCGGGCCGAAGATTTCCTGGGTGTAGATCTGCATGTCGGTGGTCACCCCGGAAAACAGGGTCGGGCCGACGAAGTTGCCTTGCTCGTAGCCAGGTACTTTGATGTCACGGCCATCGAGTTCCAGCTTGGCGCCTTCCTTGATGCCGCTTTCGATCAGGCCCAGCACACGTTCCTTGGCGCGCTTGGAAATCACCGGGCCGACATCGGTGCCCGGCTCACTGCCCGCGTTGACCTTGAGTTTTTGTGCCAGGGCCTTGAGGTCCGGCAGCCATTGCTTGGCCGCGCCCACCAGCACCACCACCGAGGTGGCCATGCAGCGCTGCCCGGCCGCGCCGAAACCGGCACCCACCAGGGCGTTGAGGGTTTGCTCGCGGTTGGCGTCGGGCAGCACCACGGCGTGGTTCTTGGCGCCCATCATCGATTGCACGCGCTTGCCGTGCTTGCCGGCCAGGTCATAGACGTGGGTGCCCACGGCGGTGGAGCCCACGAAGGACACGGCCTTGATGTCTTTGTGGGTGCAGAGCGCATCGACCACGTCCTTGCCGCCATGCACCACGTTGAGCACGCCCGGTGGCACGCCCGCTTCCAGCGCCAACTCCACCAGCAGCAGGGTGGACAGCGGGTCCTGCTCCGAAGGCTTGAGCACGAAGGTGTTGCCGCAGGCGATGGCCATGGGGAACATCCACAGCGGAATCATCGCCGGGAAGTTGAACGGGGTGATGCCTGCGCACACGCCGATAGGCTGGCGCAGGGTGTAGGTATCGACGCCACCGGCGACGTTCTCGGCAAATTCGCCCATTTGCAGGGTGCCGATGGAACAGGCGTGCTCCACCACTTCCAGGCCACGGAAAATATCGCCTTCGGCGTCGGCGAGGGTCTTGCCCTGTTCGGCGCTGAGGACCACGGCGATGCGCTTGGAGTGTTCGCGGATCAAGGCCTGGAGTTTGAGCATGATGCGCATGCGCGCGCCGATGGGCGTCAGCTTCCAGGTCTGGAAGGCGCGGTGGGCGGCGTCGATAGCGGCATTGACTTCAGCGGCCGTGGCGAACGGCACCTGGGCCAGCACTTGCTGGGTGGCCGGGTTGACGATGTCGTGCCATTCGCTGGTTTGGGATTCGACCCACTGGCCATCGATCAACAGCTTGGCCCGTTGCAGGGTGGTATCGGCAGAAGTAAGCGAAGCGTTCATGCAGGTCTCCAGATCTTGTCGTTGTTCAAGGAGCCAAGGCCTGCTGTGGCCTTGAGGATGAGGCGGGGGTCCGGGTTGGTGGGCGGACAGTTTTTGGAGTATAGATGTGCAAACTTCTAATAAGTACGCACATAAAAACCGGTCCAACATGCAAAAAAACATCACTTCCCTGGGTTCGCTGAACTGGGACGACCTCAAGTTTTTCCTGGAGGTGGCCCGCACCCGCAAGGCCAGCACCGCAGCCAAGCGCCTGGCGGTGGACTACACCACCGTGTCGCGGCGCATCAGTTCCCTGGAGGGTGCGCTGGGCACGCTGCTGTTCGAGAAATCGCGCACCAATGGCTTTGTCCTCACCGCCGAGGGCCAGCGGCTGCTGGGGTACGCCGAGTCGATCGAAAGCACCCTGCACATTGCCTGCGAGCAGGTGTCCGGCTCGGGCGTGGCGCTGTCGGGGCATATCCGCATGGGTTGCACCGAAGGTTTTGGCAGTTTCTTTATCACCCCGCAGTTGAGCCACTTCGTCGATGCCTACCCGGCGATCAGCGTGGACATCCTGCCGCTGCCCCACTTCATCAGCCTGTCCAAGCGCGAAGCCGACATCGTGATCGCCCTGGAACGCCCGGAACACGGGCCCTACGTGTGCTGCAAACTGTGCGACTACCGCTTGCAGCTCTACGCCACCCAGGCCTACCTGGACCAACACCCGCCCATCCGCCGCCCCGCCGACCTGGCGCGGCACCCGTTCGTCAGCTACGTCGATGACCTGGCGTTCAGTTCCGAGCTTTTATACCTGGCCAACGTGGTGCCCGGCGCCAGCGCCAACCTGCGCAGCACCAGCGTCATCGCCCAATACGTCGCCGCGCAACAGGGCCGCTCCCTGGCCATCCTGCCGTGCTTCCTTGCCGCCCAGGACCCGCGCCTGCTGCCGGTATTGCCCGAGGACATCAACATCACCCGGCAATTTTGGATGTACTGCCGCGAGGATTTGCGCAAGCTCAAGCGCATTACGTTGTTGTGGGATTACATCAGGGACGTGACCGAGCGCAACCGAGCGCTGCTGATGGGAGAGCAAGCGCAGATGGTATTGGGAGCGGCAAGCGGCAAGCGTGAAACTTGAAACTTGCGGCTTGCGGCTTGCCGCGAGGCTTAGTCGGCGCTGACCACGATCGATACCCGGCGGTTTTCGGTGCGCCCGGCCGCGGTGGTGTTGCTGGCCACCGGTTCGCTGCTGCCCAGGCCGCGCAGTTCGATGTTGTGTTCGGGCATGCCCACGGAGGTCAGCACCTTGGCCACGCTTTTGGCGCGGCGCAGGGACAGTTGCTGGTTGTAGGCCTCTTTGCCCGAGGAGTCGGTGTGGCCGTCTACGCGCACGTGGTTGATGCCCACGCCCATCAGGGCTTTGCCGATGCGTTCGACAATTTCCGTGCTCGGTGCGTTGAGGCTTTCCACGTCGCTGCCAAACAGCACCTTGCCCGACAGGCCAAAGGCCCAGCCCTCCTCGGTCAACTCGAAACCTTGTTGCTTGAGCACGGCGATCTGCGCCGGGGTCAGGCCTTTGGGCGGGGCGCTCTGGCACCCGGCCAGGGCCGCAAGGGCGATGAACAGGGTCAGGGTGAAGAAACGCATGGAACGCTGAGTCAAAGAGAACACGGAATTTAGCTCCTGGTTTGCACGTGGGCGGCCGAGTGCTCCGACCCGGCCGTATGTTGCCCGCCCCGCGAGAGGCGTTTGGCGTAGTACATCGCCGCGTCGGCGGCATCGATCAGCGCGCTCGGAGTCGCGCCGTGGTCGGGGTAGACAGCAATGCCGACACTCAAGGAGGTCATCACCGCCGCGTTGCCGGGCAACTGCACGGGCAATGCCATGCTGGCGATGATTTTGTCGGCAATGCGCTCGGCGTCTTCGATCTGGTGCAGGGGCGCAAGCAGTACCGCGAACTCGTCGCCGCCCAGGCGCGCCACCAGGTCTTCCTCACGCAGTTGCGCGCGCACCCGGTTGGCCACGGCCACCAGCACCGCGTCGCCGGCGGCGTGGCCGAAACGGTCGTTGATGCCCTTGAAGCGGTCGCTGTCGAGGAACAGCACCGCGACCCGCTCGTCGTGTTTGCTGGCGTTGCGCAGGGCGCGGATCAACCGGCCTTCGAAGAACGCACGGTTGGGCAGGCCCGTGAGGCTGTCGTGGCTGGCCTGGTGGGCGAGGCTTTCGTTCTCGCTTTGCAGGTGGTTTTGCCAGGTTTCCATTTCATCGAGCAAAGCATTGAAGTCGTTGCCCAGGTTGTCCAGCTCGACGATCCGCGCCTTCGGTACACGCCGGTCGAACGTGCGCTCGCTGCGGGCGGCGTGGGCCACATGGGCGAGGTTGCGCAGCGGCCCGGTGATGCCCTGCAACTGGCGCCGCGCCAGGTACAGCGCGACCCAGGCACTGAGGGCCGTGCACAGCACGATACCCGCCAGGCCACTGAGCAAAAAGCGCAGCAAGCTGCCGCCATGGCCCACCAGCAAGAGGCTGCCGACGGTGCGGTCCTGGTGGACGATGGCCAGGGTGATGGGTTTTTCCAGGAAGCTGCGCGCCACCTGCATTTCCAAATGGGAAAACAGGCCGTTTTCCGGGCGCTGCCAACGCGCCACCAATTGGCCTGTGGCGTCGAACACCTGGGCATCGGCCACTTCTTCGGTGGCGGCGATCAGCGCCAGGGCTTCGGTGGCGGCCTGTTTGTCGTCGAACACCACCGCCGCTTCCACGGTGTAGCTGATGGACCGGGCGATCAGGTGCAGGTTGTGGTCGGCATACACCCGCAAGGCCAGCATGCCCAGCAGGGTCAGGGAGACACTGGCCATCGACACCGCTGCCAACGCCACCGTCAGGTGCCCGCGACCGATCACCGATTGCAGGGTTGGGCGGGCCGAGCGGCTGAACAGCTTCACGGCTCTGCCGCCCGCCGACGCGACAATTGCAGCACGCTGGGGTGAATGCGCACGCCGCTGCGGGCTACGGAGTCGAGGTTGACCTCAAACGACACCTGCTGGTCGCTGACCCGCAGGCAGAACAGGCTGCCCACGGTGCATTGGTCGCCGCCCTCGCTGATGCTCAACACCGGGCGCCCGGTGAGGTCACTGAACAGACGTGTGCGTTGGTCGGCGTTGAGTTTGCCGATGTACACCGAGTCGCAGTCTGTGAGAATCGCCGGGTTATCCGCCAACAGGCGCCGCACCTGCACGGGGCGGCCGGTGGCTTGGGTGGTGCCCTTGACCAGGTCGTCGGTGTATTCGGTGGGCCCGACCACACACAGGCGCAGTTGCTGCGGCTCCACGGGCCAACGGGCGTAGCTGAGAATCCCCAGCACCACTTGGGTGACAGCCTGGGCACGCTGCTCGGCCATGCTCCGCGGCGCAGCGGCTTGGGCATGGGCGAACGGGGCCGACAGACAGAACAGGCTGGCCAACAGGAACTGCTTGCATCCACCCTTGCGCTCTGCCGGCGACACAGCCACAACCATGCAGGAATTCTCTTCTAACTACGTAGGATAATGCCGCAACGATAGCACAGCGCCTTTAGCCGGTGGGATCCAGACCACGCCCCTACAGTTCAACGGTGGGCTGGGTCGGGGCGGCGATCCGAGGATGGCAGCGGTATGCCTGATGCTTCTTCACCGGCAGGAATACCGCCATCGCGGGCAGGCCCGCTCCCACAAAATTCTGCCCACCCCCACAGAATCCTGCCCACTCCCGCAGGGAAGGGTGACAACCAGGCCTGCGTGGTAGCCCGACTCCTACGGCTTTTGCTTTTGATCTGGCTTTTGATCTTGATCCACCCGCCCCATTCCCAGGAGGCCGAACGCAGGCCTTGCGCAGGGGGCAGTTCGGCAGGGATGCCGAACTAGCCGCGATGGGCCATGGAGGGCCCTTCGCGGCGCGCCCCCGGAGCAATGCCGGAGTGAGGGAATGTCGAGCGTTAGCGAGACACCGGATGGAGGGGCAAGACCTTTTGGTTCCTTTTGGGGCGTTTGCCAAAAGGGACCCGCCGTCAGGGCGGAACCGCCAGCCGCCCCCCCAAAAAAACGGATATGCCCCCAAACCTAAACCCCAGTTATGTAGATACCTAGGCCACGATGGCAGCGGTATGCCTGATGCTTCTTCACCGGCAGGAATACCGCCATCGCGGGCAGGCCCACTCCCACAGAGTCCTGCCCACTCCCGCAGGGGTTTGGGGTGCTATGCCAGCTCCAGCATCAACCCACTCAGGCGCTTGACCTTGCGCCGGGTGGCTTCTTCAAACACGCCGGCGCGGGGCTCGATGAGGCTGAACCAGTGTTTGGCGCGGGTGATGCCGGTGTAGATCAGCTCTTTGGTCAGCACCGGGTTGAGGGCGTCGGGGAGGATCAGGGCGGTGTGGGCGAACTCCGAGCCTTGGGATTTATGCACGGTCATGGCGTACACGGTTTCCACGTCATTCAGACGGCTGGGCAGCACAAATCGCACCCCGCCCTGGCCGTCGTTGCGGGCGAAGGCCACCCGCAGTACCGGGCGTAGGGTGCCATTGGCGTCCGGTTCCGGCAGGTTGAGGGCGATGCCGATGTCGCCGTTCATCAGGCCCAGGCCATAGTCGTTGCGGGTCATCAGTACCGGGCGGCCTTCGTACCATTGCTGGTCGCTGTCGATCAGCCGCGCCTTGAGCAACGCGGCGGTGATGCGCAGGTTCAGGCCCTCCACGCCCCACGGGCCTTTGCGCACGGCACAGAGCAATTGGAACTCATCGAACGCCCCCAGTACCGCGCCGGCCCATGCAGCCCAGCGCGGGTCGTGCGCCGGCGCGTGCGGGCGGGTGCTGCGCAGCAGGCTCAGGTAGTGGCGGTAGCCCTGGGGGCCGTCGCCGTGGCCGTCGAGCAGCAGGCGTTCGAGGGCGCGGTCCTGTTCGCCCTTGAGGGGCAGGCAAAACAGGTCGCCATGGCTGTGCGCCGCCAGCAGGGCGCGGGCTTGCTCGGGTTGTTGTTGGTTGACCCAACGGGCCAATTGGCCGATGCCGCTGCCTTCACCGAAGCGCCGCGAGTGGCGCAGCATCACCACTTGCTGGGCCAAGGGGTGGCTGGCGTCGGTGTCTTGTTGCAACCCGGCGCCGCCGAGGGTTTCGCCGCTGGCCGCCTCCAGCCAGGCGCGGGTCTGCGGGTCGTACCAACCGGCCTCGGCGTCGCGGCACAGGTCGCCGAGCACGGCACCCGCCTCCACCGAGGCCAATTGGTCCTTGTCCCCCAGCAGCACCAACCGCGCGTGGGGCGCCAAGGCGTCGAGCAGGTTGGCCATCATTTCCAGGTCGATCATCGAGGCTTCGTCCACCACCAGCACGTCCAGCGCCAGGCGATTACCGGCGTGGTGGCGAAAGTGCCGGGTGCCGGGGCGGCTGCCGAGCAAGCGGTGCACGGTGGTGACGTCGGCAGGGATGCGCGCGCGCACCGCCTCGTCCACGTCCAGGCCGCGCACTTGCTGGCTGATGGATTCGCTCAGGCGCGCCGCCGCTTTGCCGGTGGGCGCGGCGAGGCGGATGCGCAGCGGCTGGCCCGCGGCCACAGCGGGGGCCTGCAATAGCGCCAGCAGGCGTACCACGGTGGTGGTCTTGCCGGTGCCGGGGCCGCCGGTGACGATGCTGAACCCGGCGCGGGTGGCCAGGGCGCAGGCGAGTTTTTGCCAGTCCACCGGTTGGCTGGCGTCGCGGGCGCCGAACAGGGCGTCGAGGCGCCCACGCAGGTCGGTGTTGCCCCCTTCGTGCACAGCCAAGCGCTGACGCAAGGCGCTGTCGATGCGCCGCTCGTAGGCCCAGTAACGGCGCAGGTACAGGCGCGTGCCCGCCAGCACCAGGGGCCGTTGCCGCGCCTCGGCGCTGTCGTCCGCGGCCCCCGCCACCAGGCGGCTGCCGGCCAACGCCTGGCACCAATGGGCCCCGTCCAGCCCGGCCAGCACCTGGGAGGGCAAGAGGATTACCGCACCGTCACCCTCGGGCGGCAGGGACAGGGCGAAGTCCGGCGCCTTGAGGGTTTCAACCAGGTCCAGGCACACATGGCCGTGGCCCAGTTGATGGCTGGTCAGGGCCGCCGCCAGTAGCACCAAGGGGTCGCCGCCCGGTTCCAGTTCATGCAAAAAGCGCACGAAGGCCAGGTCCAGCGCCCGCAGCCAACCGCGTTCGGCCCAACGGCTGAACACCCACAGCAGGTCGTCGGTGCGGCTCAGGGGCGCGAGGGCGGCCAGTTGTTCGGCGTCCAGGGCGACGGGCAGCAAATCGGCGAAGGCACGGCTCATAGCAAAACTCCTTGTTCCCACGCGGGTTCGGCCTTGGGTGCCGGGGGTTTGCCCTGGAAGAGCAGGTCCAGGTGTTCGATCAGTTCACGGGGCGGGCGCACGAAGTAGCTGCCCTGGCTCGGCGCGCGGCTGCCGCGCATGAACAGGTACAGGGCGCCGCCCATGTGCCGGTCGTAGTCGTAGTCGGTGAGCCGCGCTTTGAGCTGGCGGTGCAAGGCCAACAAATACAACACGTACTGCAAATCGTAACGGTGCTCCAGGATGGACGCCTCCATGGCCGCCGCCGTGTAGGCGGTGTCGTCGGCGCCCAGCCAGTTGGATTTGTAGTCGGCCACGTAATAACGGCCCTCGTGCTCGAACGTCAGGTCGATAAAGCCTTTGAACATGCCGTTGAGCAGCACCGGCTCGGCGGCCACCCGGGGGGCGCCGCCGTGGGTGTGTTGGCACACCAAGCGATCGAGTTGGCGCACGTCAACCTTGTGGCTGGCGAACCAGAATTCCATTTCGATGCGGTACTGCGTCAGTTGCCCGAGCACCACGGGCGGCTGCCCGGCGCCGATGGCCAGCGGCACGTGCAGCAGGTGGGCGAGCCAGTCGCCCAGGGTGTCGATCCAGCCTTCCCAGCCGCGGCGGTTGCAGCGCCGGGCCACGGCGTCGGTGAGGCTGGCGCGGTCCACGGCGAAGCCTTCGTTGCCGGCCCACTCCAGCAAGCCGTGGAGGAAGGTGCCCGGGTTGGGGCCACGGGGGAAGCGGTGGATGTCGCCGCCGCTGCTGACCACTTCGCGCACGGCGTCGGGGTCGAGGCGTTCATCGTCGAAGAGTTTTTGCGCCTGGGGGTTTTCCGGCGCCTCGTCGCTGCCTTCGCTCAGGTTTTCGCCCAGGCGCAGGGCGCTGTAGGAGGCGATCCACCAGTTCTGCGTGGCGCGGCGCGCAGGCACAAGGGCCGGCAGCAGCGCGGCGTCGTTGCGCGGGGGGTGGAAGCGCACGTCCTCGGCAGGCGGCAAGTCGGCGCAGTGCACCGCGTCGCAGCCGAGTTGCAGGCCCTCAAGCCAGGTGCGCAACCCGGCCGGCTCGGCCAACGCGGCGCCGCCGCCGAGCAGGTAGCCCAGCGCCGAGAGGTGCAGCACCGAGCGGTTGTGGTTGCCGCGCTTGAGGTCCGCCACCCCCAGCCAGCAGGCATGGCGGGCGCGGGTCAGAGCCACGTAGAGCAGGCGCAGGTCTTCGGCCAGGCGTTCGCCGTCGGCCAGGGCAATCAGCTCGGGGGTGGGCCGCAGGCTGACCTGGGGGCGGTCGAATTCGTCGTGGTAGCTCAGGGGCAAACGGCTGCCGTCCACCGGTTTGGCCGAGCAGATGAACGGCAGGAACACCAGGGGATATTCCAGGCCCTTGGATTTGTGGATGGTCACCACTTTGACCAGTTGCTCGTCGCTTTCCAGGCGCAGGATCTGCTCTTCGCCGGCCTGCCCGGACGCCGCCAGGTGTTCGCCCAAGTGGCGGATCAGCGCTTGTTCGCCGTCCAGTTCCGCCGCCGCTTGCTGCATCAGTTCGCTCAGGTGCAGCAGGTTGGTCAGCACCCGCTCGCCGTCGTTGCGCGCGATCAGGGTTTGCGGCAAGTGGAAGTCGTGCAGCAAGCGGCGCAACATCGGCAGCACGCCCTGTTTGCGCCACAGCTCGCGGTAGCCGCGAAACTGCATGACCCGCGCCTCCCAGGCCAGTTCGTCCTGGTTCAAGCGTTCCAGCTCCGCCAACGGCAGGTTCAGGGTCGGGCACGCCAGGGCGGCGCGCAGCGGCCGCTCGACATCCGGCTCGGCGCAGGCCTTGAGCCAGGCCAGCAGGTCGTGGGCTTCCTGGGCGCTGAACACCGAGTCTTTGTCCGACAGGTACACGCTGCGCACGCCGCGCGCGGACAACTCGCCACGCACGGCTTGGGCTTCCTTGCCGTCGCGCACGAGGATGGCGATGTCTGCCGGCAGCAAGCCGCGCAGGGCCTCGCCGTCGCGGACAAACCCGGCGCGGCCCTGCTGGCCGCCGTTGAGCAGTTTGACGATCTCGCTGGCGCAGGCCGCGGCCAGGTGCTGGCGGTACTGCATGCCGGCCAGTGGCTGTTCACTGGCCAGGTGCCAAATGTTCAGCGCCGCCAGGGCTTGGCCGTCCACCTGCAAGTGCTCTTTGCGGCCCTGGGACTGCACGGCCAGGAACGGCACCGGGTTGTCGCCATCGGCCTCGCGGAACAGGAACGCGCCGCGCCCGGCCTCCCGCGCCTCGGCCCGCTCGAACACATGGTTGACCGCCCGCACCATGGCGTGGCTGGAGCGGAAGTTGGTGCCCAGAGTGTGCAGGCGCCCGCGGGTGGCTTGGCGGGCGCGCAGGTAGGTGTAGATGTCGGCGCCACGGAAGGCGTAGATCGCCTGCTTGGGGTCGCCGATGAGGAACAGGCCGCTGGCCGGGTCGTTGTCTTCGATGCGGTAAATGCTCTCGAAGATGCGGTACTGCACCGGGTCGGTGTCCTGGAATTCGTCGATCAGGGCCACTGGAAACTGCTCGCGGATCAGCGCCGCGAGCCGCTCGCCGCCCTCCACCTGCAACGCCGCGTCCAGGCGCAGGAGCATGTCGTCGAAGCCCATCTCGGCGCGGCGGCGTTTTTCCGCCTCAAAGCGCGCGCCGATCCAGCGTGCCGCGTGTTGCAGCACTGCGGCGTCCGGGGTGGGCAAGGCGTCGAGGCTGGCCTTGAGCGCGGGCATGGCGTCCAGCCCGGGGTGGTGCGGCGGCTCGCCCTTCCAGGCTTCGGCCATGCCGTCAGGGGTCAGGCGGGTAAACCCGGTGCCGATGTCCAGTTGCTCCTGGTGTTCATCTGCGGCCCAGGCGCTGAGTTTCTCGAACCAGGGCTCGAAAAAACGCGCCTGCATCTTGCGCCCATCGACGGTTTTCGCGGCCACGCCTTGCAGGCAAATGGCCTTGAGTTCATCGGCCCATTGCAGCCACGGCGCTTTGAGTTGCACCAGGGCGGCGCGGCGCTCTTGCAGGCATTCTTCGATCAGTTCGGCGGGGGGCTTGCCTTCTTCGCCGTGGCGTTCGCTGGCAAACAGCGCCCGCACCCGAGGCAGCAGAGCGGCCGGCCCGCCCCAGTGGGCGCGCACCCAGTTCAGCGCATCGCCCTGCATGGGGTAGCAGAACAGCCGCCAGTAATCGCGCAGCACTTCGCCTGGTCGGTTTCCAGGGTCTGGGTGAACAGGCTGCCGCTGTCGAAGGCGTGTTCGCGCAGCATGCGCTGGCACCAACTGTGGATGGTCGAGACGGCGGCTTCGTCCATCCACTGCGCGGCGATGTCCAGGCGATTGGCGCACCCGGCCCATTGCTGGGGGGTGAATTGCCCGCGCAACTCGTCGATCAGGCTGTCGGGGGCCGGGGTTTCGTCGCGAAAGAACCGCGCCGCTTCGGCCAGACGTGTGCGGATGCGCTCGCGCAGCTCTTGGGTGGCGGCGTCGGTGAAGGTCACGACGAGAATCTGCGGCGGCAGCAGCTCGCGACCAAAGCCTGCGGCCTCGCCGCCGTGGCCCAACACCAGGCGCAGGTACAGGGCCGAGATGGTGAAGGTCTTACCGGTGCCGGCGCTGGCTTCGATCAACTGGCTGCCGCGCAGGGGGAAGGCCAGGGCCAGTGGCGCTTGAGGGGTCATGGGCGAGCCTCGTCTTGGGCTTGGGAGCGCCAGGGCGCATCGAGCAGCGGGCGGTACAGGGCGTTGCACCAATCGGCGAAGGTTTCGTCGCTCACCAACGCGTTGTAGTCGGCAAACTGGCGGGCCAGGGCCGGGCTTTCCCGACGCTCGCCCTCAAAGGTCTGGCCGTCGCCTTCATAAGCCTTGCGCGCGGCGGCGTCGGCCTTGGCCGGGTCGCTTTGGCTTAGCCAGGCGAATGCGGTTTTCACCGCCACCGGCAAGGGCTGGCGCATGCCGCTTTGCCAGGCTTGCAGCACGTCGCCGAGCAGGGCTTGGGCGGCGCCCGGTTCCAGGGGCGCGAGCAGCAGGGTGTCGTCGCTGGCCACCAGGGCGGTGGTCATCGGCCAGCCACTGGCGCACGCGGCCAAGTGGTTGACCCAGGGGCGGATCAAGCGATGCCATTTGCGGCTTTTGATCGCGCCGATGCCGTTGGCGATGGGGGTGACCGCCAGTAACGCCCCGTCGCTGCGCCGGTGCAGGCCACCGAGCCAGCCTTCGAGGGTGACGCCGTGCAGGTCCAGGCTGATGGCCATGGCGCTGGTCAGCGGCGTGGGCCACAGGGCCAGCAGCTGTTGGTGGCGTTGCAACAGGCCGGGCAGCGGCTCCATCAACTCGTGCTGCAAGCATTGGCCGAAACCGGCCATGGGCAGCAGGCCACTGCCCTGTAGGCGCCGGGCCTGGGCGGCGAGCGCGGCGTCGGCCTGCTCGGGGGCCAGCAGCGCCGCTTGCAGCAGGCTGTCGCTGAGGTTGTAGCGTTGCAGTGCATCCAGCACGAAGGGTTCTTCGTCTTCCAGCGGCGCTTGCGCGGCTTCAAAGAACACTTTCAGGCGTTGGCTGAAGAAGTGCCGCACCGGGTTGCGTAAAAAGTCCTGCAACTGCCCCAAGGCCAAGGGCTCTTCCTGAACGTAAGGGCCTAGGGCCTCGACCGGGGCGATGGGTGCGCAGGGTTGGTGCAGGGCCTGCCATTCCCGGGCGTAGCTGAACAAGCCCGCGCCCTGATGGAAATAGCGGGCACTGAAGGGTTGCAGCGGGTGTTCTTCGGTGACGGCGGCCAGTAGGTCGCTATCATCGGCCAGCCGCCAACCGCTGGCCAGGTGATCGCGCAACTGGCCGATCAACACCGACGCCGGGCGCTCGCTGTTGTCGCGGATGCTGCGCCCGACCCAACTGATGTAGAGCTGCTCGCGGGCCGAGAGCAGGGCTTCGAGCAGCAGGTAGCGGTCGTCCTCGCGCCGCGAGCGGTCGCCGGGGCGGTAGTCGCTGCCCATCAGGTCGAAGTCCAGGGGCGGCTGGGCGCGGGGGTAATCACCGTCGTTCATGCCCAACAGGCACACTAGTTTGAAGGGGATGGCGCGCATCGGCATCAGGGTGCAGAAGTTCACCGCACCGGCCAGGAAACGCTGGGACAAACGGCCCTGGTCCAACCCGGCAAGCCAGGCTTCGCGCACCACGGTGAGCGGCAGCTCATCTTGCAGGCCCACGGTTTCGCAGGTTTCCAGCCAGGTTTCGCGCAGTTCTTCCAATTGTGCGAGGAGGAAGTCGTCGTGCTCGGTGGCCGCCAGGAAGAACAACTGCATCAACCCTTGCAGACGTTCGCCCCACTGCGCCGGGGTGGCGGCGCTGGAGAACTCCTGGTGGGCGCGCTGCAAGGCGTCGAGCAGGGCCACCAAAGGGCCGATCAACGCCGCGTCGAGGCCGCCGATTTCATCGTAGGGCTCGATGCCATCACAGGCCTCGCCACTGCCGACTGCATAACCCAGCAGCATACGGCGCAGGCCGAATTGCCAACTGTTCTGCTCCAGGTCCGCCGGCAGGCCCAGGCCGGCGCGCTGCTGGGCGTTGATGCCCCAGCGGATGCCCGCGCCTTCGATCCAGCGGTGCAGCGTGGGCAGGTCGCGCTCTGCAATGCCAAAGCGCCCGCGCAGGGCGGGCACGTCCAGTAAATCGAGGATCTCGCTGACCGGGAAGCGGCTGTCGGGCAACTTGAGCAGGTGCTCCACGGCAATCAGCAACGGGTCGCGGCCACGCTGGCCCTGGTCGGCCAGGGTGAAGGGGATGAAGCGCGAATCGTGGCGCTCGAGTTGGCCGAACACGGCGCGGATGTGCGGGGCATAGCTGTCGATGTCCGGCACCATGACGATCACGTCGCGGGGGTTCAGCTCCGGGTCGGCGCTGAAGCGGGCCAAGAGTTGGTCGTGGAGGATCTCCACTTCACGCTGGGCGCTGTGGGCGATGTGAAAACGGATCGACTCGTCCGCCACCAGATCGACCGCGGGCCAGTGCTCGCGGGTTTCCGCCAGGGGGCGCAGTTCGAGAATGTCGTCCTGCAATTGGTTGAGCAGCGTGTTCGGGTTGTTGTCGCTGAACAGGTCGATGCGCCCGTCGCGAAACGTCGCCCGGTAACTGCCGGGGTCGTCGTAGCTGTCGAGCAGGCTGATGTAGTCGCGCCCCTGCTTGCCCCACGCGGCCAGCAACGGGTGAGCGTGCTGGTGCAGGGTTTGCGGGTCGATGACCTGGGGCATGCTGGCCTTGCGTGCCTGGCGTTTGTATTGGTGCCGCAACAGGTCTTTATCGGCGACGATGTCGGCCCAATGGTGCCGGCAAGGGTTGTGCACGCACAGCAACACCTGGCTGAACCGCGCCAGGCCCGCCAGTGCCTCCAGGGCCTGGGCCGGCAGCGAGGAAATCCCGAAAACGATCACCCGCGACGGCAGACCCAGGGGCGCTGTGTCCAGGCTATGGATGCGTTCGATAAAGCGCTGGTGCACGCCGGCACGGCTCTGGGCCATGCCTTCCTGGCCCACGTCCAACAACAGCGCGCGCCACAATTGGGCCTGCCAGCAATTGGCCGGCGTCAGGGGTTTGGGCTCGCCTCGGGCATTGCGCAACTGATGGCGGCCGGCGGCCCAATCTTCGAGCCAGTCGGCGCGGTATACCTGGTATTGGTCGAACAAATCGGCCAGGCGCTCGCAGAGTTGGTAGCGCTTGCGCAGGTCGGTGTCGTGGGTGAGGAAGCGTTGCAGCGGCTCGAAGTGCGGCTGGTCAATCAGCTCGGGCAGCAGGCGCATCAGGCGCCAAGTCAGCGGCGCTTTGTCCAGCAGGGACTTGGAAGGAATCTCGTCACGGCCCAGCACCATGCGATAGAGCTGCCACATGAAGCTGCCGGGCAATTGCACATCGATCGCGGCGGCGATACCGCAGCCGCCGAGGTCGTCGTCCTCGCGGTCTTCGGCCAGTGCCAGTTTCAGCCATTGGGCGATGCCATTGCTCTGTACCAGGGCAATTTCATTCTCCAGGGGCGCCAAGGGGTAACGCCGCATCAGGTTTATTACCAGGCTGCGCAGTTCATCCAGGCTGTTGCTCTGAACCACCATGAAACCCGCACTGAGAGACGTCGCATCCGGCATGGGAGCTTCCTTGAAAAATGCAAAAAACCAGAGGCGAACCTTAGCACTGTCCGCTGCTGACCAACGGT
>RCMZ01000150.1_pt1 | contig 101789 bp, 90 predicted proteins | sample 2041141 | NCBI WGS metagenome assembly RCMZ01 (sample SAMN09708263, study PRJNA481090) | Wastewater metagenome, whole genome shotgun sequencing project. | biome: sewage; isolation source: Davis station wastewater (DW) | place: Antarctica: Davis Station | collected 2010-03-01 | reverse complement strand
TTGAGGCGCACGGTTCTGGGGTTGGGCCCCGGAGTTGAACGACGTCATCGCGGTATCTCCTCACACAAAGCAGGTGATGGCCTCAGGCGGAGGCTCTTGTTATTGCCGGCGTTGGCTTGCGCAAACGGGCTTTGTGAGGACAGAGCAATTGCCATGCCTAAAGTTGAATGGGTATTCAATAACTCCTAAAAGCGACGTCGCGATGCGTCTACACAAGCCCCCACGGCCCGTGCGGAATAAAGTGCCAGCATGGCCCGCAAAGGCCCTGCCCCGCTGCGTTTGAGCAGTTCGGTAGCACTTGTGGGAAGCGCCTCCACGCCCCTTGAACCACGGTGTCACCCCTGGCACGGGATCAGTGGCGAGTGCGCCTTATTGAGGAGTTATCTGATTGCGACGCGCTAAAAGGTGGCGAGCCCTGCGCCGCAGCAAATGCGGCTCAACACTCCACCGCACTCACCGCCAACCCGCCGCGGGAGGTTTCTTTGTATTTGTCGTGCATGTCGGCGCCGGTGTCGCGCATGGTGCGGATCACCCGGTCGAGGGAAATAAAGTGCTGGCCGTCGCCGCGCAAGGCCATTTGCGCGGCGTTGATGGCCTTGACCGCGGCAATCGCGTTGCGCTCGATGCAGGGCACTTGCACCAGGCCGCCCACCGGGTCGCAGGTCAGGCCGAGGTTGTGTTCCAGGCCGATTTCCGCTGCATTGCACACCTGCTCCGGGGTGGCACCGAGGATCTCCGCCAGCCCCGCCGCCGCCATGGCGCAGGCCGAACCGACCTCGCCCTGGCAACCCACTTCGGCGCCGGAGATAGAGGCGTTCTTCTTGCACAAAATGCCCACCGCCGCGGCGCCGAGAAAATAGTCGACCACATTGGCCTCGGTGACCACTTCGCTGAATTTCATAAAGTAGTGCAGCACCGCCGGGATGATCCCCGCCGCGCCGTTGGTCGGTGCCGTGACCATGCGCCCGCCCGCGGCGTTTTCTTCGTTGACCGCCAGAGCAAACAGGTTGACCCACTCCATGGCGCTCAGGGTCGAGCCGATCACGTTGGGCTTGTTTAGTTCTTGCAGGCTGCGGTGCAGGCGGGCGGCGCGGCGGCGCACATTGAGCCCGCCGGGCAGGATGCCTTCGTGCTTGAGGCCCTGCTCCACGCAGTCCTGCATGGCGCGCCAGAGAGTCATCAGGCCGCTGCGGATTTGTTCTTCCGAACGCCAGGTTTTTTCGTTGGCAAGCATCAGTTGCGCCACCCGCAAGTTGTGCTTTTCGCACAGTTGCAGCAGCTCTTCGGCGCTGGAGAAATCGTAGGGCAGCACGGTGCGGTCCAAGTCCGCGACGCCGCTGCGGGCCTGTTGCTCGTCGACGACAAAACCGCCACCGATGGAATAGTAGGTGTCGCGGTGCAACTCGCCCTGCTCGCCCTCGGCCACCAGGGTCATGGCGTTGGGGTGGAACGGCAGGTTCTCGTCGATCAGGCGCATGTCCCGCGCCCAGACAAACGGCAGCGGCCAGCGGTTATTCAGCAGCAGGGTCTGGGTTTCGCGCAGGGCCTGGATGCGCACGCCGATCTGCGCCGGGTCGATTGCGTCGGGCCATTCGCCCATCAGGCCCATGATGACCGCGTTGTCGCTGCCGTGGCCGATGCCGGTGGCCGAGAGCGAGCCGTAGAGCTGCACCTCGACGCGCCGCACCTGCTCCAGCAGGCCCCGCTCCCCCAGCACCTGGACGAACAACGCGGCGGCGCGCATCGGCCCGACGGTGTGGGAGCTGGACGGGCCGATACCGATCTTGAACAGGTCAAACACGCTGATAGCCATTACCGCGAACCTCCTGATGGACGTGCTATCGCGCGCAAAAACGCCTGTCGGCGCAACTGCTACGCTCAAGCCGCAATGGCCGCATCATCCGGTTTTCAGGCGCCAGCGCGACGTCTGACACCGACGCACCCATGCTCACCAGCGCCGCCAGGCCAAAGCAGTGATCTGCGGCCGTTATTTGCGGCGCAGATCGGGTAAAAGCCCTGTTGCAGGGGGGAAAAATTCTGTAAGCGACCTCACCGACACTGGATACGACCCTGCCTGTACTGGATACGACGCACCCTGTAGGCGTTTGATTTTCACTGTTACATGATCGGTCTCGACTCGATTGCAAGGCGCCGTGGCAAAGCCGTTCCAGAACGCCCGCCAACCGCAACAGAACAAGCGCGGTGATCCCGTCGGACAACCGCCACAAAACACCCAGGAGTCCACCCATGAAAGGTTCCCCGTCGTTGTTGCTGGCCGCCATGCTGAGTCTGCCCGCGCTGGCCCAGGCTGCCGAACCGCAGCAATGCAGTACCGTCAACTTCTCCGATGTCGGCTGGACCGACATCACCGTCACCACGGCCACCGCCAGCGTCATCCTCGACGCCCTCGGCTACAAGACCAAGACCACCATGATTTCCGTGCCCGTGACCTACAAGTCCTTGGCCGACGGCAAGAACATGGACGTGTTCCTGGGCAACTGGATGCCGACCATGGAGAACGACATCAAGCCCTACCGCGAGGCCGGCACCGTGGAAACCGTGCGCGCCAACCTGGAGAACGCCAAGTACACCCTGGCGGTGCCCCAGGCGCTGTACGACAAGGGCCTCAAGGACTTCGCCGATATCGTCAAGTTCAAGAAGGAGCTGGACGGCAAGATCTACGGGATCGAGCCGGGCAACGACGGCAACCGCGTGATCCAGAGCATGATCGACAAAAACGCCTTCGGCCTTAAGGACGCCGGCTTCAAGGTGGTCGAATCCAGCGAGGCGGGGATGCTGTCCCAGGTCGAACGCGCCCAGCGACGCAGCACGGACGTGGTGTTCCTGGGCTGGGAACCGCACCCGATGAACACCCGTTTCAAGATGCAGTACCTGAGCGGCGGCGACGCGTTCTTCGGCCCCAACTACGGCCAGGCCACCATCTACACCAACACCCGCAAGGGCTATGCCCAGGAATGCAGCAACGTGGGCCAGTTGCTGAAAAACCTGTCGTTCACCCTGAACATGGAAAGCACCCTGATGGGCAATGTCCTGGACGACAAAATGAAACCCGAGGCCGCCGCCCGCGCGTGGCTGAAAAACAACCCGCAGGTGCTCGACACCTGGCTGGCTGGCGTCACCACCCTTGACGGAAAACCAGGCCTGGACGCGGTAAAAGCCGACCTGGCCAAACAATAAAACGCTTATGCCGGGTGGGCTTGCCCGCCCGGGCTGTTTTTTCCTTGCATGCGGACGTTCACTACCATGCTGATCGATCAGAAAATCCCCCTAGGCCAGCACATCGCGGCATTCGTCGAATGGTTGACGCAACACGGCGCCAACGTATTCGACGCAATCGCCGTGACACTGGAAACGATGATCCACGGCGTGACGTTTGCGCTGACCTGGTTCAACCCGCTAGCGCTGATCGGTCTGGTCGCGCTACTGGCTCATTTCATCCAACGCAAGTGGGGCCTGACGGTGTTCGTCATCGCCTCGTTCCTGCTGATCCTCAACCTGGGTTACTGGCAGGAAACCATGGAAACCCTGGCCCAGGTGCTGTTCGCCACCCTGGTGTGCGTGGTGATCGGCGTGCCGCTGGGCATCCTCGCCGCCCACAAACCGATGTTCTACACCGCGATGCGCCCGGTGCTGGACCTGATGCAGACCGTACCGACCTTCGTTTACCTGATCCCCACCCTGACCCTGTTCGGCCTGGGCGTGGTGCCGGGGCTGATTTCCACGGTGGTGTTCGCGATTGCCGCGCCCATCCGCCTGACCTACCTGGGCATCCGCGACGTGCCCCAGGAACTGCTCGACGCGGGCAAGGCCTTTGGCTGTTCGCGCCGCCAACTGCTGTCGCGCATCGAACTGCCCCACGCCATGCCGAGCATCGCCGCCGGCATCACCCAGTGCATCATGCTGTCGCTGTCGATGGTGGTGATCGCCGCGCTGGTGGGGGCCGATGGCCTGGGCAAACCGGTGGTCAACGCACTGAACACAGCCGATATCGCCCTGGGCTTCGAGGCGGGCCTGGCGATTGTGCTGCTGGCCATCATGCTCGACCGTATCTGCAAACAACCCGACGCCAAAGTAGGGGCTGACGCATGAGCATCATCCGCTTCGATAACGTAGACGTTATCTTCTCCAAAGACCCGCGCGAGGCCCTGAAACTGCTGGACCAGGGCATGACGCGCAACGAAATCCTGAAAAAGACCGGGCAGATTGTCGGCGTCGAAAAAGCCAGCCTGGATATCGACAAAGGTGAGATCTGCGTGCTGATGGGCCTCTCCGGCTCTGGCAAGTCGAGCCTGCTGCGCTGCATCAACGGCTTGAACACCGTCAGCCGCGGGCACCTGTTCGTCGAGCATGAAGGCCGCCAGATCGATATCGCCTCCTGCACCCCCGCCGAGCTGAAAATGATGCGCACCCAACGCATCGCCATGGTGTTCCAGAAGTTCGCTCTGATGCCCTGGCTGACGGTGCGCGAGAACATCAGCTTCGGCCTGGAAATGCAGGGCCGCCCGGAAAAGGAACGCAAGAAACTGGTGGATGAAAAACTCGAACTGGTGGGCCTGACCCAATGGCGCAACAAGAAGCCCGATGAACTGTCCGGCGGCATGCAGCAGCGTGTCGGCCTGGCCCGCGCCCTGGCGATGGACGCCGATATCCTGCTGATGGACGAACCCTTCTCAGCCCTCGACCCGTTGATTCGCCAGGGTTTGCAGGACGAGTTGCTGGAGCTGCAACGCAAGCTGGCCAAGACCATCGTGTTCGTCAGCCATGACCTGGACGAAGCCCTGAAACTGGGCAGCCGCATCGCCATCATGAAGGACGGGCGGATCATCCAGTACAGCAAGCCCGAGCAGATCGTGCTCAACCCCGCCGACGACTACGTACGCACCTTCGTCGCCCACACCAACCCGCTCAACGTGCTGTGCGGGCGCAGCCTGATGCGCACGCTGGACAACTGCAAACGCATCAACGGTTCAGTGTGCCTGGACCCGGGCGGCGACTCCTGGCTCGACCTGGCCGAAGGCAACACCATCAAGGGCGCGCGCCAGAACGGTGCGAGCCTGGACCTGCAAAACTGGGCCCCGGGCCAAGCGGTCGAAGCCCTGGACCGGCGCCCGACCCTGGTGGATTCGAACATCGGCATGCGCGATGCCCTGCAGATCCGCTACCAGACCGGCAACAAACTGGTGCTGCACGACAACCACCATGTGGTCGGGATACTCGGCGACAGCGAGCTGTACCACGCGCTGCTGGGCAAGAACCTGGGCTGACAACCCGCCCAAAAATCCATGTGCAGCCGTGTGGGAGCTGCTTGTGTGGGAGCGAGCCCGCTCGCGATAGCCGTCGATCAGTCACTGGCGTACCGACTGACGCCCCCATCGCGGGCAAGCCCCACAGCGTTGGCCTTAGCTGTAAACCCGCCCAAGGAGCTGGCGATGGCTTTCGAACTGGTCGAGCACATCGCGGGTGATCTGCTCGGCCGTGAAGCCCATCAAGTCGTACTCCTGGCTGCCGTTGTGCAGGTACACCTCGGCGCGGTAGTAGCGGGCGCGGTCTTCTGCGACATCAGCCGAATCGCTCGGCGCCGCCAGGTAGCCGTCCAGGCTCACTTCATAAACAAACGGATTGCCCTCTTCCATCTCCAGGCGCAAGCCCATGCAGCGCTTGGACTTGCCCAACAACGTCTGCACATCCAGGCCCTGGGCGCGCAGCAGGGTCGCGGCCTCTTCCAGCGCCGGGGTCACTTTGCGGTCCATAAAGCGCTGCACCACCGCTTGCGTGGGGTGCAGGTCCAGGGCGCTGAGGCGCTCGCTGAAACCACGGCGCCCACGTTCAGCCAGTTGCGCCTGCTCCTGTTCGATCTGCACGTCCTGGCGCATGGCCTTGTGCAAGCCGAACATGAAGCACACCAGCACCACCGAGAACGGCAGCCCCGCCAGCACCACCATGGTCTGCATGGCCTGGAAGTTACCGGCGAACAACAGCCCGATGGTCACCAGGGTAATCACCGCCGACCAGAAGATGCGCAGCCAATGGGGCGCGTCCTCGTCCACGTTGCCGCCCTTGCACGACAGGTTGGCCATCATCACCGCGCCGGAGTCGGCCGGGGTGAGGAACAGCACGAAGCCGACGAAGATCGATACGCCGATCACCACTTTCGACGCCGGGTAATGCTCAAGCAATTGGTAAATGGCCATGGACGGCTGCTCCAGCGCCGTCTTGCCCAACTCCACCGCCCCGTGGTTCATCACCAGGTCCAGGGCCGAGTTACCGAAGATCGACAGCCACGCCAGGGTGAAGCCCAGGGGAATCAGCAGCACCCCCGCCACCAGTTCACGCACCGTGCGGCCACGGGAGATACGCGCAATGAACATGCCGACAAATGGCGCCCAGGAAATCCACCACGCCCAATAGAACAGGGTCCACAGGCCCAGCCAGCGGTCGGACTTGTCGCTGTCGCCCTCGTACACATAGAGGTCGAAGGTTTTCAGCACCACGCCGTTGAGGTAGTCCCCCACGTTCTGCACGAAACCATTGAGCAGGTGCAGGGTGGGGCCAAACAGCAAGACGAATATCAGCAAGCCGCTGAACAGCACGATGTTCAGGTTGGACAGGCGGCGGATGCCGTTTTCCACACCCGATACGGCGGCGATGGTGGCCACGGTGCTCATGACAATGATGACGATCAGCAGGTTGGTGTTGCTGTGTTCCATGCCGAACAGGTTTTCCAACCCCGAAGACACCTGCATCGCCCCGATGCCCAGGTTGGTCACCAGGCCCAGCAGGGTCACGAACATGCCGAAACCGTCCACCGCGTGCCCGGCCGCGCCCTTGACCCAGCGCTCGCCCACCAGCGGGTACAGCGCCGAACGCAAGGCCAGCGGCTGGTTATGACGATAGGCGAAATAGGCCACGGCCAGCCCGACCAGGGCGTAGATCGCCCAGCCATGCAGGCCCCAGTGCAGGAACGTCAATTGCACCGCTTGGCGTGCCGCCAAGTTGCTGCCGGCCACGCCTTCGGGCGGGTTGAAGAAGTGGTCCAGGGGCTCGGACGCGCCGAAGTACAGCAGCGAAATGCCGATCCCCGAGGAAAACAACATGCCGGCCCAGGCGCCGTAGCTGAAGTCCGGCGTGTCGTCCTTACTCCCCAGCTTGAGCTTGCCGTAGGAGGAAAACGCCAGGCCCACCACGAACACCAAGTAGGCGGCGATCACCAGCATGTAGTACCAGCCGAAGCTGCGCGACAACCAGTCCTGGGCAAGCCCCAGCACTCTCCCGGCTTCTTGCGGCGCGGCAATGAGAATGGCGGTCAGCAGCAGAATCAGCGCGGTGGAGGTGTAGAACACCCAACCGTTGACCGTCACCTTCTGGGGCGGGGTCTTTATAAGAGAGGCAGAACTCATTGCACAGATGCTCCAGGCAGTGCGAGAGAAAGACGCAAGGCATTGCTTCTCCTGCGCCACCGGTCAGTTGGCAGCCGGCGGGCAGGTGATATAAAGGCACCCCGAAAAAAAGCCCGAACCCATGCGATAGGCACAGACCCGCGACGTTGAAAGCCCGCCTCACCACTGCCGGGCCTTTGAGGCCGCGCAGCGCTAAGCAGCGGGGTTGCAACGGTGCGCGCCTGCCCTGGCGGGGTTTCGAGCGTTTGAGGGTGCCGTTTTTTTCATCGCTCACGAGTAGGAAATACCCGTAGGCAGCGACGAATTGTCGCAGAGCTTATTCTTTGTTGATTGAACGTTCAATCAAAACAAAATAGACTGGCCTTCACTCCGGTTGCCGCTTGTCGCCCACCGGAAGGCCTAAGGAGATGTGCAAGATGCCCAAGGTCGGTATGCAACCCATTCGCCGCCAGCAGTTGATCGAAGCCACGCTGACGGCGGTCGATCAAGTCGGCATGGGGGACGCCAGCATTGCGCTGATCGCCCGTTTGGCCGGTGTCTCCAATGGCATCATCAGCCACTACTTTCAGGACAAGAATGGCCTGATCGCCGCCACCATGCGGTACCTGATGAATGTCCTGATCGAGAACGTCGCCGAGCGCCGACAGGCGCTGACAGATGACAGCCCGCGGGCCCATCTGCAGGTGATTATCGAAGGCAACTTCGACGCCAGCCAGGTCAATGGCCCGGCCATGAAAACCTGGCTCGCCTTCTGGGCCAGCAGCATGCACCAACCGTCATTGCACCGGTTGCAGCGGATCAACGATCACCGCTTGTATTCCAACCTGTGCTGCCAGTTCCGCCGCGTCCTGCCATTGCCCGAGGCACGCAGCGCCGCCCGGGGCCTGGCTGCCTTGATCGACGGTTTGTGGTTGCGCGGCGCGCTGTCGGGAGACGCTTTCGACACCGTGCAGGCGCAGCGGATCGCTTACGAATACATGGATTTCCAATTGGCCAAGCAGGTGAGTTAGAGCCCACACAAAACGCTCAACCCCTGAACTGCCGCGCCGCGTTGTTGCCACAACCTTGTGGCCCCACGCGGTGCGGTCAACGCCAACCACTTTATGCACTTGCGAGGACTTAAAAATGGCCCGTTTCGGACTGCAAAAACTCTACATCGACGGCGGCTACACCGACGCTGGCAGCGATGCCACCTTCGACGCCATCAACCCGGCCAACGGTGAAGTCCTTGCCCAAGTGCAACGCGCAACCTTCGACGACGTCGAACGCGCCGTGGTTTCGGCCGAGAAAGGCCAGAAAATCTGGGCCGCCATGACCGCCATGGAGCGCTCGCGCATCCTGCGCCGCGCCGTGGACATCCTGCGCGAGCGCAACGATGAACTGGCTGCCCTGGAAACCCTGGACACCGGCAAATCCTTCTCCGAAACCAAATACGTCGGCCGACGTGCTGGAATACTACGCCGGCCTGGTGCCCGCCATCGAAGGCGAGCAGATCCCGCTGCGCACCACCTCGTTCGTCTACACCCGCCGCGAACCCCTGGGCGTGGTGGCCGGTATCGGCGCGTGGAACTACCCGATCCAGATCGCCTTGTGGAAATCCGCACCGGCTTTGGCCGCGGGCAACGCGATGATCTTCAAGCCCAGCGAAGTGACCTCCCTGACTACCCTGAAGCTGGCCGAGATCTACACCGAAGCCGGCCTGCCCGACGGTGTGTTCAACGTACTGACCGGCAGTGGCCGGGAAGTCGGCACCTGGCTGACCGAGCACCCGCGCATCGAGAAAATCTCCTTCACCGGCGGCACCGACACCGGCAAGAAGGTCATGGCCAGCGCTTCGAGCTCCTCGCTCAAGGACGTGACCATGGAACTGGGCGGCAAGTCGCCGCTGATTATCTTCGACGACGCCGACCTGGACCGCGCCGCCGACACCGCGATGATGGCCAACTTCTACAGCTCGGGCCAGGTGTGCACCAACGGCACCCGCGTGTTCGTGCCGACTCACCTCAAAGCCGCGTTCGAGGCCAAGATCGTCGAGCGCGTGGCGCGCATCCGCATCGGCAACCCGGAAGACGAAAACACCAACTTCGGCCCGCTGGTCAGCTTCGCCCACATGGAAAGCGTGCTTGGCTACATTGCCAAGGGTAAGGCCGAAGGCGCCCGCGTGCTGTGCGGCGGCGAACGCCTGAGCACAGGCGAACTGGCCAAGGGTGCGTTCGTCGCCCCGACCGTGTTCACCGACTGCACCGATGAGATGACCATCGTGCGCGAGGAAATCTTTGGCCCGGTGATGAGCATCCTCACCTACGACACCGAAGAAGAAGTGATCCGCCGCGCCAACGACACCGACTTCGGCCTGGCCGCGGGCCTGGTGACCAAGGACCTGAACCGCGCCCACCGCGTGATTCACCAGTTGGAAGCAGGCATCTGCTGGATCAACGCCTGGGGCGAATCCGACGCCAAGATGCCGGTCGGCGGCTACAAGCAGTCGGGCGTGGGCCGTGAAAACGGGATCAGCTCGCTGAACAACTTCACCCGCATCAAATCGGTACAGGTCGAGCTGGGCGATTACGCGTCGGTGTTTTAAACAGCCTTGAGCGGCAAGCTTCAAGCTGCCAGTAACCGCAGCTTGGCTTGCCGTAATCCCTGACGCACAGCGCGCTGCTCTTTCTTGCAGCTTGAAGCTTGGAGCTTGCCGCTTAAAGCTCCCCCGGAGTTCCCATGTCCCAAGAATTCGACTACATCATCATCGGTGCCGGCTCGGCCGGTAACACCCTGGCCACGCGCCTGACGGAAGACGAAGGCGTCACCGTCCTGCTGCTGGAGGCCGGTGGCCCCGACTATCGCTTCGACTTCCGCACCCAGATGCCGGCGGCCCTGGCGTTCCCGCTGCAAGGCCGGCGCTACAACTGGGCCTACGAGACCGACCCCGAGCCGCACATGAACGGGCGCCGCATGGAATGTGGCCGTGGCAAGGGCCTGGGCGGTTCGTCGCTCATCAACGGCATGTGCTACATCCGCGGCAACGCCCTGGACTACGACGGCTGGGCGAAAAACCCGGGCCTGGAAGACTGGAGCTACCTGGATTGCCTGCCGTATTTCCGCAAAGCGGAAACCCGCGACATCGGCCCCAACGACTACCACGGCGGCGAAGGCCCGGTCAGCGTGACCACGCCTAAACCGGGCAACAACCCGCTGTTCCACGCCATGGTCGAGGCCGGCGTGCAGGCCGGTTACCCGCGCACCGAAGACCTCAACGGCTACCAGCAGGAAGGCTTCGGCCCGATGGACCGCACCGTCACGCCCAACGGCCGGCGCGCCAGCACCGCCCGCGGCTACCTGGACACCGCCAAGAAACGCGACACCCTGACGATCGTCACCCACGCCCTGACCGACAAGATCCTGTTTGACGGCAAGCGCGCCACCGGCGTGCGCTACCTGGTGGGTTCGGCCGAGGAGCGCGTCGAAGCCCGCGCCCGCAAGGAAGTGCTGCTGTGCTCCGGCGCCATCGCCTCGCCGCAGATCCTCCAGCGCTCCGGTGTCGGCCCGGCGCAACTGCTGCAAAGCCTCGACATCCCGCTGGTCCACGACCTGCCAGGCGTCGGCGAAAACCTGCAGGACCACCTGGAGCTGTACCTGCAATACGCCTGCACCCAACCGGTGTCGCTGTACCCTTCGCTGCTCTGGTACAACCAACCGGCCATCGGCGCCGAATGGCTGTTCAACGGCACCGGCATCGGCGCCAGCAACCAGTTCGAGGCCGGCGGGTTCATCCGCACCCGCCCGGACTTCGAGTGGCCGAACATCCAGTACCACTTCCTGCCGGTGGCGATTAACTACAACGGCAGCAACGGCGTGAAGGAACACGGCTTCCAGGCGCACATGGGCTCCATGCGTTCGCCCAGCCGCGGGCGCATCCAGCTCACGTCCAAGAACCCACGCGACTACCCGAGCATCCTGTTCAACTACATGGCCAGCGAGCAGGACTGGCAAGAGTTTCGCGATGGCATCCGCCTGACCCGCGAAATCATGCAACAGCCCGCGCTGGACGCCTTCCGTGGCCGCGAAATCAGCCCCGGCATCGACGTGCAGACCGACGAGCAACTGGACACCTTCATCCGCGAACACGCCGAAACCGCGTTCCACCCTTCCTGCTCGTGCAAGATGGGCACCGACGAGATGGCCGTGGTCGATGGCGAAGGCCGTGTGCACGGTTTGCAGGCCCTGCGCGTGGTGGATGCCTCGATCATGCCGCTGATTACCACTGGTAACCTGAACGCGCCGACGATCATGATCGCCGAGAAAATCGCCGACAAAATCCGCGGCCGCCAGCCCCTGCCACGCAGCACCGCCGCCTATTATGTGGCAGGCGACGCGCCGGTGCGCGGCAAGCCGTTGCGGGAAGTAAGCCGTACCGCGCAGTAATTGCGTTGCGGCTATCGCGAGCGGGCTCGCCCCACAGGAGCCTCCATTTCCTGGTGGGAGCGAGCCCGCTCGCGATAAGGCCCACTCAAGCACTCGCCTAATTCCCACACCCCACCACCCTTGATCCCACAACCTCCCCCGGCCTACTCTAGGCCGCACACACGCTTCACCCCCGCCCCATCCAATACCCCCGCCACGAGGCTTTCTCATGTTTGATGTCGTCTCTTCGAGCAAATGGCCCACCGGCTATCTCATCAACCCCAATGTCGAGCCCCTGGACCCGAAGTGGTTGAAAGAATTCAGCAAGATCCCCGCCGCGGCCGTCAGTGACTGCCTTGGCCGCAATGTCGGCGGCCTGGGCCTCAAAGCCTTCCACGGCAATGCGCCGATGCTCGGCAGCGCCCTGACCGTGCGGGTGCGCCCCGGCGACAACCTGATGATCCTCAAGGCCATGCAAATGGCCCGCCCCGGTGACGTGCTGGTGATCGACGGCAGCGCCGACCTGACCCGTGCCGTGTTCGGCGGCATCATGCGTGCCATGGCCCTCAAGGCCGGGATCGTCGGCGTGGTCATCAACGGCGCCCTGCGCGACCTCGACGAATGGCAGACCGGCGAACTACCGGCCTACGCCATCGGCGGCGTACACCGTGGCCCGAGCACCGATGGCGGCGGCGAAATCAACGTACCGATCTCTTGCGCCGGCATGCTGGTAGCACCGGGCGACTTGATGATCGGTGACGGCGATGGCGTAGTCGCCGCCGCCCGCGCCGAGTTGCCGGAGCTGCTGGTGCGCTGCCACGACCTGCTGGCCCGCGAACAGGCTACGCTTGCCGCTATCGAGGCTGGCACCCTGGACCCGGACCGCTTCGACGCCATCCTGCGCGCCAAGGGTTGCCCGGTCTGATGCTAAAAAGCATCGCGGGCCAGCGCAGCGCCGCTTGCCCGCGATAAGGCCCCCAAGGCCGCCAAAGCCCCAAGGAGGCCCCATGTTCACCGCCTACCCTACTCTCAAAAAGCACTTCGCCGCCCTGCGCACCGGTGCCGAGTTCTTTTCCCTGCGCCATGTGTGCGAGGCAGGCCAGTACCTGGCGGTGCGCAAGAACGTCGCCGCACCGCCGAGCCTGAGCCGCGATGAAGGCGCCATGCTCACCGCCCGGGTCAACGGCGTCGAAGCCTATGCCGCCACCAACGACCTATCCCTGGCCGGGCTGCAAGCCGCCCTTGACCGTGCCGAGCACCAGGCCCGCGCCATCGCCGCCCATGCCTTGCTCGATTTGCGCCAGCAGGCGGTATCCAGTGAGCGCGCCGACTACCTGTCGCCCAACCTCGACCAGGCCTTTCCATCCCTCAAGGACTGCTACCAGGTGCTGGCCGACGAATCCGCCGCCGTGCCCCGCGACGAGCGCCTGGTGAGTTGGGAGGCGAGCCTGGGTATCCGCCACGTCGAGCAGATCTACCTCAACAGCGCTGGCGCCGAGTTGCGCCAAGCCCAGCGTTTTATCTTCCCGGGCCTGGAAGTCACCGCCTATGACGGCAGCGACAGCCAGACCCGCACCCTGGGCCGCGAGAACTTCGGCCAGCAGGGCGGCGCCGAAGTGCTCGGCCGCGCCGGCCTGATCGGCGCCGCGCCGCGGATCGCCGACCAGGCCCTGCAACTGCTGCTCGCGCCCAACACCCCACACGGCCCACGCGACCTGCTGCTGACCCCCGACCAGATGATCCTGCAAATCCACGAGTCCATCGGCCACCCGCTGGAGCTGGACCGCATCCTGGGCGACGAGCGCAACTACGCCGGCACCAGTTTCGTCAAAGCCGATGACTTCGGCACCCTGCAATATGGCTCCGCGTTGCTCAATGTGACCTTCGACCCGCTGATCCCCGAGCAACTGGCAAGCTACCGCCATGACGACGATGGCACCCCGGCGCGCAAGGAATTCCTAATCCGCGCAGGGCGCCTGCTGCGGCCCATGGGCGGGGCGCTGTCGCAGTTTCGCGCTGGCCTCGACGGGGTGGCCAACAGCCGCGCCTGTAGCTGGAACCGCGCACCCATCGACCGCATGGCCAACCTCAATATCGAGCCGGGCGAGCACTCCATGGCGCAACTGGTGGCGGGCATCGAGCGCGGCATTTTGATGTCGACCAACCGCTCCTGGTCCATCGACGATGCGCGCAATAAATTCCAGTTCGGTTGCGAATGGGGCCAATTGATCGAAAACGGCGAACTCAAGGGCGTGGTGAAAAACCCCAACTACCGGGGCGTTTCCGCGCAGTTCTGGCGCAACCTCAGCGCCGTGGGCGATGCCAGCACCCTCAAGGTGTTGGGCACGCCCAATTGCGGCAAAGGCGAGCCGAACCAGGTGATCCGCGTGGGCCATGCTTCGCCGGCCTGCGTGTTCAGCCAGGTGGATGTATTTGGAGGAGATGCCTGATGGCCGAACAATTCAACCACCTGGTGACCTGGCTGCGCGGCGCCCTGCGCGAACCCGAGCAGTTCATCTTGAGCTACAGCGCCGAAACCTCGGCCTTCGTGCGGTTCAACCACGCCAAGGTGCGCCAGGCCGGGCAGGTGCAGCAGGCCAGCGTAGGGCTGAAACTGATTGATGGCGGGCGCCACGCCGACCTGGAGATCACCCTGGCCGGTGACCCCGCCGTGGACCGCCAGCGCCTCGCCGAGGGCTTGCAGCAACTGCGCGAAACCTTGCCGCTGCTGGCGCCGGACCCGTACCTACTGCTCAACCACGACGGCTGGCACAGCCAAGCTGTGCAGGCGCAGCCGCTGCCGGACGTCGGCCATGTGGTCGAGCAGATCAGCCGCGCCGCCGCTGGCCTGGATTTGGTCGGCATCTATGCCGCAGGCCCCATCAGCCGTGGCTTCGCCAGTTCGGCGGGGGCCTTTGGCTGGCACGAGGCCAATAGCTTCAACCTCGACTTCAGCCTGTTTCACGCCAATGGCGAAGCGGTAAAGGCCAGTTACGCCGGCCACGCCTGGAGCGACGAGGCCTTCGCCCAGCGCTTTGCCCTGGCGCGCCAGCAACTGGATTACCTGGGCCGGCCCTTGCGCGCCGTGGCGCCGGGCCAATACCGCGCTTACCTGGCGCCGGCGGCCATGGAAGAAATCATGGGCCTGCTGGCCTGGGGCGGTTTTTCCGCCCAGGCCATCGCCAGCAAAAGCAGCCCGTTGCAGCGCCTGTATGGCGGTGAGCAGGCGTTCAGCCCGCTGCTGAGCCTGGAAGAGAAGGTCAGCGGTTCCCTCAGCCCGGCATTTTCCGGCGAAGGCTACCCGCGCAGCGACCTGACCCTGATCCGCGCAGGCCTGGCCGAAGCGCAACTGGTCAGCTCGCGCAGCGCCGCCGAGTACGGCTTGAGCGCCAACGGCGCGGGCGGCGGTGAAAGCCCCGGTGCCCTGAGCATGGCCCCCGGCACCCTGGCCCAGGCCGATATCCTGGAGCAATTGGGCACCGGCCTGTACATCAGCAACCTGTGGTATTTGAATTACTCGGACCAACCGGCCGCACGCATGACCGGCATGACCCGCTTCGCCACGTTCTGGGTGGAAAACGGCCAGATCCAGGCGCCGGTCAGCACCATGCGTTTTGACGACAGCGCCTACAGCCTGCTCGGCTCGCACCTGCTGGCGCTGACCCGCGAGCGCGAACTGCTGCTGTCGGCCAGCACCTACAGCCAGCGCCACACCGACTCGGCGCTGCTGCCGGGGGTACTGGTGAGCCGGTTGACGTTGACGCTGTAAACCACTGTTTCCATGAAAGATCCGCACGGTGGGCGCGAGCCAGCTCGCGATAGCAGCCTGCTAGTCGATCGCTTAGGTGGCTGACACTCCACTATCGCGAGCAGGCTCGCTCCCACAGGAGACTGGCGGCGCATCACACTCCCGATAACAGCGAGGCCCCATGCCCAACCGCCCAGCCCTTGATGCCACCACCGCCCGCTGGATCCCGTGGGTGGTGGCCATTGCGTTTTTCATGCAGTCCCTGGACGGCACCATCCTCAACACCGCGCTGCCGGCCATGGCCCGGGACTTGGCCGAAGACCCGTTGCGCATGCAGGGCGTCATCATCGCCTACATGCTCACCGTGGCCCTGTTGATCCCGGCCTCGGGCTGGATCGCCGACCGCTTTGGCACCAAAAAGATTTTCTTCGGCGCCATCTTGCTGTTCAGCCTCGGCTCGTTGCTGTGCGCGCTGTCCAATAGCCTCGGCATGCTGATCGGCGCGCGGGTGGTGCAGGGCCTGGGCGGGGCGCTGATGTTGCCGGTCGGCAGGCTGGTGGTGCTGCGCGCCTACCCGCGCTCAGAGTTGGTGCGCATCATGGGCTTCATCACCATCCCCGGCTTGCTCGGGCCGTTGCTTGGGCCCACCACGGGCGGCTGGATGGTGCAGTACCTGTCCTGGCACTGGATTTTCCTTATCAACCTGCCCGTGGGGCTGATCGGCTGCTATGCGGTGTGGCGCTTTATCCCGGACCTGCGCGGCAGCGAACGCACCCGCTTCGACGGCTTCGGCTTTTTGCTGTTTGGTGCTGCCATGGTGCTTATCACCATCGCCATGGAAGGCCTGGGGGAACTGCACCTGCCCCACCTGCGGGTGATGCTGTTGCTGTTCGCCGGCCTGGCGTGCCTGGCGGCGTACTGGCTGCGGGCCGGGCACGTGGACACGCCGCTGTTCGCCCCGGCGCTGTTCAAAACCCGCACCTTCGCCGTGGGCATCCTGGGCAACCTGTTCGCACGCCTGGGCAGCGGCGCACTGCCGTTTTTGGTGCCGCTGTTGCTGCAAATAGCCCTGGGCTACTCGCCGTCCCAGGCGGGGATGAGCATGCTGCCCCTGGCCGCCGCCGCGATGCTGGCCAAGTCCGTGGCACGGCCGTTGATCGAGCGCCTGGGCTACCGCGTGGTGCTCACCGGCAACACCCTGGCCCTGGGCCTGATGCTGGCGAGCATGGGCCTGGTGAGTGAGCAAACGCCTTACTGGCTGTTGCTCCTGCAACTGGCGGTGCTGGGGGCGATCAACTCGCTGCAATTCACCGCGATGAACACCGTGACCCTGATCGACCTCGACGACGCCAGCGCCAGCAGCGGCAACAGCCTGTTGTCGGTAGTGGCGCAATTGGCCCTGAGCCTGGGCGTGGCTTGCGCCGGGGCGCTGCTGGGCGGGTTTACCGGGCAAAGCGGCAGCGGTGAAGTCAGCACCGTGCTCGGCGCGTTCCAGTTGACCTTCCTCACCGTCGGCGTGATGGCCATGCTCGCGGCAGCGATATTCCTGCAACTCTCGCCCACGGACGGAAAACGCGCCCGGCCGGCTCAGGAGCACATAGAGCATTAGCGGCAGCGGCAAGGGGTGAGCTTTAAGCTGCGAGCTTGTCGCTCAGTGCTTGCGGCTGCCCCCTCTCCCCTCGTCAGGAATATGCGAGAAGTTCGCGGGGGGGCTGTTACACTGCGCGACATTTTGTTTTGCAGGCCCGTCCCGTGACCACCATCGCCACCGCTTTTAATACTTTGCCGCTGTCCGCCGCCATGCTGGCTAACCTCGACTCCCTCGGTTATGCCCAGATGACGCCGATCCAGGCGCAGAGCTTGCCGGTGATCCTCAAAGGGATGGACCTGATTGCCCAGGCCAAGACCGGCAGCGGCAAAACCGCTGCTTTTGGCATCGGCCTGCTAAACCCGATCAACCCGCGCTTTTTCGGCTGCCAGGCCCTGGTGATCTGCCCGACCCGCGAGTTGGCCGACCAGGTGGCCAAGGAAATTCGCCGTTTGGCCCGCGCCGAAGACAACATCAAAGTCCTGACCCTGTGTGGCGGCGTGTCGTTCGGCCCGCAGATCGCTTCGCTGGAGCACGGCGCGCACATCATCGTCGGCACGCCGGGGCGCATCCAGCAGCACCTGCGCAAGGGTTCGCTGGTGCTCCACGGCCTCAATAAGCTGATCCTCGATGAAGCCGACCGCATGCTCGACATGGGTTTCTACGACTCCATCGAAGAAATCATCGCCCAATGCCCGGAGCGCCGGCAGACCCTGCTGTTCTCCGCCACTTACCCGGTGGGCATCAAGCAGTTGGCCTCCAAGTTCATGCGCGACCCGCAGCAAGTGAAGGCCGAAGCGTTCCACGACGACAGCCAGATCGAACAGCGCTTCTACGAAATCTCCCCCGAGGAGCGCATGGACGCGGTGGTGCGGGTGCTGGCGCATTTCCGCCCGGTGTCCACCGTGGCGTTCTGCTTCACCAAGCAGCAAGTGCAGGAAACCGTCGACCACCTGAGCGCCAAGGGCATCAGCGCCGTCGGCCTGCACGGCGACCTGGAGCAGCGTGACCGCGACCAGGTCCTGGCGATGTTCGCCAACCGCAGCACCTCGGTGCTGGTGGCCACCGACGTCGCGGCCCGCGGCCTGGACATCGATGCCCTGGACATGGTCATTAACGTTGAGCTGGCCCGCGACTCGGAAATCCACATCCACCGCGTTGGCCGTACCGGCCGGGCCGGCGAAAAAGGCATCGCCATCAGCCTGGTGGCACCGTCCGAAGCGCACCGCGCCCAGGCCATCGAGCAGTTGCAAAAAGCCCCCCTGAGCTGGGACCAACTGGACAACCTGCCGTCCCAGGGCGGCACACCGCTGCTGCCGCAGATGAGCACCCTGTGCATTGGCGCCGGGCGCAAGGACAAAGTCCGCCCCGGCGACATCCTCGGCGCCCTGACCGGCGACGCGGGCATCCCCGGCGCCCAGGTCGGCAAAATCGCGATCTTCGACTTCCAGGCCTTCGTCGCCGTGGAACGCGGCATCGCCAAACAGGCCCTGCAACGCCTCAACGACGGCAAAATCAAGGGCCGCTCGTTGCGCGTGCGCATCTTGTAATAGCAAAACCCCTTCCCTGTGGGAGCACGCCCGCTGCCACAGTCAGGTTTGTAGTCAGACACCAAGAGGACACCGCTTTGCGCTCTACCCAAGTCGTCATCATCGGCGCTGGCGCCGCAGGCCTGATGTGCGCGCTGACCGCCGCCGGGCGCGGGCGCGAGGTGCTGTTGCTGGACCACGCCAACAAGGCCGGTAAGAAGATCCTCATGTCCGGCGGCGGGCGTTGCAATTTCACCAATATGTACACCGAGCCGGGCAATTTCCTGTCCCACAACGCGCACTTCTGCAAATCCGCCCTGGCGCGCTACACCCAATGGGATTTCATCGCCCTGGTGGCCAAGCACGGCGTGCCGTACCACGAGAAAAAACTCGGCCAACTGTTCTGCGACAACAAGGCCAGCGACATCCTCGCCATGCTCCTGGACGAATGCGAACAGGCGGGCGTCAAGCTGCACCTGGACACGAGCATCGAGCAGATCGCAAAACTCGACGGCGGCTATCAACTCGCCACCACCCTGGGCGAGGTGCGCTGCCAATCCCTGGTGATCGCCACGGGCGGGCTGTCGATCCCCACCCTGGGCGCCACCGGTTTCGGCTACCAAGTGGCGCGCCAGTTCGGCCACGAACTGCTGCCGACCCGCGCCGGCCTGGTGCCGTTCACCATCACCGACCAGCTCAAAGACCTGTGCGCCGAGCTGTCGGGCACTTCAGTCGATTGCCTGGTCAACTGCAACGAGCAGAGCTTTCGCGAGAACATCCTGTTCACCCACCGCGGCCTCAGCGGCCCGGCGATCTTGCAGATTTCCTCGTTCTGGCAACCGGGCGACAGCGTGCAAATCAACCTGCTGCCCGACCACGACGCGGCGCAGTGGCTCAACGAGCAACAGGCCGAACGCCCCAACAGCGAACTCAAGACCCTGCTGGGGGAGCTCTTCACCAAGAAAATGGCCAACCTGCTGGCCGACCACTGGTTCGTCTCCAAACCGATGAAGCAGTACACCCACGGCGAACTGGCGGCCATCGCCGAGAAACTGGCGAACTGGCGCCTGGTGCCGGCCGGCACCGAGGGCTACCGCACGGCGGAAGTGACCCTGGGCGGCGTGGACACCCGCGAAGTGTCGTCCAAGACCATGGAATCGCTGAAAAGCCCTGGCCTGTACTTTATCGGCGAAGTGCTGGACGTCACCGGCCACCTGGGCGGTTTCAACTTCCAGTGGGCGTGGGCCTCGGGGTATGCGGCGGCGCAGTACGCCTGACACCGGTGCAAGCGCAGCACCAACCCTGTGGGCGCGAGCCGGGCGGCGCTGCGCTCGCCCGCGATAACGGCATGACTGCTGGGTAGACAGGTGTTGGCTGTAATGGCCTCATCGCGGGCAGGGCCCGCTCCCACAGTTGAACGGTGGTGTGGGTGGGGTTTTCATTTTTTTCTATGGGCGCGAGCCTGCTCGCGATGGCCGAAGAGTGGGGGTAAGACAGTTGCTCCCACACACCCTCCCCTAGAAAACCACCCCAGGAACATATTTTGCTTGTTGGATGTGATTGCCAGTATTGCGCCAGCGTCCATACTGGCCCAATTTAGCCCACCGCCCGCCAAGGCCTTTTGCCCTTCATGTCATCGACCTCGTTCCGTCACTCCCTGCGGCGCCTCTGGGCCCTGGATAAGTTCAGCTACAGCGTGCGGGTGTTCATTGCCCTGACCGGCAGCATGGCGCTGTGCTGGTATCAGGATGAAATGGGCCTGCTGATCCCACTGTTTTTGGGGATTATCGCCAGCGCCCTGGCCGAAACCGACGACAGTTGGCAGGGCCGCCTCAATGCCCTGGCCGTGACCCTGGTGTGCTTTAGCATCGCCGCATTCGCCGTCGAGTGGTTGTTCCCCTACCCGTGGGTTTTCGTGATCGCCCTGGCCCTGGCCAGTTTCGCCCTGACCATGCTCGGCGCCCTGGGCGAGCGCTATGGGGCGATTGCCTCGGCCACGCTGATTTTGTCGGTGTACACCATGATCGGCGTCGATCAGCGCGGCGGCGCGGTCACCGATTTCTGGCACGAGCCGGTGCTGCTGGTGGCGGGCGCGGCGTGGTACGGGTTGCTGTCGGTGCTGTGGCAGGCGCTGTTTTCCAACCAACCGGTGCAGCAGAGCCTGGCGCGCTTGTTTCGCGAACTGGGTTACTACCTCAAGCTCAAGTCGTCGCTGTTCGAGCCGATCCGGCAGATGGACGTGGAGGCGCGGCGCCTGGAGCTGGCGCAGCAAAACGGCAAAGTGGTGGCGGCGCGCCAAGGAAATCATCCTGCACCGTGTAGGCAATGGCCGGCCGGGGTCGAAGGTCAGCCGCTACCTCAAGCTGTACTTCCTGGCCCAGGACATCCACGAACGCGCCAGCTCTTCCCATTACCCGTACAACGCCCTGGCCGAGGCGTTCTTCCACAGTGACGTGCTGTTCCGCTGCCAGCGCCTGTTGCGCCAGCAGGGCAAGGCCTGCCAGGCCCTGGCCGAGTCGATTCAGTTGCGCCAGCCGTTCGTCTACGACGCCAGTTTCGCCCAGGCCCTGGGCGACCTGGATGCGTCCCTGGAACACCTGCGCATACAGAGCAACCCGGCCTGGCGCGGCCTGCTGCGCTCGCTGCGCGCCCTGGCGGCCAACCTGGCCACCCTCGACCGTTTGCTCAGCGACGCCAGCAACCCCGACAGCCTGGCGGACGCCACCGACAGCAGCCTGCTGGACCGCTCGCCGCGCAACCTCAAGGACGTGTGGACGCGCCTGCGCACTCAGTTGACGCCCACCTCGCTGCTGTTCCGCCATGCCCTGCGCCTGCCGCTGGCGCTAAGCATCGGCTACGGCATGGTGCATTTGATCCACCCGTCCCAGGGCTACTGGATCATCCTCACCACGCTCTTCGTCTGCCAGCCGAACTACGGCGCCACGCGGCGAAAACTCGGGCAGCGGATCATCGGCACCGCCATCGGCCTGACCGTGGCCTGGGCGCTGTTCGACCTGTTCCCCAACCCGCTGGTGCAGTCGTGCTTCGCCATCGCCGCCGGGGTGGTGTTCTTTATCTACCGCACCTCGCGCTACACCCTGGCCACGGCCGCGATCACCCTGATGGTGCTGTTCTGCTTCAACCAAGTGGGCGACGGTTATGGGCTGTTCCTGCCGCGCCTGTTCGACACCCTGTTGGGCAGCCTGATCGCCGGGCTGGCGGTGTTCCTGTTCCTGCCGGACTGGCAGGGCCGGCGCCTGAACAAGGTGCTGGCCAACACCCTGACCTGCAACAGCATCTACCTGCGCCAGATCATGCAGCAGTACGCCAACGGCAAAAGCGACGACCTGGCCTACCGCCTCGCCCGGCGCAACGCCCACAACGCCGACGCGGCACTGTCCACCACCCTGGCCAACATGCTGATGGAGCCGGGGCATTTTCGTAAGGAAGCGGACGTCGGTTTTCGCTTTTTGGTGCTGTCCCACACCCTGCTCAGCTACCTCTCGGGCCTGGGCGCGCACCGCGACACCCAACTGCCGGGCGAGGTGCGCGAACACCTGATCGAAGGCGCGGGCGTGCGCCTGGCGGCCAGCATCGACGAAATCGCCCAGGGCCTGGCCAGCAAACAACCGATCGCCATCCAGAGCGACGCCGAAGAAGCCCTGGCCAATGAGCTGGAGCAGATGAGCGACGACATCGACGAAAGCCAGCGCCTGGTGCAAAGCCAGTTGGCGCTGATCTGCCGGCAACTGGGGCCGCTGCGCACCTTGGCGGCGCATCTCATCAAGGATACGAGCGAGGTTTAGCGCCCACAGGCTCGCCTGCAAGGAGATGGTTCAGTGCGCCATCCCATGCTGGCGCAAGAGGCGCTGATAACTGCCATCGGCCTTCATGGCCGCGATCTCGCGGTCGAAACCGGCGACGATCTGCTGGTGCTCGGGGTTTTTCAGGCTGACCAGAATGTGCAGGCTGTTTTCGCTCAAGGACTTGGGCAAAAACTCCACCGCATTGCGCACCCGAGGGGATTCGCGAGACAGGTGATAGCGCGCCACGAACTCGTCTTCCAGGGTTAGCTTGACCCGGTCGGCGGCGAGCATGCGCACCGCCATGGAAAAGTTGTGTACCGGCACCTTCTGCAACCCCGGGTCTTCGTCGAATGCCTGGGAATAGGCGTAGCCGCGCACCACCGCCACCGGGTACTCGTGCAGTTGCTGTAGGTTCTTGTATTCGATGGGCGCGTCCTTGCGCTTGAGAAAGCGCACGCGGTTGAGCAGGTACTCGCCGGAGAACTGCCCCAGATGGGTGCGGGCCTCGTTGAACCAAGCGTTGACCAGCACGTCATAGCGACCTTCGCCGATGCCCAGCAACGCCCGGGCCCAGGGCACTTGCTCGAACTCGCTGGCATACCCCGCCCGCGCCAGGGCGGTGCTGACAATGTCGGTGGCCAAGCCGCCGTTGAGCAGCGTGGCGTCGGTAAAGGGGGGCCAGGCATCCGCCACCAGGCGCAGTTTTTCCCCGTGCGCGTGCTGCCCTAGCAAGAGCAATCCGATCAAAGCAAAGGCTCGATGCAATCGCGACATGCTAAAACGTCCTTAGCGGGCGGGTGCCCTGCGTGTTTTTAGCTCAAACCGAAGACCGATGCGTCGGTGGCCGGGCCCATCTGCGGCCTTAACCTTAGCTCATCGCAGCTATTTGCAAGCTGCACAGCAGATTACACAAAGAAGTCAGCCCCGCGCAAAATGAATGATGGCAATTTGATTGCTCTCACAAAAACAGACGCCCCGCAGCGGCAGACAAGGCGCGACGGGGCGCTTAGTATCCAGGGAAGTTTTCCTACAGGACGAAGCGATGACCATTGAATGGGTGTGCAAACACCACAGCGACTTGGGCAAGGAACAGCTCTATGCCCTCCTCAAACTGCGCGACGAGGTATTTGTCGTGGAACAGAAGTGTGCCTACCAAGACCTCGATGGCCTGGACCTGGACGGCGACACCTGCCACCTAATGGGCTGGGAGGGTGATGAGTTGGTGGCGTACCTGCGCCTGCTCGACCCCACGTCCCAGGGCGGCGACGTGGTGATTGGCCGGGTGGTGACCGCCGAATCGACCCGCGGCAAGGGCCTTGGCCATGAGCTGATGAAACAGGGCCTCAAACAGGCCGAAAAATACTGGCCCGAGGTGCCGATCTACCTCTCGGCCCAGGCCCATTTGCAGGGTTACTACGCCAACTACGGCTTTGAAGTAGCAGGCGAGCCGTATGTCGAAGACGGCATTCCCCATATCGGCATGCGCAGGGTGTCGTCGTTGTAGCAAGCGGTAGGGCTCAGGGGTAGCCCAACACAGCCTTGATCCGCCCCAGGTGCAGGGTGATCCAGCCTTTGTCGATGGCGCCCCAGTCGCGGATGCGGTAGCGCCCGGCGTGGTTGCGGGCACCGTCCTGTTGCTCGAACTCGCAGACGATGTCCAGGTCTGCCAGGGCGGCGATGGTGTCCTGGGCGGTGCGCCGGGGCATGCCGGTGGCTTCGGTGAGGGCTGGCACGCTACTGGCCAGTTGGCTGTCGATCAGGTACGCCACGTAGAGGCGTCGGTAAAAGCTGCTTTTGGTCTTGCTCACGTCCATCGGCTTATTCCTGAATGGTTTTTGGCGGCAGATCCCGGTACGTCAAATACACCCGCAGGTCGAACTCCAGTTGGTGGTAGCCGGGGAGCATGTGCTCGCAGAGTTGGTAGAACGCCTTGTTATGGTCCGACTCTTTGAAGTGCGCCAGCTCATGCACCACGATCATGCTCAAAAACTGCGGCGCCGCGTCTTTGAACAACGAGGCGATGCGGATCTCTTTCTTGGCCTTGAGCTTGCCGCCCTGCACCCGGGAAATGGCCGTATGCAGGCCCAACGCGCGGTGGGTCAGGTCCAGGCGATTGTCGAACAGCACTTTGTCGATGGCCGGAGCGTTGCGCAGATGCTCCTGTTTGAGGGCCAGGGCGAAGTTGTACAACGCTTTGTCGCTCTGCACCGCATGCTTGTCGGGGTAGCGCTGGTGCAGGTAATCGCCAAGACGATCCTGCGCGATCATCTGGCGCACTTGTTCCTGCAACGCAAAAGGGTAGGCCTGGAGGTATTTAAGGGCAGTCATGGGGCGGCAACGGGGCGTAAAAGGTCGCCAGTGTACCCAATTCAGTCGCGTACTGCGCTCCAGTCAAAGGCCAGGGGAAATTGGCTGGCGTCCCCGGCGAGCAGCGGCCGCGCCACCAAGTAGCCCTGCACGTACTCGCAGCCGTGGGCGTGCAGCCACTCGTACTGCGCCAGGGTTTCCACCCCTTCGGCCACCACCAGCAGGCCGAACTGCTTGCACAACTCAATGACACCGCGGGCCATGGCTGCGTCGCGGGGCGATTCCAGTAGCCGCGCCACCAAGTGCCGATCGAGTTTGAGGGTGTCCAGGTCCAGGTCGCGCAGATGGGCCAGGGAGCAATCTCCCGAGCCGAAATCATCCAGCGCCACCCGCACCCCCAGGTTGCGCAACAGGCGCAGTTGCTTGCGCGTTTCGTCCAGGTTGCGCACCAGGGTGTCCTCGGTCACCTCCACCTCCAGTTGCCCGGGGCGCAGGCTGTGGCGCTCCAACACCTGGCGCAGCTCAGTGACCAGGTTGGGCATGCCGAACTGGGTGCTGCTCAGGCTCACGGCCAGCACCAGGTCATCGTTGAACACGGTGCTCCACGCGCGGCGCTGGGCAGTACTTTGCTGGTAGATCCAACTGCCCAGGCGGCTGATGAGGCGTGCCTCTTCCAGCAACGGCAAAAACAGCCCCGGCGGCACATCGCCAACGCTGGGGTGCTGCCAGCGCAACAAAGCCTCAAAACCACGCAAGCGGCCATCGGTGATGGACACCTGGGGCTGGTAGACGAGGTTGAAATCCTTGCTTTCGATGGCCGTGCGCACGCTTTCTTCGAGCATCAAGCGCGAGCGGGCGCGGCCGTTCATTTCGTGATCGTAGAAGCGGTATTGCTGGCGCCCGGCGCGCTTGGCCTCGTACATGGCGATATCCGCCGCGCGTAAAAGGCCATCGAGGTTGGCGCCGCAATCGGGGTAGGTGGCGATGCCGATGCTCGCCCCCAGGGTCATGTCCAGGCCTTCGATTTGCTGGCAGATGGACAGGCGTTCGATGAGCTTTTCAGCGATTTTCGCCGCTTGCTCCGGGAACTCCAGATCCAGCAACGCGGTGAACTCATCGCCGCCCATGCGCGCCAAAATGTCGAATGAGCGCAGGCTGCCTTTCAATTGCTCCGACACCCAGCGCAGCACCCGGTCGCCGGCGTCGTGGCCCAGGCAATCGTTGACCCGCTTGAAACCGTCCAAGTCCAGGTAGAGCAGCACCGAGGTGGTGCTGGTGCGCTCGTTGCGCAGCAATTGGTTTTCTGCAGCCTGATAAAAACCGCGGCGGTTGAACAACCCGGTCAGCGGGTCGGTGACGGCTTGATACTCCAGTTGCTGGTGCAGGTGGCGCACCACCGACATGTCCAGCACCGTCACCACCATGGCCTTCTGCTCGGCCGGCAGCGGCGCACACGACAGCGCCACCGGCAGCAACTGCCCTGGCGCGGTACGCAGTAAGGCATCGTGCAGGCGCCAGGTTTCGCCTCGGCGGTAGGTTTCGTAGAGCAGGGAATCCGCCCAATTCGGCACGTGGGGGTTTTGCAGGAAGGCGATGAACTCCGTGCCCTGCAACTCGCCAACAGTGGCGTTGAGCAAACGGCAGATCGCCGGGTTGGCGAAGCGGATCACGCCGTCCTCGTCCACTACCAGGATGCCCTCGGCGGCGTTGTCCAGCACCGAGGCGTTGAACGCCCGCGCCACCTCCAGGTCATGGCTCAGGCGCTGCAAGGCACGGCGGTTGCGCTGATGTTCCAGCAACGCCTGCACCTTGGGCTTGAGGATCTGCGGGTCGAAGGGTTTGAACAGGTAATCCACCGCGCCGCTGGCATAGCCCTTGATGACGGCATCCTGGGACTGCTCGTTGGCGGTGAGGAAAATGATCGGGGTCAACCGCGTGCGCTGGCTGCCGCGCATCAAGCGGGCAACTTCAAAGCCGTCCATGCCGGGCATCTGCACATCCAGCAGCACCAAGTCGACTTCGTGCTCGAGCAGCAGTCCCAAGGCTTCAACCCCGGAGGCCGCAGTCATTACCTGCCAGTCCTGGCGCTGCAACAGCGCGCGCATACTGACCAAATTCTCGGGATAGTCATCGACTATCAAAAGGACCGAACTGCTGTCACCAGGCTTGGGCTGCGCGCATTCCATGCTGCTTCTCTTGTCGGAGCGTCCTGCCGGCGATCGAACGGAAAACCGGGCAAATACTGAGCCTTCACTCTAGACCCGGTTATGGGAAAGCAATAGGAAAGCCCCGGCCCTCAAGGGCCCAAACCCGTGGGCAGCCGACTAACGGTAGGAAATGGCCATCTTGTAGGACAGGAATTGTCGTTTCCAGATGTGCGATCTACGCCAATGGCCAGGTACAAAAAAGCCCGAGCGTCGCCACCCGGGCCTTTACCTGGCTTACTGCCTGGGCTGCGGCCTTTAGTTGAACGGCACCGGCAGCGGCGTCTGCGCCGAAGAGGGCGGCAGGATCGGCAGTTTGAAGTCCGGTTGATCGCCGGTCAGGGTCTTGAGGAAGGCCACGATCTGGCCCACTTCATCGGTGCTCAGCTTGCGCCCCAGTTGCAGACGGGCCATCACGTCCACCGCTTCTTCGAGTTTCCAGTACGCGCCGTCGTGGAAGTAGGGGTAGGTCAGCTCGACGTTACGCAGCGTCGGCACTTTGAAACGCATGCGGTCGGCGTCCTTGCCGGTCAGGCCGGCTACGCCTTCGGCGGGGTTCTTGGTGGCGTAGGGTTCGACCACGCCCATCTTCTGGAACGAACCGCCGCCCACGGCTTCGCCGTTGTGGCAGGCCACGCAACCGATGGATTTGAACAGTTGATAACCGGTTTGCGCCGTGGCGCTGATGGCTTTGCTATCACCCTTCAACCAGCGGTCGAATGGTGCGTTGGGGGTGACCAGGGTTTTCTCGAACTCGCCAATGGCGTCGGTCACCTGCTCGATATCGACCGCGTTCTTACCGTAGACCTTCTTGAACGCTTCGCGGTATTGCGGGATAGACGCCACCACGTCCACCGCCAGGTTGTGGGTAAAGCCCATCTCCCCCGGGTTGGCAATCGGCCCGCCGGCCTGCTCGGCCAGGGTCTTGGCGCGCCCGTCCCAGAACTGCGCGATGCTCATCCCCGAGTTGAGCACCGTGGGCGAGTTGATCGGCCCCTGGTGCCAGTTATGCCCGATCGACGTCGGCAGGTTGTCGCTGCCGCCCATGCTCAGGTTGTGGCACGAGTTGCAGGAAATAAACCCGGACTTGGACAGGCGCGGGTCAAAGAACAATTGCTTGCCCAACTCCACCTTGCCCGCATCCGCCACCTTCACCGGTTGCACCGGCACAATGGGCTCGTTGCTCGCCACCATCCCCGAGGCACTCGCCACCAACCCCATGCCCAACATGAAAATCATCGGTCTAAACACGGTACTGCTCCCTTTGCTGTTTTTGGTCTGCTTCAACCATGGGTCAGCCAAGGGCCGGAGTGGGTGATTTGAGTCAATGGGGCGCGGGGTTGGCGTGCGACAAAAGCGCTGGGGGTGTGTGGAGGGGGGGGGCAACGCTGGGTACTTGATAATGAAACAAGCGAGTCGATGCAAAAAAGGGATGGATATATTAAAAAAAACCTACCCATCCCCTTTGTCAAACATGACATGGCAAAACCACACTTAAGTCCACGGCAATTTATTAATCCTGACAAAGTCGATATTTTCAACTTCGACGAGTCCATCAGGGTAAGTAAAACTCCGCGTCCCTGCCAACCTCACCTCACTTAAACTGAGGCTCCATGAATAAGTTCTATCGCCTTCCACCGTCGTAAATTTCATACCCCAGCCATGCGTAATGGGATTTGCCGTTGGTTTGAACTGCAACCCCACTTGGCTGGTGCGTGTCATCACCCAACCATGAACTTCCCCTAAAATTGGATTCGATAGATCCAAGTACATTTCCTGGCCCATACGGCCGTACATGCCTTTGATATCTGCCATTTCAAGCACTCCTCTAATACACAGTACAACGAACAACCCAAGTCTCGCTCACAAGCTAACGTTGAGCAGGAAGTACATAATATGAAGAACACGAAATAATATGAACCGAAAAACAACATTTTTAATATTGTTAGCACATAACCAACATACCCTTTAACTCCATCCGCGATGACAATTCAACGCAAGAGTCCGGCAACCCCCAAAGACCCAATCCGGCTTATAGAGCTCTACTCTTCATCCACAAAACTTGCTTATAACCTACATGGCTGAGCGCTGCCATACTGTCAAAACTGGAATAACAACCCGTCTAAAACTCTATAAAAAACCGGTAAATATGACAGGTCAACTGCGCACAACCATATGCTAGTTTCAATGGGGAGCAAGGAAGCCGAGAAGCCCCTCCATTTAGTCTTAGCGGGGCAGCCTAGCCTCTGTGATCTGGTTCAAAGATAAATCAGCAGCTATCCAGATATGTATTTTTACTGATTGGACGCATCCAACAAGCCGAACACAGAGGCAAACATAAAGAGCATTAAAGATATGGAATCGCGAAGCGTCGAAAACATACCCCAAAACCACCGAAGAGATTGAAACAAAAAACCTTAAGATAACGGTCGAACTTGATGCCAAGAATCCGCCAAAGAGCCTGAGCAGTTTCTTAAGCGACGCCCACGACGCCTTACTTGATGCTGACGGACTTGAGCGGTTTACCGGCAGTGTGGAAGGCGCACAAAACGGCACGACCACTTGCAATATCATTACCATAACCTTGGTGCAGCCTAACCCTTGCTAGAAAATAAAAACCCGCCTCGCGGCGGGTTTTTATAAATACGCAAAGTTTAGTTAACCTTGGCGTTCAACTCACCTTTCAAATACCGCTGGTACATGGCTTCCAGGGAGATCGGCTTGATCTTCGAGGCATTACCCGCAGTGCCGAACGCTTCGTAGCGGGCGATACAGACATCACGCATGGCAGTCACGGTGGCGCCGAAGAATTTGCGTGGGTCGAACTCGCTCGGATGAGTGGCCATCAGGCGACGCATGGCGCCGGTGGAAGCCAAGCGCAGGTCGGTGTCGATGTTGACTTTGCGCACGCCGTGTTTGATGCCTTCAACGATTTCTTCAACCGGTACGCCGTAGGTTTCTTTGATGTCGCCGCCGTACTCGTTGATGATCGCCAGCCACTCTTGCGGCACCGAGGACGAGCCGTGCATCACCAAGTGGGTGTTGGGGATGCGCTTGTGGATTTCCTTGATACGGTCGATGGCCAGGACGTCGCCGGTCGGTGGTTTGGTGAACTTGTAGGCGCCGTGGCTGGTGCCGATGGCGATGGCCAGGGCATCAACCTGGGTACGTTTGACGAAGTCAGCGGCTTCTTCCGGGTCGGTGAGCATCTGGCTGTGATCGAGCACGCCTTCGGCGCCGATGCCGTCTTCTTCGCCGGCCATGCCGGTTTCCAGCGAGCCCAGGCAACCCAGTTCGCCTTCGACCGAAACGCCGCAGGCGTGGGCCAGGGCGACGGTTTGCTGGGTGACGCGCACGTTGTAGTCGTAGTCGGTCGGGGTCTTGCCGTCTTCGCCCAGGGAGCCGTCCATCATCACCGAGCTGAAGCCCAGTTGGATGGAGCGCTGGCAGACGTCAGGGCTGGTGCCGTGGTCCTGGTGCATGCACACCGGGATGTGCGGGAACTCTTCGATGGCGGCGAGGATCAGGTGACGCAGGAACGGTGCGCCGGCGTATTTACGGGCACCGGCCGAAGCCTGGACGATCACCGGGGAGTCAGTCTTGTCAGCGGCTTCCATGATGGCGCGCATCTGCTCAAGGTTGTTGACGTTGAAGGCTGGAACGCCGTAGCCGAATTCGGCTGCGTGGTCCAGCATCTGGCGCATGCTGATAAGTGCCATTGTTCGTGTATCTCCCGGTCGAGGGTCGTTAATCGTGCAAGCCTGCCGGAGCGGCGGCTGCTATTCAAGTGATTGCAGATCGGGGGTAAGGCCGGACCTGCGAATGGGGTGGTGCGAAATGCTCAACGGCTGTGCATAACTTCTGCGGGAGCGGGCTTGCCCGCTCCCGCAGGGTATGGCCACAAGCGTTTTACGGCGCTTTACAGCCGCGGCCGATCAAGTCGTCGGTGGCAACCCAGTAAACCAGGCCCTCGTCACCTTTTTGATGAAACGCCAGCCTGTCGTTGCTGTAGAGCGCGCCGGAGCCACTGGCTTCGAGCTTGAGGCGCTGCACCTGGTCGTCGCCGCCCAGGCGTACATCTACCTGCTCGCGGCTGCTGTCGGTGTAGCGCCACTGCACTTGGGCCTGGCTGTCGCAGGTCCAGGTGGTCCAGTTGTCCGGCGCTGGCGCTGTGCCCAGGCCGAGGCTGGAACAACCGGCGAGCAACGCCAGTGCCGCCAGGGCGATAAAACCTTTCATCGGTGTTCCTCGTGATGCGTGGAGGTTCTGACCCGTCATGGGCAGCCCCGTTCCTTGGCCTTGGCCGGCGTGTCGTATTTGTCCAGCGCCTGGGTCCCGGCTCGCTTGTTAATCACCGGTGCCGTCTCGGCTTGCCAATCGGCCTGGTAGCAATGGCTTTCGGGCTCGGTGGCTTGCGCCTCCTCACGCTTGGCCTGCTGGGCGCCGGCGCAACCGGCCAGCAGCCCCAGGGCGAGCAACAATGCGCATGTCTTGACCATGTGAACACTCCTTTGCCGGGGCACCGGGGGCCTTATGCCTTGGCCCGGCTTTCCAGGACTTCAACGGCGGGCAGCACTTTGCCCTCGACGAATTCGAGGAATGCGCCGCCACCGGTAGAAATGTAGGAGATTTGCTCGGCCACGCCATATTTGTCGATGGCCGCCAGGGTGTCGCCACCGCCGGCAATTGAGAACGCGGCGCTGTCGGCGATGGCCTGGGCCAGCACCTTGGTGCCGTTGCCGAATTGGTCGAACTCGAACACGCCGACCGGGCCGTTCCACAGGATGGTCTGGGAGGATTTCAGCAGTTCGGCGAAGTTGGCCGCGGTTTGCGGACCAATGTCCAGGATCATGTCGTCTTCGGCGACGTCAGCGATCAGCTTGACGGTGGCCACGGCGCTCTCGGCGAATTCCTTGGCTACCACCACGTCCACCGGCAGCGGCACGCTGACCTTGGCGGCGATGGCGCGGGCGGTGTCCAGCAGGTCCGGCTCGTACAGCGACTTGCCCACCGGGTGCCCGGCCGCGGCCAGGAAGGTGTTGGCGATGCCGCCGCCGACGATCAACTGGTTACAGATCTGGCTCAGGCTGTTGAGTACGTCGAGCTTGGTCGACACCTTGGAGCCTGCGACGATCGCCGCCATCGGCTGGGCCGGGGCGCCCAGGGCTTTACCCAAGGCTTCCAGTTCGGCGGCCAGCAACGGGCCAGCAGCGGCAACTTTGGCGAACTTGGCCACGCCATGGGTCGAACCCTCGGCACGGTGCGCGGTGCCGAAGGCGTCCATCACGAACACGTCGCACAGGGCGGCATATTGCTGGGCCAGTTCATCGCTGTTCTTTTTCTCGCCTTTGTTAAAGCGCACGTTCTCGAACAGCACGATGTCGCCCGCTTTCACGTCGACGCCGCCCAGGTAATCGGCCACCAACGGCACGTCACGGCCCAAGGCGCGGCTCAGGTAATCGGCCACAGGCTTGAGGCTGTTTTCGGCGCTGAACTCACCTTCGCTCGGGCGACCCAGGTGGGAGCAGACCATCACGGCCGCGCCTTTTTCCAGGGCCAGCTTGATGGTCGGCAGCGAGGCCAGGATTCGCGCATCGCTGGTGACAACACCGTCCTTGACGGGGACGTTGAGGTCTTCGCGGATCAGTACGCGCTTACCTTGCAGATCGAGGTCGGTCATCTTCAACACGGTCATGGGGGGCAGTTCCTGAATTACTGTTGAGGTGGTTTGGAAGCGACGTGCAGGTAGTGCTCTGCAACGTCCAGCATGCGGTTGGCAAAACCCCATTCGTTATCGAACCAGGCCAGGATGTTCACCAGCCTGGGGCCGGAAACGCGGGTCTGGCTGGCATCGACAATGGCCGAATGGGGGTCATGGTTGAAATCACAACTGGCATGGGGCAGCTCGGTGTACGCCAGCAAGCCCTTGAGCGGGCCCACGGTGGCAGCCTCGCGCAGGATACGGTTGACCTCGCCGGCATCGGTGTCGCTGACGGTTTGCAGAGTGATATCCAGGCACGACACATTCACCGTCGGCACCCGCACGGCTTTGGCCTGGATTCGCCCGGCAAGTTCCGGCAACAGGCGTTCGATACCGCGCGCCAGGCCCGTGGACACCGGGATCACCGACTGAAACGCCGACCGGGTGCGGCGCAGGTCTTCGTGGTGATAGGCGTCGATCACCGGTTGGTCGTTCATCGCCGAGTGGATGGTGGTGATCGACACGTACTCCAGGCCGATGGCCTGGTCCAGCAGGCGCAACAGCGGCACGCCGCAGTTGGTGGTGCAGGAGGCGTTGGACACCAGCAGCTCGGCGCCGGTCAGGCAATCCTGATTGACGCCGTAGACGATGGTGGCGTCGACATCCGCCTCGCTGGCCATCGGCTGGGAGAACAGCACCCGTGGCGCACCGGCGGCCAAAAAGCGCTCGCCGTCGGCACGGGTGTTGTAGGCACCGGAGCACTCGAGCACCAGATCGACGCCCAGGGCCTTCCAATCGATGCCCTCGGGGGTGGCACTGCGCAGGACTTTCACGCAGGTGCCATTAATGTGCAGACAATCGCCATCGACCCTTACCTCACCGGGAAAACGCCCGTGGGTGGAGTCGAAGCGTGTCAGGTATTCGATGCTGGCCATGTCGGCCAAGTCGTTGATCGCGACAATTTCGAACCCGGCCGCCGCCCCACGCTCGAACAACGCACGCAAGACGCAACGCCCAATGCGGCCATAGCCGTTGAGTGCAACTTTGTAGGGACGCGGTGGGAGCATGGGGTTCTCGATTACCGATGTAAGTCAGTCAGCGTTGCGTTGTGTTGACCAACGCTATCGCGGGCGAGCCCGCTCCCACAGGGGCGGGCGGTGCATATCCCTGTGGGAGCGGGCTCGCCCGCGATGGCGTCAGAACAGGCAGTACAGAACCTGGCTCAGTCTTCCAGCAGCTCTTCAGCCTGACCCAGGATATTTTCCAGGGTAAAACCGAACTCCTCGAACAAGGCTGGAGCTGGAGCCGACTCGCCATAGGTGGTCATGCCGATCACGCGGCCTTCCAAGCCCACGTACTTGTACCAGTAGTCGGCATGGGCCGCTTCGATGGCGATCCGCGCACTGACCTGCAACGGCAGCACGCCTTGCTTGTAGCCGGCGTCCTGGGCGTCGTACACGCTGGTGCACGGCATCGACACCACGCGCACCTTACGGCCCTGCTCGGTCAGTTTGTCGAACGCCTGCACTGCCAGGCCCACTTCGGAACCGGTGGCGATCAGGATCAGCTCAGGCTCGCCCGCGCAGTCCTTCAATACATAGCCACCGCGGGCGATGTCGGCGATCTGGCCGGCGTCGCGGGTTTGGTGCTGCAGGTTCTGGCGCGAGAAGATCAGCGCGCTCGGGCCGTCCTTGCGCTCGATGGCCGACTTCCAGGCCACCGCCGATTCCACGGCGTCGGCAGGGCGCCAGGTGTCGAGGTTCGGCGTGCAGCGCAGGCTGGCCAGTTGCTCGATGGGCTGGTGCGTCGGGCCGTCTTCGCCCAGGCCGATGGAGTCGTGGGTGTAGACGTGGATCACCCGCTGCTTCATCAGTGCGGCCATGCGCACCGCGTTGCGTGCGTATTCCATGAACATCAGGAAGGTCGCGCCGTACGGCACCAGGCCACCGTGCAGGGCGACGCCGTTCATGATGGCGCTCATGCCGAACTCGCGCACACCGTAGTACATGTAGTTGCCGCTGGCATCTTGCGCCGAAACGCCTTTGCAACCTTTCCACAGGGTCAGGTTGGAGCCGGCCAGGTCGGCCGAACCGCCGAGGAACTCAGGCAACAGCGGGCCAAAGGCGTTCAGGGTGTTCTGGCTGGCCTTGCGGCTGGCAATGGTTTCGCCCTTGGCGGCCACTTCGGCGATGTAGGCCGAGGCCTTTTCGGCGAAATCGGCCGGCAGGTCGCCCGCCATGCGGCGCACCAGTTCGTTGGCCAGCTCCGGGAATTCGGCGCTGTAGGCGGCGAAACGCTGGTCCCACTCGGCTTCAACGGCCAGGCCGGCTTCCTTGGCGTTCCACTCGGCGTAGATGTCGGCCGGGATCTCGAACGGGCCGTGGGTCCATTTCAGGGCTTCACGGGTCAGGGCAATTTCCGCGTCACCCAGTGGGGCGCCGTGGCAGTCTTCCTTGCCTTGCTTGTTCGGCGAGCCGAAGCCGATGGTGGTCTTGCAGCAGATCAGCGTTGGCTGCTCGCTCTTGCGGGCGGTTTCGATGGCGGTCTTGATTTCTTCCGGGTCGTGGCCGTCGACATTGCGGATCACTTGCCAGTTGTAGGCCTCGAAACGCTTGGCGGTGTCGTCGGTGAACCAGCCTTCGACTTCGCCGTCGATGGAGATGCCGTTGTCATCGTAGAACGCGATCAGTTTGCCCAGGCCCAGGGTACCGGCCAGGGAGCTGACTTCGTGGGAAATGCCTTCCATCATGCAGCCATCGCCCAGGAACACGTAGGTGTGGTGGTCGACAACGTTGTGGCCGGGGCGGTTGAACTGCGCCGCCAGCACTTTTTCCGCCAGGGCAAAGCCCACGGCGTTGGCCAGGCCTTGGCCCAGTGGGCCGGTGGTGGTCTCGACGCCTGGGGTGTAGCCGAATTCCGGGTGGCCCGGGGTGCGGCTGTGCAGCTGGCGGAAGCTCTTGAGGTCGTCGATCGACAGGTCGTAGCCGGTCAGGTGCAGCAGCGAGTAGATCAACATCGAGCCATGGCCGTTGGACAGCACGAAGCGGTCACGGTCGGCGAACGAGGGGTTGCTCGGGTTGTGCTTGAGGAAGTCACGCCAAAGTACTTCGGCGATATCCGCCATACCCATAGGGGCACCCGGATGGCCGCTGTTGGCTTTTTGCACGGCATCCATGCTGAGGGCACGAATGGCGTTGGCACGCTCACGACGGCTGGGCATCGCTGATCTCCTGGGGGTTTGAATAAAACGAAACGGAAAAAAGGCGAGCATTTTCCCTCACGGGGCGGCCCTGGGGCAATCACAGATAGTCGCTGGGGCGACTTTTTCCTGTGGATATCCGCCCCCGGGCCTGCTGAAACCATTGCGCACCCTTTGAGTAGAACCCGCCAGCACTGCCGGAGTGCCATTTATCGAGCAATATCAAAACTTTTTGATATTGACCTTGCGGGGCGACAGGCCCGTCACTAGACTGCCGGCCTTATGAATTTACGCGTGCCTTCAATTCGTCATGACGATTGCGATGAGCTGGCAGCCTTGTGCAAGGCTGGCGGCGATCCGTTGCGGCTCAATGTTTTGCGCGCGCTGGCCAACGACTCGTTTGGCGTGCTGGAACTGGCGCAGATCTTCGCCATCGGCCAGTCCGGCATGAGCCACCACTTGAAGGTGCTGGCCCAAGCCGACCTGGTGGCAACACGGCGCGAGGGCAATGCGATTTTTTATCGCCGCGCCCTGCCCCACACCGAATTGCTGGGGGGTAAGTTGCACGCGGCGTTGCTCGATGAAGTGGACAACCTGACCCTGCCCGCCGAAGTGCGCTCGCGGATAGGCCAGGTCCACGGGCAACGGGCCGCCGCCAGCCAGGATTTTTTCTCACGGGTTGCGGAGAAGTTTCGGGCCCAGCAAGACTTGATCGCCGGCTTGCCCCAGTACCGGGAAAGCGTGCTGGCGCTGCTGGACAAGTTGAGCTTCAGTGAAGGCGCCACGGCCATTGAAGTCGGCCCCGGCGACGGCGGTTTCCTGCCGGAGCTGGCGCAGCGTTTCAGCCAGGTCACCGCACTGGAGAACAGCCCGGCGATGCTCGAACTGGCGCGCCAGGTGTGCCAGCGCCAGGCGTTGGGCAATGTGCGCCTGCAACTGGCCGACGCCTTGAACGGCGTCGCCCTGCAAGCCGATTGCGTGGTGCTGAACATGGTGCTACACCATTTCGCCGCGCCCGCCGATGCCCTCAAGCGCATGGCCGATCTGCTGCAACCGGGCGGTAGCCTGCTGGTGACAGAGTTATGCAGTCACAACCAAAGTTGGGCCAGGGAGGCCTGCGGTGATCTTTGGTTGGGGTTTGAACAGGACGATCTGGCCCATTGGGCCACCGCTGCGGGACTCGTTCCCGGGGACAGCCTCTATGTAGGCTTACGTAATGGTTTCCAGATCCAGGTCCGCCATTTTCAGCGGCCGGCTGGCGACACTCACCATCGGTAAACAGTAGGAAACCATCGAGATGAGCGAATACTCCCTTTTCACCTCCGAGTCCGTGTCTGAAGGGCATCCGGACAAAATCGCCGACCAGATTTCTGATGCGGTGCTGGACGCCATCATTGCTGAAGACAAGTTCGCCCGTGTGGCGTGCGAGACTCTGGTGAAAACGGGCGTTGCGATCATCGCCGGCGAAGTCACCACCTCGGCTTGGGTTGACCTGGAGCAGATCGTGCGCGATGTCATCACCGACATCGGCTACACCAGCTCCGACGTCGGCTTCGACGGCGCGACCTGCGGCGTGATGAACATCATTGGCAAGCAGTCCCCCGACATCAACCAGGGTGTTGACCGCGCCAAGCCGGAAGACCAGGGCGCGGGCGACCAGGGCCTGATGTTCGGCTACGCCAGCAACGAAACCGACGTGCTGATGCCCGCACCCATCACCTTCTCCCACCAGTTGGTGCAGCGCCAGGCCGAAGCCCGCAAATCCGGCCTGCTGCCGTGGTTGCGCCCGGATGCCAAATCCCAGGTCACCTGCCGCTATGAAGGCGGCAAGGTGGTGGGCATTGACGCGGTGGTGCTGTCGACCCAGCACAACCCGGAAGTTTCCTACAAAGACCTGCGCGAAGGCGTGATGGAACTGATCGTCAAGCACGTGCTGCCAGCCGAACTGCTGCACAAAGACACCCAGTTCCACATCAACCCTACCGGCCAGTTCATCATCGGCGGCCCGGTGGGCGACTGCGGCCTGACCGGGCGCAAGATCATCGTCGACACCTACGGCGGCATGGCCCGCCACGGCGGCGGCGCGTTCTCCGGCAAAGACCCATCCAAGGTAGACCGCTCGGCAGCCTACGCCGGTCGCTACGTGGCCAAGAACATCGTCGCCGCCGGCCTGGCCGAGCGCTGTGAGATCCAGGTGTCCTACGCCATTGGCGTGGCGCAACCGACCTCGATCTCGCTGAACACCTTCGGCACCGGCAAGATCAGCGATGACAAGATCATCAAACTGGTGCGCGAAGTGTTCGACCTGCGCCCCTACGCGATCACCAAGATGCTCGACCTGCTGCACCCGATGTACCAGGCGACCGCGGCCTACGGCCACTTCGGCCGCACCCCGGAGCAAAAGACCGTGGGCGAAGACACCTTCACCACCTTCACCTGGGAAAAAACCGACCGCGCCAACGACCTGCGCACCGCCGCCGGCCTGTAAACGCCGTTTCGCTGCACCGAAAACCCCGCCCGGCATGCCGCGCGGGGTTTTTTAATGGCTAAACGACATGTCTCACTTGCAGGCCCAATGATGGCCCAATAGAATCCGCGCCAACTCGGATCCTTATTCCATTTGGATATTGCGACGCGCTTATCCGAGATCATTTGTGCGCGCGCGATCGAACATTGAGGTTTTTCATGCGTATTTCCTTGCTCGCTCCTGCTGCTGCCCTGTTCGCGCTGTTCTCCCTGCCTGCACAAGCCGTGGACCTGGGCTCGCTGACCTCGAAAGTGACCGGCCACATCGGCGTTGCCGACGGCAACTGCAAAGAGAAAACCGCCGAACTGCAAGCCAAGTTCGACGAAGCCGAAGCCAGCGGCAACACCCTTAAGGCCGCCGGTTACAAGGCTGCCCTGGAGCAAGCCAACAAAGGCTGCAAAGTGGTCGGCGACAAGACCGCAGAAGCCAACCAGAAGGTTGACGGCGTCACGCAAGAAACCCAGGCCAAAGCTGACAAGAGCGGCGTTAGCGCCCTCGGCGGCCTGCTGAAGTAAGCCGACATACGCTGCAAAAAAAGCCCCGCCCCGTGCGGGGCTTTTTTGTGGGCGACGGGTCTAGGCTTCAGGCTCCCCCAAGCCGAGCAAGGATGCTCACCATGCCTCGCCCCCTGCGGTTTTGCGCCAGCCTGGCGCTCGCCTTTTTTTGCCTGCCAGCCCTTGCCGACTGCCCGTCCTGGACGCCCCAACAGGCCCGGGAACAGATCGGCGCCCTACAAACGCAAATCGCCCACTGGGACGACAGCTACCACCGCCAGGGCCAGGCGCTGGTAGCCGACGAACTCTACGACCAGAGCCGCATCCGCCTCGACCAATGGCGTCGCTGCTTCCCCGCCCCCGCCGACATTCCCGCCCACCCACTGCGCACGGCGGGCGGCCCGGTGGCGCACCCCATCGCCCATACTGGGCTGGACAAGCTCAACGACGCCGAAGCCGTGCGCGCCTGGTTGCACCCGCGCGATGACGTCTGGGTGCAACCCAAGGTCGATGGCGTGGCGGTCACCCTGATCTACCGCCAGGGCCTGCTCCAGCAGGCCATCAGCCGTGGCGACGGCAACACCGGCCAGGACTGGACCGCCAACGCCTTGCAGGTTGCGGCCATCCCCCGGCAACTGCCCAAGGACATAGACCTGCTGCTGCAAGGCGAACTCTACTGGCGCCTCGACGCACACGTGCAGGCCAAGGCCGGCAGCCGCAACGCCCGCGGCCGCGTGGCCGGGTTGATGGCGCGCAAAACCCTGGGCGCCGACGAGGCCAGCGGTATCGGCCTGTTTGTCTGGGACTGGCCCCAAGGCCCCGCCACCCTGCCCGAGCGCTTGGCCGGCCTGGCGCAACTGGGTTTCACCGATAGCGTCAAATACAGCCAACCCATCAAGGATTTTGCCCAGGCCCGGCAGTGGCGCGAGCATTGGTATCGCACAGCCTTGCCCTTCGCCAGCGATGGCGTGGTGCTGCGCCAGAGCCGTCGCCCGCCCGCCGAGCGCTGGCAGGCCAGCAGCCCGTTCTGGAGCGTGGCCTGGAAGTACCCCTTCGCCCAGGCCCTGGCCGAAGTGCGTAAGGTCAACTTCAAGGTCGGGCGCACCGGGCGCATCACCCCGGTGCTGGAACTGACCCCAGTGCTGCTCGACGACCGCCAGATCAAACGGGTCAGCGCCGGCTCCCTCGCGCGCTGGCAAGCCCTGGACATCCGCCCCGGCGACCATGTGGCCATCAGCCTGGCGGGGCTGACCATCCCGCGCCTGGACAACGTGCTGTGGCGCAACCCGCAACGGCTCGCCCTGCCGGTGCCCGACCCGCAGGCCTTCCACGCCCTCAGCTGCTGGCAACCTAGCGCGGGGTGCGAAAGCCAGTTCCTGGCTCGTTTGACCTGGCTCAGTGGCAAACAAGGCTTGGGCCTGGCGCATGTCGGCCCGGGGACTTGGGAGAAATTGCTGGCGGCCGGGCGAATCGGCCACCTGCTCGATTGGTTGACCCTCGACGCCCAAGAGCTTGCTAACATTGCCGGCTTCGGCGCACGTAGCAGCACGCGCCTGCTCAACAGTTTCCACAGTGCCCGGCAACGCCCGTTCGAACGCTGGCTCAAGGCTTTGGGCATGCCGCCGACCGCTGGCGCCAACCTGCCCCGGCAATGGCAGGCCCTGGCCAGCCGCGAGGCCGAACAGTGGCAGGCCGAGCCGGGCATCGGCCCGGGGCGCGCGGCGCAACTGAGCGCTTTTTTTCGCGACCCGCAGGTCCTGGCCCTGGCCGAACATTTACGTATGGCCGGCGTTGAAGGCTTCTAGACGCCGGATTGAACCCGCATCCGCCAACCGGCTCCAATCGCCATTGGCAGACGACCAGACTATTTTTTGTACGGAGCTTTTATGAAATTTCTTGCACCGCTCGCCCTTATCACGCTTTGCAGCCTGTCCACCCCGCTGCTGGCCGCTGAACCCGCCCAGGAACTCACGGGCTGCGCCGCCAAGCGCCAGTCCATCGCCACCCAGATCGAACACGCCAAGGCCCACGGCAACAGCGACCAGCTCGCCGGCCTGGAAAAAGCCCTGAGCGAAGTGACCGCCCACTGCACCGACGCCTCGCTGAAAAAGGAACGGGAAAACAAAGTGCTGGAAGCCAAGCACGAAGTCAGTCGCCGTCAGGGCGACCTGGACAAGGCGATGAAGAAGGGCGACCCGGAGAAGATCAACAAGCTCAAGGACAAACTGGCCAAGTCACGTAAGGAACTGCAAGAAGCGGTGGAAGAGCTGGATAAATAAACCGCCGCCCCGTAGCAAGCGGGCTTGCCCACTTGCTACGGGCAGCACTCAATGATCGCGGAATTCCTTATGGCACGCGCTGCACGCGTCTTCGACCCGTTGCACCGCCGGTGCCAGGTTGCTGACCTTGTAGGGCTGGATCTTGCTGGCGATCACCAATTGGCCGGTGGCCGCTTCCAGTTCGCGGGCGATTTCCTGGAAGCGCGCCTGTTTTTTCCAGACGTCGTCCGTGGCACTGGTGTGATCTTGCTCACGCACCTGCGGGAAGTGCTTCCACGGCTCGTGGGCCAAGGCGTCGAGTTTCACCGCGCCGTCGGCAAACCGCTGGCCGTCAAAAGGAATGCGCCCACGTAGCATGCCGCCCAGGTCTTCGCCGGTCTTGAGCATCTGCTTGAAGATGGCCTTGCGCTGGCCCAAAGGCGAGTTCGGATCGACACCGCCACAGGCGGCCAGGGCCAGGCAGGCCAGCAATACAACGGAAATTCGTTTAAGAGTCATGGTGGCTTCAGGTCACGGAAAACGGCGGCCAGTATCCTCGCCTCGCCCGCAAAGACCAATAGCCCTATTAACAATGAGGGTTGCCCGCAGGCCTGATGCCTGCGCCCAACCTGCCAAGGACATCGTGCATGAACCCAAGATTCAACCGCAGGCACCGTCGCCTGGCCTGGACGCTGCCCCTGCTGGCGGCGCTGCTGGCCGGCTGCAACGGCGGCGACAGCACCCAACCTGAGCCCCACGCCCTCGCCACCTACGCTAGTGCCTCCTGGGATGCCCTGCCCGCCGTGGCCGATAACGACCTGCTGGCCGGCTTCGGTGCCTGGCGCAGTGCTTGCACCCGTCTCAAGGCCGACCCGGTGTGGGGCGGCACCTGCCTGGCGGCCGCCGACCTGCCCCAGACCCCGGCGGCCATCCGCGCCTTCCTCAAGGAGCATTTGCAGGTCTATGGCCTGCGCTCCGGCGAGGGCAGCGACAAAGGCCTGATTACCGGCTACTACGAACCGGTCTACCCCGGCAGCCTGACCCGCACCGACAGCGCCCACGTGCCCGTTTACGGCGTGCCCGAGGACATGATCGTGGTCGCGCTGGACAGCCTCTACCCCGAACTCAAGGGCAAACGCCTGCGCGGCCGGCTCGAAGGGCGGGTGCTCAAGCCCTACGACGACTCCGCCAGCATCGAGGCCAAGGGTGTGAAAGCGCCGGTGATCGCCTGGCTGACCGACCCGATGGACCTGCAATTCCTGCAAATCCAGGGCTCGGGCCGGGTGCAACTCGAAGATGGCCGGCAACTGCGCATCGGCTACGCCGACCAGAACGGCCACCCGTACCGGCCCATCGGCCGTTGGCTGGTGGAACAGGGCGAGCTGAAAAAGGAAGAGGTCACCATGGGCACCATCAGTGCCTGGGCCAAGGCCAACCCAACGCGCATCCCCGAGCTGCTGGCGAGCAACCCCAGTTATGTGTTCTTCAACCGCAACCCGGACAGCAACGAGGGCCCGCGCGGCTCGTTGAACGTACCGCTGACCTCCGGCTACAGCGTGGCAGTGGACCGTAAGGTGATCCCGCTGGGCAGCCTGTTGTGGCTGTCCACCACCCGCCCCGACGGCACCGCGCTGGTACGCCCGGTCGCGGCCCAGGACACCGGTGGCGCCATCACCGGCGAAGTGCGCGCCGACCTGTTCTGGGGCACAGGCGACGCCGCCGGGCACCTGGCCGGCGACATGAAGCAGCAAGGGCAGATCTGGATGCTCTGGCCCAAGGGCCTCGCGTTACCGGATGTGCCGCAAAAGCCTTGAGGTTTTGTGAGAGCAGGCTTGTGGGGGAGCGGGCCGGGCTGCGCTCCGCTTACCCGCCCGCCTCACATCGAGACGAAAAAGAAACTCGCCACCAGCCCCATGTTCACGAACCACATCAGCGAGCGCAGGGTCGCCCAGTCGGCCAGGTAGCAGATCAGGAACAGCAGGCGCGTGGTGATGAACAGCACCGCCAGCACGTTGATCGTCACCAGGTCGGCGTTGCCGGCGAGGTGGGCGATTATCACGGCGGCGGCGAAGGCCGGGGTGATTTCAAAGCTGTTGAGCTCGGCGTTGTGGGCACGTTTGCCCAGCCCTTGCGCCTTGCCCATGAAGGCCCGGGGGTCATGGTTGTCCCGCAGGCCATACTTGCCGCTGACCTTGGCCACGGCTGTACCCAGGTAGGGCAGGAAAATCGCAATCAGCACACACCAAAAAGCCACAGTCATCACACATACCCTTGTTTAGTTTTTGTTTAGATCCGGTTTAGAGCTTCATCACCAACAGGCCAATCAACACCAGCCCACACGCTAAGAGCCGCGGCCGGCCGAAAGGTTCTTTGAGGTAGCGCATACCGAACAGCACCACCAGAATCACACTGATTTCCCTCAGCGCCGCCGCCTCGGCAATCGAGCCTAGCTGCATCGCCCACAACACCAGGGCATAGCTCAACAGCACGCAGAACCCCACGCTCAAACCCAGCCGCCATTGCTCGCGCCAAAACAGGGTGAACGCCGCCCGCTTGGCCACCAGCGCCAGCACCGGATAGGGCCAGGCACTGAGCAGTGTCACCCACACCAGGTAATCGAGCGGGTGGGACCAGCGGCGCAACGCCTGGCCGTCGATGTAGGTGTAGCCACCGATGCACAGGCCGATCAGCGCCACCACCGGCAGCATCGACCAGGGCAAGCGCTCCCCGCCACCGCCCTGCCACAGCAGGCAGAGCATGCCGAGGGGGATCAGGAGGATGCCGATGATCTGCTGGGTTGTCAGCACTTCGCCAGCAAAGAACAGGGTCAGGGCCAGCACCACCAGGGGCGACAAACCGCGCATCAGCGGGTAGACCAGCCCCAGGTCGCCGACGCGGTAGGCCTGGATCAGCAAATAGCGATACAGCAGTTCAAGGGCCGCCGAGGCGAAAATCCACGGCCACAGTTCGGCCGGCGGCCAGTCCACGGCGCCGAAGGCGAACATAAGCGCCACGAACAGCATGGCCACGCTGTCCATGCAGGCGATCACCAGCAAGCGTTCGGCGCTGAATTTAATCAGGGTGTTCCAGGCTGCATGCAGCAGCGCGGCGACCAATACCAGGGTGGTTGCCAGCACGGTGTGCTCCTTGTCCGGTTTTGCAGAATCGTTTCACCACGTTTCAGCAGCCCTGTTTATACTGGCCACCGCCACGCCCCACTCAGTTGCGCACACACCCATTCCAATAAAGGCCCGCCACCGCCGCGCCCCGCGCGAACCGGAGCTGGCCGGCGTATGCCTGATTAAAGCGTCAAGACTACAGACAGAGACCTTGCGCATGCCACTTGCTTTGCTTGCACTGGCCGTTGCCGCTTTCGGCATCGGTACGACTGAATTCGTCATCATGGGCCTGCTGCCCGACGTCGCCCGCGACCTGGGGGTGAGCATCCCCGATGCGGGCCTGCTGATTACCGGCTACGCCCTGGGCGTGGTGTTCGGCGCGCCGATCCTGGCCATCGGCACCGCCAACATGCCGCGCAAAGCCACGCTCCTGGGCATGACCCTGATGTTCATCCTGGGCAATATCCTCTGCGCCCTGGCGCCGAACTACGCCACGCTGATGGCCGCGCGGGTGGTCACGGCGCTGTGCCACGGGGCGTTTTTCGGCATTGGCTCGGTGGTGGCCGCAGGCCTGGTGGCGCCGAACAAGCGAGCCCAGGCGATTGCCCTGATGTTCACTGGCCTGACCCTGGCCAATGTGCTCGGCGTGCCGCTGGGCACGGCGCTGGGCCAGTACGCCGGGTGGCGCTCGACGTTTTGGGCGGTGGCGGTAATCGGCGTGATCGCCGCCCTCGCCCAATGGCGCTGGCTACCCCGTGCCATCACTCTGGACAAAGCCAACCTGGCCACTGAGTTCAAGGTGCTGGGCAAGGTCAACGTGCTGCTGGCGTTGGGCATGAGCGTGCTGGCGTCCACCAGCCTGTTCAGCGTGTTCACCTACATCGCGCCGATCCTGCAAGACATCACCGGCGTCAGCCCCCACGGCGTGACCGTCATGCTGCTGTTGTTCGGCGTCGGCCTGACGGCGGGCAGCATGCTCGGCGGGCGCCTGGCCGACAGCCGCTTGCTGCCGTCTCTGGTGGGCATGGCGCTGGCGGTGGTGCTGGTATTGGCGGCATTCACCCAGACCAGCCAATCGCTGATCCCGGCGGCCATCACCCTGGTGCTGTGGGGGATTTTTGCCTTCGCCCTGTGCCCGATCCTGCAACTGCTCATCATCGACCAGGCCCACGAGGCCCCAAACCTGGGCTCGACCCTGAACCAAAGCGCCTTCAACCTGGGCAATGCGGCGGGTGCCTGGATTGGCGGCCTGGTGGTGGCCAGCGGCGCCGACCTGGCCGACCTGCCGTGGACCGGCGCCCTGGTCAGCGGCTTGACCGTGCTGGCGGCGTTGTACTTTATCTACCGCCAGCGCGGCGCCGAGCGGGTGGCGGCGGCCGGCTGACTGCCGAGCCAAAACCTTCTGTGGGAACGAGCCTGCCCGTCGATATCGGGTGACTGACACGGCGCTATCGCGAGCAGGCTCGCTCCCACAAGGGCTGTTCGCAGGCCTACCTCAACCAGCAAATCGCCCTACAGCGTCTGGACGATGATCTGGCTCTTGAGGTCGTTGACCATCGCGTCCACCGTCGGCTTCATGGCTTTGAAGTCCTCGGCGCTGCACACCGCACTGGGGTGGGTGAAGGCGAAGCGGCGCTTGACCACCACGGCGTTGGCCTCACGGGTGTAGGTGGCGCTGTAGTCGAAACTGGCGGTGCGCAGGCTCACCGGTTTTGGCGCGGCGAGGACGCTGACTTCCTTGGGGAACTCAAAACGCGCCTGCTCCTCGGTCACCCCGCCAATGCAACCGAAAGCCTGGGTACGCTCGGGTTCCATGATGAAACCAAACACGTTCTGCGCGATGCCGCCGGCAAAGCTGCTCAGGGTCGGCACGCCGATGGGCCCGGGCAGGGTGACCAGGTTTTCGGTACGCCCGGCCATCTTGATTTCGTAGCTGTTGGCGGTGCCTTCGAGGTTGCCGGCGTCGAGCTTGCCGCTGGCGCTTTGGCCGTAGGAGGCGAGGATTTGCTGGATCAGCAGGTCGCGGTCAGCCGGTTTCATCGACTTGATGCCAAAACGGTTCAGTTCCGCCGCCCAGCCATTGACGTTGGAGGCGTGGGTGAAATCCGCCGCCCCCGTGGACGTAACCTTGAACACCGTGGTGTTTTGCACCAGGCCATCCTGGGTCGCGGGGGTGTGGCCCAGGGTGCCGCTTTTGCTCAGCACCACGGTTTTGTCCAGCACCGGCGCCGGCAAAAAGCCTGCCGAGATGCCTTCGGCGGTGGAGTCCAGGTACAGGTCCAGGCTCGGCACGTAGGTGATGGCGTGGTTGAGCACGCCCAGGGTCGGCACCTTGGCCAAGGTGTAGGCGTTGCCCAGGTTGACCAGGGCCGGCGTACTGTCGATACCGGCCGCGGCCAGCAAGGCTTCGAGCAAAGCGACGTGGTCTTTGCAGTCGCCATAGCGATTGGCCAGGATGGTCTTGGCCGAATGCGGCACCACACCGCCAGCGCCCATGTACACGGCAACGTAGCGGATGTTCTTGCGCACCCAGTCGCTCAGGGCCAGGGCCTTGGCGCGGGGGCTATCCAGCTTGGCGGTGAGGGAGGCGGCCAGTTCGCGGATCTCGGCGGTCTGCTCGACCTTGGCCCGCGCGTCGTAGGCCTTGGCGAACGCAGCGAAGTCACTGAAGGTGGATACCGCCAGGAACTGGCCGTAGTCGAGGTACGACACCGCGCCCTGCTCGATGCGCGCCTTGTCGGCGGGCACATAGTCCCAGCGATAGACCTTGCGCCCCGGCGCCGCCGCAGGCGTGGACGCGGTAAAGCCGCGGGCATCGGCGTGCAGCGGCATATCCGCCGGCAGGTCGTAGATCAGGCTGAACGCTTGGGTGGGGTGGAAGGCTGGGAACGACAGGTCTTCAAACTGGCCCGGGAACAGTGCCGTGGTGCGGTTTTTCTTGTACTGCAACACCAGGCGATCGCCCACCGCCACTTCGGGGAAGATCACCACTTTGACCCGGGTGTCCTGGAACATCGGCGCGCCGGAAGAAGCCTGCTCCTGCTGCTCCTTGATCTGCTCGGCCAGCACCGGCACTTTGCGCCCGTCGGGTTTTTGCGTGTACGCCTGCACCACGTCGAGGGTTTCCAGGGTGCGGTTGTAGCTCAGCGACCGTTGCGCCTGTTCCTTGATCGCTCGCTCTTCGTTGATGAGCAGTACGGTTTCGGCGCTGACCACAAAGCTGCCGTCGGCATTAATCACGTTGCTCTGGGTTTCTTTCTCGATGGTCACCGAGCGGTCGGTGCCGTCATCGCGGGCGTGGGCCGTGCCCAGGCTCAGGGCCAGGACGACCAACGCGGCGAAAAGGCGCGCCGGGGAAAAAGCTGAAAACTGCATAAAGGTCCGTCTTCTCTAAATGGGAAACGTTCGCAATATACAGCATGAAGCTGGCCATCATTTACCCATCACCGAAAAAAACCCTTTTCCCCTCAACTACCTACGCCTTGGGCACGGTGGCTTCGCTGCGGATTTGCGCATGGCTGAGCAAGGCAAAGATGAAGCTGCCGCCAATGATGTTGCCCGCCAGCGTCGGCCCGGCGAAGCCCAGCCAGAAGTCCTTCCAGCCCAGTTCCCCAGCGAACACCAGGTACGACACCTCCGCCGAGCCGACGACGATGTGGGTGAAATCCCCCAGGGCCATCAGGTAGGTGATGAGGATGATGATCCACATCTTGGCGCTCTCCATGGACGGGATCATCCACACCATAGTGGCGATCATCCACCCGGAAATAATGCCCTTGGCGAACATCTGGCCGGTGTGGTTTTCCATGACCTTGCGCCCGATTTCCAGGAAGGCCAGGTCGGTTTTGCTGTCGAAGATCGGCAAGTGCAGCATCACGTAGGCCACCAGCAAGGTGCCGCACAGGTTGCCCACCAGCACCACGCTCCACAGGCGGATCAGGCGGGCGAAGTTGTTCAGCGACGGCTTGGTCATCACCGGCAGCACGGCAGTCAGGGTGTTTTCGGTGAACAGTTGCTGGCGCGCCAGGATCACCGCGAGAAACCCCGCGCAATAGCCGAAACTGGCGATCACCTTGAAGCCCTCGCCGTCAGGCAGGCGCGAGTTGAGCAAGCCCATCGCCATCAGCGACAGGCCCATGGTCAACCCCGCCGCCAGCGCCGACCACCAAAGCGCGGCGATGCTGCGCTCCAGCTCCTGCTCGCCCTGGGCGCGGATGATTTCGTGCAACACCGCCGCGCGGGGCGGCTGGTTTTTGTCGACTTCGTGCTGTTCGCGGGCCGACAGATTGGGGGTCTTGCCGTCGTTTGGCGTGGCCATGGTATTCCTGGGGCGAAGGGGGGCGTACAGGTACGACCTCCCGCGCCGCAGGCTGTTCGGTGGTGCCGTGCAATCAGGGCAAAGTCTCCTGGGGGAAGAACAACCCCTGCGCCGCCTCATGGTCGAGGGTGGTGCGCAGCACGTTGAGCACCTGTTCGTCGTTTCGGGCGTTACGGATTTGCTGGTCGAAGGTTTCGGAGTGGCGTACGTAGCGCTTCAGATGCGCCCGGGTAAAGCCCAGGCCCCGGCTGTCGGTGCGCTGAGGGGCATAGTGAAAATGGGCGAACCAGAGAATCTCCACCGCCGTGGGCGGCGCACCCACCGCCGGCACCTTACTGATGTAGAAGCTGCGAAACAGCGGCGGCGTGCCGGCGCCCGGCTCGCGCCCGGTGGCCAGCACTTCCTTGATTTCCACTACGCCCTCGTTCAGCAATTGGCGCACCCCGGCAGGGGTCGGGTCGCGGGCCAGAATCATGCGCTGCGCCACTTCGCGGCTCTTGTCGCTCAACTGCCGTGCCACACCATCCATCTGGTTCATCAGGCTGACGTCCAGCACATCGCGGTCCTCGAACAGTTGGTAAAAAATCCGCAGTTCATCGGCCATGATTTCTGCCTCGGCCTGTAGCAACTGCACCGAGACCAATGGGTTGCTCTCCAGATTCGCCAGGTCGGCCAGACGCGCCTCGCCGCGGCGCAGCACGCGCAAGGCATTCATGTAGCGCATCAGGGCTTGGCTGGGGCGCTCCACCGTCGGGGCCACCAAGTCCCAATGGATGTTTTGTTCAGAGATCGTTTTTCTCAACCCGGCGTAAGCCGCACCGGTATAGGGGTCGATGAACTGCACAAAGCCATCCAGCGAAAACGTGAGCGAGCCGTCGTGACCCTCCAGCTCCGCGACACCCTCACGGCCCGTGCCCGGCTCGTTGCCGTTTTCCGGCTCGCTGGCGGTGCTGCTACTGCTACTGCTGCTGGATGCGATGCGCTCCCCCTTGACGGCTATCAGCAAGCCCAGGCGTTCATGGCGGATCAGCAACCGGTGCTCGCCCACCTCATCACTCTGCATGGCCGATGCCGGCGCGGTGGCCGCTCGGGCGTAATGCTCCAGGGTTTCGCCAACGATGTCCTGGCGCACGCCCAAGAGGAAAGCGCGGTATTCACTCAAGGCCGGTTGATCGACAAAACCGTTGAGTTCGCCCTCCAGCCTGTGCAAGCGCACATGTTCCCAGGCCAGGGCATCAATCACGTCGTTCAATACCCGGGCGCGGGTTTCCAGGCCCAGGGCCGGGGCGTCGAACAGCTCGCGGTACGTGGCCAGTTTCATCCGGCAATACAGGTTGGCCTGGGTCAGCAGGGCCAGGCCTTCGCGCTGATGGGGCGCGACCTGGGTCTTGAGGCACAGCAGCACCCGCGGGCGCAGGGACGCTTCCTGCCAGCGCGCGATCGCGGCCTTGCCCTTGAACTCGGGCGTGTCCAGGCGCGCCACATTGACATCGCCCGCCACCGCTTCCTTGAGCATCAGGGCGAAGGTTTGCTGCTCTTCCCGGCAAAGGGTTATCGCCTCGTCATGCAGGGCGACGATTTGGCCCAGGGTGGTGCGAAATTCCAGCGAGGGGTTGCGCTTGGCCACCTCCCCCAGGTTGAGGAAATAGCTGTGGCTGGGCGCCCCCGCCAAACGCTCGCAGATCAAATGGCGTTTTTGCTCCAGCAGGCGCACCTGGACGCGCAGGCAGTCCACCCGCCCAGCCATCAGCGCGCTGCGGGTCTTGGCATAGTGGCGCACTACCTCGAAGCGCCGCCGCTGTTCCAAGAGGTCCAGCAGTTCGCGCGACTGTTCGCCCTGCACCAGCGCCTTGGCCTGCTCGATCTCGATGCGTTTGAGGCGATTGTCAAAGCCGTTTTCCGCCAGGACCCTGGCGACCAAACCCGCCTCCAGGTGCTCGCGAGCCTCGAAGGCCCGGTACAGGCTGGTGAAACGCTCCTTGAGCGTGATCTGGGTCTGGCTCACCTGCCCTTGCAGGCCCAGGCTGCCGCCGGCCAGGCGCAGGCGCAGGTCCAGCACCCACTGGCCGTTGCCCTGGGGCTTGAGCCACGGCCCTGGGCGAGCGTCGGTTGCTTGCACGCGCACCCCGTCGGGCTGCCTCGTGACCGGGAACCAGCCATCGGCCAGGTTCGCGTACAGGCCAGTGGCGTTCTGATAGAGCCCGGCCAGCGTGCCCGCGCTGAGCCGTTGGGCGCCTTGCGGCGCGGGCACGGCAAAGCTTTTGAAGTCTGCCTCCTGGGCCGGGGTCAACCGGGTGGAGGTGAACACGAAACCATAATCGATCGGCACCGTGGCCGTGAGGCTGGCGTTCTGGGCTCGGGCCTCAGGCAATGGTTTGAGCGCCACGGCGGCTTCTTCGGCAGCGGGCACGGTCAACGCCTCGTCTACCTTCACGCGTTCCAGGCGTGCGCTGCTGATTTCGGTGCGGGAGTAGTGCATCAACACCAGCGCCATGTTCAAGAAGAACCCGGCCATCACCGCGCTCTTGTCCTGCGTCGGGTTGTTGTGGGCGGCGTTGATCTGCCCTTGCACATCCCAGGCCACCAGCATCCAGCCCACCACGGCGGCGGGGCCAGTGACGAACGACAGCACGCTGTTCAAGCCCAGGGCCAAGCCCTCCAGGCGTCGCGCCCAGAGGTTCTCGCTGTTGGACACCGATTGGCGGTCCGCCAGCTCCAGGGTGGCGCGTACCTGGCTGTGGTAGAGGTGAGCGAGGTAGTCGCCCGAGACCTCATCGCGGCTCAGTAGCGCCGGCTTGCTGAACATGGCGTCGAACAGCATCGCCAGGCCATCGATGCTCTTGAAGTGCGGCACGTTGAACCCTTCCCCCTGGTACACCGTGCGCGCTTCGCGGCTCATCCAAGCCAGCACCTGCTGCTGCAACGTTCCCGGTTGCTTTATGGCCTCGAACAGCGCCTCGTGCGAGCTGAACTCCAGCAGTTTCTCCTCGCTCATGGGCCGGTAGAGCAGGTGCGGGCCTTGCTCGAAGTCCTTGGGCCCGATCACGAACATGTTCAGCACGTTGTCCGGGCTGACATCGGCGCCCGTGCGAAAGCCCAGCGGGCGCAGCACGATGGCCTGGTCGCCAACATAACGCCGTTCCGGCGTCTCCCTGACCACCGCCGCCACGCAGTCGTAGCCCTTGCGCGTCACCCCGCCATGGCCGCGACACAGGGCTTGGAGGGCGACCATGGGCAACTCGATGCGCAACTGCTCGGCAAAGTGCTGGCTACGCCAGGCTACCTCGGCTTGATCGTCGCGCAGCTTGGCGCTGACCAGCTCCGGGTAGGTGCGGCCGATGTCGGCGTCGGTCACCAGTTTTTTGATTGCCTGGGCGTTCATCCATGCCGGCGGCGGGCTGCCGTCGCGCAACTGCACGCTGATGGCATCGCCCGGCAGCGCCGCGAGGTTCTCCAGGGCGACTTCGAGCAGCGTGGTGATGACCTTCACCGGGAAGCCGCCCGCCGCCGACGCGCCGCGCACCGTGTGGATGGTGAGCTGCACGTCATCGGGCTTGACGTCACTGGCCTGGGGATACTGCGCGACCAAGCGTTCACGGGTGAAATCGAGAATCGTCGGCACGCCCTCGTTGAAAAACTTCCAGCCCGCACGTCCGGTCAGTTCAGCCATTTGGCGCATCTGTTGGCTGAACAGGCTGCGCAAATCCCGGTCGGCCTGCTTGAGCCACGACGGTAAGGCACTGTAGAGGCGTTGCAGGTCGTGGTTATCGGCCAGTTGCAGGCTGTCGAAATCGCCTGTGATCCAAGAATGCGCACCCTTGAGCGCAGCACTGCCCCAGAAGGGAAACTGCCGGCCATAGTTGGCCAGCTGCCCCAGGTCGGCCAGTTGCTTGGCCAGGAAGGTCAGGGCAAAGCTGTCGAAAATATTGGCTCCGGGTTCGTACAGGCGCCATTGCATCGCTTTCCCCGGCCGCAGGCCCGTCAACCACCTGGGCAGCGCCGCGCCCAAGGCTGCGCGGGAGTCGAACACCTCGACCCCCGCGCCCAGGGTGAACAGCAACACGTGCTCGCCCGAAGCCTTGGGCGCGATCAGCACCATGCCCCGCAGCAGCTCCAGATGGGGGCTGCCCTCCTCGCCCCACTGGTCGACCAGGTAGGCGCGCACGCCGGATTGGCGCAGGTTGTTGTCCGCCACCTGCACCACGTCACTGACCATCTGCTGCTGGTCGACATCCAGCGTGGCGGTTTGTGCGGCCACGTCCCTGAAACCGTCCTTGAGCAGCCCCGCCAAGGCCTCGAAACGGCTTTTAGCCTGGTACGAAAGGCTCGTCCAATCCTCGATCAAGGCGCTCTGGCAGGTGCGTAGCAACTGCGCGCCACGGGCGTTGATCGCGGTTTCGGCGTCGAAGGGCTTGAGGGCGCCGGCCCGTGGCGGATGGCGGGCAGGCTCGTCGGTGATGACCTCACCATTACCGAAATCGACGTGTTTATCGTCGACGAAACGTTGGATCAACACCTCCACCAGCGGCGTGTGGGCGGCCGGTAGGGCCGTGATGACCTTGTTCTCATAGTGATAGCGCGGGGTCAGCAGCACGGGGAGTTGGTCGGTGATGTCCAGGTTCGGGTAGCTATCGAGCAGGCTGCGGCGCAGGTCCCGGGCGACAGCCTGGACCAGGGTCGAGCGCTCGGCGAACAGCGTCTGGATCTTCACGGCCAGGGCCGCCAGGGGCACGTAGTGGGACGGGCCGTTAGGTGTCAGGGCCATGATCGCCTCCTAGTAAAAGGTGCGGGCCCTGGACGCGGTATGGGTCAGTCAGCCCGTCGCCAAGCCTGGCGGGCGACGGGGTGGTAACGGTGGTAGCGGGGTATCGCGTGGCCGGTTACTCGCCGATGCCTTCGGCGCTGAACTGATCCTTCACGTATTTGATTTCGGTGCGCCCGTGGGGCGCGGGCAGGCCGTCTTCACCAAGGTTGACGAAGACCATTTTTTCCACGGTGAGGATACTTTTGCGGGTGATCTTGTTGCGCACTTCACAGGTCAGGGTGATGGAGGTGCGGCCGAATTCGGTGGCAGTGATGCCCAACTCGATGATGTCACCCTGGCGCGAGGCGCTGACGAAGTTGATCTCGGAAATGTACTTGGTGACCACGCGCTGGTTACCCAACTGAACGATGGCGTAGATCGCCGCTTCTTCGTCGATCCAGCGCAGCAGGCTGCCGCCGAACAGCGTGCCGTTGGGGTTGAGGTCTTCGGGTTTGACCCATTTGCGGGTGTGGAAATTCATGGGGGGCTCCGAGGGGGTGGGCAATTTGCGGGGGGGTGTTGCCCTCCCAGCTTCGAGTTTTGAGCGCCAAGCTGCAAGTTAAAAGCGCTCCTGCCCTTACTTGCCGCTTGCAGCTTGCAACTTGCCGCGCAAACCCCGCTATAATCCCCACCGCTTCAAACACGGCAAACGCCGTTTCCCGCCACCTGTCCGAGGGGCGCTGCAGCAGGTTCTACCTGTCAGGCTCGGATGGGGCGTTGTCTGGCCAGGATGATCCGGCCCGGCCTTAAACGCACAACGGCGCCCATTCGCACTCAAAACGAATGGAGGCTCTTCATGAGCGCTGTCAACACGCCTGCAGATTTTACCGACTACAAAGTCGCCGACATGTCCCTGGCTGCCTGGGGCCGTCGCGAAACCATCATCGCCGAATCGGAAATGCCCGCCCTGATGGGCCTGCGCCGCAAATACGCCGGCGAGCAACCGCTCAAGGGCGCGAAGATCCTCGGCTGCATCCACATGACCATCCAGACCGCCGTGCTGATCGAGACCCTGGTTGCCCTGGGCGCCGAAGTCCGCTGGTCGTCGTGCAACATCTTCTCCACCCAGGACCAGGCCGCCGCGTCCATCGCCGCCGCCGGCATCCCGGTGTTCGCCTGGAAAGGCGAGACCGAGCAAGAGTACGAATGGTGCCTGGAGCAGACCATCCTCAAGGATGGCGCGCCATGGGACGCCAACATGATCCTCGACGACGGCGGTGACCTCACCGAGCTGCTGCACAAGAAGTACCCGGCCGTTCTCGAACGCGTCCACGGCGTGACCGAAGAAACCACCACCGGCGTCTGGACATGCTGGCCAAGGGCGAGCTGAAAATCCCGGCCATCAACGTCAACGACTCGGTGACCAAGAGCAAGAACGACAACAAGTACGGCTGCCGTCACAGCCTCAACGACGCCATCAAGCGCGGCACCGACCACTTGCTGTCCGGCAAGCAGGCCCTGGTGATCGGCTACGGCGACGTGGGCAAGGGCTCGGCCCAGTCGCTGCGCCAGGAAGGCATGATCGTCAAGGTCTCGGAAGTCGACCCGATCTGCGCCATGCAAGCCTGCATGGACGGTTTCGAGCTGGTTTCGCCGTTCATCGACGGGATCAACACCGGCACTGAAGCGAGCATCGACAAAGCGCTGCTGGGCAAGATCGACCTGATCGTGACCACCACCGGCAACGTCAATGTGTGCGATTCCAACATGCTCAAGGCCCTGAAAAAGCGCGCCGTGGTGTGCAACATCGGCCACTTCGACAACGAAATCGACACCGCTTTCATGCGTAAGAACTGGGCGTGGGAAGAAGTGAAGCCGCAGGTGCACAAGATCCACCGCACCGGCCCTGGCGATTTCGACGCGCAGAACGACGACTACCTGATCCTGCTGGCCGAAGGCCGCCTGGTGAACCTGGGCAACGCCACCGGCCACCCGAGCCGCATCATGGACGGCTCGTTCGCCAACCAGGTACTGGCGCAGATCTTCCTGTTCGGCCAGAAATACGCCGACCTGTCGCCGGCCCAGAAAGCCGAGCGCCTGACCGTTGAAGTGCTGCCGAAAAAACTCGACGAAGAAGTGGCCCTGGAAATGGTCCGCGGTTTCGGCGGCGTCGTGACCCAACTGACCAAGACCCAGGCCGACTACATCGGCGTGACGGTCGAAGGCCCGTTCAAGCCGCACGCCTACCGGTACTGACAGCAGCGGCAAGCGGCAAGCTTCAAGCGGCAAGTAAAGGCGATGCGTTTACTGGTGGCTTGAAGCTTGTGGCTTGCTACTTCATCGCTCATTGAGCAGCTACAAGCGGTGAGCTTCAAGCCACAAGACCCGGCGCCCCGCCCTCTTGCCGCTTAAAGCTTGCAGCTTTTGGCTGGAGATTCCGACATGTCCCAAGACCGTCGCTACAGCTTCGAGTTCTTTCCGACCAAGACCGATGCCGGGCACGAAAAACTGCTCGCCACCGCCCGTCAACTGGCCGGCTACAACCCCGACTTCTTCTCCTGCACCTACGGTGCCGGGGGTTCGACCCGCGACCGCACGATCAACACCGTGCTGCAGCTGGAAAGTGAAGTAAAAATCCCTGCTGCGCCGCACCTGTCCTGCGTCGGCGACAGCAAGGCCGACCTGCGTGGCCTGCTGGCCCAGTACCAGGAAGCGGGCATCAAGCGCATCGTCGCCCTGCGCGGCGACCTGCCGTCAGGCATGGGCATCGCCAGCGGCGAGTTGCGCTACGCCAATGACCTGGTGAGCTTCATCCGCGAAGAAAGCGGCGATCACTTCCACATCGAAGTGGCGGCTTACCCGGAGATGCACCCACAAGCGCGTAATTTCGAAGATGATCTCGTCAACTTCGTGCGCAAGGCCAACGCCGGCGCCGACAGTGCCATCACTCAGTACTTCTTCAACGCCGACAGCTACTTCTACTTCGTCGAGCGGGTACGGGCGATGGGCGTGAACATCCCGATCGTGCCCGGCATCATGCCGATCACCAACTACAGCAAGCTGGCGCGCTTCTCCGACGCCTGCGGGGCAGAAATCCCACGCTGGGTGCGCAAGCAACTGGAAGCCTACGGCGATGACGTCAAGAGCATCCAGGCCTTCGGCGAAGAGGTCATCACCCAGATGTGCGAACGCCTGCTGCAAGGCGGCGCACCAGGGCTGCACTTCTACACCCTCAACCAGGCCGAACCGAGCCTGGCGGTATGGAACAACCTCAAGCTGCCACGGTAAGGGCAGCTGCAAGTTACAAGCTGTAAGCAGCAAGCTCTTGCAGCTTGTCGCTTACAGCTCGCAGCTGCTTTCTGGCTCTTTGCCATATCTCGTCGTAATCTCAAGGCATGCCCGTGATTGCGCAGTTACTCGTCGCCCTTCTCATCACTTGCCTGAGCTTTAGCGCCCGGGGCGAGAAAATCCGTATTGTCACCGAGCCCTGGGCGCCTTACGTGTACGAGGAAAACGGCGTGGCCCTTGGCCTGGACTACGAAACCACGGCCATCGTGTTCAAGCGCCTGGAGATCGAGGTGGAGTGGCAATTTCTGCCTTGGAAACGCTGCCTGGCGATGCTGGAACTGGGCCAGGCCGACGGCGCCCTGGACATCTTCCACAGCGCCGAACGCGAACTCACCCTGCTATACCCCAGCGAGCCACTGTCCGAAGTGGAATTCGTCCTGTTCTATGCCAACGCCCGCCCCCACCGTTTCGACAGCCTCGACGACCTGCGCGGCCTGACCATCGGCACCTCGCCCGGCTACCTGTACAGCACTCAGTTCAGCACCTCCAACCTGTTCACCCGCGAGCCGGCGCCCAGCCACGAAGCCAACTTCGGCAAACTGCTGCGCGGGCGCATCGACATGCTCATCACCGACCGCCGCGTCGGGCAATTGGTGGTCAACGAACTGCAACTCAACGACCAGATCAGCCAGCAACCCAAGGTTGTGAGCAGCAACAGCCAGTTCCTCGCGGTGCGCCGCAGTGCCGGCATGGACCTGCTGGTGCAACGCTTTGGCGCGGAGCTCAAGCGCTTCAAGCAAGAGCCGGCCTACGCTGAACTGAGCGCCAAATACGCCAGCATGCATATCCTGGCCAGCGAACCGGGCATCCCCCTGCAACGGGCGCCAGGCACCGTTGAGCAGCAGGAAAGCAGCGCGCAGTGATTGCTCTGTTATACTGCGGCCTTTCCGCCAGGCTGACGCCCGGACACCGGACCTAGCAACACGCCTCCCAACACCGCTACAGCGCAGCCACAGAGCCCGCGCGAGCGCTGCACGAGGCGCCAGGTTCGAGCTGGACCGGACGGGATCTCGTCCCCTTAAACGTGATTCGCACCCGGCAAGACTATCCCTCTGGGCCAAGCCCTAACTAAAACAGGATTACTCATGTCCTTTGCTTCCCTCGGTCTCTCCGAGGCTTTAGTCCGTGCCATCGAAGCGGCGGGCTATACCGAGCCTACTCCGGTGCAACAGCGGGCCATTCCCGCCGTGTTGCAAGGTCGCGACCTCATGGTTGCGGCACAGACAAAACCGGCGGTTTCGCCCTCCCGATCCTGGAGCGGTTGTTCCCCAACGGTCACCCGGACAAATCCCAGCGTCACGGCCCGCGCCAACCGCGCGTCCTGGTCCTGACCCCCACCCGCGAACTGGCCGCCCAGGTGCACGAGAGCTTCAAGCTCTATGCCCGCGACCTCAAGTTCGTCAGCGCCTGCATCTTCGGCGGCGTCGGCATGAACCCGCAGGTTCAGGCCATGTCCCGCGGTGTTGACGTGCTGGTGGCATGCCCCGGTCGTTTGCTCGACCTGTGCGGCCAGGGCAGCGTTGACTTGTCCCACGTTGAAATCCTCGTGCTGGACGAAGCCGACCGCATGCTCGACATGGGCTTTGTCCATGACGTGAAGAAAGTTCTCGCGCGCCTGCCCAGCAAGCGCCAGAACCTGCTGTTCTCGGCGACGTTCTCCAAGGACATCACCGACCTGGCCGGCAAGCTGCTGCACAACCCCGAGCGCATCGAAGTCACGCCGCCCAACACCACGGTCGAGCGCATCGAGCAACGGGTATTCCGCCTGCCCGCCAGCCACAAGCGTGCATTGCTGGCCCACCTGATTACTGCTGGCGCCTGGGAACAGGTCCTGGTCTTCACCCGCACCAAGCACGGCGCCAACCGCTTGGCCGAGTACCTGGACAAACACGGCCTGAGCGCCGTCGCCATCCACGGCAACAAGAGCCAGAACGCCCGCACCAAAGCCCTGGCCGACTTCAAGGCCGGTGAAGTGCGCATCCTGGTGGCCACCGATATCGCCGCTCGCGGCCTGGACATCGACCAGTTGCCCCACGTGGTCAACTTCGAGCTGCCCAACGTTGACGAAGACTACGTGCACCGCATCGGCCGTACCGGCCGCGCCGGTCGCTCGGGCGAGGCGATCTCGCTGGTCGCGCCGGACGAAGAAAAGCTGCTCAAAAGCATCGAGCGCATGACCAAGCAGAAAATCGCCGATGGCGACCTGATGGGTTTTGACGCCAGCACGGTGGAAGCCGAAAAACCGGAAGTGCGCGAGCGCCCGGACGTTCGTAACCCGCGCAACCCCCGTGGCCCGCGTGGCGATGGCCCGAACGGCGGCGGTGGCGGCGGTGGTCGCAAGGACAAAGGCAAGGACAAGGGCGGCAAGGAAAAACCCGCCGCTGCCCGTGGCGAACGCCCGGCCCGCGAACAAAAACCCCGTGAAGGCACTCCGGCCCGCGAACAGCGCCAGCCGAGCCAGCCACCACGGGCCGCCGACCGCGCCCCGGACGAGTTCCTGGACGACGACATCGACAACTTCGGCAACCGCGTCGACTACGTGCCCCAGCAGAAACCTGCCCAGGGTCGCGGCCGTCGTCCGGGTGCTCCGGCCCAGGGCAGCGCAACCGGCGCTGCCGCCCCCCGCAGCGGTGGCGCGGCACGCCCCGGCAGCCCACGCAATGGCAGCGGCACCACCACCGGCACCGCCCCCGCCAAACGCAGCGGCCCGCGCAACGGCGCCCCACGTGACGGCCAGGCCCGCCGCGAGGAATCACGCAACCGCCGCCCGGCCCGTGACGACCAGCCACGCTTGTCGGAACCGGCCGTACAAAACCCACGCAGCGGCCCGGCACCGAAAATCATCCACAAGGAGTCCAAAAGCGATCGCTCGCTGACTCCAGAGCAATTGGATCAACTACCAGGCCGCCCACGCGGCGAAAAACCAGCGCTGCTGACCCGCAACCGCTGAGTTTTTGTAGGCATCGGCAAAGTGCCTGCTTGATGCCCGCTCCCACACAGGTTCCACTGGCGCTCAGTGGAATTTGAGCCGCACAAAAAAGCCCCCGGTCTCACGACCGGGGGCTTTTTCGTTTCAAGGCCGGGGCCTTACTTCACTTGCACGCCTTCCAGCGAGATATCCAGGTCCAGGGTCTGGGAACTTGGGCCCGGGCCTTTGATGCCGAAATCGTTCAGGTTCAGGGTGGTGCTGCCGTTGAAGCCGGCCCGCTGGCCGCCCCATGGGTCTTTGCCTTCGCCGTTGAAAGTGGCCTTGATAACCACGGGCTTGGTCACGCCGTGCAGGGTCAGGTCGCCAGTCACGTCAGCGGTTTTCTCGCCGGTGGTTTTCACCGCGGTGGAGACGAACTTGGCCTCTGGGTACTTGCTTACATCGAGGAAGTCTTTGCTGGCGATGTGCTTGTCACGCTCGGCGTGGTTGCTCCACAGGCTGGCGGTTTTCAGGGTGACGTCGATTTTGCTGGCTTCTGGCTTGGCCGCATCCCAAGAGAACGAACCGTCCCAGTCTTTGAAGGTGCCGTGGATGAAGCTATAGCCCAGGTGGCTGATTTTCCAATCGATGAAGGCGTGCTGGCCTTCCTTGTCGATCTTGTAGTCGGCGGCCATCGCCTGACCGGCCGACAACAGTGCAGTACCGATTGCCAGAGCGGCGAGAGTCTTCTTCAACATATTTTCTATTCCTTTGGAGTCCAGGTTGAACATCAGGCTTTGCGCCCCAGCATACGAGCCAGGGTCGCGTCACGATCGATAAAGTGGTGCTTGAGGGCAGCCAGGGCGTGCAAACCGGCGAAAACCACCAGCGCCCAGGCCAGATATAGATGCACGACACCGGCCACGTCCGCCTGGTCCGGCAAGCCAGACACCAGCGCCGGCACTTCAAACAGGCCAAACACCGCAATGCCCGCGCCGTCTGCGGTGGAAATCAGGTAACCGGCAATCATCACGGCGAACAGGCTCAGGTACAGGAACGAATGGCCGACCTTGGCACCCAGCCGCGTCAGGCGGCTATAGCTGCTCAACGTCGGCGGTGGCGGGCTGACAAAGCGCCACACCACCCGCAGCAGCATGACGGCGAACAGCGTCAGGCCAATGCTCTTGTGCAAATCCGGCGCGTCTTTGCGCCACGTGCTGTAGTAGTCCAGGCCAACCATCCACAAGCCCAGGGCGAACAGGCCGAAAACCGCCAGCGCCACACCCCAGTGCATGAAAATACTGACCCAGCCATAACGGGAAGAAGAATTACGTAACTGCATTGATTGCCAATCCTGTGGGAACTGCGGGCAAGGTTAACCCGTTATCTATCGACTTAAAGCGGAAAATTTGGCTTTAAATGATCGAGAAAAACGATCAAGAGTCTGAAACGGGCTCGTTAACGCAAGATTAACAGCGGGTTTATGACGGGCCGTCGTAGCCAGCGGGCTCGCTCGCTTGGGCGCAAAGCGGCCGAAAAAACCGTGGGGTACATGCGCACCCCAGCGCGGGCGAGCCCACTTGCTACAAAGGGAGCACGTTCCCATGCGGGCACATGGGAACGTTGGGAAGGGTTACTGCGCCTTGGCCTCAGCCGCCGGTTTGGCGACGGCTTTTTTCGCCGGTTCGACCTTGGCCGGGGCCTTTTTCGCGGGGGCCGGTTTGGCCGGGGCTTTTTTGACCGGTGGTTTTTTCGCCGGTTGGGCCTTGGCCGGGGCTTTTTTCACCGGCTCGGCTTTGGCCGGCACCACAGGTTTGGGCGCTTCCACCGGGGCCGGGGCAGCCACCGGAGCTGGAGCCGGGGCCACCGGTGCAACCGCGGGCTCTGGCGCCTTGGCCGGAGCTTTGTCGCCACCGCCGAACATCCGCGAGAAGAACCCGGGCTTGCCCGCTTCGGCTTTCGCCTCGGCCTTGGCCGGCTCTGCTTTCTTCTCGGCAGGCTTGTCGGACGAGCCGCCGAACATATTGCTGAAGAAGTTACCCTTGCTGGCCGTCGCCGCACCGGCCGCCGCAGCCGCCACCACAGGGGCCGCTTTTACCGGGTCGAACGACTTGCCCGCCGCCAGGTCCTGCACCTGGCTCGCTGCGCGCTGGCCGCTGCGCAGTGCGCCTTCCAGGGTGCCGGGGTAGAGGGCATCGGTGTGCTCGCCGGCAAAGGCAACGCGCTGGATCGGCCGCTCCCACAGGCGCCAGTATTTGCTGATCTGCCCCGGGCCAAAGGCCAGGTAGGCGCCGCCGGTGGACGGGTCGGTGCTGTAGCGGCGGATTTCATAGCCAGTGAACGCACCACGGGCCTGTGGATAAAAAGCGTGCAGGCGGATCAGCACCTGGTCGGCGATCTGTTTGTCGCCAAACGCCTGCATGATCCGCGCGTTGTCGCCGGACAGGTTAATCACCACGTTGGCGCCGCCCTTGAGCGCAGGCTCGATCCACAGCATGCCCAGGCCGGCGTTGCTGTACACCTCGCCGGACATCCGCGCCTTGCTCTCCCACACCGGGGTCTTGAACTTGAGCATGATCTGGTCGCGCCAGCCGTAGTTAGTGCCCTTGATGGCGCCCTGATGCACGGCGTCCAGGGCCGGGGTCATCTGGATCTTGGCCAGCGCCCGCAGCGGCACGGCCAGCACCACGTAGTCGGCCTGGTAGCCGACGCTACCGACCTTGACGGTGACGCCGTCCTTGCCCTGGACGATGGCCGACACCGGCGAGGCGGTTTTGATGGTTTTCAGCTGCTTGACGAACGCCTGGGCCAGCACCGGGCTGCCGCCGAGCAGGCGCGAGGCGCGCTGGTCGCGGTCGGCCACGCCACGGTAGACGCGGCTTTGCTGGGCGAAATACAGCAGCGACAGGCGCGACGGTTCGTCGTAGCGGCTGCGGATCTGCTGGTTGACCAGTTGCCGCGCGGTGGCCGGCAGTTGCAAACGGTCGAGCCAGTTGGACACGTTGATCTGGTCCAGGGCATGCAGGGTGCTATTGGCCGAGGGGTTGAGCGGGTCGGTGATCGAGCGCGCCAGGTCATCGAGGGTGGCTTCGTAGCGCTTGAGCGCCTCGGCAGTGGCCGGTTGCTTGGTGGCCAGGTCGGCGACGCTGAAGTAGGTGCCGTCGATCAGGTAGCCCGGGGTACGCACGAACTCCGGCGCGGGCGTGGTGCCCAGTTTGAAAGCGTCCACGTACTGGTTCAGCACCGGTTGGGTCTTGCTGTTGCCGATCCACTCGCTGGTGGCCATGCCGGAGCGCCCGCCCAGGTTCGGCCGCGCTTCGAGCAAGGTCACCTGCCAACCTTTGTTTTGCAGCTCGTACGCCGCCGTCAGGCCCGCCAGGCCACCGCCGATCACAATCGCCGTCGGTTGCTTGTCCTTGGCCAGCGCACTCACGCTGAACAGCCCTATCACCACCAGCGCACAGGCGCGCAGCCAACCAGCAGACATTCAGCGAACTCCGGTATTGAACGAGGAAAATTCCGATTTTTAAGCCAGACGGCTCACAGAGCGGCGAAGGATACGTCAGGCATCAGGTGCCCGCCAGCGACGTCTATCGCCGCGCCCGGCGCGCTATGGGTTGTCCCGCGCCCACGCATTGCATAGGCTTGCGCGATTGTTTGTCCGTGTATGTCCCGGACCGCCTCCAGGAGAGCCCCCAATGGGTCTGAATAATCAGTGGATGCAGCGCGACCTCGCGGTGTTGTGGCACCCGTGCACCCAGATGAAAGACCACGAGCAGTTGCCGCTGATCCCGATCAAGCGCGGTGAAGGTGTGTGGCTGGAAGATTTCGAAGGCAAGCGCTACCTGGACGCGGTCAGCTCCTGGTGGGTCAACGTGTTCGGCCACGCCAACCCGCGCATCAACCAGCGCATCAAGGACCAGGTCGACCAACTCGAACACGTGATCCTGGCCGGGTTCAGCCACCAACCGGTGATAGAGCTGTCCGAACGCCTGGTGAAGATGACGCCCGAAGGCCTGACGCGGTGCTTCTACGCCGATAACGGGTCATCCTGCATCGAAGTAGCGCTGAAAATGAGCTTTCACTACTGGCTCAACCGCGGCCAGCCGACCAAGAAGCGCTTCGTCACGCTGACCAACAGCTACCACGGCGAAACCATGGCGGCGATGTCGGTGGGCGATGTGCCGCTGTTCACCGAAACCTATAAGGCCCTGCTGCTCGACACCCTCAAGGTGCCCAGCCCCGACTGCTACCTGCGCCCCGAAGGCGTGAGCTGGGAAGAACACTCGCGCACGATGTTCGCCGCCATGGAGCAGACCCTGGCCGAGCACCATGCCAGCGTGGCGGCGGTGATCGTCGAGCCGTTGATCCAGGGCGCGGGCGGCATGCGCATGTACCACCCGGTGTACCTGACGCTGCTGCGCGAGGCCTGCGACCGCTACGGCGTGCACCTGATCCTCGACGAAATCGCCGTGGGTTTTGGCCGCACGGGCACGATGTTCGCCTGCGAACAGGCCGGCATCCGCCCGGATTTCCTGTGCCTGTCCAAGGCCCTGACCGGCGGCTACCTGCCACTGGCGGCGTGCGTCACCACCGATGAGGTGTACAGCGCCTTCTACGACGACTACCCGACCCTGCGCGCCTTCCTCCATTCCCACAGCTACACCGGCAACCCGCTGGCCTGTGCGGCGGCGCTGGCGACCCTGGATATTTTCGAGCAAGACAACGTCATCGAGAACAACAAGGCCCTGGCCCGGCGCATGGCCACCTCCACCGCGCACCTGGCCGACCACCCCCACGTGGCCGAAGTGCGCCAGACCGGCATGGTGCTGGCCATCGAGATGGTTCAGGACAAGGCCAGCAAAACCGCCTACCCGTGGCAGGAACGCCGTGGCCTGAAGGTGTTCCAGCACGCCCTGGAGCGCGGCGCCCTGTTGCGCCCGCTGGGCAGCGTGGTGTATTTCCTGCCGCCCTACGTGATTACCCCCGAGCAGATCGACTTCCTCGCCGAGGTGGCCAGCGAAGGCATCGACATCGCCACCCGCAGCACAGTGAGCGTGGCGGTGCCGGAAAACTTCCACCCGGGGTTTCGTGATCCGGGTTGATTGAGTTCACCTTTATTTTTGTGGGGCCGGGGCGGCCGCCATCGCGAGCAGTCTCGCTCCCACAAAGGCCCGCGCCGTTCCCGGTGGAAGCGAGCCCGCTCGCGATAAGGCCCGCAGGGCCTTCACCTGATCCACATGAATTACAGAGACCCACCCATGAGACTGTCCCGCTTCTTTACCGACACCCCGCTGAGCCTCGGCGAGCACGAACTGCCCGAGGCCCAGGCGCACTACATCAGCCGCGTGCTGCGCATGGCCGAAGGCGACGGGTTGCAGTTGTTCGACGGCTCGGGCCTGGAGTTTCGCGCCAGCCTGGTGGAAGTCGGCAAGAAGCGCGTACGTGTGCAGGTCACCGAGAGCTTTGCCGGGCAAGAAGAATCGCCGCTGCACATCCACCTGGGCCAGGGCCTGTCCCGGGGCGAACGCATGGATTGGGCAGTCCAGAAGGCCACCGAGCTTGGGGCCAATGAGATCACGCCGATTTTCACCGAGCGCTGCGAAGTGCGCCTCAAGGACGAACGCGCCGACAAGCGCCTGCTGCATTGGCGCCAGGTGGCCATCAGCGCCTGCGAACAATGCGGGCGCTCGCGGGTGCCGGTAATTCACCCGCCGCTGCTGCTGGCCGACTGGCTCAAACAGGCCGACGCCGCGCTGAAACTGGTGCTGCACCCGGTGGCCGAGCCGTTGCTCAGCCACGCCAAACCCGCTTCGCTGGCCTTTCTCATCGGCCCCGAGGGCGGTTTGACCGATGGCGAAGTGGCACAGGCCCGCCAGGCCGACTTCCACGCCGCCCGCCTCGGCCCACGGGTGCTGCGCACCGAAACCGCCCCCGTGGTCGCCCTGGCGGTGGCGCAGCAGTTGTGGGGTGATTTCTAGGCTCTCGCAGCCCGCTGCCACGTAGGCTTTCTCCCGCAGCCCTACTGCACCGGCTCACTCGTCGGCGCCGCAATCAGCGCCTTGAGCTCGCGGGTCATGGGGAATTCCAGGTTCAGGCCCTTGGGCGGGATGGGTTGCTCGAACCAGCGTTGGTAGATCCCGTGGATTTCCCCCGAGCGGTACAACTCGCCCAAGGTGTCGTTGACCAGGGCGAGGAACTGCGGGTCGTCCTTGCGCAGCATGCAGCTGTAGATCTCCCGCGATTGTTCCTCGCCCACCACCACCCACTTGTGCGGGTCGCGGGCCTTGGCCCGTTCGCCGTAGAGCAGCGCGTCGTCCATGTAAAACGCCTGGGCGCGGCCGGTTTCCAGCATCTGGAAGGCTTCGCCGTGGTCCTTGGCGCTAATCACCGCCATGCCCATGGTGTTTTCAGCGTTGTAGTTCTTCAGGTAACGCTCGTTGGTGGTGCCCGCCGTGGTCACCACGTTCTTGCCGCGCAGGTCGGCAAAGCCCTGGATGCCGCTGTCTCTGGCGGTGAGCAATTGGCCTTTGACGTAGATAAAACCGTAAGAGAACGCCACCTGCTTCTGCCGCTCGGCGGTGACGCCGGTGGAGCCGCACTCCAGGTCCACGGTGCCGTTCTGCACCAAGGGGATGCGGGTTTGCGAGGTAACCAGGTTGTACTTGACCTTGAGCTTGGGCATATCCAGCTTGTTGCGCACCCGTTCAACCACTTTGGCCGCCAGATCGACGGAGTAACCCATGGGTTGGCCGCTGTGGTCGCCCACGTAGGAAAACGGCACCGAGGCGTCGCGGTAGCCCAGGGTGATGCTCTGGGCGCCGGCGATTTTGCCCAGGGTGCCCGCCAGGGGGGCTTCGTTGGCGTGCAACGGGGCGCAGAAGGCCAGGGCACAACCGATCAACGTGATTTTTTGCATTGTTATTCTCCGTTGTGGTTTTTCGCGGAACCAAGGCTCACGCCGCGCGGGGCGTGAGGCCTTGCATGTCGATGGCGGGCCTGCGCCCACCGATCAATTCACTGAGCAAACGCCCGCTGGCACAGGCCAGGGTAAAGCCCAGCGCACCGTGGCCGAGGTTGAGCCACAGGTTGCGGTACGCCGTGGCGCCGATCAGCGGCACGCCATTGGGCGTGGCCGGGCGCATGCCGGCCCACTCGATGGCGGCCTCATAATCGCCGGCCTCGGGGAACGTCTCGCGGGCCTGGCGCTTTATCAGGGCCAGGCGTTTGGGGTCCAGGGCCGGGTCGAAGCCGACGATATCCACCATCGCCGCCACCCGTAATTGCTGGCCGAGCCGCGCGTAGACGATCTTGCGGTCGTAATCGGTGATGCTCAACTGGGGCGCGCGGTGCTGCGGGCCAATCGGCACCGTCAGGCTGTAGCCCTTGAGCGGGTACAGCGGCATCTGCACGCCGGGCAGGCGCAACAGCGGGCTACGGTGCCCGGCGGCGATCACCAGGTGTTCCACCGCCAGCACCTCGTCGCCCAGCTCGATGGCCTGCACCACCCCACCGGCGTGGCGCAACCCGGTGACCGCTTGGCCCAGGCGCAAGGTGCAACTGCGCGAAGCCTGGAGCCGGGCCAGCAGTTGTTGGCAAAAGGCGTGGCAGTCGCCGACCTCTTCCTCCGGGGTATAGATGCCGCCCACCAGTTCGCGGCGGGCCAGGGCCGGCTCCAGGCTGGCGCATTCGGTATCCGACAGCACCAATTGCTGCTGTGGCTCGATCAGCGCATGGCGGGCGCGCTCGAAGCTATAGGCATCGCGGAAGGTCACCAGTTTGCCGTTGCGCCGCCAGTGGAAATCCCCCAGCAGGTCCTCTTCGCGCCAGTCGCTCAAGGTGCGCTGGCTCAACAGCGCCAGGCGCAGCAGGTGGGCGGCGTTCTGGCGGTTGACCGAGGTACGGCACGCCGCCAGGAACGCGCCCATCCAGCGCCACTGCGCCGGGTCCAGGCGCGGGCGCAGCTTGAGCGGGGAGTCGGCGCGCAGCATCCAGCCCAACGCTTGCAAGGGCACGCCGGCATCGGCCAGGGGCGCGACATAGCGGTAGGACAACTGGCCGCCGTTGGCGAAACTGGCTTCCCCGCCCAGGTCCTGACGCGCCTCCACCAGCGTCACCTCGACGCCGTCGCGCACCAGCGCATAGGCCGTTGCCAGGCCAACCACGCCGCCCCCGATGATGCAAACCCGCTGTGCCATGTCAGTCCTTGCCCTGTGGATAAATCAGGCGTTGAGGGTAGGCCCGGGTGACAGGCGCGGGACAATGAATAAAGATGGGCAACCCATAAACAAAGGTTATGGACTTGCCATGCGCTTGCGACATATCGAGATTTTCCAGGCCATCCGCCAGACCGGCTCGGTCAGCGGCGCCGCGCAGTTGCTGCACGTGTCTCAACCGGCGGTGACCAAAGTGCTGCAACACGCCGAGTTGCAGCTGGGCTTCCCGCTGTTTTTGCGGGTGCGCGGCAAGCTTCACGCCACCCCCGAAGCGCTGGAGTTGGAGCGCGAGGTCAGCAAGGTCAGCGAAAGCCTGCAAGGGGTGCGGCGCCTGGCCCAAAGCCTGCGCCGCGAACCGGGCCACAGCCTGCGTATCGGCGCTACGCCGGCGCTGGCCCTGTCGATCCTGCCGCCGGCCATCCACCAGTGGACGCAGCATTACCCCGACATCGCCTGCGAATTGTCCAGCGCCCACAGCCGCGAACTGACGCAAAACCTGCTGATGCGTGAAATCGATGTTGCCTTGACCCTGCAAAGCCCCGATCACCCGGGGCTCACGGCCCAGGCCCTGGCCGAGGGCGTGCTGGTGGTACTGGCCCCGGCCAACTACTGGCCGGCCGACACGGTGGGCCGGCCCCTGGCATTGATGGACCTGGCAGATGCGCCGTTGATTGGTTTGTCCAGCGCCGACCCGTTAGCGGCACGGCTCGACAACTACCTGGAAGCGGTAGAACCGGCGCCGCGTATCCGCATTGCCGTGCAGACCTATTCCCTGGCCCGGGCCATGGTCGAATCGGGTGCGGGGCTGGCGGTGATCGACCCCTTCACCGCGCTCGGCGCCTCCACCGCCACCACCCGCATCCGCCCCCTCGCCCCGGCGCTGCCCATCACCCTCTACGCCGTCACCCGCGCCCACGAAGCCCCGGCCCACACCCTGGGCAGCCTGCTGCACATCGTCAGCAACAACGCCCGCCAAGCCCTGGCACGCCTGTAGCAAGCGGGCAGTGCGTGGCAAACAGGACGGGGGTTAGAGCACGTAAAACAGAATCGCCACGAAATGCAGCAAGCTGCCGCCCATGACGAACAGATGCCAAATGCCGTGGGCGTGGCGCAAACGGCTGTCGAGGGCGAAGAAGATGATGCCCACGGTGTACAGCACCCCACCCGAGGCCAACCAGGCGAAACCGCTGGGGCCCAGGGCCGCCAGCAACGGCTTGACCGCCACCAGCACGATCCAGCCCATCACCGCGTAAATCACGATGGATAAAATCCGCGCCTCGGAGCGGGGCTTGATCTCCTGCAAAATGCCGATCACCGCCAGCCCCCAGACAACCCCGAACAACGTCCAACCCCACGGCCCGCGCAGGGTCACCAGGCAAAACGGGGTGTAGCTGCCGGCGATCAGCAGGTAGATCGAAAAATGGTCGACCTTCTGCATGATCGCCTTCTTGCGCCCGCGCACGCTGTGGTACACGGTCGAGGCGCTGTACAGCACCAACAGCGTGAACCCGTAGATCGCCACGCTGACAATCTTCCAGGGGCTGCCGTCCAGGCTGGCGATCACCAGCAACCACACCGCCCCCACACACGCCGCCACCGCCCCGAGCAAATGGCTCCAGGCGTTGAATCTTTCCCCGTGATACATCGCTGCCTCGCTTTGGAAACGCTTAAATCAGAGCTGGTCCAGCACTTGCTGTACCTGCCCGCGCAAATGCTCGGCATGGCTCAACAATTCCGCCAACAGGGCGGGGTCTTCATCCATATACCCCTCGTACTCCGCAAGGTTGCGCCGCTCATGGCACAACGCAAACAGGCGCACCGCAATCTTGCTCGCGTCCATCGTGTGAGCCAGGCATTGGAAAACCAGGTAGCGCTTGTCAGAACGGTACCCGCACAAGCGCAACGCGGTCAGCGCGATGGCGTGCGCGGCGTTGTAGGCCAGGTCAAAACGGCTGGCAAACGAGAGCTGGCTGACCTGTGCATCGCGCAAGCGATCCGTGGCCGAACGCATCAGCCCTTCACATTCCTTACGATCCGGCGGCTCAGCCTTCAAGCCGCCACTGCGAACCAGATTCTCAAGATTCTCGAGGTTTCCCATCCTTGGCCTCCAAAGGGTTACCGCCTATCAGGTTTATTTTCTCCTGCTGTGCAACCCGCTCTACGAAGCTGTTACCCGCCGCCCATTTGGCGGCCCAGTCTTGAGGTGTGTAGAGCGTAGGGTTGAGCGGGCGGCCCAGTTGCTCTTCGAGTGGCATCAACTGTTCCATCACGTCACTGTAGTGCAGCCCTTCGCCGATCAGCATCAGGTCTATGTCACTGGATGAGTTGGCCTGGTTCTTGGCAACAGAGCCGTAAATGAACGCCCACGTCAGCTGCTTGGCAAATGGCGCCAGGGCTGCGCGCAAAGGTTGGGCGATGCCGAAGGTCTTGCGGGCAATGCCCAGCAGTTCGGCATAAATGGGGCAGTCAGGGTTGGCCTGATAGTGGGTCTGATTGCCCTGGCGGGTCATGGTCAGCACACCTGCCGCCAGTAACCGCTCCAGTTCGCGCATCAGACTGCCCCTACCCACCTGCGCCGAACGTGCGATTTCGTTGGCGTAGAAGCTGCGCTCGGGGCTGCTGAAGAGCAATCCCAGGACTTTCTGCTGGGTTGAAGTAAACAGGGCATCACTGAGTGAAGCACTTTCCATGACCATGCTCGATAAGTCCCAAAAAGGGAACGATAAGTCCCTTTTTGGGACTTATCAACCGGCAATGCCCCTACCCCACCAACCCCGCCTCCACCAGCAAGGCCTCAAGCCCCGGCAAATCCGGGACTTTGGCCACTTGGTCGGCGATTTGCACGGCGGCTTTTTCCAGGGGGCAGAGGGGCACGTCCACGTAGCTCAGTTGGCTGTCGAGCTTGCAGGAGCGCGGGATGCCCTGCACCAACAGGCCAATAAATTTAAGGCCCGCATGGCCGCCCAGGGCGTTGAGGACGACGATGCGGGCGCGTTCGCCGATGACGGTTTTCTGCCCGCAGGCCGATTCAAAACTCAGCAGCGGGATGTGCCGGTCACGCCAGGTCACGCGGCCCAAGTACCAGGGCGGGGTGTCGAGGTCGAAGGTGCCGGGCTGGTAGTCGATCAGTTCGGCGATGGCCACGTTGGGCAGGATCAGGTGGCGGTCGCCCAAGGGCAGGAGCAGCCCGGTAAGGCTGCTGACGCGGTGGTCACGCATGGGGTTTGCTCCACAGGCCGATGCTTTCAAGCAAGACCGACTCCTGGTACGGCTTGCCCAGGTAGTCGTTGACGCCGATGGCCATGGCGCGGTCGCGGTGTTTCTGGCCGGTGCGCGAGGTAATCATGATGATCGGCAGCTGTTGCAGGCGCGGATGGTTGCGCACGGCGATGGCCACTTCAAAGCCATCCATGCGCGGCATTTCGATGTCCAGCAGCATCAGGTCGGGGGTGTGTTCTTCCAGCAGAGCCATGGCGTCCACGCCGTCTTTGGCGGTGAGGACGTTCATGCCGTGGCGTTCCAGCAAGCGGCTGGTGACTTTGCGCACGGTGACCGAGTCGTCCACCACCAGCACCAGCATGGGCCGGCGTACCTGGCTGTCGCCCGCCGCGCCGTCGCCGCTGCGCTGTTGCGGCAGGCGTGTGTGTAGGGCGCGCATATGGGCCAGCAGGTCGAGGATCAGCACCACCCGGCCATCGCCCAGGATGGTCGCCCCGGACAGCCCCTGCACGGCGGCGAACTGCGGCCCCAGGCTCTTGACCACGATTTCGCGGCTGCCGGCCATGGCGTCCACCTGCACCGCGATGCGCCGCTCGTCAACGTGCACCAACAGCACCGGCAGCGCCTGGTTTTCCCCTAGCGAGCGCGGCCGGGCGACGGTGCCGAGCAGTTCGCCCAAGTAGCACAACTCGTAGCGCTGCCCGGCGTATTCATAGTGCGGCGCGTCGAGTTGGTAGCAGGCCTCCAGCTCGTTGGGCAGCACCCGCACGATGCCTTCGATGGTGTTGAGCGGGATCGCGTATTGCTCCTCCACGCACTGCACCATCAGGGCCTGGTTGACCGACAGGGTGAACGGCAGACGAATGCGAAAGTGCACGCCCAGGCCCGGGGTGGAGTCGATGCTCATGCTGCCGCCCAGTTGCCGCACTTCTTCGTGGACCACGTCCATGCCCACGCCACGCCCGGAAATCTGGGTGATTTTTTCGGCAGTGGAAAACCCCGGTTGCAGGATGAATTGCAGCACTTCGCGGTCGCTGATTTGGGCGGCGGGGTCCAGCAGGCCGCGGTTGATCGCCTTGCGCCGCACCGCTTCGAGCGGCACCCCGGCGCCGTCGTCGCGGATGTCGAAGACGATGTCGCCGCCCTCGTGGGACAGGTCCAAGGTGATGCGCCCCTGGGCCGGTTTGCCGGCGGCCAGGCGCACCGCAGCGGCCTCCAGGCCATGGTCGACGGAGTTGCGCAGCATGTGTTCCAGGGGGGCGACCATGCGTTCGAGCACGTTGCGGTCCATCTCGCCCTGGGCGTTGCCGACCACGAAGGCCACGTCCTTGCCCAACTCGCCGGCCACCTGGCGCACGATGCGCTTGAGGCGCGGCAGCATGCGCTCGAACGGCACCATGCGCGTGCCCATCAGGCCTTCTTGCAGCTCGGTGTTGACCCGGCCCTGCTGCTGCAACAGGTTTTGTGCGTCGTAGGTGCGCCGGCCGAGGGTTTCCTTGAGGTCGAGCAGGTCCGAGGCGGACTCGGACAAGGCCCGCGACAGTTGCTGCAAGAGGGAGTGGCGGTCCATTTCCAGTGGGTCGAACTCTTCGTAGCCCTGGTGCTCGGCCTCCATTTGCTGCTGGCCGAGGGTGCGCGCCTGGGTTTCGGTTTCCAGGCGCCGCAGTTGATCGCGCATGCGTTCGAGGGTGGTTTCCATCTCGCCCAGGGCAGTGCGGGCGTCGTTGACCTGCTGTTCGATGCGGCCACGGAAGATCGAGGTTTCGCCGGCCAGGTTGACGAGGTCGTCGAGCAGTTGCGCCGAAACCTTGACCATGTCGGCGCTGCTTGTTTCCTGGGGAGCGGGCGGTGCAACCTCGACGGCGGCGGGCGCGGGTTCGGCGGCGGGTGGCGCCACGGGGCATTGGGCGAAGCTGCGGATGGCTTCGATCAGGCTGTCGGCGGCCAGCACCGGGCGGGCGGCGCGGGCCGCTTCGAGCATCTGGGCGAGGCGGTCGTGGCAGCTTTGCAACAGGGTGAAGAGTTCCTGGGAGGGCAGCAATTGCCCGGCCGAGAGGCCTTCGTAGAGAAATTCCAGTTCATGGGCCAGGTCGCCGATCGGGCCGATTTCGACCATCCGCGCACCGCCCTTGAGGGTGTGCAGGTCACGCAGCAGGGTTTCCAGTTCTTGGCGGCCATGCGGCTCGGCTTGCCAACGCAGCAACGCGGCGCCGGAGCTGTCGATGATGTCAAAGCCTTCTTCGAGGAAGATTTCCAGCAGTTCCGGGTCGGCCCCGGCGCTGTCCGCCACCGGTTCGGCCACGGTCTCACTCGCCGCAGGGCTGGCGGCCTGCTGGCGGAAATCGCGGATGGCGTCGATCAAAAACCCTGGGTCTTCCAAGGGATGGTGCTGCTGCAAGTCTTCCAGCAGCAACGCCAGCAGGTCATGGCTGTGTTGCAACAGCAGCGCCAGCTCCTGGCTGTAGGCGTAGCGCCGGTCCACCAGGTCTTCGTAGAGGCTTTGCAGTTCATGGGCCAGGTCGCCCACCGGCGCCACGTTGGCCATGCGCGCACCGCCCTTGAGGGTATGCAGGTCCCGTTGCAGCGATTGCAAGGGCGCGCTGTTGTCCGGTTCGTCGAGCCAGCGTTGCAGGGCCTGGCCGGCGCTTTCGAGGATGTCCGTCGCTTCGTCGAGGAAGATCGCCACGATCTCGTCGTCCACCGGCGCGGTGTGCGCCAGTTCGGCAGTGGCGGTGCCCAGGTCGCTGATGCTCAGGGTGCGGTTGGCATCGCTGCGGATCAGCCCGGTGGCGGACGGGTCCAGGCTTTGCCCGAGCAACTCGCGCAGGGCCTTGACCCGCGCCGGTTGCGGGCTGATTTCCTGCCCGGCGGCCAATTGGTCGAGCATGCTGATAAGGGCTTCGTGGGCGCTGTCGGCCTCGCGAAAAAACGCTTCGCTGACCGCCAGGCTGCTTTCTTCGACGGCGCCGTAGAGGTCGAGCAGGGCCTCGCACAGTTCATCCATCGGGTGCAGCTCGGCCAGGTGCGCGCCTTCGCCCAGGGTGGTCAGTTCGTCCAGCAGGGCGCTCAGTTCCTGGCGCTCGCCGGGGTGCTGCTGCCAACGCTGCAACAGGGTTTCGGCGTCGAGCAGGATGTCCATGCCCTGGGCCAGGAAGTTGCTGATGAGCTGCGGGTCGCGCTTGACCCGCAGGCCGCCGCTGGGGGCGTTGAGGATGGCTTGCAGGCGTTCGGCAAGAAGCTTTTGCGTGCGTTCGATCAACGCCGCGGCCCCCTCGATGCGCGCCAACGGGTCCAGGTGCAGGTGCTTCAAACCACGGCGCAGCAGGCCTTCGGCTTCGAGCAGCAGCTCCACTTCGTCCAGGTCCAGGGGCAACTGGTGCGCCTTGTACTCGCGGGCCAAGTGGTCCAGGGGCGCGGCCAACTCGGCCATCGGCAGTACGCCGGCCATGGAGGCGCTGCCCTTGAGGGTGTGCAGGGCCCGTTGCAGTTCGTCGCTGGCCTGCAACGGCAGGTGCTCGGCGGCCTGGTCGAGAAAGCGGTTGAGGCTGTCGAGGTGGGCCTGGGCCTCGGTGCGGAAAATCTCCAGCAGTTGCGGGTCCAGCGCCGCCGGGGCGGCGACCGTGGTTTGGTCGCCCCGGGCCAGGGCATGGGCGCGGGCCGCCAGTTGATCGACCTCATCGCGCTGGCGCTGGGCCTGGGCGGCGAAATCGGCGATCAGGCGCGGCAGCAGGCTGACCACTTCGTCGAGCAACTGATGCAGCGCCGGCGAAGGTTCGACGCTGTGTTCCAGCACGCGGTTGAGCAGGTTTTCCACGGCCCAGGCCAGTTCGCCCAGCACCAGGGCACGGACCATGCGCCCGCTGCCCTTGAGGGTGTGGAAGGCGCGGCGCAGCTCGCTCAGGGCCGAAGCGTCGGTGGGGTCGGCGTGCCATTGCGGGAGAAATTCATGGAGCACTTCGAGGACTTCATCGGTTTCTTCGAGGAACACCTCATGCAACTCCTCGTCCACCGGCGCTTCGCCCGTGGGCGGCGGCAGCAGGCTGCCGGGGGTGTGCCGCGCGGGCGGGTTGAGGCTCGACACCGGCCCGGCCAGCACATCGGCCAGGGACTGGGCGACCTCGGCGTCGTCCAGCTCCTGCAAGTCGTGCATCACCAGCGCTTCGTTGGGGCTCAGGGGTTGGCTCAGCACCGGCACATGGGGCTCGGCCGGCAGGTAACCGAGGGCCGCCAGGCTTTCTTCAGCCGCGTCCAGCACGGTTTCGCCGGGGGCCAACGGGTCCTGGCCGAGGCGTTCAAGGTAATACTCGATGCTGCTCAAGGCGTCGGCCAGGTGTTCCAGTTGCTCCCAATCGGGCGGCGTAGGGCTGCCCAGCAGATGCTCGCGGACAAAGCCGTTGCAGGCCTCCAGCAGGCCCGCGCCCCGGCTCAGGGGGATCATCGCCAACGCGCCGCGCACCTGGGTCAGCAGCTCGGGCAGGTCCTGGACCTGGCTGCGGTCCCATTCGCCGTCGATGTAGTCGACGATCATGTCCTTGGCCTGTTGCAGGCAGGCCTGGGCTTCCTTGATGACCAATTGGTGGATCTGGGTCAGGTCGGTGGTGGGCAGGTGGCTTTCCTCGCGGCGCTGCGCCTCGACGGTGCCGACCATCCCGGCCAGTGTGGCTTCGACGTACAGCAGCGCCCCGGCGACGTCCATCAACACTGCGTCGTTGGGCTCGCGCTGGCCTTGGGCCAGGCTCTGCACCACCGCCAATTGGTCGATTATCACTTTGCGCGGCTGGCCGAAACCCAGCACCGCCAGGGTGTCGGCGATCTGCCGCAACGGCGCCAGGAGGCTGTCCAGGTCCGAGGTGTGCTGGCGGTCGCTGCGCACGAACAGGTCCAGGCGTTCCTTGACCCGCACCAACTCCTCGCACAGGGCGGCGAGCACCGAGCGCATGGCGTCGCGGTCCGGCCCGGCCAGGCGCGCGCGTTCTTCATCGACCACGGCGCTGTCAGGCAAGGCGTCGTCGAGTCCGTAGGCTTCTTTCATGGTCTGCATCTGTCCGCTGGGATGTTCGGCTTTGGCGATATAAAACAACAGGCTGGTGAGCAAGTGCGGCGGCGCGGGCTGGTTGACCCCGGCCATACCCTGGTCGAGCAAGCGCTTGAGTTCTTGGTCAGCGTCCTTGAACAGGCTGCGCAGGGCCGGGCTGTTGCCGATACTGCCCGTGCGCATGCCGTCCACCAACGCTGCCGCCACTTGCCACAAGGGCTCCAGCGGCGCATTGCGGCACAAGGCCTGGAGCCGGCCAAACACGGTGGCCAAGCGCGCCAGGTTGGCGTCGTCGTCCTGCTCGCGCAGCAACCCCGCCAACGCGGTTTGCAGCCCCTGGCGCAATTTGCGCAGTACCACGGGCAAGTCGGGCGGCTCCAGCAGGGCCAGGGCATAGTCGTCCAGGGCGGGGATCACCGGCAGTTGCGGGCTGAACAGGCTGGTTTCCGACAGCAGGCTTTCACCCCGGGCGCTGCGCAAATCGTTGAGCAGGGGCAGCACCACCAGGGGCAGGTCGCGCCGTGCGCTTTGCACGCGCTCCAGGTAGATCGGCAACTGCACCAGGGCCTGGCGTAGCAGGCCGATGGCTTCGTCGCGGTGGCCGGCGCGGCCCTGTTGCACGGCCAGGGCCAGTTGTTCCATCTCTTCGGCCAGCAGCGCCGCGCCGTAGAACTCGACCATCTGCAGGCAACCGTGGACCTGATGAACGCTTGCCAGGCACCGTTCGAGGGCCTCGGCATCGTGCTCGCCGGCCTCGGTGCCCAGGCTGTCGAGGGCGGCCAGGGCTTGCTTGAGGGTTTCGGCGATTTCACCCTTGACCCATTCCAGGCCCACATAGTCGTGCCGGTCGACCATCACCATGGCCTCACGCGTGCTCGACGCCCGGCTCGGGGGCGGCGGGCAAGGTAAAGCCCGACACCGAGCGGCGCAGTTGGCTGGCCATTTTCGCCAGGTTGCCAATGCTTTCGGCGGTGGCGGTGGAGCCGGAGGAGGTTTGCGAGGTGATCTGCTGGATCACGTTCATGGTCAGGGAAATCTGCCCCGCCGACAGGGTTTGCTGCTGCGCCGCGTTAGAAATGCTCTGGATCAGCGCCGCGAGGGTCTTGGACACGCCTTCGATTTCTTCCAGGGCCACGCCCGCGTCCTGGGCCAAGCGGGCGCCACGCACCACTTCGGTGGTGGTCTGCTCCATGGAAATCACCGCTTCGTTGGTGTCGGTCTGGATCGCCCGCACCAGGGTTTCGATCTGCCGGGTCGCCGCCGAGGAACGCTCGGCCAGGCGCTGCACTTCGTCGGCCACCACGGCAAAGCCGCGGCCGGCGTCACCGGCCATGGAGGCCTGGATCGCCGCGTTGAGGGCGAGTATGTTGGTTTGGTCGGCAATATCGTCGATCAAGCTGACAATATCGCCGATTTCCTGGGAAGACTCGCCCAAGCGTTTGATCCGTTTAGCGGTGTCCTGGATCTGTTCGCGGATGTTGTCCATGCCGTAGATGGTGTTGTGCACCACCTCGTTGCCCTTGTTAGCGATTTCCACCGAGCGCTCGGCCACTGCGGAGGACTCGGCGGCATTGGCCGAGACCTGGTCGATGGAGCGGGCCATGTCATTGATGGAGGTCGAGGCCTCGCTGATCTGCTGGGCCTGGTGTTCCGAGGCCTGCGCCAGGTGCATGGCGTTGGCCTGGGTTTCCTGCACGGCGGCGGCGACGAGGCCGGCGGTGAGGTTGATGGTGGCCACCAGGTCGCGCAGTTGGTCCACCGAATAGTTGATCGAGTCGGCGATGGTGCCGGTGAAGTCCTCGGTGACCGACGCGGTCACGGTCAGGTCGCCGTCGGCGAGGTCGGCGATTTCGTCCAGCAGGCGCATGATCGCGTTCTGGTTGCGTTCGTTTTTCTGCGCCGTTTCGCGCAACTGGCGGTTCGTCTCGCGCACCATCACCAGGCCGATCAGGATGATCGAGGCCAAGGCCAGCAGGCCCAGCACGTAGCCGCCCACCGCGTTGACGGTGCGCCCCTCGGCCAGGTTCTCGAAACCGCTGGCCAGCAACGAGGCTTCGTCGAGCAGGGTCTGGGACAGGTTGAAAATGTTGCCCGCCGACTCGCGGACCTTGAACAGCTCGGGCGAGGTTTCGAGGATTTCGTCCACGGAGCCGGAGACGAACTGGAACAACTCGGCGATTTCCGCCAACCGCGCGCGGGCGTCGCGGTCCTCGACCTGGCTGACCTTGAGCAGCGTGTTGCCCTGGAGCATGCCGTTGAGCACCTGGCCGAAGCGCGCGGCGTCGCGGCCAAAGGCATCGGCGGCCTGCACCGCGTTTTCGTCCCCCGCCAGCACGGTGTTCACTGCACCCAGGATGCGCTCGGCCAGCAACGATTGGCGCTGGGCCATGGCCACTTGTCCGGCCGGGGCGCCGCGTTGCAGGAGGATCTCCACGACTTTTTCGTATTCGACCTGCAATTGCGGCACGGTTTCGGCCAGGGTGGCGGCGACCTGATGCAGCGACAGCACGGTCTGTTCGCTGGACAGGATGGCGTCGGCGTTTTTCAGCAGGCGCTCCCAGTCGAGCTGCACCGCGCGCATTTGCGGGCGCACCGCCGACGGCGCACCGGGCAGGCCGGTGGCCGGGTCGCCTTTTTTCAGGTAACCCCAGCGCTGGGCAAAATCGTTGCGCGCGTCGCTGAGCAGCTTGAACGCCGCAGCCTTGCCGGCGGCGGCCTCGGTGGCGTTCTTCGCGATGCGCTGGGACAGCACCCGCAGCTCACCGGCGTGGCCGATGTACTGCTTGTCGTAGTTCGACTGGGTATTGAGGTAGGCGAAGTTGGCGAACAACAACACGATGAACACGATCAGGGCCATGAACAGCACGATGATCTGCGAACGGCTGCGCGACGCTTCCATGGGCTTGGCGGTTTTTGCTTTTGTCATCGATCAGGTCCCCACCTGTCGCCACAGGCACCGTGGCCAGCGGGCTTGTCCGCGAGTGAGCGCAAGGCGCTCTTGAAGTGAATCGGTTAAACCATGGAGCCGGGCCCACCTAAGCGAACCCCGCCTTCACAGGGCTACATTCATGAAACCTTGCGACTGCGCCAGGGCGAACGGGCTGAACACCTGCCAGGACTGCTCCCCGGGGAACCGCCCCTTGACGAACGCGCTCATGGCGCCATCCAGGTCGTCCATCAGCAACGGCTCCAGGCTGTCCTGGGCAAAGTGCTGCAAACCGCAAACTTCATCGACCATCAGCCCCGCGAACACATCGCGGTGCTCGACCACCAGCACCCGCCGCTGCTTGCGCCGGGCCGACAGTTCGTGGCCGAAAAAGCCGCACAGGTCCATTACCGGCAACAGCCGCCCCCGCAGATTAGCCACTCCCTTGACCCACGTCTTGACCCCGGGCAACAGGGTGTACCGCGGCTCGTGCAAAACCTCGCTGACTTCGCCCATGGGCGCCACGTACCAGTGCGCGCCGATGCGAAAGCCGATCCCGCTCCAACTCTGCTGGCGGGTTTCCTGGGACGGCAGGTCGGCGGCCAGCAGGCGGCAGCGTTGGTCGATATCCAGTAGCAGCTCAAACGCGGTGAGGGAATCGGTCATGGCCGCGGGTCAGCCGGCCAGGACTTTGTTCAGGGTCTTTATCAGGGTGTCTTCGTCCACCGGTTTGGTCAGGTAGTCCCGCGCGCCCTGGCGCGTGCCCCAGACCTTGTCGGTTTCCTGGTCCTTGGTGGTGATGATGATGACCGGGATGTGGCTGGTGTCGGCGTCCTTGGTCAACTGGCGCGTGGCCTGGAAGCCGTTGAGGCCGGGCATGACGATGTCCATCAGCACCGCGTCGGGTTTTTCCTGGCGGGCCAGGGCGACGCCATCGGCGCCGTTTTCCGCTTTCAATACCTGGTGGCCGTGCTTTTCCAGCATGCCGGTCAGTTTGTACATTTCAGTCGGCGAGTCATCGACGATCAGAATACGTGCCATGGTCTTCCCCATTTCCAAAAGCCGAGCGGCCCAATGGCCGCCCGTCAATGTGCTTGTTCTACTGCGGCGAACCCCGGCACATGGGCCTTGATTGCGCTGAGCAATTCTTCCTTGCTGAAAGGCTTGGTCAAAAACTGATCGGAACCGACGATCCGCCCCTTGGCCTTGTCGAACAGGCCGTCCTTGGAGGACAGCATAATCACGGGCGTGGCCTTGAAGGCGCTGTTGTTCTTAATCAGGGCGCAGGTCTGATAGCCGTCCAGGCGCGGCATCATGATGTCGACGAAGATAATGCCGGGGTGGTGATCGACGATCTTGGCCAGCGCATCAAAGCCATCGACCGCGGTGATGACTTCACAGCCCACGTTCTTCAACAGTGTTTCAGCGGTGCGCCGAATCGTCTTGGAGTCGTCGATGACCATGACTTTCAAGGCGCTGGAGTGCTGTTCCATATCTGCTTGTACCATCGCCACAGCGAATCGGTTGTGTCCGTATACGGGCACCGTCACTCAAAAGCCTTGATGGCCAAGGGCTCGAAACGGCATGGGAGCCTTTTTAGCACAGTCGCCAGCGTCAATCTATCGGCTCGCCCGCCGGGTGGTTTTTCCTTGACCGGGAACACCCCGGGCGCCACTCTGACGCCACTTTTGTGCGCCCCAATCTGCTAGAGGAAACCCCCCATGAGCGTTCGCGTCGGCATTGTCATGGACCCCATCGCCAGCATTTCCTATAAGAAGGACAGCTCGCTGGCCATGCTGCTCGCCGCCCAGGCCCGCGGCTGGACGCTGTTCTATATGGAACAGCAGGATCTTTACCAGAACGCCGGCGTGGCCCGGGCGCGGATGCGGCCATTGCAGGTGTTCGCCAACCCCGAGCACTGGTTCGAGTTGCAGGCCGAGACGGACGCGCCGCTGAGCGACCTGGACGTGATCCTGATGCGCAAGGACCCGCCCTTCGACATGGAATTCGTCTACAGCACTTACTTGCTGGAGCAGGCCGAGCGCGCCGGGGTGCTGGTGGTCAACAAGCCGCAAAGCCTGCGCGACTGCAATGAAAAACTGTTCGCCACCCAGTTCCCGCAGTGCACACCGCCCACGGTGGTGAGCCGCCGCGCCGATGTGCTGCGCGAATTTGCCGCACTGCATGGCGACGTCATCCTCAAACCGCTGGACGGCATGGGCGGCACCTCGATCTTCCGCCACCGCGTAGGCGACCCGAACCTGTCGGTGATTCTCGAAACCCTGACCGCCAACGGCACCCAGCAAATCATGGCCCAGGGCTATTTGCCGGCGATCAAGGACGGCGACAAGCGCATTCTGATGATCGACGGCGAACCGGTACCCTACTGCCTGGCGCGCATCCCGGCAGCCGGCGAAACCCGCGGCAACCTGGCGGCCGGCGGGCGTGGCGAAGCACGGCCGCTGACCGATAAGGATCGCTGGATCGCCGCCCAGGTCGGCCCGACCCTGCGGGAAAAGGGCCTGCTGTTCGTGGGCCTGGACGTGATCGGCGAGCACCTGACCGAAATCAACGTCACCAGCCCCACCTGCATCCGCGAAATCGACAATGCCTTCGGCACCAACATCGGCGAACTGCTGATGGCGGCCATTGCTGGCAAGCTGCAAGCCGCCAGCGCCAAGCCATAAGCCTAAGGCCCACGCCCCAAAGCTTGCAGCTAAAAACCCACATCGCGCTATCATGCCGAGCCTCGATACACGCGATGTTGGTTTTTTGCCATGACCCTCCCTTCCGAGCTGCCTCCCGAACTCACCCACCGCGGTGTGCGCCCGGCCGATCGCCTCGGATTTACCCTGCTGGTCGCCGCGCTGGTTCACCTGGCGCTGCTTCTGGGCGTGGGCTTTACCTTCGTCGAGCCCAAACAAGTCAGCCAAACGCTGGAAATCACCCTGTCGATGTTCAAAAGCCAGGCCGCGCCGAAGAAGGCCGACTTCATCGCCCAGGACAACCAGCAGGGCAGCGGTACGCTGGACAAGAAAGCCATCCCCACCACCACCGAAGTGGCGCCGATGCAGAGCACCGAGGTGAAAAAAGTGGTGCCACCACCCTCGAAGAAAAACGAAGTCGAGCAGACCACCACCAAGGCAGCCGTCGCCACCACCGCTCCCAAGCCGAAAAAAACCACCACCACCCGCGAAGCAGTGAAAACCGCCGAAGCGCCCAAGGCGCCGCCGAGCTTCGACAGCGCCCAACTGTCCAGCGACATCGCCAGCCTGGAGGCCGAGCTGGCTAACGAACGCCAGCTGTACGCCAAGCGCCCGCGTATCCACCGCATCAACGCGGCCTCGACCATGCGCGACAAGGGCGCCTGGTACAAAGACGAATGGCGCAAGAAGATCGAGCGCATCGGCAACCTCAACTACCCGGACGAAGCCCGGCGCCAGCAGATCTACGGCAGCCTGCGGCTGATGGTGGCCATCAACCGCGATGGCTCGTTGCATGAAGTGCTGGTGCTGGAGTCCTCGGGCCAGCCCCTGCTGGATCAAGCCGCACAACGCATCGTGCGCCTGAGCGCGCCCTTCGCCCCGTTCAGCGGCGACTTGGCAGATATCGATCGCCTGGAAATCATCCGCACCTGGAAGTTCGCGCGCGGGGATCGCTTGTCCAGCAATTGACGGGGCCGCCCAGGCCGATTCATGGCACAACGCCAGAGTTTTCCCGCACATCCCCAGCTTGTCAGTTCGCCACACCGACGCCACACTAGCGCCCATGAAAAACGTCAGCCCCAGCTACCTCTCGCATCACTTCCTGATCGCCATGCCCCACATGGTGGACCCGAACTTTGCGCATACCTTGACCTACATCGTCGAGCACACTGCCAATGGGGCCATGGGGCTGGTGGTCAACCGCCCGCAAGACATCACGCTGGCGGACATCCTCGAACAATTGCGCCCCGAGATCGAACCGCCAGCCCTGTGCCAGCACGTGCCGATCTTCCTCGGCGGCCCGGTGAGCAAGGACCGCGGTTTCGTCCTGCACCCCAGCGGCCAAACCTTCCAGGCCACCATCGAACTGGGCGGCGTGGCACTGTCCAGCTCCCAGGACGTGCTGTTCGCCATCGCCGACGGCAGGGGCCCGTCCAAGAGCCTGATCGCCCTAGGCTACGCCGGTTGGGAGCCGGGGCAATTGGAGGCCGAGCTGGCCGCCAACGCCTGGCTGACCTGCCCGTTCGACGCCGACATCCTGTTCAACACCAGCAGCGAGCAGCGCCTGGAAGCCGCCGCCCGACAACTGGGGGTCAACCTCAACCTACTCACCAGCCAGGCGGGGCACGCCTGATGGCGCTGCGGCTGATCCTGGGTTTTGACTACGGCACCAAGCAGATCGGCGTCGCCGTGGGCCAAGTAATTACCGGCCAGGCCCGTGCGCTGTGTACCCTCAAAGCGCAGAACGGCATCCCCGACTGGAACCAGGTCGAGGCCCTGATAAAAGAATGGAAACCCGACGCCGTTGTTGTCGGCCTGCCGTTGAACATGGACGGCACCCCCAGCGACATGTGCCTGCGCGCGGAGAAATTCGCCCGACGCCTCAACGGCCGCTTCAACCTGCCCTTCTATACCCACGACGAACGCCTGACCACGTTCGAGGCCAAGGGCGAACGCCTGGCCCGTGGCGGGCAAAAAGGCAGTTACCGCGATAACCCGGTCGACGCCATCGCCGCCGCCCTGCTGCTGCAAGGCTGGCTCGACGAAAACACTGCTTTGTTCGAATCCTGACGGGGTGCGGCCAAGGGCCGCGCCTCTCTTCGTTTCAGCCCGGACCCTGCCATCATTGGCCGAGCCGCGCCCTTGAAGGAGCCACCATGAGCCTGCCCAACCCCGCCGAACTGATCCGCCAGATGGCCGTCGATCTCAAGGCCCACCTGGCCCGCCGCGCCATCAGCGAACCGCGCTACATCGGCATCCGCACCGGCGGCGTGTGGGTGGCCCAGGCGCTGCTGCAAGAGCTGGGCAGCGATTCGCCCCTGGGCACCCTGGACGTGTCCTTCTACCGCGACGACTTCAGCCAGAACGGCCTGCACCCGCAAGTGCGGCCCTCCGAGTTGCCCTTCGAGATCGAGGGCCAGCACCTGGTGCTGATTGACGACGTGCTGATGAGCGGGCGCACCATCCGCGCCGCCCTCAACGAACTCTTCGACTACGGCCGCCCGGCCAGCGTGACCCTGGTCAGCCTGCTGGACCTGGACGCCGGCGAGTTGCCGATCCGCCCCAACGTGGTCGGCGCCACCCTGAGCCTGGCCGCCCATGAGCGGGTCAAGCTCTGCGGCCCGGCGCCGCTGCAACTCGAACTCCAAGATCTTGCCCTTTAAGAGTCCATCGCGATGACGCCTCTCGACACCCAGCGCCCGCTGCAACTCAACCACCAGGGACAGTTGCAGCACTTCCTCTCGCTCGACGGTTTGCGCCGCGAACTGTTGACCGAAATCCTCGACACCGCCGACTCCTTCCTGGAAGTCGGCGCCCGGGCGGTGAAAAAAGTCCCGCTGCTGCGCGGCAAGACCGTGTGCAACGTGTTCTTTGAGAACTCCACCCGCACCCGCACCACCTTCGAGCTGGCGGCCCAACGGCTGTCGGCAGACGTCATCACCCTGAACGTCTCCACCTCATCGGCGAGCAAGGGCGAAACCCTGCTCGACACCCTGCGCAACCTCGAAGCCATGGCCGCCGACATGTTTGTGGTGCGCCACGGCGACTCCGGCGCCGCGCACTTCATCGCCGAGCACGTGTGCCCGCAGGTGGCGATCATCAACGGCGGCGACGGCCGCCACGCGCACCCGACCCAGGGCATGCTCGACATGCTCACCATCCGCCGCCACAAGGGCGGTTTCGAGAACCTCTCGGTGGCCATCGTCGGCGACATCCTGCACTCGCGGGTGGCGCGCTCGAACATGCTCGCCCTCAAAACCCTGGGCTGCCCGGACATCCGCGTCATCGCGCCGAAAACCCTGCTGCCCATCGGCGTCGAGCAGTACGGCGTGAAGGTCTACACCGACCTGGCCGAAGGCCTCAAGGACGTGGACGTGGTCATCATGCTGCGCCTGCAACGCGAGCGCATGACCGGCGGCCTGCTACCCAGCGAAGGCGAGTTCTATCGCCTGTTCGGCCTGACCACCGCACGCCTGGCCGGCGCCAAGCCCGATGCCATCGTCATGCACCCGGGCCCGATCAACCGTGGCGTGGAGATCGAATCGGCGGTGGCCGACGGCCCCCACTCGGTGATCCTCAACCAGGTCACCTACGGCATCGCCATCCGCATGGCCGTGCTGTCGATGGCCATGAGTGGGCAAACCGCCCAGCGTCAATTCGAGCAGGAGACCGCCCAGTGAAGCTCAGCATCCTCGGCGCACGTGTCATCGACCCCAGCAGTGGCCTGGACCAAACCACCGACCTGCACCTGCACGCCGGCAAGATCATCGCCATGGGCGCCGCCCCGGCGGACTTCAGCCCCAGCCAAACCCTCGACGCCCAGGGCCTGGTGGCCGCGCCGGGGCTGGTGGACCTGAGCGTTGCCCTGCGCGAGCCGGGCTACAGCCGCAAAGGCACCATCGCCAGCGAAACCCGCGCCGCCGCCGCCGGCGGCGTCACCAGCCTGTGCTGCCCGCCGCGCACCAAACCGGTGCTCGACACCTCCGCCGTGGCCGAACTGATCCTCGACCGCGCCCGCGAGGCCGGCAATTGCAAGGTGTTCCCCATCGGCGCCCTGAGCAAAGGCCTGGAAGGCGAGCAATTGGCCGAGCTCATCGCCCTGCGCGACGCCGGTTGCGTGGCCTTCAGCAATGGCCTGGACAACTTCCGTAACACCCGCACCCTGTGCCGTGCCCTGGAATACGCCGCCACGTTCGACCTGACGGTGATCTTCCACTCCCAGGACCACGACCTCGCTGCCGGCGGCCTGGCCCACGAAGGCCCGACCGCGAGCTTCCTCGGCTTGCCGGGCATTCCCGAAACCGCCGAGACCGTGGCCCTGGCCCGTGACCTATTGCTGGTAGAACAAAGCGGCGTGCGCGCGCACTTCAGCCAGTTGACCAGCGCCCGTGGCGCGGCACTGATCGCCCAGGCCCAGGCCCGCGGCCTGAAAGTGACCGCCGATGTGGCGCTGTACCAGTTGATCCTGACTGACGAGGCGCTGATCGACTTCAACAGCCTCTACCACGTGCAACCGCCGCTGCGCACCCGCGCCGACCGCGACGGCTTGCGCGAAGCGGTGAAAAGCGGCGTGATCTCGGCCATTTCCAGCCATCACCAGCCCCATGAGCGCGACGCCAAACTGGCACCGTTCGGCGCCACCGAACCGGGCATCAGCAGCGTTGAACTGCTGCTGCCGCTGGCCATGACCCTGGTGGCAGACGGCTTGCTCGACCTGCCGACGCTACTGGCACGCCTGAGCGCCGGCCCGGCGCAAGCCCTGCGCCTACCCGCCGGCAAGCTGCACGTGGGTGCCGCCGCCGACCTGGTGCTGTTCGACCCCAACCGCTCCACCGTGGCCGGCGAAGGCTGGCTGTCCAAAGGCGAAAACTGCCCGTTCATGGGCCACAGCCTGCCGGCGAACGTGCGCTACACCCTGGTGGATGGGCACATCACCTACCAGGCCTAAACCCTGTAAGAGCAACTTGTGTGGGAGCGGGCCGCGGCGCGGCCCGCAAGTAGGCTCCCATCATGGGGGAGTGGCTATCGCCCCCCACGACTCTGGGCGTTGCGGATCGAGATCTGCGTGTTGAGCGTCCAGAAGTCATACAGCACCCCCACCAGCAGCAACCCGCCAGTGAACAGGTAGATCACCCCCGTGATCCACTTGCCCTGGTACATGCGGTGCACGCCAAACACCCCCAGAAACGCCAGCAGAATCCACGCCACGTTGTACTCCAGCGGCCCGGCGGTGAAACGCAGGTCGGCTTCGCGGTCCATGGCCGGGATCAGGAACAGGTCGATCAACCAACCAATCCCCAGCAAGCCCAGGGTGAAAAACCAGATCGTCCCGGTCACCGGTTTGCCGTAGTAGAAGCGGTGGGCGCCGGTAAAACCGAAAATCCACAGCAGATAGCCGATGATTTTGCTGTGGGTGTCCTGTTGCTGATAGGTGTTCATGGAGTTCCTCTTGCGGTCCGATAGATAAATTTTTTCGCTATAAGTGTGACTTTTTTGTGTCGTCCCGACGTGTGGCTGGTTCACCTTACACCGCGCGCAAAGCCTTGTAGCGCCTGACTTCTGTCTGACAATTGCGCCAATTTGCCGCATGTTGGCCGAACTTGGCTACCGATTTGAATCGACCAGTGGCCGCGAAACAGACAAAAAAGCTGTTATAAAGTTGCGCGCCTACCTTTATAGAGCCCTGCCTAATGCGTCCATTTTTCAAGACATGGCTAACCATCTGCCTATTAATGCCACTGGCCGCCCACGCCACCAATCGTGAGCAACGTCTGCCCAACGTCAATGGTTTCACCCCCAAATCCCATGTTTCGGCTCCTTCGAGCAAAAACAAGCAGGCGCCTCGCCTGAACCGCGTCAGCAGCAACAAGCGTGTGCCCGTCATGGCCGCCAAGCAAAGCAGCGACGTGCTCAGCCGCGCGGTCAATGTGCTCGGCACCCCTTACCGTTGGGGCGGCAGCAGCCCCAGCAAGGGTTTTGATTGTAGCGGCCTGGTGAAGTACGCCTTCAACGACGTCGCCGCCATCGATCTGCCGCGCACCTCCAACGCCATGGCCAGCGGCCACGGGCAGAAAGTCGACCGCAAGGATCTCAAGCCCGGCGACCTGATTTTCTTCAACCTCAAGAGCCGCCGGGTCAACCACGTCGCCATCTACATGGGCAACGACCGCTTTATCCACGCGCCACGGCGCGGCAAGTCGGTAACCATCGACACCCTGAAAAAACCATATTGGGAAAAACACTACGTGGTGGCCAAGCGAGTGTTGCCCAAAGAGCCCAATACCCTGCGGATTGTGCAGCGCTGAGCGGTTTGACGCTGACGGCCTCATCGCGGGCGAGCCCGCTCCCACAGGTTTTGAGGCCCTAAAGCCTCAAAACCCCTCCGGCGCCCGTGCCTTCTCCCGCGCCTGTTCGCGGCTTATCAACCCCTTGGCCAGTAGGTCTTTGAGGGCCATGTCCAGCGTTTGCATGCCCAGCGCCCCGCCGGTCTGAATCGCCGAATACATCTGCGCCACCTTGTCTTCGCGGATCAGGTTGCGGATCGCCGCCGTGCCCAGCATCACCTCATGGGCCGCCACCCGCCCGCCACCGACTTTCTTGAGCAAGCACTGCGACACCACTGCCTGCAATGACTCCGACAGCATCGAGCGCGCCATGCCCCGCTCCGTGCCCGGGAACACGTCCAGTACGCGGTCGATGGTTTTCGCTGCCGAGGTGGTGTGCAGCGTGCCGAACACCAAGTGCCCGGTTTCGGCGGCGGTCAGGGCCAGGCGAATGGTTTCCAGGTCACGCATCTCGCCCACCAGAATCACGTCCGGGTCTTCGCGCAGGGCCGCCCGCAGCGCCGCCGCGAAACTGCGGGTGTCGCGCTGCACTTGGCGCTGGCTTATCAGGCACTGGCGGGGCTCATGAATAAACTCGATGGGGTCTTCGATGGTAAGGATGTGCTGCTGGCGGTGCGCGTTGAGGTGATCGACCAGCGCCGCCAGGGTGGTGGACTTGCCCGACCCGGTGGGCCCGGTGACCAACACCAGGCCACGGGGCGCCTCGGCAATACGCCGAAACACTTCCCCCAACCCCAACGACGCCAGGCTTGGCACCTGGGCGGCAACGCTGCGCAGCACCGCGCCGACGCCGCGCTGCTGGTGGAACAGGTTGACGCGAAACCGCCCCACGCCGGCGCGCTCGAAAGCAAAATCCAGGTCCAGGGTCGCGTCGAACTGCCCCCGCTGCTCATCGTCCATGATCTCGTCCAGCAAGGCCCGCACCCGCGCCGAGTCCAGCGTCGGCAGGTCAAGGCGCTGGATGTCGCCGTCCACTCGCACCATGGGCGCCAGGCCCGCCGACAGATGCACATCCGAAGCCCCGAGCCGCACGCTCAGGGACAGTAGCTCAGTGATATCCATATCCAAACCCAACTCCAGTAGAATGCCGCCAACCTCAGAACCACAGGCGCCCATCGAATGTCCACGATAGCAGACAGCATTGCCCTGGTTCGCAGCCGCATCCACGCTGCCGCAAAAGCCGCCGGGCGCGACGAAAACAGCGTGCAACTGCTGGCCGTGAGCAAGACCAAACCCGCCCAGGCCCTGCGCCAAGCCTATGCCGCCGGGCTGCGCGATTTCGGCGAAAACTACCTGCAAGAAGCCCTGAGCAAGCAACTCGAACTGCGCGACCTGCCCTTGAGTTGGCACTTCATCGGCCCCATTCAATCGAACAAGACGCGAGCCATCGCCGAACACTTCGCCTGGGTGCATTCCGTGGACCGCTTGAAAATCGCCCAACGCCTGTCCGAGCAACGCCCCGCTGAACTGCCGCCACTGAACATCTGCATCCAGGTCAACGTCAGCGGCGAGGCGAGCAAATCCGGCTGCACCCCGGCCGACCTGCCGGCCCTGGCCACGGCCATCAATGCCTTGCCGCGTTTGAAGCTGCGCGGCTTGATGGCGATCCCGGAGCCAACCGACGAGCGCGCCGAGCAAGATGCCGCGTTTGCCGCCGTACAACAGCTGCAAGCCAGCCTCGGTTTGCCGCTGGACACGCTTTCCATGGGCATGAGCCACGACCTGGAGTCAGCCATTGCCCAAGGCGCCACCTGGGTGCGCATCGGTACTGCGCTATTCGGTGCCCGCGACTACAGCCAGCCCTGAAATGGCTGACTTACTTCTCTATAAGGACCTGTCATGAGCAAGACACGTATTGCCTTTATCGGAGCCGGTAACATGGCCGCCAGCCTGATCGGCGGCCTGCGCGCCAAGGGCCTGGACGCCGCGCAGATCCGTGCCAGCGACCCCGGCGCAGAAACCCGCGCGCGGGTTCACGCCGAGCACGGCATCGAACTGTTCGCCGACAACGCCCAGGCCATCGACGGCGCCGAGGTGGTCGTGCTGGCGGTCAAGCCGCAAATGATGAAAGCCGTCTGCGAGGCGCTGCGCCCGCACCTCACGGCGCAGCAACTGGTGGTGTCCATCGCCGCTGGCATCACATGTGCCAGCATGGCCAAGTGGCTCGGCGAGCAACCCATCGTGCGCTGCATGCCCAACACCCCATCGCTGCTGCGCCAAGGGGTGAGCGGCCTGTACGCCACTGGCGCCGTCACCGAGGCGCAACGCCAGCAGGCGCAAGAGCTGTTGTCGGCCGTGGGCCTGGCCCTGTGGCTGGAAAACGAGCAGCAACTGGACGCGGTCACCGCCGTCTCCGGCAGCGGCCCGGCGTACTTCTTCCTGCTGATCGAAGCCATGACCGCCGCCGGCGAGAAACTCGGCCTGCCCCGCGACATCGCCGCCCAACTGACCCTGCAAACCGCACTCGGCGCCGCCCACATGGCGGTGGCCAGCGACGTGGACGCCGCTGAGCTGCGCCGCCGCGTCACCTCCCCGGCCGGCACCACCGAAGCGGCCATCAAATCATTCCAGGCCGGCGGCTTCGAGGCGCTGGTCGAAACCGCCCTGGGCGCCGCCGCACATCGCTCGGCCGAAATGGCCGAACAACTGGGCCAATAAGGAGCCATTCATGATTGGATTGGAAACCGCAGCCATCTACGTGCTGCAAACCCTCGGCAGCCTGTACCTGCTGATCGTGCTGTTGCGTTTCGTGCTGCAACTGGTACGCGCCAACTTCTACAACCCACTGTGCCAGTTCGCGGTCAAGGCCACCCAGCCGCTGCTCAAGCCGCTGCGCCGGGTCATCCCCAGCGTGTTCGGCCTGGACATGTCGTCCCTGGTGCTGGCCCTTATCCTCCAGGTGCTGCTGATGGCCGTGACCATGCTGCTGGCCTACGGCACCACGGGCGCCCCGCTGCAACTGCTGATCTGGGCGATCATCGGCGTGACGGCGCTGTTCCTGAAGATTTTCTTCTTCGCCCTGATTATCAGCGTGATCCTGTCCTGGGTCGCACCGGGCAGCCATAACCCGGGCGCCGAGTTGGTCAACCAGATCTGCGAGCCGGTGCTGGCGCCGTTTCGCAAGATCCTGCCCAGCCTGGGCGGCCTGGATATCTCGCCGATCCTCGCGTTCATGGTGCTCAAGCTGCTGGACATGCTGGTCATCAACAACCTCGCCGCCATGAGCCAGATGCCGGACATCCTGCGCATGCTGATCTGACCCGGTGAGCTATTTCCGCTGGGACGGCGTGGATCTGATCCTCGAATGCCACCTGCAACCGGCGGCCCGCAGCGATGATTTCTGCGGGCTGCACGGCGAGCGCCTGAAAATCCGCCTCACCGCACCGCCCGTCGAGGGCAAGGCCAATGCCTACCTGATGGCTTTTCTGGCCAAGGCCTTCGGGGTCGCCAAAAGCCAGGTGAGCCTGCTCAGCGGCGAGTTGAACCGGCAGAAACGGGTGCGTATCAGTGCACCGAAAAAACTCCCGCCGCTGCCGGGGCTGGAGCGCCCGGCGGGGTGATGAGCCGCCTCACTTATCGCGAGCAGGCTCGCTCCCACAAGGTTATGCAATTGCGTGTGGGAGCGAGCCTGCTCGCGAGGGGGACGCCACGGTATAGCCGCTTGCCGCTAGGGGCCCTGCTCTTTAGACTTACGCCTCATTTAAATGAGAGCAGGGTCGATGCCAACTGCCTTTCCCGCCGATTCCGTTGGTCTGGTGACGCCCCAAGTGGCGCACTTCAGTGAACCCCTCGCCCTGGCCTGCGGCCGTTCACTGCCCGCCTATGACCTGATCTATGAAACCTACGGTGAGCTGAACGCCACGGCCAGCAACGCCGTGCTGATCTGCCATGCGCTGTCGGGCCATCACCATGCCGCTGGCTACCACAGCCCCGACGACCGCAAGCCCGGTTGGTGGGACAGCTGCATCGGCCCCGGCAAGCCCATCGATACCCACCGCTTCTTCGTCGTCAGCCTCAACAACCTGGGCGGCTGCAACGGCTCCACCGGCCCAAGCAGCACCAACCCGGACACCGGCAAGCCGTTTGGCGCCGACTTCCCGGTGCTCACGGTCGAAGACTGGGTGCACAGCCAGGCGCGCCTGGCCGACCTGCTGGGCATCGACCAATGGGCCGCGGTGATCGGCGGCAGCCTGGGCGGCATGCAGGCCTTGCAGTGGAGCATCAGCTACCCCGAGCGCATCCGCCATTGCCTGGCCATCGCCTCGGCGCCTAAGCTCTCGGCGCAGAACATCGCCTTCAACGAAGTGGCGCGCCAGGCCATCCTCACCGACCCCGAGTTCCACGGCGGCTCGTTCCAGGAGCACGGTGTGATCCCCAAGCGCGGGTTGATGCTGGCGCGGATGGTGGGGCACATCACCTACCTGTCGGATGACTCCATGGGCGAGAAATTCGGCCGCGGCCTCAAGAGCGAAAAGCTCAACTACGACTTCCACAGCGTCGAATTCCAAGTGGAAAGCTACCTGCGCTACCAGGGCGAAGAATTCTCCGGGCGCTTCGACGCCAACACCTACCTGCTGATGACCAAAGCGCTGGACTACTTCGATCCGGCGGCGAACTTCGACGATAACCTGGCGAAAACCTTCGCCGGGGCCAAGGCCAAGTTCTGCGTGATGTCGTTCACCACCGACTGGCGCTTCTCCCCGGCCCGCTCGCGGGAACTGGTGGACGCCCTGATGGCGGCGAAAAAAGACGTCTGCTACCTGGAAATCGACGCGCCCCAGGGCCACGACGCCTTCTTGATCCCGATCCCGCGCTACTTGCAGGCGTTTGGCAATTACATGAACAGAATCCAATTGTGAGAACGCCATGAGAGCTGATCTGGAAATCATCCAGGAATGGATCCCCGCCGGCAGCCGCGTGCTCGACCTTGGCTGCGGTAATGGCGAACTGCTGACCTGGCTGCGGGACAACAAGCAAGTCACCGGTTATGGCCTGGAAAACGACCCGGACAACATCGCCGAATGCGTGGCCAAGGGCATCAACGTGATCGAGCAGGACCTGGACAAGGGGCTGGGCAACTTCGCCAGCAACAGCTTCGATATCGTGGTGATGACCCAAGCCCTGCAAGCGGTGCACTACCCGGACCGAATCCTCGACGAAATGCTGCGCGTGGGCCGCCAGTGCATCATCACCTTCCCCAATTTCGGCCACTGGCGCTGCCGCTGGTACCTGGCCAGCAAGGGCCGCATGCCTGTGTCGGAATTCTTGCCGTACACCTGGTACAACACGCCGAACATCCACTTCTGCACCTTTGAAGACTTTGAAGAACTGTGCCGCGAACGTGCGGCGAAAGTCATCGATCGGCTTGCCGTCGATCAACAACACCGCCACGGGTGGGCCAGTAAGCTATGGCCTAACCTATTAGGTGAAATCGGTATTTACCGCGTCAGCAGTCCTGGCCTGCAAGATCACCAGGTCGCGGTCTGACCCCAACATTAACGGCTGTAGCAAGCGGGCTCCCCCGCGCTGGAGTGCGTAGCGCTCCTGATGCGGTGCTTGCTCAAACGCACTGAGGGGCCGCTGCGCTGCCCAGCGCGGGCCAGCCCGCTTGCTACTGCCCACAAATATTTTTTGAGGAGAACGATCATGGGACGTCTAGCCCTGTTAGCCCTGACTGCCTGCCTGAGCCTGAGCGCCATGGCCGCCGACGCCATCAAAGGCGAACGCAAGGAAGTTTTCGGTGACGTGACGGTGCACTACAACACCTTCAACTCCACCGCCCTGCAACCGGACATCGCCAAGGCCGCCGGCCTGGTGCGCGACAAGCATCAGGGGCTCATCAACCTCTCCGTGCTCAAGGCTGGCAAAGCGACGGACGCCACGGTCACCGGCACCCTCAAGGACCTGACCAGCAAAAGCGTGCCGCTGACGTTCAAGAAAATCACCGAACCCGGCGCGATCTACTACATCGCCCAATACCCGGTGGAGCAGCAGGAAGTCAGAACCTTCACCATCAGCGTTGAAACCGGCGGCCAAGCCCACAGTTTCAGCTTTAACCAAGAGCTGTTTCCGGGCCAATGATGAACTTCACCCAACTGGTTTTGGCCAGCCATAACGCCGGCAAACTCAAAGAACTCCAGGCCATGCTCGGCCAAGCGGTACAACTGCGCTCCATTGGCGAGTTCAGCCGCGTCGAGCCGGAAGAAACCGGCCTGTCGTTCGTCGAGAACGCCATCCTCAAGGCCCGCAATGCCGCGCGCATTTCCGGTTTGCCGGCGCTGGCCGACGATTCCGGGCTGGCGGTGGACTTCCTAGGCGGCGCGCCGGGCATTTACTCGGCGCGCTATGCCGACGGCCAGGGCGATGCGGCGAACAACGCCAAGCTGCTCGACGCCCTCAAGGACGTGCCCGAGGCAGAGCGCGGCGCGCAGTTCGTCTGTGTGCTGGCCCTGGTGCGCCACGCCGACGACCCGCTGCCGATCCTCTGCGAAGGCTTGTGGCACGGGCGCATTCTCACCGCCGCCAGCGGCGAACATGGTTTTGGCTACGACCCGCTGTTCTGGGTGCCGGAGCGCGACTGCTCCAGCGCGCAGCTGAGCCCCGCCGATAAGAACCAGATCAGCCACCGCGCCCGCGCAATGGATTTGCTGCGCCAACGTCTGGGCTTGAAATGACCCACGACTCGCCCGCGTTGCCGCTGATCGTCGGCGGCACGCCCAGCACCCGCGCGGCATTACCGCTGTTGCCGCCGCTGGCGCTGTACATCCACATTCCCTGGTGCGTGCGCAAATGCCCGTACTGCGACTTCAACTCCCACACCGCCAGCCCCGTGCTGCCGGAAGAAGAGTACGTCGATGCCCTGCTGGCCGACCTCGACCAGGACCTGCACGCGGTGTACGGCCGCGAACTGAGTTCGATCTTCTTCGGTGGCGGCACCCCGAGCCTGTTCAGCGCCGCCGCCCTGGGGCGCCTGCTCAAGGGCGTGGAGCAACGTATCCCGTTCGCCCCAGGCATCGAAATCACCCTGGAAGCCAACCCTGGCACCTTCGAGCAAGAGAAATTCAGCGCCTACCGGGCCTTGGGCATCAATCGCCTGTCCATCGGCATCCAGAGTTTCCAACAGGCCAAGCTCAGTGCCCTGGGGCGCATCCACAACGGCGACGAAGCGATCCGCGCCGCCGGCATGGCGCGCCTGGCCGGGTTCGACAACTTCAACCTGGACTTGATGCACGGCTTGCCCGATCAGTCCCTGGACGACGCCCTCGACGACCTGCGCCAAGCCATCTCCCTCAAGCCTACGCACCTGTCCTGGTACCAACTGACGCTGGAGCCGAACACGGTGTTCTGGAACCAGCCGCCGGTGTTGCCGGAGGACGACACCCTGTGGGACATCCAGGAGGCCGGCCAGGCTCTGCTGGCCGAGCACGGCTACGCGCAGTACGAGGTCTCGGCCTACGCCCAGCCCGGCAAAGCGGCGCGGCATAACCTCAATTACTGGAGTTTCGGCGACTTTATCGGCATCGGTGCCGGCGCCCACGGCAAGCTCAGCCACCCGGACGGGCGCATCGTGCGCACCTGGAAAACCCGCCTGCCCAAGGACTACCTCAACCCAGCCAAAAACTTCCAGGCCGGCGAAAAATACCTGGGCGACGACGAACTGCCATTCGAGTTCTTGATGAACGCCTTGCGCCTGACCGAGGGCGTGGCCGCCGAGCTGTACCCGCAACGCACCGGGCTGACGCTGCAAAGCCTGGCCCAGGGCCGCCGCGAGGCCGAACAAAGTGGCTTATTGCAGGTCGAACCGTCACGGCTGGCGGCCACCGAGCGCGGCCAACTCTTTCTCAATGACCTGCTACAGAAGTTTTTGAGCTGACTGGCTCTTTAAGGAAATCGAATGGACCTGGTACTCGACCTACTCGCCACCGTCTCGCGCTGGAGCCGCAGCAACCTGTCGGACATCTCCCTGGCGCTGGTGGGCTGCCTGCTGGTGTTGTTTGGCGCCGACATCAAGGGCTGGGTCGAACAACGCCTGGGCAATATCGCCGGCGCCTTGCGCGTACCGCTGATGGCCCTGCTGTGCATGATCGGCAGCGGCGCGGCGTTGATCTACGCCACGCCGTGGATCGTGCGCGGCCTGAGCCAATTCAACAACTACAGCCTGGCGCCGGTGTTGTTGGTGGTGCTGGTGCTGATCGGGGTAGTGGCGGATCGCCGCTAACCACAACTGTAGGAGCGAGCCTGCTCGCGATGAGGCCGAAACCGCTATCGCGGGCGAGCCCGCTCCCACACTAGGTTTTGCCTGCTTTAAGACTGCTTCTCGAACTTCAAATCCCACACCCCATGCCCCAGTCGCTCGCCACGGCGCTCGAACTTGGTGATCGGGCGCTCGCTCGGGCGCGGCACGCAGCGGCCGTCTTCGGCGAGGTTGCGGTAGCCCGGCGCGACGTTCATCACCTCCAGCATGTACTCGGCGTAGGGTTCCCAGTCAGTGGCCATGTGCAGGATGCCGCCGACTTTCAACTTGCTGCGCACCAACTCTGCGAAAGACGCTTGGACAATACGGCGCTTGTGGTGGCGGCTCTTGTGCCAAGGGTCGGGGAAAAACAGCATCAGGCGATCCAGGCTGTTGTCGGCGATACAGCGGTTGAGCACTTCAATCGCATCGCAGTCGTACACCCGCAGGTTAGTCAGACCCTGGGTCAGCACGCCGTTGAGCAACGCGCCGACACCTGGGCGGTGCACTTCCACACCGATGAAATCCTGCTCGGGCGACGCCGCTGCCATTTCCAGCAGGGAGTGGCCCATGCCAAAGCCGATTTCCAGGGAGCGCGGGGCCGAACGGCCAAACACTTGGTCAAAATCCACCGGCGCATCCGCCAGCGGCAGGACGAACAACGGCGTGCCTTGCTCCAGGCCTTTTTGCTGGCCTTCGGTCATGCGCCCGGCGCGCATCACGAAACTCTTGATACGGCGGTGCTTGGACTCGTCGCCTTCTTGCACAGTGTTCGGCGTTTCGTTTGATTCAGTCATCAATGGCTCTTACTTAATCAGACCATCCAGCGGCGAAGAGGCGCTGGCATAGAGTTTTTTCGGCATGCGCCCGGCGAGGTACGCCAGACGACCGGCAACGATTGCGTGCTTCATGGCTTCGGCCATCATGATCGGCTGCTGCGCATTGGCGATGGCCGAGTTCATCAGCACCGCCTCGCAGCCCAGTTCCATGGCGATGGTGGCGTCGGACGCGGTGCCGACACCGGCATCCACCAACACCGGGATCTTCGCTTCTTCAAGGATGATCTGCAGGTTGTAGGGGTTGCAGATGCCCAGCCCGGTGCCGATCAAGCCCGCCAGCGGCATGACTGCGATGCAACCGATTTCGGCCAGTTGGCGGGCGATGATCGGGTCGTCGCTGGTGTAGACCATCACGTCGAAACCTTCCTTGACCAGCACTTCGGCGGCTTTGAGGGTTTCGATCACGTTGGGGAACAGGGTTTTCTGGTCGGCCAGCACTTCCAGCTTCACCAAGTTATGGCCGTCCAGAAGCTCACGGGCCAGGCGGCAGGTGCGCACGGCCTCGATGGCGTCGTAGCAACCGGCGGTGTTCGGCAGGATGGTATAGCGGTCCGGCGGCAGGATATCCAGCAGGTTCGGTTCGCCCGGGTTCTGGCCAATGTTGGTGCGACGCACGGCAACGGTGACGATCTCGGCACCCGAGGCTTCGATAGCCAGGCGGGTTTCTTCCATGTCGCGGTACTTGCCGGTGCCTACCAGCAAGCGCGACTGGTAGGTACGACCGGCCAGGACGAAAGGCTTGTCGCTGCGAACATTGCTCATCGGGAATCCTCGGTTGGGGAGAGGTTCTGCAGAAATCTTGTCGGCAAATTCAGGGAAAACGTAGCGAACGCGCTAGCTTCTAGCCGCCACCGATGGCGTGCACCACTTCGACGCTATCGCCGTCGTTCAGCGTGGTGTCGGCGTGCTGGCTGCGGGGGACGATATCCAGGTTGAGCTCGACTGCGACGCGACGCCCGGTCAACTCCAGGTGCGCGAGCAGGGCCGCAACGGTTGCACCGTCGGGCAGTTCTAAGGAATCACCGTTCAGCTGAATACGCATGCCAAAGGCCGCCATCGTTTTTAAGGGCCAGCATTCTAGCCCGATCCGTCAGGCCGACCCAAGCCCTCTGGTCAGCGGTGGTTTCAGGGCGTCGGTTGCAGGCGCCACGCGGCCAGGCCCAGGCAGAGCCAGCCCACCAGGAACGCGACGCCACCCAACGGGGTGATGATCCCTAGTTTGCTGATGCCGGTCAGGGTCAACAGGTACAGGCTCCCGGAAAACAGCAGGATGCCGAGGGTGAATGACGCGCCGGCCCAAGTCACCAAGCGCCCGGGCAGGTGCGCAGCTAGCAGCGCCACGCCCACCAGGGCCAGGGTGTGGACCAACTGATAGCTGACGCCGGTGTGGAAAATCGCCAGGTATTCAGCGCTGAGGCGGTTTTTCAAGCCATGGGCGGCGAACGCGCCAAGGGCAACGCCAGTAAAGCCGAAGAAGGCAGCCAGCATCACAAAGCCACGCAGCATGAGGAACTCCAGTCAGACTCGTAGGACAGGGTCTGTATAATGGCCCGCTCGACCGCTCCGGCCAAGCCATCTCTATGTTGCGTTTAATCTTTCGTCGTATCACCCAAGGCCTGCTCTGGTTCGCGGCTGGCAGCGTGCTGCTGGTGCTTGTGTTCCGCGTCGTACCGCCGCCGGGAACGGCATTGATGGTCGAGCGCAAGGTGCAGTCCTGGTTCAATGGCAAGCCCATCGACCTGCAGCGCGACTGGCAAGCGTGGGATGAAATCGCCAACGACCTGAAAGTTGCGGTGATTGCCGGCGAAGACCAGAAATTCCCCGAACACTGGGGTTTTGACGTCGGCGCGATCAAGGCCGCCCTGGCCCATAACGAGCGCGGTGGTTCGCTGCGCGGCGCCAGCACCTTGAGCCAGCAAGTGGCGAAGAACCTGTTTCTGTGGTCGGGCCGCAGTTGGCTGCGCAAGGGCCTGGAGGCCTGGTTCACGGGGCTGATCGAAATCCTCTGGCCCAAGCAACGCATCCTCGAGGTGTACCTCAACAGCGTGGAGTGGGACGACGGCGTGTTTGGCGCCGGGGCGGCTGCGCGCCATCACTTTGGCGTGAGCGCCCGCTCACTGTCGCGGCAACAGGCCAGCCTGCTGGCCGCGGTGCTGCCCAATCCCCGCGCCTGGAGCGCCAGCCGCCCAAGCCCTTACGTGGCACGGCGTGCCAGCTGGATTCGGCAGCAGATGAACCAGTTGGGGGGAGAGAGTTATCTGTTGGGGATCAATGATTCGCGGCGCTTGCCGTGGGCAGACTGACACAGCAGAAAAAGTGTGGGAGCGGACTTGCCCGCTCCCACATCCACACCTACATCCACTAGCAGTTTGAGATCAAGCGGCGATAGACAGCTTCAGCTTGTTCATCGCGCTTTTTTCCAACTGGCGGATACGCTCAGCCGATACGTTGTACTTCTGCGCCAGGTCATGCAGCGTGGCTTTTTCTTCTGCCAACCAGCGTTGGTAGAGAATGTCGCGGCTGCGGTCGTCCAGCACTTGCAGGGCTTCGTGCAGGTTGCTGGTGGAGTTATCGCTCCAGTCAGCATCTTCCAGTTGCCGCGCCGGGTCGTAGCGGTGGTCTTCGAGGTAATTGGCCGGCGACTGGAAGGCACTGTCGTCGTCCGCCTCGGCGGCCGGATCGAAGGCCATGTCATGGCCAGTCAGGCGGCTTTCCATCTCGCGCACTTCACGGGGCTCAACGCCCAGGCTTTCGGCCACGCGGTGCACTTCTTCGTTGTTCAGCCACGCCAGGCGTTTTTTCTGGCTGCGCAGGTTGAAGAACAGCTTGCGCTGGGCCTTGGTGGTCGCGACTTTCACGATGCGCCAGTTGCGCAGGATGAATTCGTGGATTTCCGCCTTGATCCAGTGCACCGCAAAGGACACCAGGCGCACGCCCATTTCCGGGTTGAAACGCTTGACCGCTTTCATCAGGCCCACGTTACCTTCCTGGATCAGGTCGGCCTGGGCCAACCCGTAGCCGGAATAGCTGCGGGCGATATGTACGACAAAACGCAGGTGGGCGAGCACCATCTGCCGAGCCGCCCCAAGATCCTGCTCATAATAGAGACTCTCGGCCAGTTCACGCTCCTGCTCGGGCGTCAGCAATGGAATGCTGTTGACCGTGTGCACATAGGCTTCCAGGTTTGCGCCTGGGACTAGGGCATAGGCAGGTTGCAAAGAAGTGGTCATACGAAAAAACCTCCGACTCACATAACTCGTGCAGTTCAGCACTGCGAAAATTGACCGGGAACCGTAGGACAAGTTCCCTAGAAAGCTGAAAGGTCAATACAAGCAAAAAGACACTACTTCGGCGCAAGCTCCCTGAGGTGCCTTGCGACGGCGATCCATGCACCGATATACCCTAACAGCACCGCGCCAAGCAAGAGTGACAGGCCGTCAGCAGGAGGCACGCCAGCCAGGGCAAAATCACTGCCATACAACCCGGCTAACCCCACCACTGCGTCGTTCAGCCAATCCAGGCCGAACGCCAGCAACCCCCACGAAAGAATCCCTGCACCCAAGCCATAAAGCGCGCCCATATATAGAAAGGGCCTACGCACATAGCTGTCGGTGCCGCCGACGAGTTTAATCACTTCTATCTCGGTGCGGCGGTTTTCAATATGAAGACGAATGGTATTGCCTATCACCAAAAGTAATGCAGACACCAAAAGCACGGTCAGACCGAAGACAAACCGGTCACCCAGCTTGAGGATTGCCGCAAGGCGTTCCACCCAGACTAGATCAAGTTGCGCCTGTTGCACATTGGGCATCTCGGCCAGGCGCTGACGCAGGGTTTCCAGGGCTGCCTTGTCGACTTCCTTGGGCGTCACCAGCACCACACCCGGCAGCGGGTTCTGCGGCAATTCCTTGAGCGCTTCGCCGATCCCGGACTGCTGCTGGAATTCCTCCAGCGCCTGTTCGCGGCTGATGTATTGGGCATCCGCGACGCCCGGCATGGCCGCGATCTGCTCGCCCAATTGCTCGCCCTCGGCGGCGCTGGCGTCCAGTTGCAGGTAGAGGGAAATCTGCGCCGCCCGCTGCCACGAACCGCCGAGGCGTTCGACGTTGCCCAGCAGCAGCGACAGGCCCATGGGCAGGCTCAAAGCCACGGCCATCACCATGCAGGTGAAGAAACTGCCGATGGGCTGCTTACCCAGGCGCCGCAGGCTGTCGAGCAGGCTGGCGCGGTGGCTTTCGATCCAGGCGTGCAGCAGGGTGCGAAAGTCCGGGCCGTCGTCATCGTCGCGTTTTTTCTTGGCAGGTTTCGGATCCGCCGCCTTGGGCGCCACCCGCTCGGAAACCTTGGGACTGCGTGTGGCACTCATACCCCGGCCTCCCCGTCGCCGATCAGTCGGCCGCGTTGCAAGGTGAGCATGCGGTGGCGCATGCGGGCGATCAGGGCCAGGTCGTGGCTGGCGATCAGCACGCTGGTGCCCAAACGGTTGATGTCCTCGAACACCCCCATGATCTCCGCCGCCAGGCGCGGGTCGAGGTTACCGGTGGGTTCGTCCGCCAGCAGCAGGGCCGGGCGGTGGACGATGGCGCGGGCGATGCCGACGCGCTGTTGCTGGCCGGTGGACAGGTCGCCGGGGTAGAGGTCGGTCTTGTCCGACA